>JAEEGF011771794.1_pt1 | contig 11801 bp, 9 predicted proteins | sample 9134171 | NCBI WGS metagenome assembly JAEEGF01 (sample SAMN16246542, study PRJNA631951) | gut metagenome | biome: gut microbiome; feature: rumen; material: AP-attached | host: Bos | place: Iran: Karaj | collected 2018-10 | reverse complement strand
TCGATCTCTTCTCTTGGTATGTGCTTTACTTCCAGGGGGAAGGCGATGTTCTTGTATACGGTCTGGTTCGGGTAGAGTGAATAGTTCTGGAAGACCATGGCTACGTCTCTGTCTTCAGGCCTGACACCATTATAGTCTCTGTCGTCAAAATAGACCGTTCCCACAGAAGGTTTCTCCAGTCCGGATATCAGTCTCAGCAAGGTGCTTTTTCCCGATCCAGAGGGCCCTAAAACGGCCACAAACTCGCCATCCTTTATGTGTAGATCCAGGTGCTGAAGAGCAATGACTCCTTCGTTGGAAGTATAGGGCATGGCCTTCTGCTGCTCAAGGATAAGCTTCTGCTGTTTGCGGTTGAATAATCCGGTCACTTCCTGGAAAGGGAAGATCTTGGTAACGTCTTCAAATCTGATGTCTGCCATTATTTCTTACCGCTCTTTCTCTTCTCGGACAGCTTTCTGTCCAGGTCAAAGGCTGAATCCTCTTCGGCAGTTTCCTCAGGTTCTTCCTGTGTTTCCTGCTGGACCATTTCCTGCAGATCGTTTTCTTCGATTATCTGCTTGAGGTCAGATTCAAGCGGTCCTCTGATGAGGTCGGCATACAGTGCCGGTACTATCAGCAAGGCCAGCGGGAAGGTGGATACCATGAATCCCATGGCCGCCAGTAAGAAGACATACAGCAGAGCTCTGAGAGGCTTCTTCATCGTGATGAAAGCCGAAATTCTGAATATTGAAGACATCGGTGCATCGAATCTGGAAAGCACCGGAGGTATGTATATCAGCATTGGAGTTACTACCAGGGTAATGATTATGCCCAACATCATGTAAAGCATGCCGAGAATGCTGACCTTGTAGAACTGGTAACCGGTCCATAAGCCTTCAAGAATGAAGAGTACGATGACAATGCACAGAGCTGACAGCTTCATGCCGCTGATCAGATTGGTCTTGTAGCTTTCAAAGAAGTCTTTGAAGACACCGTTTCCCCGGCCAGGTCCGAATATGATCTTGTTTACAGTGTGGTATAAAGCACTGCAGGCTGGTACTATGGTTATTATCGGCAATGAAAACATCAGCCACAGAAAGCTGACTATCAGCATGTTCGCAATCGTCTCCAGTATCTTTATGAATCCGTTATTGTATTCCATTTCTAAAGAGGTGTATCTCCTATTCTCGTCGTGGTTCCTGCCTTAAGCGTTTCACGCCTTCCAAAGGCAGTCATGATCTCAATGTCCGTAGCCGTAGGGTTATGGATCATTGTCCCATCTACACTATATTGTAACAAATGTGCCGCGGAAATATAATCCAGTATTTCTCCGTTTGTGGCAAACCAGATGTCCTGGCCGTTCTCACTGATGTATCTTACCAGCTTTTTGATCCTGTCCCAGTTATCGTTTCTGTCGAATTCATAGGCGTGTCCCCAGACATAGAAAAGGGAAGGTCTCAATGTCTTTTCTGTAACGAATTTCTCAGCCAGTTCAAACAGCTTTTCATCATTGTGATGGCAGGTAGGATCAAGTTCATAAGGATCTTTCGGCAGTTCAAAGCTGTGTGTTGACCTGACGGTTCTGGCTCCCAGATATCCCGCTGTCTTCAGCATTTCCTTTACTTCGGAATTGAACAGGCCGAAGGGGTAGGCAAATATCTTAAGTATGCCTCCGGTAAGCCCTTCAAGTATTCTCTTGTCCTCAAGGATTTCATGCATTGCGTAAGGACTGCCCAGTGAGCTGATATCGGAATGATACAGTGCATGGCCTCCGACTTCGTGATTCCTGTACTGTTCTCTTATCTCTTCAGCAGGTATCTTGGAGACGTCAACCGGAGCTTCAGCCGGGCTTTTGTAACCAAGTGCTCCGCCATTAAGATTGAACGTACACTTGACATGGTATCTGTCAAACAGTTCAACAAGTCTGCGGTCCTGATAGACGCCATCGTCATAACTGAGCGTGAATGCCTTGTTCTTACCCTGTGGAAATAACAGGATGTCAAATCTCTTTCCCATAAATACTCCTTTAAAGAAAAGGTCCACTTTTCAGCGGACCCTGTTTTACTAAATCTTTTCTCCGAAAATCGGTTCCGGTTTGAAGAATTTGAATGCCGAGTTGTTATCAAAGTCAACGCGGAACTTGTCTCCCTCAAATACCAGATTGTAAGTGTCCTGAATGCAGGTTTCAACCCATCTGCCATGCATTACCAGAACGTTGTCTTCCTTCCAGTATGCATCACCGAGATACAGCTGCGTGAGGTCCTTTTCAGTTCCCAGCATGTTGGTGAATCTGGTGCCGTTGGTTGAGAATCTGATCTTTTCCGTTCTGCCGCTTCTGGTCGTAAAGTTCCATACGAAGCCGTAATTATCGAAATCAAGTGAGAATGTATCGATTCCGTCCGGCTTTGTACCGATCATGAAGTTGCCGCCGAATGGAGTAAGATCACCGTTCTGTACCTTGAACTTCTGTCCGCTGATCTTAGCGGTAAGCGGGCTGAATGGCTGGCATGCCGGATTACCGATGTTGAGTCTGGCAAGCTTGCGGGTCAGTCTGCCATAGGCTTCATCATCTTCAGCCAATGGGGCATCTCCCTTTATCTTCTCAATGAAGTCCCAGGTGATGTTCAAAGTGCTCTGAGCCCAGTGTGCACCGACTGCCGTCTCGGTAATGGCGATTTCCATGTCGAGATCCGGCAATACGATGGTGAATTGTCCCATGGCACCGTCTGCACGGTAGGCACGGTTTGGCTTGCACATCCAGATCTGGAAGCCATATCCCAGGAAGTTGTCTGAAGCTTCCGGGTTATTGATTGATTCAGTTGCTGAATCATTCTGATTTGTCGTTGCCAGTCTGACGTAGTCTTCGGCAAGGATCCTTTCGCCTTCCCAGACACCGCCGTCAGCGTACAGCTTCATCAGACGGAAGTTGTCTTCGGTGGTTGCGTATAGACCGCCGCCGCCTACTTCCATGCCGTCTGCCATGCACATCCATCTCAGGTTGTCAGGATCAATGCCGATCTTATTGAAAAGTCTTGGAGTAAGGTAATCGTGCAGGCCTAATCCTGTCTTCTTACGGACGATTGCACCCAGAAGGGTAGAACCGGTTGAATTGTACATGTAGGTTGTTCCCGGCTTGTGATTTACCGGTGTGTGCATGAAGTCTCTGATCCAGTGTTCAGAGTTGAACGGCATCGTATCCATGCCGCAGCCCATGCATAATACGTCTCTTACTGTTAAGAGCTTGAGGTTTTCGCTTGGATCTTCCGGTGATTCATCAGGGAAGATGTCAATGAGTCTTTCATCAAGCTTCAGAATGCCCTCGGTATAGGCAATGCCTACGGCCGTGGCGGCGTATGTCTTGGTATGAGACTGTAAGCCGTGACGGATGTTGGGCCCGTAAGGTGTCCACCAGCCTTCGGTGATCATCTTGTTGTGACGCATGATCATCAGACCGTGCATCTCTGTCTGGCTTCTTTCAAGGTTATCAATGTATTCAAGAATCAGGTCACTGCTGACACCGACTTCTTCAGGTCTTGCCTTGTCAAATGGTTTGCGATATTCCATGTGGTCCTCCTGTGGTTTAACCCTTTACACCGCCGATGACCATGCCCTTGATGAGTTCCTTCTGAACCATCGGGTAGACGATCAGAACAGGAATCAATGCGATGATGGCAACAGCCATACGGGCACTTTCGGTAGGTAATGAACGCTGGGCGAGCAGTACGGCTTCGTCCTGCAGGTCAGTTGTCTTTAAGAACTGGATGCTGTCCATCAGTTTCTTAAGGTATACCTGGATGGTGTACAGCTTCGGGTCACCAATGTAGTACAGACCGGCTGTCCAGTTGTTCCAGTAACCTAATGCTGAGAACAGACCGATGGTTGTCATGATAGGCTTTGACAGCGGTACCATGATCTTTGAGTAAATTGTCCAGTCATGAGCGCCGTCAAGACGGGCAGCCTCAATGATTGAATATGGAATGTTGGCATTGAAGTAGTTTCTTACCAGCATTACGTTCATGCCGCCCATTAATGCGCCAGGCAGCAGGTAGGCGAACAGTGAGTTCTTGATGTGGAACAGTCTTGTCCAGACGATGTATGAAGCAGTCATGCCTCCGTTAAACAGCATCGTGAAGAACAGGATGAATGCGATGACATTTCTCGGCTTGAAATCCTTCCTTGACAGAGGATAGGCAAACAGGGAAGTGATGATCAGTGAGGCAATTGTACCGATGACCGTTACGACGATCGTAAGACCGTAGGCACGGGCAATGGTAGCTCTCTTTGCCCACATGAATGCATATGCATCCAGTGACCAGGCTTCAGGAATGAAGCGGTAGCCGTGTACCAGAGATGTTTCTGATGAGAATGATACAGTCATCATCAGTACTAACGGAACGATGCAGAACAGCATGAACAGGGTCATGATGACCAGGGCGATGTAATGGAATGTTGCTTCACCCTTCATTAAGACGATTTTATTCTTTTTCTTATCTGCCATAACTGCCTCCTAGAACAATGAGTTCTCCGGATTGATCTTTCTTACCAGCATGTTGGAGAACAGTACCAGGAAGAATCCGATAACAGCCTGGAATACGCTGGCTGCTGATGACTGACCGACGTTATTGGAGACCATCAGAGCTCTGTAAACGAAGGTATCGATAGTCTGTGTTGTTTCATAGAGCATGCCGTTTCCTAACGGTACCTGATAGAACAGACCGAAGTCTGAGTTGAAGATACGGCCAATTGACAGTAACAGCATCATGGTGATCATCGGTTTCAGTAACGGCAGGGTGATGTACCTGATCTGCTCGAGCTTGGTTGCACCGTCAATACGGGCTGACTCGTACAGACTCTTGTCAATACCGCCGATGGAAGCCATGTAGATTACTGAGCTCTGGCCGGCTGACTGCCATATGTGAACTATGGTCAGAATGAACGGCCAGTACTTGGCTGTGTTATACCAGGCAATTGGGTTGTCCTTGAAGAATACAGTATTCAGATAGCCATAGCTCTGGCTTAGGAATGCGTATACCAGGAATGACAGAATAACAGCTGAAACCATTGAAGGGAAACAGATGATAGGCTGGATTACCTTGGCAATTCTTCTCTGGGCAATCTCGTTCATGCAAAGGGCGATGAATACGGCAAGACATAAGTCCATGATGATCCAAACGGCATTATAGGCCAGAGTATTACGGATCATGATGAAGGCGTCTTTTGTCTTGAACAGGTATTCAAAGTTGTCGAGACCTACCCACGGGCTCTTGAAGATACCGATCGAGTAATTTACTCTCTTGAATGCCAGCAAGATACCAAACATAGGAAGGTAGTTGTTGGCAATCAGGTAGAGCATACCCGGCAGCATCATAAGATAAAGTGGGAAGTCGTTTTTGAATTTTTCTCTGCGCTGTTCTTTTTTCTGTTCTTTGAGAACATCATCGAATTCAGTGCTTCGAGTCTTTTTTTCAGACATAAACTTACTCCTTTACTTATTGTTATCCATATTCATATTACTGATAATGGGATTTGCAAACATTAAAAAAAGTACGATGCATTTGTCAATTTCTATCCCTTAGCAGCTGCTTCAGAAAAGTGATGGCTTCATCAAAGTGATAGGCATTGTTGACGACGCCGATGACGACATCATCATGATAGTATCCGGCCTTATGAAGAGGGGATCCCTGATGCAGAATTATGCCGTCAACATACAGGTTTCCATTGGCATCTGAGCGTCCGTACAGATCGTCAGGGTATCTGTCCAGAATGTCTCTGTCTATAAGCCGGTTAAGATCGGCAAAGCCGTTTTCCTGGACGAAATAGTCAAAGTACTGCTTAGGTGCGACATAGACATCAAGGTCGCTGATGCTGAAAAGGGCAGTCAGGACCTGAAGAGTCTCCATGTCTGCCGCTTCATTGGTACCCATTCCCAGAGAAAGGTCCTTGTTTACGTCAACGCGCTTTCCCTTCATGTCAATGCCGGCTCTGCTCATGGTGTCGTTGAAGACGGATTCATCGCATTCAACGACCGGTGAATCATTGTTCAGAAGAACGACATACAGATTGATGTCCGCCTTGCCGAGATTGCTGATGAAACTGACAAGCAGTATCACTAATACCGTGGATACAAACAGCAGGGGATACTTGTAATAGTCCCAGATGAAACGAAGCCTGCTGTTACGGTCAGGGAGCTTTCTGAGTTTCTCCCTGTCAGCTCTTAACTGCTCACTTAGCTTCATTTTCACTTCCTCCTTCTGTTCTCCAGTCAAACGGACTCACGCCTACGATCTTATGGAAGACGGTAGAGAAGTAGGAAATGTTGAAATAGCCCACGTAGGAAGCAATCTCACTGACTGACATGGATGTTGATAATAACAGTCTCTTGGCTTCTTCTATGCGCAGCTGGTTGATGTATTCCCTTAAGTTCATGTTCATGCTGCTCTTGAACAGTTTTGAAAGGTAGTTGGGAGTAACGAAAGCCACAGCCGCAACGTCATTGCGGTCTATGTTTTCATGATAGTTTTCATCTATGTAACGCTTTGCCCGTAGGATGATGTCCTCAGAGTCGATCTGCTCCTGAAGCTTGATCTGCTGCAGGTTAAAGAGGCCCTCGGCATATTTCATGAATGCCTTTGTACCGGTGGTGGACTTCTCATCAAGAGCGATGATGTTGGGATCCATGAAGATGGTATTTGAACTCATTCCATTGTCACGGAAATGATTGATGTAAATGTTTATCAGTTCCCGGCGCAGATGGTCAAGGGTCTGCTCACTGCCGTTGCAGTTTTCCAGTATGTTGGAAAGATATTCCCCATAACCGGCAGAGTCTCTTTTCTTGAAATACCAGAGGATCTGACTTTCGTTAAGGGCAGGGGAAGTCTCTATGGCTTCCTTGTTCAGCTGATCCTGATAGAAGATCTTTCCGGAATAGTAACGCAGCTTGCGCATTGAATCATAGAGTTCCGTAACCACATTGCTGGCCTGATAGAAACTGAATACATCCGAAATGATGACAACGGGATTCAATGACATGTAACGATTTCCGAAGCTGATCAGGGTTTCGCATCGTTCCTTAAGTGCATCTCTGTCTGTTTCTCCCTGCACGAAGCAGAAGCTCCAGATGAAGCGGTCATCGGAATTGACGACGGTATGTGCACTGCCAATGTAGTCAAGAATTACTTCGTCATGGATCTTGGAGGCTGTAAACAGCAGCAGTTCCTTGCTCCAGGTCTTCTTTATGGCATCAGTAATGTCAGCACAGCTGAAGACGACACGCCACTTGCTGTCAGCGTTAAAGTTTACGCCGTTTATTCTTAATCCGGCATCAACCATCTCTCTGTCCGTGCCGAGTACCCCATCACAGGCCTGACGGAATACTGAGGACATGAGTGAGTCATATTGACTCTGTTCCCGTGTATCTTTTTCCTTTTTCTTTCTGACGTTGGCGATCATCTTCTGTATGCATACCTTGACTTCTTCCAGGTCAAATGGCTTGGTAAGGTAGCTTGTGACGCCGTATCTGATGGCTTTCTGGGCATATTCAAAGCTTTCGTAACAGGTCAGAAATGAGAATTCAATGTCAGGGTTCTTGTTGTAGACATATTCGAGTACCTCTAACCCGTTGGAAAGAGGCATGCCAATATCACAGAGAATGAGATCCGGGTTCTCCGCATCTATTACTTCTCTGGCCATTACGCCGTTGTAGGCTCTTAAGATCTTGGATATGCCCAGCTCCTTGCAGTCGAGCTGACTCTGTATCACATCGATCGTGGAAATGTCATCGTCACATACCAGCAGTTTCATCTTCTACCTCCTGTTGGGGTATCAACAGTTCAATGATGGCTCCTCCTTCAGGCTTGTTGGAAAGCCTGAGAAGGTCATCACGCTTATATATCATGTTCAGACTGTACCTGACATTGGTAAGTCCGAGGTGTTCCTTTGTATATAGTTCATCAGGATCGATCTTTTCCAGTTTGGCAAAGGCTTCCTCGCTGAAGCCGGTGCCATTATCCTCTTCAGTCAGCTTTATGCCTTTGAATCCTTCTTCCTCATACTGGCAGCCGCTGATTTTAAGCTCCATCGTACTTACCAGAGTCATGGCATGCTTGAAGGAGTTCTCTACCAGGGAAAACAGGATAAGATAGGGGATCCTTGTTGCCAGAACATCAGGATCGCATTCCACGACCATGCTGATGCTGTTGGGGAACCTGATCTTCTGCATCGTCACGTAGTTTTCAATGTTGTTCAGTTCTTCACCGACAGTAGTCCAGTCATTGGACTTGTTTAGCATGTATCTGGTAAATTTGGCAAATGCCGCAATGTATTTTCTTATCTGCTCAGGCGTGCTTGTATAAGTCATGTTACTGACGGTTGAGATGCCGTTAAGGAAGGTGTGAGGTCTCATCTGGGCTCTTAACATCTTCAGACGGTTTTCCTCACGCTTCAGTTTCAGGTCATAAGCCTCAATGGTCAGGTTTTCAATCTTTGAGGACATGTCGTTGAAACTTGAATACAGTTCTTCAAATTCACTGCTGCCGGCGCTTTCAACGTCAAGTTTGTATCCGAAATCACCCTTGGCAACTTCCTGATTAGCCTTTACCAGTTCTCTGATAGGAATACGCAGCTTCTTGTCAATGTTCATTGAAAGTACGGCAACCAGTATTACACAGATGGCACTGTCAAGAATGAGGAAAAGGGCAGCCAGTCGCCATTGGGTCGAAAAACCTGCCGGCTTGGTAATGAATATGCTGGTGGCGTTGGCTGAATTCTGCTCAACGCGTGATACGGCAAATCCGTTCTGGAAATAGTCGCTGTCATCCCTTGAGTCAATGATGTTTTCAAGTGTGCTGTTGCCGCTGACACAGAAACTGCTCTGATCACCCTGAATGAAAAATGAACCGTCCTGAATTCCAGGATCATCAAGATTCTCAATTCTGTAAAGTGAACAGTCGCTTATTGCTCCTATGATGTATTTTCCAAGCTGTATGGACTTGTAGTAATATCCTTCTTCAAGGACATTAATGAGATCCCAGCGGCGGTTGTTGAGAGAGGAAATGTTATCCTTGCTGTATGACTGAAGATATATTTTCAGATTATAGTTAACCGGCTGGGAAAGGGTACTCTTGCCGCTGTAGAAGTACAGGTCACTGTCATTGTCAATGATGTACATGCAGGTCAGGTCATTTGAAGCCATCATCTTGGCACTGATCATATCCTGCAGCTTTTTCCTGTCATCATAATCCATTTCAGGTGATCCCTTACGGACATCGGTGTTGTTGTAGACATTTACCACCAGGTCATAGAGATGCTCGTATACAGTATTCAGTCTGGTGTCTATGGCACTGGACCAGCTTGAGGCTATGTGCTCATTGTTGCTGAGAACTGTCTTCATGTAGACGTTGTTGTAAGAAATGGTCATGACAGTAAAAAACAATACTGATGTGACCAGTATGCTGGATAACAGTATGATTACGACTCTTCTCCATGAATTCTTCATTATATGAACATTCCTTATCTAGTACATTATACAATAAAAGGCAGGTATTTAACTACCTGCCTTTTTCTGCCATTTATGAATGATCAGTAAATATTACTTATTTACCTTTACCCATTCATCAGCCTGTGCCTGGTAATCAGCAATCAGCTTGTCGATGCCGGCATCCTTTAATGCTGCGATGAACTTCGGATATTCAACAGTTGGGTCAACGTCACCGTATGACAATACGTTGTTGTACTGTTCTACGACGTTACCGATGGCTGTGATTTCATTCATTACGTTAGCTGTTGATGGGATGAAGCCATACAGTGGCGGGCACCATGCTTCGTCCATTAACTTCTTGCCATATTCACGGTCTGAACCGCTTTCGTCAGATGTTTCGTATTCGAGACCCTGGAAACCGTTACCGATCATGCCGCATGAGTAGATGCAGTTGTATGGTACAGAGTTGAAGTCTAATCCTTCTGGATAGTTAACCTTTGTGTGGTCAGCATTCCATACATAGTCCTGTCCCTCAACACCGTAGATCAATGTGATCCATACGAATTCATCTGTGTATAACAGGTTGATGAAACGTGCTGCAGCATCTGGATCCTTGCAGGAGTGAGAGATGCCGATACCTAATGTATCTGTTGACAGGTCATCGATACCGATTGTAACAGCACCGAATTCAGCACCGTATTCATTTGTTCTGGTGAACATCTTTGCGATGCCGTCAGCATCTGCAGAGTGTCCCATGATAACGCCCTTGCTTGAGCCGCTCATTACTACTGCGTCATGGCTTAATGTGTTGGCTGAGCCTTCTGGGTCAGCGTAGCCTTTCTGACGGAATTCATATGCCTTGTAAACAGCGTTCTTATAAGCTTCTGTTTCATAGTAGTCGTATAATGTTGTGCTCTCGCCAACTGTAGCTGCGTATGTGCCAACCTGTGATGTATGTGTCTTCAGGTTGTACAGTCTGTTGAACTGGTCGCAGTATACTAAGAAGTGCTCATCAGGATATGCCTGCTTTAATTCAGCTAATACGTCACCTAATGAATCGATGTCCTTTGCCTTTGTTACATCAACGCCTGAAGCATCAACTAATGCCTTGTTGTAGATGAACTTCCAGTCAAGAACTGTGCCGAAGTAACGTGGGATCATGTACATCTGGCCGTTTACCTTACCACTGCCGATGATGTTGCCGATCAGGTCAACTGTTGGCTTCAGTTCCTTGTCAAGATACTTGTCTAATGGAATGATGTAGCCGTTTTCAACCCAGCTTGCCAGAGCGAATACCTGGACGATGTCTGGTGTGTCCTCAGCGCCGCTTGCCAGTTCCATTGGGATCTTCTGCAGATAGTCACCGATTGAAGTGATCTTCAGGTGGATCTTGTATCCTTCTTCATGTAATGTGTTCTTCAGATAATCATTGATTGCGTCTTCAACCTTCTGTGTAGCGTCCAGGTTTGGAACGATAAACAGGGTAGACATGTCTAATGTGATAACTGAAGGTTCACTCTTGTCGCCCTCTGGCTTGTTTGAACAGCCTGATAAAGCTGTGACAACCAGGAGAACTGACAGTAAAAGAACAAATAGTTTCTTCATTATAAATTTCCTCCCTATATTGAGTTCTTTTCTCAATATCAATTTAATCATATGTCGGAATGCTTTACTTTAGAAAAAAACTCATTGAGTTTAAATTTAAATGCTTTTATGTAAGCGTTTTACTTCGATAGTTGAAAGTCAAAAGTCCATGGCACTTTTTTAATATTCTTCTTGAAGAACGTCAAATATAATACAGTTAATGAAAAAAAGGAGAATTTTATAATGTCTACTCATTATGTGAGATTCCGTTCTGAAGCCTTAGCCCGTAATGGAGAATTCTACATTCATCTTCCGGTATCGGCTGATGAGCTACCGCCGTTTCTCAAGGGAAACCCATATTACACCCGCAAGCCGAAGACGCTGATCCTGCTTCACGGTTACAGCGGAGACTGTACTGACTGGCTGTACAATGCACCGGCTGCTGATTATGCCATGAAATACAACCTGGCCATCGTCATGCCGAGCGGGGGAATAAGTTTCTATCTGGACAAGAAGGCAACTGGTCACAGGTACTGTCAGTTCATCGGCAGGGATCTGGTTGAGTATCTGCAGAAGACTTTTGGTCTGGCTACTGACAGAGAAGACACCTTCATTGGTGGATTGTCAATGGGAGGATTCGGTGCACTGCACACGGGATTAATGTATCCAGAGACATTCGGCGGCATCATGGCACTGTCAAGTGCCCTGATCGTATATCATCTCAAGGACATGAAGCCTGACAGTCAGGATCCGGTCATGGCTA
>JAEEGF012079032.1_pt1 | contig 11802 bp, 7 predicted proteins | sample 9134171 | NCBI WGS metagenome assembly JAEEGF01 (sample SAMN16246542, study PRJNA631951) | gut metagenome | biome: gut microbiome; feature: rumen; material: AP-attached | host: Bos | place: Iran: Karaj | collected 2018-10 | reverse complement strand
GCGTTCCACTACTCTAAAGACCCCCTACAATAAAAACTAACAATACTCTTTTAATAAAACTTTAATATAAGAAAATCAGGGCTTAATAATTTAATTCTTCTATTTATACCTACAAATATGCTAAAATGAATTATTGTTTTTGCTTTGGCCTATATAAAATCAGTCTATTCTATAACGAAAGTAAGAGACTCACCTTTGATGAAACAGAATAAAAGTGAATCTTCGTGGCTTAACATCGCTGGTATTTCTATAATAATTATTGGGGTTATTACTTCTTTTTATATATTTTACAGCTCTAACATCAGCAGAATCAAAAAACAAAATGAAAAGTATGTTGAAGACATAACAATTCAAAGAGCTAATCTTTTAAAAGACTTATTCGATGAAAACATCAAGTATATTGAATCGGCAGCTCTTATCTTCGAAAATGAATTTAAAATCGTAGATTTTGATTATTCTAAACTTGATGTTGAAAAAGAAGAAGATGTTCCGCCAGAAACTATAAAACTAATATCTGATCTTCTCAAAAAATATGAGAAAAGGTTTGCTTTTAACTATCTTCGTTTCATAGATAAACATGGTCGAGATTTTACTACAGCTACAAAGTCTATACAGGCAGTGGTAAGCGATAGAGAGTATTTTAGAAACGGTATTTCCGGGAAACCAGGAATGACCTTCGTTCCTGATTCTAAGGTTACCAAAGAAAAACAACTTGGTTTTTATCATCCAATATATCTTAAAGGTGAAATTGTCGGTATTGCCGTAGGTTTTTATGGGGAAAATTACATAAAAGAACTTCTTTCTATGGCAATGTTTGGATATAATTGCGATGTTATGCTTTGCGACAGCACAGGAACTGTTCTTTTTGATGCATCCGGTCATATAGATAAAAAGCAGAATTTCTTAGATTATATCTCAGATAACATAATTTTTTCAAAAGAAGAAAAATCAAAAATAACGGTTTCCTTTTCCCAAAGAAGAAATGCAATATATAATTTTATGCAGGAAGGGAAAAGCTCAATAGGCTACATCGCTCATATAGGTGACGTTTCAAAGCTTTTTATCGTGATGAATTTCCCTTCAAATGTTTATTCTGATATGCTTTATAATTCTAATTTAAATGGAATTACCTTATTGATTCTATTGATTAGCATTTTCTTGATAGCCGGCATAGCTTATACTATTAGATTTTTCTTACAGAAGAAGAAGATCATAGAAGAAGCCAAAGACTCTAACGATATTCATACCGCTGTTTCTTTATTATTTGAAAATTTTATTGTAGTTGATGTCGCTTCTAGAAATTATAAATATATCGAAGGAATGCCTGAAACAAGAGAAATTCCTGAAATAGGCAGTTATGATTTATTTCTTGAATCACTTTTAGAAAGATTTCCTATTCCAGAAGAAAAAGATGATGCCAAGAAAAAAATTAATTTTGATACTATCGTTGCTACTCTAAATAAGGGGCTTGATATTATTTCATATAATCTTCACGCTCCCATCAAAACAGAAGAATGGTTTACCTATAATTTTATTGTTATTTCTAGAACAGAAGGAAAAGTTAAAGAATTTATCGTAGCTAGACAAGACATTACAATTCTTCATAATAACGAAGAAGAAATCATGAAAATCCTGGAAAAGGCCAGAGATGATGCAGAAAAAGGGAATAAAGCCAAGAGTGATTTCTTAGCCAGTATGTCTCATGATATTAGAACACCTATGAATGCTATAATGGGCTTTACTAAAATCGCTACTGACCACATAGATGATAAACAATTGGTAAAAGAATCTTTATCTAAAATCAATACTTCTAGTGAGTATCTGCTTTCTTTGATAAATGATGTTCTTGATATGGCAAAAATCGAAAGTGGCAAAATGCAATTAAATTATCGCCAAGCCAATTTTTCAGATATTTTCAGCAAAATGGAAGATATAGTTCAAGCTCAAGCTGAAAAGAAAAAACTGAAAATATACTTTGATATTTCAAAAATTAAGCACATTGGAGTTGTAATCGACGAATTAAGGTTTAATCAGGTTCTTATAAATATAATCAGTAATGCTATAAAGTATACTCCTGAAGGGAAAGAAATATTTGTTACAGGTTCTGATGAAAGCCTACCTGATAAAAATCGTTCAAAGTATGTTTTTTCTGTAAAAGATACTGGAATAGGTATGAAAGAAGAGTTTATACCCCATATTTTTGAAAGCTTTTCCAGAGAAAAGAGCTCTATGATCGACAAAATACAGGGCACTGGTCTTGGAATGGCTATTACAGCTAGAATAGTTAAAATAATGGGTGGAACAATAAACGTCAAAAGTAAGCTGGGAGAAGGCTCAGAGTTCATTATTACTTTAGAACTTGAAAACGTTGAAAATGCTTCTGCTGTTGTTGCTAATTATGAGCAAATTCAGGTTCCTGCAAAAGAAGATGCTAAGGTCGAAGGGAAAAGGATTTTGCTGGTTGAAGACAATGATATCAACGCTGAAATTGCAAAAATGGTTATTACAGAATATGGATATAAGCTTGATAGAGCTGTGAATGGGAAAGATGGTTTTGAAAAAATACAAAACAAAGACAAATATTATTACAATGCTGTTTTAATGGATATTCAGATGCCCGTTATGACTGGATATGAAGCTACTAAAGCTATAAGAAGCCTAGAAGATGAATATTTCAAAAAGATTCCTATTATTGCTATGAGTGCAAATGCCTATGATGAAGATGTTAAACAGGCTATAGAATCAGGCATGAATGCTCATATTGCCAAACCTTTTGACGTTAAGGTGCTTATTTCAACGTTAAAGAAATATTCTCTATGAAAAGAGAGCAGAGATGAGAGATAAGAGATTAGGGGTTTGTTTTAGGTTCACTATAGTCTTCGGACACTTAATTGCTTCTCTTGAAGAGAAGCGTTGTTGTTGTAATTGGGAGGTTTTAGAAAATGCTTTCTATTGAGCAGACACTAATTAGACAACAAAACGTCTTAGATAAATAATCTAAGACGTTTTTTGTTTAATCACTAATAATTTATAGTAATAAAGTTATTTTTCTTCGCCGCCAATTTTAAAGGTGTAACGTCTTTGTTCAGCGTTAGAATAGACAACTATTCTGTCAGAATATATATCAACAACTTTAAATTTACCTTCAACAATCTGGTCTTTAACTATGGTTCTTTCTTCGTTTTCAAAGTTAATAACAGCGTAACGGATTCCTTCATTACCAACTATACCTTTAACGAAAATTTTTAAAGGAGGAATTATTTTTTTTGGGGGTTGAGGTTTTGGTTTGGGGTGTTCAGTGGTATTTGTTGGTCTTGAAGGAGGTAATACAACTTCTTTTTCTATTTTTGGTCTGAAAGGATCCAGATTCTTTTCTGGATTATCTACATCATTATACCACAAAGGAACATAAATCTTTTTACCAGTTGCTTTTAAGGTTATTACTCTAAGGGTCTGATTCCCAAGCTTTGGATCTCCACCTTCTTGAGCTAGTTTATCAACAATTTCGTCTACAATGACATTTTCAGAAACTTCCTGATTTGATTTATTGGTATCATCTGAAAGTTCATAGTCACTTTCTGCAAAAATCTGGGGAGATGTCATAAGGAAACTTGCCAAACATATAATCACATATTTGTTAAAAGATAGATTTTTTTGCATAAAAATTTCCTTTCTTATTATTTCTTATTAAACATCAAGTTATATTTTTTTGCAATTAATATCTATTATTCCCTCAAAAACCTTATTTGTAATATTAAAAGACCTAGTTTTTTATCTAAAAAGAATGTTCGACCTTTAACTCTTTTTATAGTAAAATATATATCAAATTTAGTCACTGCTTTTGTCATATTAAGGGATAATTAAAATGGAAGCTAATAAAAAGGGTGGCATCGGCGTTTTTGCTTTTCTTAGTGCTGCTGCCGTTATTTTAATATTGTTTTATGGAACCTTCTGGAATAGTAAGAGGGCTAATGTTGATACAGAAAAAGCTGTAAATTCTGTCAGTCTGCTTTACTTAGAAGAATTAGCTGGCCGACGTGCTCAGGTTGTTTCTTCCTCTCTGAATTATTATTTAGAAAAAATTCATGTCGCCATTAGTCTTATTGAAGAAGACGATTTGAAGTCTGTTGAAAATCTACAGCATTATCAAGACAGAATGAAAAAGCTTTATAGCTTAGAAAAATTTGCTTTTGTTGATTCAGACGGCATTATTTACTCTGCATTAGACACACAAACAAATATTGACCAGTATCCTTTTGATTATAAGACTTTAAGAAGAGATAAAATATTAATAAAAGATGTCAGTAAAAAAGACAAAAAAGTAATAATTGCTGTTCCTTTAGATAGTATGAAGGTTGCAGACAAAGAGCTTAAAGTCTGTTTTATAGAAATTGCAATGGCAAATATGCTTGATATGGTTTCCCTTCAAACAGACAATAATAAAACCACCTTTTGCAATATCTATACTCAAAAAGGTGTTGCTCTTACCAATTTGGTACTTGGTGGGTTAGCTCAGGAAGATAATCTTCTTGATGCCATGAAAAATGCTACTTATGATACTGAAATTTCATATCTTAACTTTGAAAAAAGATTCACTAAAGGTAAAGATGGAGTTATTAGCTTTACTTATAATAATATAAAGGAAACTCTCTACTATGAACCAATTCCAAACACAGATTGGGTTTTAACATATTTAATCAGAGAGAGTGTTATAAATAATCAAATCAGCAATATTTCTGACAGTATTCTAGTTAGAAGCCTAATTCAGGCAATTTCAGCAACAATAATTCTTATAATTATGTTTGGTGTAATTATTGTTCAAAATAGAAAAAAAGCAAAGTTAGAATTTGAAAAAGAAAAGATAGATTCTGAAAATAAAATTAAACAGGAAGAATTAGAACAACGACTTAGTATTCAGCAACAACTTCTTGAACAGGAAAAACAAAAAACTCAGGCTGATAATATGGTTAATGCGTTATCATCAGACTACCGAAGCGTTTATTACGTTAATCTGGAAAATGATGAAGCCATATGTTATAGAAGTGATGATAAGTTGTCAATCAAAGTTCTCGAAGGCGACAAATTCTCATACATTACAAAAATTATTGAATACGCAAATGCTAATGTTGCTGAAAGCTATAGAAAAGAATTTTTAGATTTTATAAAACCAGATAATATACGTAAAAAGCTTTCGGAAGAACCTGTTATCTCTTTCCGTTATCTAGGAATTCATGAAGATATAGAAGCCTATGAAATGATTAAAATGGCTCGTGTAACTCATATGAATGCCGAAGCAGGGCACGTTGTTCAGTTAGTAGGTGTTGGCTTTGTAGATATAGACGCTGAAATGAGAGAATCTCTTCATAAAAGCGAAGCTTTAAGAGATGCTTTAAAAGTAGCTGAAGAAGCAAGCAAAGCAAAAACGACTTTCCTTTCTAATATGAGCCACGAAATACGTACACCTATGAATGCTATTATAGGCTTAGACAGCATTGCTTTGCATGACCCAGAAATTTCCGATAAGACAAGAGATTTATTGGAAAAAATAGGAACTTCCGCCCAGCATTTGCTTAGCTTGATTAATGATATTCTTGATATGTCGAGAATCGAATCTGGCAGAATGGTAGTCAGAAATGAAGAATTCCTTTTCTCTAAGTTAATTGAACAGATCAATACTATATTCAGTGCTCAGTGCCGTGATAAAGAAATTGAATATAATTGCCGTCTGGAAGGTCATATCGATGATTATTACATTGGCGACAACACCAAACTTCGTCAGGTTCTGATTAATATTCTTGGTAATGCTGTTAAATTTACTGAAAAAGATGGTAAAGTTGATTTCATAGTTAGTAAAACAGCAAACTTTGACGGAAAATCTACATTCAAGTTTATAGTTAAAGATACTGGTATCGGTATCAGCAAAGAATTTTTGCCTAAACTTTTTGATACATTCTCCCAGGAAGATTCTTCATTTACCAACAAATATGGTAGTTCTGGCCTTGGAATGGCGATCACAAAGAATATTGTCAAGATGATGAACGGTGATATTGATGTCGAAAGCGAAAAAGGCAAAGGTACAACATTTACAGTTACCGTAACATTGCTTGATTCTACAAAGAAATCTACAGATGAAAATTCTGGAGAACTTAGATTGCAAGATTTGAGCGTTCTTCTTGTAGATGATGATAAAGTAGCCTGTGAACATGCAAAAGTCGTATTAGAAAAAGTCGGTATCAAATCTGATTTTGCATATTCTGGCAAAGAAGCTATCGAAAAGGTTAAAATACATCATGCTCGTCGTGAACCTTTCAAGCTTATTGTTATAGATTGGCAGATGCCAGAGATGGACGGTGTTGAAACTGCTCGCCAGATCAGATCAGTTATAGGTAATGAATCTGCAATAATTATTCTTACCGCTTATAACTGGGATGACATTATAGATGAAGCTATTGCAGCTGGCGTAGACAGCTTTATTGCTAAGCCTCTCTTTGCTTCTAATTTGTTAGATGAATTTAAAGAAGCAGTTAAGAAGAAAAATATCAAAACTCCTGTTGCTAACAAAACAGATTTGAAAGGCAAACGAATCTTGCTTGCAGAAGATATGCAGGTTAACGCTGAAATAATGATGATGGTCTTGAAAATGCGTGATATGGAAGTTGAAGTTGCCGAAAACGGTAAGATTGCAGTTGAAATGTTTGAATCCCACGAACCAGGCTATTATGATGCAATTTTGATGGATATGAGAATGCCTGTAATGGATGGTTTGGAAGCTACAGGCAAGATTAGAGAGATGGGTCACAAAGATTCTAAGACTATTCCTATTATTGCTCTTACTGCTAATGCCTTTGATGAAGATGTTCAAAGAAGTTTGCAAGCAGGTCTCAACGCACACCTCAGTAAACCAGTACAACCTGACGTTCTGTTAGAAATCTTAGAAAACATGATTCCAGCATAATTTATAAGGATTTTTATGAGAAGTGAAAAACTCGTTTTTGAGAAATTAAATAATGTACGTGATTTAGGTAGTCTAGAAACCAAAGATGGTAAAAGAATTGTAAAAGGTAAACTGCTGAGAAGCGGTCATCTGACTGGTGCCAGTGAATCTGATATAGAAAAACTGAGTAAATTAGTTGAAATTATTTTTGATTTTAGGTCAAAAAAAGAAACAATTGAAAAAGCTGACCCTGAAATCGATGGTGCAGAGAAAGTTAATCTCCCTGTCATTAGAGAACTTACAGAAGGAATAACCAGAGAAAAGAAGGCTACTCTTTCTCTTGTTCAGAGATTTGCTGATAATTCTGAAGGCGCTCGAAACCATATGATTTATATTTATAAAAGTTTTGTTACTGATGAATTGCCTCTTACTAGTTATAAAACATTTATTGAAATGCTCTTGAAAAAAAGAGATAAAGCCGCTTTATGGCATTGTACAGCCGGCAAAGACAGAGCTGGTTTCGGAGCTGTTATAATAGAAGAAATATTAGGGGTAGCTAGAGAAGATATTTTTGATGACTATCTTTATACAAATGAATGCATAAAGGATGAAGTTACAGAAATAGCTTTGAGACTTTCTCAAAAGTATTTAAATCCAGAACCTTCTTCTGACGAACTGTCAATCTTTAATAAGACGATAGAATATTTATTTGGCGCCAAAGAAGAATATCTTCTAGGTGTTTACCAGAAAATAGAAGAATTATATGGCGATTTTAACGGTTTTATATCTAAGGGCTTAAAAATCACAGATGAACAAGTCGAACTTTTCAGAAAACTTTATCTTGCCTGATTATTTTTTTTATTCTTCTCTTAGTTATAACGGGGTTAACGCAAGTTTTTCTATCTATTGAAGGTTTATTTGCAATGAAAGAACACTTCCTTAAAATATCCCCTTTTTCAAAGGGGAATGATTGCGTAAGCAATCTAGGGGATTTTTGAGAAGTTTATTTAGCGGTACAAAGTTGAATCCGAAGACTATGTTGTTATTAAAAATCTCCCTGTCAGGCATTATATGCCTGACATCCCTCTTTAAAAAAGAGGGTTTGTTTTGAGTAAATCAACATTTTATTATCTATATTAAAACTCTGATTACCAACAAAATAGGTATGCCTTTGCTTTGTTTTTTCACCGCTTAAAAATTAAGAATAGCATGAGAGTTATGGTTATAGCATTAAATAATACCATTAATAGAACCGGAATAATAAGTAAAGGATAATTTTCTTTTAATTCTTTGGAAGCGGTTGAATAATTCTTTAGTGAACTGGGTAAAAATATAGCTACTAAAATTGTAACAGGAATTATTAGATCAGTTATTGAAAACTCTTTATCCATCAATTTAGAAATATCAGCTGGAGGAGCATATTTAATTACAGTTAAAAAAAAGAATAATAAAGAAGTGATTAGGGTTCCTATAGTGTAATAGAAGAGAATTGGGAAACTGTGAATAAATAGCGTTCTATTCTTGGCTGTAAATCTTCTTTCTTCTGCACTGGTGTGTCTGCCTGTTAAAGCAATAATACCATATGCAGCAAAACTTATAACTGCGGAAATCACAAAGAATGGAAATATAGTCATAGTTTCTTATATAAAAAAAGCTTCACGATTTAATCGTGAAGCTTTTTAATTTTTATTTATTTACTTGGAACTTTTTGTTGCCGGTTTCAAAGAAATCCATAATCTGTTTAACAGCAGCTACACCAGCATTGATGTTAGCTTCTTCTGTCTGAGCACCAAGCTTCTTTGGAGTGAAGAATACTCTGTCAGCATATTTTTCTTTGAGTTCAGCAGCACAGTCTGGAGCAACGTCTGCAACATACTTGAAGTCTGGTCTTTCTGCAAGCATCTTCTTCAAAGATTCTTCGCAGACAACTTCTTTTCGAGCAGTATTTACAAGAGTAGCACCCTTTGGCATTTTGCCCATTTTGCTCATATTGATTGAATTCTTGGTTTCATCATTGGCTGGGCAGTGGAGAGAAACGTAGTGGCAGGTTCCAAAGAGAGCATCAAGGTCAGTGCATTGTTTTGCACCAGTAGCTTCGATAACTTCTTTAGTTAGATATGGGTCATAAGCAATAACTTCCATACCGAAGCCCATAGCATATTTGCCGATAAGTCTGCCGACATTGCCGTAACCATAAATGCCAAGTTTCTTGCCATGAATTTCAGTTCCTGATTTGCCATTATAGTTATTTCTAGCAATCATAATCATCATACCGATAGCAAGTTCTGCAACTGCATTTGAGTTCTGACCAGGTGTATTCATAGCAACCAAACCATGAGCAGTAGCTTCTGGAAGGTCGATATTATCAAAACCAGCACCAGCTCTTACGATAATCTTAAGATTCTTGGCTGCATCCATAATTTCTTTTGTAGCTTTATCACTTCTAATGATAAGAGCATCAACATCTTTTACAGCAGCTTTGAATTCATCAACACTTGTATATTTTTCTAAGAATGTCATTTCATAACCGTCTTTAAGAGCGGCTTTCATGAGTTCAGTAGCTTCTTTTGCAAAGGGTTTTTCAGTAGCAACTAGTATTTTCTTTGTCATTTTAATCAATTCCTTTCAAATCAATTGTTATTATAATCCTTAGAAACTCCCCCACGTATGGTGGGGGAGCTGTCACGTAGTGACTGAGGGGGCTGATTGCGTAGCAATCAGAGGCGTGGCAATCCATTAATGGATAAGTGGGTATAACTGCTTCGCAGTCAGTGGTCCAGCAACTTCGTTGCCTGTGGTATGATTGCTAACGCAATCTGTGGTAATTGTTCCTATTCCCACAGGCTGTATAACAGCCGTTCCACAAGTTGCTTGGCAACTGTCCCACTTACCACGCCAAGCTACGCTTGGTTATGCGTTTTCTTTGTCGAATTTTCTGATGAAATCGGCAAGTTTCTGGCAGCCTTCGATTGGCATTGCATTATAAATAGAAGCTCTCATACCACCAATATTTCTGTGACCCTTAAGAGTTACAAGACCTTCAGCAGCTGCTTCAGCCAGGAATTTCTTATTGATTTCTTCATTTGGTCCAAAGAATGGAATATTCATGATTGAACGATCTTCTGCATGTTCTGGAGTAATGTGTGCCTTGAGTAACTTAGAATTATCAATTGCATCATAAACAATAGCAGCTTTCTTCTTGTTCAATTCTTCATAGTATGCAACACCGCCCTGTGCAATCATGTGTTCGAATACTAATTTTGCTATATAAATACCATATGTTGGTGGAGTATTATACATTGAACCCTTATCTGCATGAGTCTTATAATCAAGCATTGTTGGGAGGTTCGGGATTCTGCCGATTAAATCGTCACGAACAATAACGATTGTAACACCAGCAGGACCAATATTCTTCTGAGCACCAGCATAAATCAAACCGTAATCTGCTACGTTGAAACGTTCGCTCATGATATTAGAAGACATATCAGCTACTAAAGGAATGCTGATCTGAGGAACCTTCATGCACTTGGTTCCGTAAATAGTATTATTAGAAGTTACATGCAAATAATCTGCATCTTTTCTAACATCTTCTGCTTTATATTTTGGATAATATCTATTGTTGTCTTGAGTTGAAGAAGCGACTACATGGACGTCTACACCGTATTTCTTAGCTTCTTTAATAGCCTTGCTAGACCATTCTCCAGAATCAACAAAATCAGCTTTCTTTGTTACAGCTAAATTCATAGGAATCATTAGGAACTGGAGGTTAGCGCCACCCTGAAGGAAAAGAACCTTATAGTTAGATGGAATATCCATTAATTTGCGGATACCGGCTTCAGCATCATCAATAATTTTCTGATAAACAGAAGAGCGGTGGCTCATTTCCATAACGCTCATGCCTGAACCTTCATAATCCATCATCTGTTCAGCAGCTTTTTTCAAAACTTCTTCTGGGAGAACGGCTGGACCAGCGGAAAAATTGTAAACTCTTGCCATAATTAAAAATCACTCCTTAAAATGATCATTTGGGAAAACACTTTATTTCTCAATATTTAAACTAATAACATCAATAAATTTTTACGTCAAGATATTATTTTTAGAGCAAAAGAGCGTAGAGCGAAGAGCGACAGAGCAACATAGGATGTGTAAAGAGAGACGAGGCCAAAGCCTCTGTGAGACGATTGCTACCGCAATCTGTGAGACGGCAGCTGACGCTGCCCGTAGTAGTTGTTCGACAATTCCCACAGTGTAACGTCCCACAACGAAGTGACCCACAGCGCAGCGTCACACTTTTAACACTTCTCACCCTTCCAACTCTTTCAACCCTTCCAACCCTTCCAACCCTTCTAACCTCTCTAACTTCATAAATAGTTGTTATCATAATTGGTTAGTGGTATAATAGCGCCACATAAATTATTATAAAGGGTTCAACATGGATAAAGAAAATAAAGAAGAATATAAAAAATTTTATTCTGAAGTTTACCGCCATTCATTGGCTCATATTCTGGCTAAATCTGTTATGGAAATTTTCGGTAAAGAAAATGTCCAGATTGCAATAGGCCCTCAGATTGCTGATGGTTTCTACTACGATTTCATTCTTCCTAGAACTCTGACAAATGATGACTTCAAGATTATTGAAGACAAAATGCACGAAGTTATTAAAAGAAGAGAAGTCTGGAATGTTAAAGAACTTTCTCGTGAAGATGCTTTAAAAGAATTTGCAGACCAGAAGTTTAAAGTAGAACTGATTAACGACCTTCCCGAAGGCGAAAAAATAACAGTTTATTATACTGGAGATGATTTTGAAGACCTTTGCAGAGCTCCTCATGTCGCTAATTCTCAGGAATTGATGAATGCAGCTTTTAAGG
>JAEEGF011785833.1_pt1 | contig 11802 bp, 8 predicted proteins | sample 9134171 | NCBI WGS metagenome assembly JAEEGF01 (sample SAMN16246542, study PRJNA631951) | gut metagenome | biome: gut microbiome; feature: rumen; material: AP-attached | host: Bos | place: Iran: Karaj | collected 2018-10 | reverse complement strand
AGTATAGAAAGCACCCATAGGGATAGGAGAGTAAACACCAGGAATACGATTCAATCCATCTATCAAGCATTTACGGCGTTCAACATATTCATCATAGGTGTCACGTAGGTATTCTTCTGCTACATCTACGGAAGCTTCAGCAGCTATTTGGCCAACAAGTGGAGGACTCAAACGTGCTTGGCAGAATTTCATGACAGCTTTGCGAACTTCCTCATTTTTGGTAATCAATGCACCAATGCGTATTCCACATTCTGAATATCTCTTAGATACAGAGTCAATCAGAACTACGTTCTGCTCTATGCCTTCCAGATGGCAGGCAGAAATGTATGGTGAACCAGTATAGATAAACTCACGATACACCTCGTCCGAGAAGAGGAAAAGGTCGTACTTCTTCACCAAGTCGCGGATCTGATTCATCTCACGACGTGTATAAAGATAACCTGTAGGGTTATTTGGATTACAAATCAATATGGCACGTGTACGCTCATTGATCAGGTTTTCAAACTTTTCTACCTTTGGCAGAGAGAAACCTTCTTCAATAGTTGTGGCAATGGTGCGTATCTTGGCGCCAGCAGAGATGGCAAATGCCATATAGTTGGCATATGCTGGCTCTGGCACAATGATTTCATCGCCTGGATTCAGGCAAGATAGGAAGGCGAAAAGCACAGCTTCTGAACCACCAGAGGTAATGATGATGTCGTCTGCCGTTACATTGATATTGTATTTGGCATAGTAACCCACCATCTTTTCGCGTAAACTACGAAAACCTGCGCTGGGACTATACTCCAGAATCTTGCGATCAATATTTCTAATCGCATCTATCGCACATTGTGGCGTAGGCAGGTCTGGTTGTCCTATATTGAGGTGGTACACATGTATTCCTCTCTGCTTGGCAGCATCCGATAGTGGGGCCAGTTTGCGTATTGGCGAAGCTGGCATCTCGTTTCCTCGTATAGAAATCTGTGGCATTTTCTTTTGATTGTTAAGTTTTCGCATGCAAAGATAGTGCAATTTTCTTCATATCCTGCATAAAAAGAACAAAATAAAAAGCAAAAGAACACAGACTTTCTTAAAAAACGACGTATCTTTGTCAACAATAATAACTTAAATATGTTTTCTATGAAGTTAAATCATCTTTTTTTCGCATTGCCAGCTCTGTTGATGGTTGGGTGTACACAGGTTTCTGTATTGCAGCATAAGGCAGTGTTTGAAGACTTTGTCTATCAAGGGAATGATGATTACTATAATCAGCATCCACTTCAGGCTGATGATGAGTTTTATAATCCCATTCTCCCTGGTTGGTATTCAGACCCAAGTATTTGTGCTGATGGTAAAGGCAACTATTTCATGGTAACTTCTACCTTTGGATACTATCCAGGCGTTCCACTCTTCCATAGCACAGATATGGTCAATTGGCATCAGGTAGGACATATTCTTACACGTCCAGAGCAACTGCCATTGGAACGTAGTTCTGTGAGCACAGGTGGTATTTTTGCTGCTTCTATCTTTTACAATAAGTATAATGACACCTATTATATGATTACTACCAATATGGGGCGTATGATGCGTGGTCAGCAAGGCAATTTTATTGTGAAGAGTAAAGATCCGCTGAGTGGGGAGTGGAGCGATCCTATTTGGTTGGAGGATATGAATGGCATTGATCCTTCTTTGTTCTTTGATGAGGATGGTAAGGCGTATGTAGTACATTGTGGCATGGGGCGTAATGCCAAATATCCTGGTTGCAACCAAATGATCATGCATGAGTATGATGTACAAAACGATAAGGTTATCGTGGAGAGTGCTACCGTGCTGGCAGAGGGTGGGGCATTCCCTGAAGATCAGCCCATCGCTTTGGAGGGCCCACATCTTTATAAATGGAATGGCATGTACTATTTGATGTGTGCTGAAGGTGGAACTGAATTAGGACATTCTGAGGTTATTTTCCGTAGTAACAATCTGCATGGGAAGTTTGTGGCATGGGAGAAGAATCCTATCCTCACACAACGTACACTTGGCGATCGTCAGGACGGGGTTTATTGCACAGGTCATGCTGATATTGTTCAAGACCCTCAGGGAGGTTGGTGGTCTGTATTCCTTGGAACGCGTCGTATCGATGGGGAGATGGAGAACTTGGGTCGTGAGACATTCATGATGCCTGTACGTTGGAGTGATGATGGTTGGCCATATATGACACAAGGCGATGATCAGGTGCCTTTGATTCTGAAGATGCCAGGTGCCAAACGTAGCGAGCAGGTGACCTTTGGTAATTTCTCCATTAGTGATGACTTTACTTTAACGAAGTTAGCTGACTACTGGGTTACTGCCCGTGATGCAGCTACAGACAAGTTTTCACTCACTGAACTGCCTGGTACTTTGGTGTTGAATTGTGATACCATGACGCTCTGCAATAGTCAAGGCTCTGCTGCCTATGTTGGTCGTCGCTTGCAACACCATCAGTTCCGTGTCACTACTCGTATGTATTTCCAGCCAGAGGCAGGGGAATGGGCAGGTATGGTACTTCTGAAGAATGAGAGCTTGCAATACTATCTCGCTGTAGGTGCAGAAAGTATCGAAGTGCAGAAGATAGGCGAGAAAGATGCATATGACGTGCTTGCTTCTGCTCCACTTAAAGGGGAGAAGGATTTTACATTATGTATAGAGGGTACCAATAAGGGAAAGACGTTCGATTTCTCTTATTCTACTGATGGTGGACGCACATGGAATATGTTGCTAGCTGGTGCTGATGCCGACTATCTGGCTACACATTACAGCGCCAACGGTTCTAGTAGCTTTACTGGAACTACAGTAGGCATGTATGCAGTGAAGCGTTGATGTTGATTGGATAGAGTCTTTTGTAATGATAAAGAATACAATATGATAAAGCTTTTGTTTAGATCTTTGATGGTGGCAATGGCTGTTGTGAACTTAGGTATCACAACCGCTGTATCACAACAACCACAGCCTTATCTGCAGGTTGAAGACCTTCCTGATATACTTTCATTCCTTCCACCTCCTCCAGAAGAGGGTTCGCCAACCTTCGAGGCAGATAAAGCTATCCATGCCTGGGCGCTTGGTCAAAGGCAGGGTGAGCGTGCTCAGAGAGCTATCCGTGAGGGAACAACCAATGTGGATAGTATGGCACTTTGCTTTAGTGGAGCTTTTGGTAGAAAGCTTTCTAGGGAAACCACACCCCTTACGATGTATTTGTTGGAGCGAAGTATCCGGACATTCCGTCTAGCTGCAACAAAGCCTAAGAATGTCTATTTACGTAAACGTCCCTTTGTGTATTTCAACGAAGGGACACTGATTCCAGAGTATGAAGAAGAGGAAAGAAGTACAGGCTCCTATCCTTCAGGGCACACTACACGTGGTTGGGGAATGGCACTTGTATTAGCACAACTTAATCCCGAGCGGCAGGATACGCTTATGGCCTGCGGCTATGAGTGGGGACAGAGTCGTGTCATAGCCAACTATCATTGGCAAAGTGATGTAGATGCTTCCCGACTGATGACTTCAGCTACTTTTGCCAGACTTCAAGCCTGTGAGGAATATCGAAAAGACTTTGCTGCAGCGATGGAAGAGCTTTCCGCACATGAAAAACCAGCACGTGAGGGTGATGAGCAACTCTTGAGGAAATGGATAAAGACCATTGCCTCTGATGAGTTTGGTGGACGTAAGCCAATGACTGCATACGAAGATAAAACGGTAAGCTATTTGGCGGAACAATTGGAAGAACTGGGATTGGAGCCTGCTTTCAATGGCAGTTGGTTCCAACCATTCGAGATGATAGCTGTCACAGCTAAACCACAGGGTAGTAAACTTTCTGTGAAAGGGAAAAAGAAAGCAGAACTACGTTACCCAGATGATTTGGTGGTTTGGACCTCTCGTGCCACAGATAAGGTGGTACTCCCTAAGGCAGAGTATGTTTTCTGTGGTTTTGGCATTCATGCTCCTGAATATGGTTGGGATGATTATGCAGACATCGATGTGAAGGGTAAGATTGTTATTGCTATGGTGAACGACCCTGGTTATTATGATAATACGCTTTTCCGTGGACGCAATATGACTTATTATGGCAGGTGGCTCTATAAGTTTGAAGAGGCTCGTCGCCAAGGGGCAGCAGGTTGTCTGGTGCTACATAACACTGAAGCTGCGAGTTATGGCTGGCACGTGTGTGTGAATGGTCATATGGAAGATAATTTGGCTCTCTATGACCCAGATTCCCAAAATGCTGATGAATTGGCCATGAAGGGTTGGCTACATGAAGATGGTGCACGTAAGCTCTTTACTGCAGCAGGTATGGATATGAATGCTGCCCTTGCTGCTGCCAAGAAGCCTGGTTTTAAGTCTTTCTCTCTCAAGGTCAAGGGCGATATCAAGATGGCTGTTTCTTACGATATTCAGCAGACGCGTAATGTGGGTGCTATCCTTCGTGGAACAGATCAGAAGGATGAGGTGGTAGTGCTAAATGCCCATTGGGATCATTTGGGGATTGGCTTGCCTGACGAGCTTGGAGACTCTATATACAATGGTGCTGCAGACAATGCATCTGGTATTGCAGGAGCATTGTTGGCTGCTAAAAAGTTCAAAGAACATCCACAAGCACCTCGTCGCAGTGTACTTTTCCTCTTTCCCTCATCTGAGGAAAGTGGCCTATTCGGCTCTGAGTATTATTGCAATCATCCAGTAGTACCTATGAATAAAACAACAGCCTGTCTGAATTTTGAGAGTATCGGACCAGCCGAACTTACTAGGGATATAGTTATCTTGGGTGGAGGAGAAAGCGATCTTGATCGTTATTATGAGGCTGCTGCAGCTGCCCAGGGAAGGTATATTTTCTTTGATGACGACAATTCTGATGGTTGGTTCTTCCGTTCCGACCATTATAATTTCGTGAAGAAAGGTGTGCCTGCAGTGGTGGTGGAGAACGGTTTGCATCCTGTGGATTTGGGACGTCCTAACAAGTACCCTATGCCTGTATGGTATCACAAGCCTTCTGATGAATATCGGGATGATTGGGATTTGAGTGGTACTTTGTCCAATGTGAATTTGATTTTTAGCGTTGGCCTTTCTTTATCTAATGCTGAGAACTTATTAAGCAGGGAATAATATAGAAAGACCAAAGCTTAAGATGGTACATACTGTGTGAGGCAAATAAAGGGGAACATCTTTCAATGCTCCCCTTTTTAATTATGGTGTCTAAAGATTAGATCACGAAGTCTGAAGTGTTCAAGAACAGAGCACTCTGCTCCAAACGCTCGAACTGCTTACCACTGTTCGTATCTTCAATCTCGATGAAGAAGTACTTGTTACCATTAGCATAGAACTTCTCGAAGATGTTCTTGAAGTTCATAGCACCAGATGCACCCAGTACCATGAAGTCCTTAATGTGCAACATCTTGATACGATCAGCACGTCTGGTCAGCCAAGCCACAGGATCTTGCTGACCCATTACAGTCCAATAAACATCAAGCTCGAAGATTACATTAGCAGGATCTGTATTGTCCATATAAACATCCTCGATGATCTTAGCATCCTGACCTAATGCCATACCAGAGAAGAGGTCGCCCAATACAGCAGCAGTACTTGTCTCAGTTACCTTGGCCATCTCCATATTGTGGTTGTGATAACCAAACTGGATGCCGCTGGTAGCCTTCACAGTCTCACCAGATACGTTGAGCAGGTTGGCAAAATCCTTTGCAAAACCAATGTTAGTAACACGCATTGGAGGCATCATTGGCTGAACCAAGTATTCGCAACCCAATTTAGCATGGTCTTCTGCTACTGGCTTCCAGAATTCCTTGATTTCGTCTACCATGTCCTTGAATGCCTTTGGCTTTGGAGCTGGAGCACCTGGACGAGAGAACAGACCAGCCATCAAGACATCTGGAGTCACGTGAGAGCTCACGATCTTCAGGTCATTGTCTTCAGCAGCTTTCTTGAAATCTTCCAGACTTAACTGACCAATGGTGTGAGAACTTGCATTGTAACCAGCCAGCTCCAGGTTCTTGATACCCATCTTGCGGATACGAGCCAAGTTGTCGCTTAGGTTACCAGCATAGAGTTCCGGACCCAGAGTGTAAGTCTGCAGACCCAGTCCCTTATTGGTGTTGATGACTGGCTCAGCAGGAACAGCCTCCTTAGTTTGGCAGGCTGCCAGAGCACCCAATGAAAGCAATGAAGCACCCTTTAAGAAATTTCTTCTATTCATAGTAAATTAATTAAATAATTGGATATTCCATGTATTCAAACATACAAAGGTAAATCTTATTTTCCAATTCTAAACAAAAAAGTTAAAAAACTTTACCAGCATAGTAAGCATCCTATTTGACAAAGGTTGCTTTCAGCAAATAGTCTGCAGCAGCAGCAATGCGCTCAAACTGTTTCCCACTCATGGCATTCTCGTCTTCCACGAAATAGTCAGTCTGACCATTGGCATAGAACTGGCGGAAAATATTCTCTTGGTTGATCATGCCACTTTCACCTAAATTCTCATAATCCTTCACATGCATTAAGGTGATGCGTTGAGGATACTTCTTTAAATAGGTCACAGGATCGCACCCTCCAAGGATGAGGGCCATGCCATCAAGTTCTACTTGAACTAATGCTGGGTCTGTTTCTTCCAAGAGGATGTCGTAGATCATACGTGCTCCCTGTGGATAGCGTCCGCTTAGCAAGAAGAGACTTTCTTCACCACTTGGAATCACGCGACTGCATACATTGACCTCGTTGTGGAATGCCCATAGTACACCTTCCTCTCGGGCTATCTGTGCAGCTTCTGTGTAGAATTGGGCTACACGCTGTGCTTCTTCCACACTACGAACAGTTGGGATAGCTGCCTGAATCAGGTACTTCACTCCTGCTCGAGCATGTCCTTCTGCAGTCTGTTTCCAGAACTCGCGGAGTTGTGGAAAAGTCTCAGTCGTATATTCGCGTATAGGAGGACGCACATGAGAACTAAGCACTTCCAAACCTGCATCTGCTGCCATTTTCTGGTAGTCCACAAGGTCGATGGCTTCATGGAAAAGGGCTACTGATCCATTATTGTAGCCAGCCAACTCCAATGTAGAGTATCCCAACTCCTTCAGCCGCTTGAAACCAGCAGGTAGGTCACGCCCCAACTCAGGGCCCAAACCATAGACCTGCAGACCAAAGCGCTTGGCTACCTCTGCTTTTCCAGAAGCTGCTTGCAATGTTTGATTGCCCATTAATCCAGCAGCACCCACTATGCCAATTCTTGTCAGAAAATCTCTTCTTTTCATAAAGATGTATTACTTGAACAGTCTTGGTGCAAAGTCATGCAGATTGTTACGCCAAGTATGCCAGCTATGACCACCAGGAGCCTCAGTAAACTCGTACTTGATGCCAGCCTCGTCGTAGAGCTTCAATGTCTCCTTGCAGTTGTTGTAGGCAATGTCCTCAGGACCACCCTGAGTGAAGAGCACTATCTTGTAATTGTTCAACTGCTGCGTAAGCTGTTTCAGGTGAGCACGCTCCATCTCATACTTCTCCGTGTTGCCTGGTGCATAGCTACTGCTCAGCACAATCATATACTTGAATCTTTCAGGATGATAGGTCACTGTCTCCATAGTCTCCATGCCTCCCATTGATAGACCAGCCATAGCTGTATGATCTGGATCAGTCAGCACGCGATAATTCTCTTCCACATAAGGCATGATGCTGGTAATCATGTCATCTGCAAAGATAGGCACCTCATCGTGTACATTGCCACTAGGTGTATCGATACTACCGTTAGGCATTACCACTACCATAGGAACGATCTTGCCTTCTGCCAGCAGATTGTCGAGGATGAATCCTGCAGCACCTACACCTGGCCAGGAGTTGTCAGTATCACCACCACCATGTACCAGATAGAGCACTGGCAGCTTGTCTGCACTCTTCTCATAGCCAGCAGGAGTCCATACATGCATGCGACGCATTTGGTTCAAGGTCTTAGAGAAATAGTAGCGCTGAGCGATAGCACCATGAGGAACATTCTTCATAGCAAAGAATTCATTACCAGTAGGTTGTACTTTGGCTACTGCGCGAGTCTCGCCCTGAATTTCACCACCCTTTGGGTCGAAAGTGTTCACGCCGTCAACCACAAAACTATAGCGGTAGTTGCCTGGAACCACGTTGGTCAAAGTGGCACTCCAAACACCGTTCTCAGCCTTAACGAACTGTACGCCACGAGCATTGATGTCACCACTCATGGTCACCGTCTCAGCATTAGGAGCATAGATGCTGAATGTTACTTTATCACCATTCACGCGTACTGATTGCAGCGTGTCATTAGGAGTAGGGGTTCTGCGGAACTGTGCAGAAGCTGCCGTTGCTATGCAGAGGGCAGTCAGAAATAAAATGCTTTTCTTCATTGTTATAAAAATGTTAGTTATTTTCGTTGTAGTTGCAAAGATAGCACATACTTTGCATTTCTGCAAGTCGTCCCCATTTTTGCGCTTGCGTACAGAAAAATTTGTTCCTGTGCGCACCAACAAATTGTCTCTAACGTAACCACAATTTTGCAGTGCCGCAAGGGTCGATTTGCTTATATGGAAAAGAATGCCTACATTTGTCTTCAAATTAAATGCTTTACTATGAAAAAGGTTTTGACAATTTTGGCTGCTATAGTACTACTCAGCGCTTGCACAGATCAACAAGAGATAGATCGCAGTAGGGTGGTGAACAACCCCATCGATCTGGACTATGAGTTTACATTTGACATCAACCAATATGCAGGGTTGATGGAGGGAGTAGATTTCAACTCTCCCGATTTCATGAATTCCGTGCCTGAAGAGTATCGTGATTTTGTGGCTGCTATTCAAACGCAGCCTGGTGGTATCGTTGCATACATGCAGCGTTTCGCCAATACAGAAAACTATCGCGAGGCAGCAGACCCAGTGGCTACGCTTTATAACGATAGATATTACCTGTTTGTTTCAAAGTCGAATGGTTACTGGAGTTCCGATGATATGCAGCATTGGCGCCATATCCGCACTAGCGTGCTGCCTATGGACCTCTATGCGCCTACTTGTATGGTCTATGAGGGTGAACTCTATTGGATGACTTCTGACCTTAACTCACTCTGGAAGACCACCAACCCAGAGGATGGCGATTCTTGGCAGTTGGTAACTGATCAACTGACGCCTTATCCTGATCAACCCAATCGTACTGGTCACGATCCTGATTTGCTAGCAGACGATGATGGACGCGTGTATTTCTACTGGGGATGCAGCAATGTGGACGACATCATGGGTATAGAGCTGGATCCACACAACAACTTCAAGGCCATTAGTCAGCCTGTGACACTCATCACTCACCAACAAGCCGTGATAGGATGGGAGCGCCCCAGCGATAAGAACGATAAGGAGGCTCCTGGCTATAATGAAGGTGCCAGCATGCTGAAGTACAATGGGAAATACTACTTGCAATATGCCTCACCAGGCACTGAGTTTGATAGTTATGGTGATGGCCTTTACATAGGTGACTCCCCACTTGGCCCATTTACTAAGGCACCTTACCTGCCTATCTCTGTGAAGCCTGGTGGTTGGATGACAGGTGCAGGACATGGAGATACGTTCCAAGACAAATTTGGCAACTACTGGCATGTGGCCAGCATGGTGATTTCACAGCGTCACAACTTCGAGCGTCGCATTGGTTTCTTCCCTGTGTTTTTTACAGAGCAAGGCGAGATGCATGCGCTGACTGAGTTCACTGATCGCCCTTATCAACTTCCACAAGGGAAGGTGGACTTTCTGAAGCAACCAGTCACAACGGGTTGGATGGACCTTACGATAGGCAAGAAGGCTACAGCTTCTTCAGAGAAAGAGGGCAAGCCTGCCTCACTTGCTGCAGACCACATTATCAAGACGTGGTGGAGTGCACAGACTGGTAACGTGGACGAATGGTTGCAGATAGACTTAGGTAAAGTTTATCCTGTAGAAGCTGTGCAGACCAACTTTGCTGATGAGAAGTTCCCTAATCGTAAGGAAGGCAATCCTGCTGTACCTTATAAATATTGGATAGAAGGTTCTGAAGATGGCAATACTTGGGTGACGCTGGCTGATAAGACTGCCAATGACGTGACTAATCCTCATGCGTTGTTAGTGCTTGATCAAGCAGTGAAAGCTCGCTATGTGCGCATTACCAATAAGAGCGAGCTGCCTGGTCAGTTCTCCATCTTCGACCTGCGTGTATTTGGTGTAGATCATGGCGCTAAGCCAGAAGCAGTGAAGTCGTTCAACATAGCACGTACTCCTGATGGTCGTACAGCTACTGCCTCTTGGGATCCTATTGCAGGAGCACAGGGGTATTTCCTGCATTGGGGTACTTCTCCAGAGGCACTCTTCTCAGCTTGCGAAGTATTAGAACCTTCTGTCACGCTTGGTCTCTTCTCTGCAGATGTGGACTATTACTTCCGTGTGGATAGTTTCAATGAAAGTGGTATCACTGAAGGGACGGTTGTAGTTGCCAGTCCTGCGAAATAGCATTACATTCCTTATACCAAAACTATGAAAAAGAGTTTTTCCCTTTTTGTTTTGCTGCTTATAACAGCAGTAGGACAAGCTCAAGTCAATGTGCAGTTGCATCGTGATTTTGGTCGTGCACTTAACTCTGATCAGGAGAGTGAGCGTCCACAGGTGACGACGACTGTAGAAGTATTGCATCCAGATAAGTGGGGCACCACTTACTTCTTCGTAGATATGGATTACTTGTCAGATGGCGTATCAGGGGTGTTCATGAAGTTCACACGCGACTTTACCTTGGCTCGTTTATCTGCCAATTCTTCATTGGTGACACACTGGGAATATAATGGAGGTATGCAGAGCATCAAGAGCAACTTTTATGGCAATCGCTTCCAGCATTCTTTGGTGGGAGGCTTGGGATGGATGTGGCACAGCAACGACTATGCGAAGACTTACTTGGTGAATCTGGGCTATCGCCAACATTTCAAGGACCATACTCATGAGGGCTTTGCAGGCTTTCATGCCAATCAGGTGTGGAAGATAGACTTTGGTCATCGACGTTTTACTTTCAATGGATTCTCTGAAATTTGGTATAACAAGACACCTATGGGTAAAATTAGCTTCCTGACAGAACCCCAGTTCTGGTTGAACCTGAACACACTCAAAGGAATGGATGGAGTGAACCTGAGCCTTGGCACAGAGGTAGAGATTTCAAACAACTTTATCTATGCCAATTGGTTGTATAACCCCACGCTGGAACATCAGACCTTCTACGTGAATCCTACGATTGCCATGAAATGGACGTTCTGAAAGCAATAATCCCCATGTCACTAGTACATGGGGATTATTGTATCTTAGCGCTTGTCCTGAACTCCGAAGTTAATCCACTTCTCCTGAGGGTAGTTGGCCTTGATGACTTTCTTTTTTTCTGTGAAAACATCTTTAGCACTATCAAGAATTGCGTTCATCTTCTTGCGTTTCTCATCCAGCACAGCATATGCAGCTTCTGTTTCCTCACTCGCTTTGGCAAGTACAGCCAGTTGGCTTTCCATTTCATCCAACTGCTTGGCTGTAAACCCAAAGCCCTTCACTACCTCTAAGTTGTTTCGCAGTCCCTGAATCAGAAACTTACTCTTCTCAATCTGTAGATCTACTGTTTTTGACATAATTCTTTGGTTTAATGGTTGGTAAATTTAGGACCTGAAAAACACCTGTTCTGGTGTTAGAATACATAGGCGTATATCATTGTCCCTTTGTTTGTTATCTAAGCCAAAGATAGTAAAAATACCAATTTGTTGTGACCATAGACAGTGTGGTGATTTAAGACAATTTAAGC
>JAEEGF012513577.1_pt1 | contig 11804 bp, 8 predicted proteins | sample 9134171 | NCBI WGS metagenome assembly JAEEGF01 (sample SAMN16246542, study PRJNA631951) | gut metagenome | biome: gut microbiome; feature: rumen; material: AP-attached | host: Bos | place: Iran: Karaj | collected 2018-10 | reverse complement strand
AAATGAGTGTGAGAATCTAATGTATGCTAATAGTGGTATGTATTGGATTGAGAGATCGATTGAGATGTTTGCATCAAATTATTCAGCATATAACAAATGTCAGCAATCTCAGAGATTTCTTAGGCGTGTTCTTGATTTGACAAGCATTACTATCGATAATGCAAAAGTGAAGCGTGAGGAGTTGAAAAATCGCAGAGACCATGAACTGGAATCAAATACTTTGCAGCTTCTTAAAGCCATTGAAAATCAAATGAATCGACTTAGGATACAGTATGAAGCTGATTATCCTGATTACATGCAAAAAGCTATAATAGAATCTGCGAGTGGCATGACTCAGATAGAGCTAAAATATCTTGAACAGAAGTTTACGGATAAAAATAAGGAAGAGGTTGGCTATATTGAGAAGAAGATAGAGGCAGAAAAAACTATAAAAAATTTTTGGGATAAAATATTGGGTGGAACAGTAGATGGACAGCCATTAGTCGAAATAGAGCGCAATATCGACAAGTCTGCAGCGAATGATTTATTTGAGCAGGTTAAGAAACAATTTTCAGATTCAGCAAGGAATGCAAATCGTATTCTTAATGAGAATTCTATAGCTTGCTGGCAACGGAATATAGCAGATATGAGAGCCAAAATCACATCTATTATCAATGAGAATGCATCTATTATTGCTGATAAGAAGAATGAGCTTTCGGTTATAATTGCTTCCTATCAGGATGTGCCTTTTGAGATATCTTCTGAGCCAATATTCCTCAGAGAAGATTTTGATAAGCATTTTCTTAGTCTTGGAGCAATAAAAATAGGAGAAGCATACAGACTTAATCTTTCAAAACTAGGTATTACATATAATCGAAAGTTAAAAGAGTATGTTGAAAATACATACACCAAAATAAGCGAAAGTCATAAAGCGGCATTTATGAAATGGTGTGCCGAGTTACTTGAAAACATTACTAATCATATACAGGAACTGAATCCCACGCTTAGTGATCTTGTATAGAAAATCAGTATTGATTCAGAAAAAATATCAGATTTAGAGAATAGGCAAGCAAGGTTAACAGAGTATATCAGTCAGATCGAAAATCTTATGGAGTGGAAAGAAAGATAAATAAGGTGGAGATGAGATATGGGTATTGTTAATAACTGGGTAGTAAAAGCGGGACAAAAAGCTGGAGATAGAATAGCTTCTCTATCACAATTAAGTCCGGAACAGCTTTCGCAGATTCAGATTCAAAAAGATAAGTATATGTCAGAAAAGCCTGATCCAGATGATCCTCAAGCGGTCGAATTAACAGCAAGACTTATGGCTGAGAATGGTGTGGAGATTTTTAATTCATACCTATCTCAGATTAGGCAACTATATATTCCTTTAGACCCAATGGCGGAATATGGACGCAAATTTGAACCCAATTATAATATAAGGTATTTCAATATTACAAAATGGGTTATAGATAAAGAAGAAAATAGTTTGGAAAAACTAGTGAATGTATATGCAGTTCTCTCTAATGAGGACTGTAATATAGCACTAGTATTTAATAGATTAAGAGAAAAGACAAATGTATATCTTGCAGTAGTAAATGTATTAAATAGAAATGATAATTATGAAATAGATAGTCTTTCTAAGCGCATAGAGTCGGCAATTCGTGGGAATTTTCCAGGATCAGAAATAGGAATAGAAGACAAAAAAACAGCGGGAGTAGGGCGTATTCCATGTCTTAACAAATATAAAAATAGTTCCGTAGCTATTGCATCCAATGTTCCGACTGAGAAATCCGAGAAGTTTATCAGTCAGACAATAGAAAAATTATTAGATGGATATGTGCCTAAAAATTCTAATGAAGATTATACTATTGTTCTTCTTGCTACTCCTGTTACAGATGTTGAAGAGAGAAAACAGGAATTGGCACGTATATATTCTGGGTTGGTTCCTTATTCTCAGTGGTCAACTAATTATACATATACACAGGCTGATTCTACTACTGGGATGGCAATTGTTGGTGTTAATATTGGTGCTAGTGCTGGAATTCAACGAGGTACAAATGAAACGTTAACAAGTAGCAACTCTCGGGCTGATTCAATTGGAGAATCACAAGCCCAAACTGATAGCACTATGAAAAGCAGTAATGAAAGTGTTACAGATACTACTTCTAATAATTCTATGATTACTGATAGCATAAGTGATACAGCTACAGATACAGTAGGTACAAATGAGAGTACAGCTACTGCTTTGGGAACTAATAGTAGTATTACAAATTCAGTTAATGAAGGGAACAATATATCTGGCACAATTGGTTTTAATCAAAGCACTTCAGGAAGTTTAACTGCTGGAATTCCAAATGTTGCTAGTGCTAATGCTTCTTTTACAAATGGAATGAGCGAAAGTTTATCAACAGGTCATAGTACATCTCTTTCAGAGGCGTTATCACAGGGGACATCAGAAGTTAATACTGCAACTTATGGTTCATCATCTTCATATGCAGTCTCTGCGATGTCTGGTCATTCTACAGCTTCAGGTGTGGGATCTGCGCTAGCTAAGACAGCAGGAGCTTCATTTGCAAAAACAGTTGGTAGGACACTTTCTAAGTCTACAAGTCGAGCAATTACAAATGGACTAGCTAAAGCTGCAGGAATTGTAAAGGGTACAAATCTAGGAGTTAATGCGGGTGTTAATTTTGCAAGGTCATCTAGCGTTACTGCTACGATTGGCAAAAATGAAGGCATAACACAGAACTTTGCCAACTTTGAAATAATACATGCTCTTGAAGTGTTAAAAGAACAAATGAATCGTTTTGAGACAGGATCAGCTCTTGGAATGTGGGATTTTGCTGCGTACGTTTTGAGTGATGATTTTAATATAGCTAATAACGTTGCACATTCTTATCTTGCTTTAACGCAAGGTGAAGACTCGTATATGTCTGATTGTGCTGTTAACTTGTGGAGAAATGATATAGATTCTGAAAAAGATAAGGCCAAAGAAATTTGTAGTTATTTGTTAGATCTTAGGCATCCTCAATTTGGTTTGAACCCTACACTTATAGAGCAAGATAGTAGATTTTTAGTATATCCGGCTGCAGTAACTGCAACAGCAACCCTTTCTGGAAAAGAGTTGGCATATTCTTTGAATTTTCCTAGGAAATCCATAGCTGGACTTCCTGTATTTGAATGCGCAGAATTTGGGAGAAATGTTTCGACTTTTGAAATGGGTGATTATGGAAGTAGTTCACAGATTGAATTAGGAAATATAGTTCATATGCATAATGTCGAAGATGGGAAAGTGAATATTTCATTGAACTCTTTGGCTGCGCATACATTTATAGCTGGTAGTACTGGATCAGGAAAGAGTAACACGATTTATCATATTCTTGACAGCGCCAGAAAAAAAGGTGTCCATTTTCTTGTTGTAGAACCTGCCAAGGGAGAATATAAAAATGTATTCGGAAAAGATAAAGATGTACATGTTTATGGAACCAATCCTATACTATCGTCATTGTTAAGAATAAATCCTTTTAGTTTTCCTGATAAGATTCATGTTTTAGAGCATTTGGACAGACTAGTTGAGATTTTTAACGTATGTTGGCCTATGTATGCTGCTATGCCGGTAGTATTAAAAAGTGCAGTAGAAAAGTCATATATCGATTGTGGTTGGGATCTTATTACATCAACAAATAAATATGATAGTAGACTTTATCCGAATTTCTCTGATGTGGCGCGTAATATTAAGACCATAATAGATAGTAGCGAATATGATGATGAGAATAAAGGAGCTTATAAGGGGGCATTGCTTACTAGGCTAAATTCTTTGGCAACAGGTATAAATGGACTTATCTTTTCTTCTGACGAGCTTTCTACGGATGAATTATTTGATATGAATGTTGTAATTGATTTAAGTCGTGTTGGATCTTCAGAGACAAAATCGTTGATTATGGGAATGGTTGTTCTGAAGCTTCAAGAATATAGAATGAATGAGAATGCACCAATGAATTCTAATTTAAGACATATCACAGTTTTAGAAGAAGCACATAATCTTCTTAGAAGAACGTCAATAGATCACCCTTCAGAGAGCTCTAACATTTTAGGAAAAAGTGTAGAATTATTAGCAAATGCTATTGCAGAAATGAGAACTTATGGAGAAGGCTTTATTATAGCAGATCAGGCTCCTGGACTTATGGATATGTCAGTAATACGAAATACTAATACGAAGCTTATTATGAGATTGCCTGATCAAGAAGATCGTGAACTTGTTGGAAAGGCTGCTAATCTAAATGAAGATCAAATCATTGAATTGGCGAAGTTGCCACGCGGAGTGGCTGCTATATATCAAAATGAGTGGGTGCAACCTGTTTTGTGCATGGTAAAGAAATATGAGGGTGATTTCAGTGGTTATGTGTTTGATTGCAAAGAGAATAATGGTTATATAAAACGGACAAACAAAATATCTGAATCACTTATAAATTGTATTATGTCAAAAGAATTGTATCAAATTGGCGATAAACAAGATCTGCGAGAACTAAAGGATATTTTAATAAGATCTAGACTTAGTTCTGTGATTAAGGCGGATTTTATTGAATATATTGAAACTAGCAAAGAGAATGGAATGGAAGCCTTGAGTTGTCTTCTTTATGATTGTTTTAATGCTGAAGATGCTATAAAAGCAGCTGATGAATATAATAATATTCATGAATTCGTTGATGCAGTAATTGATAAGATTGGGCCTTCTATTAAAGAGTATTCAAAAGAGCAGATTAGCTTAGCTATTATGCTTGTATTGAATGAACAAGTAAATAGAGATAAGTCTTATTCGTTAGTTCTTAATAGCTATATTGAAGAATATAGAAAAGGAGGCGTATTGTGAACGGAGGTGATTTGAATCATAAAGAAATAATAGAAACTAAGTCAAATAATGAGATTGGTTATCGCAATATAAAGCCAGAACATGAAATGTCCATAAAAGAAATGAAAGCTGCAGTAAAAGGCGAATTTGATAAGGCTTCGCAGGAGAGAGAAAAACAATATGTGGTCGATTGTAAGGATAAAGTTGGATTATCCGAAGAAGATAGAATAAAAATCAAGGAAGAAACAAATTGGTCAGATCATATTATAAATTATATAGAGAATATGTCTCAGTATAAAATATATAAAGAGGCAAATCTTCGTGAAGCTGAAGTTGATGGGAGACATTGCTTAATTAAAAATATAGAAATGGATTATAAAGATTTAAAAACAGGATTAACGAATAGGGACCTACTAGAGAAGGGACGAGCAGCTATCGATTCGAAAACAGGAGAGAAAATTGAACTACATCATATGGGACAGGAATATGATGCACCATTTGTAGAATTGTGCGAGAATAGTGAGCATGGGGATGGCAATCATTCCATACTACATATCAAAAACAGTGAAAGTTGGCGGAAAGATGAATATTTAAAGAAACAGTATGATAACGTAGATAGACCTAATCATTGGAAAGAAAGAGGAAAGGAGGTGCAATAAATGATATTAAGCGAATTGATGAATAATAAAGAAATTGAGTATACTAAAAATGTAGTTGAAGCAGCATCTATAAAAGAAATAGAAAAAGATATAGGTGTTCCTTTTGAAAAAGAATTAACTGAGTATATTTTAAAATATGGATACCTCGCATATAAGCATGTCGAATTATATGGTATTAATTCTGTACAAATGTTTGACTCTGATATGGTTAAACAAACAAAATATCTCCATGAGTACTTCCCTAAAACAGCCGGATTAATTGCAATAGAGAATACAGGAGATGGGAACTATGTTCTTGTCTCTTCTGATGACGAAATATATAATTATTCTTCTGTGGAAGATAGTTTGCAAAAGCTTGAGCTGAAACTTTTTGATTACATAGTTAATCGCTTCCAAGAAATAGATTGATAAAAATATAAGTCTGTTGTCTTTTTATGATGCTGAGTACTTGATAACATTCAATTCGTTGTAAATTAAGTATCAATGACAATAAAAATTGTAGTTGACGCAAAATGCCTGGAAAGCCTACGATTAGTAAAAACCGGATTAATCTAATGATAGTATGCTGGATAACAGATAGATAAATTGATGATTGCAGACAAATATAGAATGAGTCAAAGTTTGGAAATCAAGTGACTTGACATATAATAAGACGCTTGACCATTATCTTTGACTTATTTTTGATATAATAGATATATAGATTTATGCCTATTTGTTTGGAGGTACTATCATGCATGTTCTGGAAAAAATACAAAAGATAAGTCCGTATCTGGTTCTTAAGGTTTCAATATTAGTATTTATTATGGCGTTATCAATATTTGTGGCATCATCTGTGGTTTCGAAGTGCTCCCTTTTTACAAGGTCCATTGAGTCACTTGATGATTCGCAAGAGGTAGTAATGGCGGTTACTGGAGCTACGCTTGGAGTGTCGGTTGCCATAACATTCCTGCCGGATGATTATGCTTCACCTCTTGCGGACACTCTGGCAGATATGAGTACATATTTCGTGATCTTACTGGGAATGATCCTGTTTGAGAAGCTTTTGATCACGGTTGGAGTTCCTTTTATTTTCAGGTTTATAATTCCTGCAGGTATTATATTACTTATCGTATATTATATTTCTCATAAGAAGATAATCAGAACAATTGCATATAAGATTCTGGCATTTGCAATTGTTATCATATTGGCAGTTCCTCTTGGAACAAGCGTATCCAAATGGCTGTGCAGTTCTTCCTTGGACTATGTCAATGAGACTGTAACACAGGCACAGGACGGCTCCGACAAGATAGAAGAGATATCGGAAAGCTCTTCTTCGGACAAGAGCTTTTATGAAACTGTTTCAAGTGTATTTGATTCGGCAATTGAAGGTGTGACGGATCTGTTTAACTATTATAAGGGCATCATTCAGAAGTTCATCAATACTATAGCGATTATGATGCTTGCTTATCTGGTAGTACCGTTTGTGACCTTCCTTCTAATGCTGTGGTTTATGAATCAGCTATTCTTATTCGAAAGTTTTAGAGATAAAGGGTATAGTCTGACCAAAGATGATGTGAAGGCCATAAAAATGATCAGCGCAGTTTACAATGAAAAAGGCGAGCCGGAAGATAATAACAACCAGATATAAATGACGTAAGGTCAAAAAATTATTATGATTCGGGCCTTACTTAAATCAAATGTGAATTATCTTTTCTATGCAGGAGATACAAAAGGAGATGCGTGGAACATGAAGAATAGGATAGATACAAAAAAGCTTGTTATTTGGCTAATAAGCGCAGCTTTTATAATAGGAGCTATGATTGTGGCAATAATATTTAGAAATGGCAGTGGTAGGGCTTACCAGAAATACAACGACGGCGTTAATTATATAGATCCTGATACTATACAGCTTAGTGACAGCAGCGTAACAGTTTCTTTTTCTGAAGTGATATTATCAAAGCCTGAAGAGACGAGAAAGCTTGTTGTATATGAGCAAAGCGGTGAAGTCAGTTATACGATCACGGATAAACTCTGGGGAATTGACTGGGATCAGACGACAAAAACTCTTACAGTAAAGTATACAGGGAAAGGGAGTTTTGTAGTGGAGCTGGATCAAATAGCGCAGGGCGATATAATTGATGATCAAGAGAATAAGATACTTACTATAAAGATACCACACCCGCAGCTTGATGCTATTGATATAAATCCGGATGAGGTGGAGATTGGTAATCAGACCAGCGGATTTTTTACCATAGGAGACATTAAGCTGACTGTAGAGGACTATATAGATATTGAGTCGGAGCTTAGGAGAAGGCTTGTGGAGAAGTTCGATACTGTTGTTAATGGGCAGCAGGCAGATGATCTGGCGCTGGATGCAGTGTACGATATCTATTATCCTGTAGTCCAGGCAGTAGATGGGGATTATGAGCTTAAGATTGAATTTAAATAAGAAGAACCCGCCAGTTTTGGCGGGTCTTTTCAATAAATAAGTCAGTTAATGTATTTTTGAGCTTCTATATTACATGAGATATTCATAAATCCTATAAGTCAAAAAATCCAAAGCCTTCTCATCAACTGCATAGATCATATAATTACCTTTTCTTGCTTTTGTGACAAGACCGGCTTCACTAAGCACCTTGAGCTGTTTGGATACAGCGGCTTCTGTTATTCCAAGCTTTACAGAAAGGTGCTGGGTTGAATCCGGCATATGCTTAAGGCACCTTAATATCTGAAGTCTCGTGCCATCGGCAAGTCCTTTGTATAATCCGACAAGATCTTTTGGTGGGAGAGTACTTTCTTTAATCCTTCCAAAATATCTGACCAGTAGAAGTGCTTTATCCCTATATCCCATGATAAGATGAGGGCTTAGAAAGGTACTGCCTGTAAGATATATCTTATTTAGATCATTATATTTGTAATGGTATTCTTTATCTTTATAAAATATAATGTCATTTTTGGTAAACTTGAGTCTTTCGTGAATAGAAGATGATGCTTTTGCGATGCCTTCTTTTTCCCAGTCTATAAGGACTTTTCTAAGAGCTGAAGTCATTATGGGTTCAATGATCATTATCTCCTGCTTGAAATAGACATCATAAAAACTTCTTGAAATTTCAATTATTCTGTTTTTTTCAGAAAGAGAGATAGAACAATTGTTGTCTCCAAATATTTTCTTCCAGTGTCTGATATTGTAACTTTCAAGTGTGCGAAGAGCCTCTTCAATGTCCATATCGCGGATTTCGTTATAAGGAGAAGTGATCACAAAATCGCAGGGAACAAGCCACTGCATAGTAAGATCTGACAAGGCTTTGATATCATCTAGGAGTGATTCATCAACCTGGCGCTTGACTCTTTTCCACCAGTCAAGACTTCCTGTATGGTGTTCGGGATTACAGATTACATGCATAGCCGCAAACATCTCAAAAAGCGGAGAGAAAAATATCTCTCCACTAATACCGAAAGTCCATGATTCTTCAGTTCGGTCATTACATATACCTATTTTCATATAAAAAATCACCCCAAAATTGTATGTAAAAAACAGCTTTATAATTTTATGCAAATCCTTATAAATCAGACCTGTATAAAACAAATCCTTATCTACCGGTTAAAACAAAATAATATTCCCGGTTTTTCTGACATGCTGTTCTACAATATGTATTGTAATCAATGTCACAGCTAAAAGCACTATTATTATTAGTATACTTATGATAACAGTTATCTTGATGGTTTCTAAGCCGGAATTATTAAGCGTAACCTGCCTTAGGGCTTCCAATGCATATGTAAGTGGGAAGATGCAGCTTATAAGCCTGGCCCATCCAGGGAAAATGGATACAGGTATTTTGACACCTGAGAAGATCTCCATAGGCTCTTCAAGTATCGTGAATAGAAAATCTGTATCCCTTGAATACAAGAAGCATGCATTTATAAAAACACCCCATAGTAGAGCCATTATTAGAAAAATAGGCACGACAACAACGGTTCCGACTACGTTTACCTGGAGTGAACGTCTGTTACTAAAGATCATCAGACATCCGAATACCAGCATTACGATACTACTTTCAAATACAGATGAAAGAGCATTGCCTATAAGTACGGCAAGTCTGCTTGCAGGAGACAGGTAGATGTATTCAAGTGTTCCGCTCTGGCGTTCCTGAGAAAAGCGCCATGCAGACTGAACTACAGACCTGAAAAAGCTCATTGCCATGTAGCCTATAAGAAGGAATATAAGTATGTTACAGCTGTTAATATAGGAGATAGCGCATCCTTCAAAGTCAAAAGCTTTGTAGCTGTAATAGCTTGCCATAAAGCTAAGAACAGGCCACAGGAATAATGATACATATATCATCTTGTTGTTAAAATAGTTTCTATGCTGTTTGTAGCTTTCAGCAAGAACTACTTTGAAAAAATATTTCATGCTATATCCTTCCTTTCAAGATTTTTGGAAAGCTTTAATACGGCCTGCTCAAGAGACGGCTCTCTTTTGTGAAGCTCACTTATGATCAGCTTTTCTTTTATTGCAAACTCTGCAATGGAAGATGACAGCTCGGCTTTAGAAGAGATTAAGGCATAACCGTTTTTGTAAGTGACTTCAAGGTCCTTATCAAGGGGATTAAGATAAGCTTTAAGCTTTAGCGAAATCTTTTCATCCATGCCTTGTACAGCAAATTCATAACTGTTCTTGGCAAAACAATAGTCAGTTAATTCCTTTTTGGTTCCTTCGATCACAAGTTCTCCCTTGTTCATAATGTATATATAATCGCATAGTTCCTCAACTTCAGACAGATAGTGAGAGGTTAGCAGTATTCCCTTACCCTGGTCCTTGGCAAGACCTCGTATCTCCCTGTGAAGGTCTTTGGTTACTACCGCATCAAGCCCTATAGTCGGCTCGTCAAGGAAAATGTACTTGGGATCGTTAATAAGTCCTCTTGCGATCTGCAGGCGCTGTTTCATTCCTTTGGAGTAGGTTTCTACAGGAAGATCTGCCTTGTCTTCAAGTCCTACGATATGTAATAGCTGTTCTATTCTTTTTTTCAAAAGAGTATTATCAATACCATAAAGCTGTCCGTAATACCAGAGGTTTTCGTAGGCTGTAAGACGCCAGTAGATCATGCGTTCGCCGCCTGCTATCATATTGATCTGCCTTTTTACAAGGTCTGGTCTTACTATGGCGTCGATACCGTCAAATGAATAAGATCCATTCGTTGGCTCTATAAGAGTAGTGAGCATCTTGATGGTAGTGGTCTTGCCGGCTCCGTTAATTCCAAGAAGACCTACGATCTGGCCTTTATCGATTCGGAGGGAGATGTCTTTTACTGCTACAACTTTTTCTCTGGTTGAATGAAAAAAGCTCTGCCTTCTTTTTACGTCATATACTTTTTGTAAATTTTTAATCTCTATCATATAGGTTGTATCCTTTCGTTTTTAGGTGCTATTGTTACTAATGGTTATTATCCTTACGTTTTTTTAGGAGAAATTGTTTCTAATAGTTATTATCTTTCCATTTTTAGGTGATATTGTCTCTAATAGTTATTATCCTTCCGGTTTTAGGAGATATTGTCTCTAATAGTTATTATCCTTCCATTTTTTCAAGTGCTATTATTTCCAATCTTTTCATGAGCGGCAGTCCTGAGATTACGTATACAGACCCCAGAATGAAAAATCTCAGTGCGATGATGCAGTATCTCTCGGATGATAATCCGCCAAGGATAGCGGCTCTCATAAGTGTCAGGCCATCCGTTACGGGTATTATATTTCCAAGTAGCTGTAAGGGATAAGGCAGATATTCTTTTGGAAAAGTGATACCACATACAAGGAAGATGGCCACAAACAAGGTGTTCTGAGATATATAAGTATCTCTTGCATATATCATCACGCAGCCAAGAATTAGCGAAAGCCCAAAAAATCCATAAAGTGACAGGGCAGTAGCAATGACCAATTTCCAAAAGCAAAAGTCATGTATACGAAGGCCAAAGAATACACCAATCATAGCCGCGATAGCTGTTTCCAAAAAGGTCATGACAGTCTGCAGCAGCATATTACCAACGAAATACGAAGTTCTTTTAAAAGGTGCCAGCATCAAGCTTTCAAGCGTTCCTTCGCGAAGTTCTGTAATAAGGCGCCTGCTGACATTAAGACATGTGCGAACTACAAACAGATATAGAAGACTCCCGACTATGGCATAGCTCATATAGTCGCTCGTCCCTGTAAGATCGGTAAAATCCAAGGCAAGCCTTTGCCTGAAAAAGTAATGGTACATTAGCCAGGCTCCAAGGGTAGTATAGAAAGATGTCAGAATACATCCCACCATGAAGCTGACAGGGTAGGCACGAAGTCTTATC
>JAEEGF011911601.1_pt1 | contig 11807 bp, 9 predicted proteins | sample 9134171 | NCBI WGS metagenome assembly JAEEGF01 (sample SAMN16246542, study PRJNA631951) | gut metagenome | biome: gut microbiome; feature: rumen; material: AP-attached | host: Bos | place: Iran: Karaj | collected 2018-10 | reverse complement strand
CATGCTGATAGGTTGTGCGTTGGTGTTTGGATGCCACGTCGTGTTAGCTTTGCCCGTCGTTAATGCCACATGGGTGGCAACAGTGGTCATGGTACTGTTGGGCGTGGCGTTTTCACTGGTGCCCAGTGCCATGTGGCCAAGTGTACCGAAACTTGTTCCCATGAGTTTGCTTGGAACTTCCTATAGCATCATCTACTACGTGCAAAACATTGGTCTCATGCTTGCACCTATGTTCATAGGCAACATCATTGATCAGCATACCTTTGCCGACGGGTACGTTGACTTCACGGTGCCCATGTCGGTATTTGCCTTGCTCGCACTTGCTGCTACGCTCACGGCAGCCCTGTTGCTTTTCATGGACAAACGCCATCATTATGGATTGGAACAAGCAAACATCAAGACAAAGTAACTACTTATGGTGAGAATGGCGGAACTCAGTAAATTATACAGGGCGTGTCTGAAGGGCATTTCTTTGTTTATTATTTCTTTCATTACGCTCATCGTTGCAGGATGCGGAAACAAGAATGATGAAAAACTTTTCAATAGTTTTCAGACAGAGGAACTGCCACAGTTGGCTGTAGGTGATAGTCTGCAGGGCGTGGCGGCTCCCTTTGCCGGCATGGATGGCGAGTGGCTCGTCGTGGCAGGTGGGTGCAACTTTCCCGATACCTCTGCTGCCAGTGGAGGAGAGAAGCGTTTCTATGCTGATGTCTTTGCACTTTCTACTGCCAATCCGAACGGTTGGGTTTCCGTGGGACAGCTGCCTCGTCCCTTGGCCTATGGAGCCAGTGTTGTCACGCCCGATGGTATCGTCTGCATGGGTGGAACTTCCGATGGGAAGACTTCCCTGCGCGACGTGTTCCTGCTGAAGGATGGCGGTAGTCGTTGTGAGCCACTGCCCAGCCTTCCCAAAGGACTTGACCAGATGGCGGCAGCCTTTGCCGCAGGTGTCGTCTATGTGGCTGGCGGACAGACCGATGGCGAGTTGAACACTGCAATCTATGCCTTCGATATGGCCAGCCCCAAGTGGACAACTTTTGCCACAGCCGAGGAAGTGCCATCGTGGCATGGTTGCCTGCAACCTTGTCTGGCAGTACAGAATGGTTGCAATGGACCGGAGTTGTTGCTCTTTGGCGGTTTCAATCCCGTGGAGAAGGAGTCTTGTTCCCAAGGCTTTGCCTGGAACTTGAAGACGAAGGCCTTGCGCACTTTCGACCTTTGTTTAGGCCAACCCAAACGTAGCACGACTACAACGGATGACGACCGACTCAAATACGATGATGCCTCGCGGCTGTTTGCCCTTGTTGGTGCCACGGCCATGCCTTGTGGTGCCAACAACGTGCTGTTCTTCGGTGGTGTCGACAAACAAACGTTCGACAATGCCCTGCAACACCCACAGCCCGACTACCTGATGCATCCTGCAGAGTGGTATCATTTTCGCGATTCGCTGCTGGTCTACAACACCATTACAGGTGCCTGGTCGAATGTTTATGCCGACAAGCGGTTGGCCCGTGCGGGTGCAGCCGTGGTGAAAGGCAATTCGGCTAATACCTATTATATTGTCAATGGCGAGCTGAAACCGGGCGTTCGCTCGGCCGATGCCACCCGTCTCACCATTTCCTATACGGCTCAATTCGGATGGCTCAACTATTTGGTGCTCATAGTCTACCTCATCGCCATGCTCTTGTTGGGCTACTACTTCATGCAACGTGAGTCGGGATCCGAAGACTTCTTCAAGGGTGGCAATCGCATTCCGTGGTGGGCAGCAGGCATCAGCATCTTTGCCACCATGCTTTCGGCCATTACCTATATGTCGATACCAGCCAAGGCCTACATGACCGATTGGACCTACTATCCCATGCAGATCTGTATTCTCATCGTGTCGTTCCCCGTCATCCGCTACTTCCTGCCTTTCTTCCGCCGGCTGAATGTCACAACGGCTTATGAGTATCTGGAGCATCGCTTCTCGTATGCCATCCGGCTCATGGCATCGGTGCTGTTCATCGTGTTCATGGTGGCACGCATGGCACTTGTGCTTTTCTTGCCGTCGCTCGCCATGACAGCCGTTACGGGTATCGACATCTATGTTTGCATCGTCGTCATGGCTGTGGTAACGATTATCTATTGTACCATGGGCGGTGTCGAAGCTGTGGTCTGGGGCGATGTCGTACAGGGCATCATACTCGTGGGAGGTGCCTTCCTTGCTGCCGCCTACCTCATCTTCAACACGGGTAATGGTCCTGCCGACTTCTTCCAAATAGCCAGCGACAACGATAAGTTCCGACTCTTCGACTGGTCGTTCGACTATCGCACGGCAACGTTTTGGGTTGTCATACTCGGTGGATTGGCCAACAACATCATCTCCTATACCAGCGACCAGACCGTCATTCAACGCTATCTCACCACAAAGGACGAGCGGTCGGCAGCACGCAGCATCCTCACCAACGGTATGATGTCGGTCGTCGTAACCATAGCTTTCTTCACCATCGGCACGGGTCTCTACACTTTCTACCAAACCCATCCCATGTCCACCGACCTGACCATGCAGAAGACTGATGCCATCTTCCCGTTCTTCATGATGAGCCAACTGCCTGCCGGTGTGGCAGGGCTGCTCATTGCTGCCGTGTTTGCTGCCACAATGTCGACCATTTCATCGAATATCAACAGCATCTCAACAGCTTTTACTGTTGACATTTGGAAGAAGCACCGCCCGCAGCTGAGCGACAAGGCTACTGTGCAGACGGCACGTCTGACGGGCATCGTCAGCGGACTTATCGGCATGCTCATCGCAATCCTTATGGCCACGATGAACATCCAGTCGCTGCTCGACTATTTCAACACCATTCTCGGTCTGCTCTCTGGTGCTGTAGGTGCCCTGTTCATCATGGGCATCTTCTTCCCGCGTATCGGTGCCCGCGCAGCCTTCGTAGGGTTTGTGGCAGGAACGCTAACGGTGTTCTGGATGAACTTCTGCACCACGGCCAACTTCCTGCTCTTTGGCTTCACCGCTATCGTTGTCAGCACCCTCGTTGCACTGCTTCTCTCGCTCGTTTGGCCCGAACGTCGCCCCTTGAAGGGCTTCACTTGGAAGACGTTGGAATAGTTTTTCGCATTTTTATAGTTGAAGATCGGTATTTGCTGCCACCTCTTTCGCTTTGCTACAGAACCGCAATGCCTTGTCAGTCAATAGGTTCAATGCAAACGGAAGAGGTGGCAGTACCTTACTCAACATCTCCTTACTCCTTTACTGCCAAACAAAGCAATGCTTTCTACATCATGGAGCATTGCTTTCTATAATATAAAGCTATGCTTTATAGGGGTATAGAGCTATGCTTTGAAGCCTTAAAAGCATTGCTCTGTAAGTGACAAAGCAATGAGATGTAGCCTGCAAAGCAATGCTCTTTAGGTAAAGGATCAATGCTTCGTCGTCAATAAGGCATTGAGGTGGAGGGCATTAAGCAATGCTTTTGGTGCTAAGCAGGTTCTCGGCACCAAAAGAAGGTCATAATTATGATACTCTCAAAGGATTAAAAAAGAAGCACCTATTGACCTCAACGGGTGGAAACACGGCCGTAGCCAACGAGGCGATCGGTGCGCTCGCCAATGCCACGATAGTAGACCAAGGCTTGGTAGACGTTCTCCGTCTGATAGAAACAGCCCTCGGTGGGGAACGGCTCCAGCGTGCCATCATCGCGCATAAGGAGGTATTGGTACGAGTAATAGCCTTGCTTCAGGGGTATGACAGCCTCATAGGCATGGCGCTCAGGATTGTACTCCATGGTATATTCCGGCAAGAAACGGTCGTTGGTCCAATTGCCGTTCAGGTAGACTGTGCCCTCAACCTCGGGCGATGGCAATGTGAAGTGGGCAAGCATGTACTCGCTGGTGCGGTCAATCTCGAAGTTATCGCTGTTGCGAATGAGGAAGGCACCGTTGGCATCCTCGTCGTAGACGTAGCTGGGGCGTGGTTCGTCGGGCCAGACATAGGCGTGATAGGCCTGCCCGTCCCAATGGACTGACTCCAGTCCCATGGTGGTATGGGTGACGTCGAGCATCTCGAACTTGCGGTATTCGTTGCCTCCGGCAAAAATCAGGTCGCTGCAATGCTGCCAACGCAGGCCGTCGGACATGGCAAACTGGGGCGTCGGGCTCCACACGGCATTGTCCCACCGCCCATTCTGCATGACCACGATCTTCAGTTGTCGTTGTTGGTCGGTGACGAGCAGTTTGCCGTAACTCAGTTGCATTTCCACTTGTTGGTGGGCATTGTTGATGTCGATGTCTGTGTTGGTGGTGACGCCCATGGCGACTCCCATTAGCGGTTCCACCATCATGAAGCAAACGCGCAAAACGGGTTCATCGTCGTCGTCCTCGTCGTAGATGGTTACCTGGTAGTTGCCACTTAGCTTCATACGGCACTGGGCATTGGGTAGTTTCAGTCGGTAGTGGGTGTAGAGCACGTTGGTGTTGAGCGATTCTTCCAGGTCGTCGATGGGCTGTCCGTCGTTGAAACCGGCAATATAATCGCTGACGAAGATGTCCTCCGAAACGGTCCAGTCGGCCTCGCAGTGTTCCACCTTATAGACATAGCGGTGGTATTCGTGGGTAAGGTCGTCGAAGTCGATGCTCAATCGTTCGCCACTGCCCATGGTAAGCACTGGCAACGACATCCAGTCGCCACCGGCCACTACCTGTAGTGATGCGATGCGATCGCTGAGCACCTCGTGGCGTTGTGCCTCAGCCTGAGTCTTGCCCAACAACAGCATGCCCATCAGCAGCAACATCTGCAATACTCTCATACTATCTTTTCTCAACTGCATACGCTATTCTTTATTCAGCCCAACATTTGAGGAGGGTGGGGGAGGCAACCTCCATTATTTTACCTGATTACGCAGCATGTCGGTCACGCCATCGATAATCTTTTCCAGTGCGTCGCTCGTAGTGCTGTCGGTGCGCTCGCCTATTTGCTTTTTCACGATGCGCCCTACCGAACCGATGAGTTCTTCCTGGATGTCGTCTATCAAATCGGCATTGGGACGAGTTGCCGTTGTGTCGTTACCAATGCTGGCAGACGGCGCAGGTTCAAAACCCGATAGGGGATTGTGCTCATCGATATAGCGTGAGATATCGTCCTCGTTCATGGTGAAGACATGTCCCAGCGCACCATAGGAGATGTTCTTGTCCTTGCCTCCGGTGTTGATGGTGCACTTTGAATAGACGTAATAGTTGTGGAAGTCCACCATCTCTTCAAGCACGCGGTCGAGAATCTGGTCGGTCAGAAGGTGGCGAACCATGCCGACACCCACACCAAACAGGTTGGCATTCTTGGCTTGTTGCTTCTCCAAAGCAAGCGAAATCTTCTCGCGGATGCGGTCTTTGTGATCTTGTTTGGATGGGCATGACACTGCCATTGCAACTGCCAGACATACAAGGAGTCCCAAGAATGCAATGAAGAGTCGCTTCAAGCATGACGAACCCTTGGCAGGACGCTCTGTAGCAAGGGGTGAAGCCTCATTTGGAAGGGGTTCTGCTTCGACGGGTGTGCCCTCGGGCAGAGGAGGTGGTGTCGACGTGTCCTTCGTGTTGAAGAGGAAGTTGCGAAGTTCCTCCACTTTCCATGCCGGCGTCCAGTCGGTCATACCTTCAGCCCACACCAAAGTTTCACTGCCGATGCCCTTGTCTTTCAGTTCATAGATGCTGAAGGGGCCGGCCTGTTTGTTGTTTTCTACAATAAAGTATTTCATATTGTTGATTGTTTGTTTCGGTTTTAGTGTTCTGCTTTAGCTTGAGTCTCTTCGTCGTAGTACTTGTCGAACTCGGCCTTCAGTGCGTTTACGTCGGCAATGATAGCGCGTATCTGCTTGAGGTACTGTTCGTTGGGCGAGTTGGGAATCCAGAGGGTGATGTAGCCATGGGTCGAATATTTGCTCAGCATATGCTCATGGAACCGCTGCCAGTGCTCCTCGCGTGTCTTCTCGGGATAGTTTTCGAGTCCAAACTGTACCGTGCGGCGGAACACCACCTCGGGCAACAGGTCGCGATCGGCCTCGGCCACGATTTTTCCATAAATGCTTCGCGGTGCATGGCTCAACGATGCGCGGTGATCCTCAATAGCTTCGCGCATGACACGCATTTGGTCGGCACTGAACCATCGGCGTAGTCGCTGGTCAGCGGCCAGAATCTTGCCGCCTGTGATGTGATGGATAGCGCGTGGGCCGCTCATTCCGATGTCGTGATAGGCCGCCACGGTGTATGCCATGTTCATGTCGACGCCTGTCTGACGTGCCAGTTTCAGGCTGCGCTCAATGACGCGCTGGACGTGGGCAAGTCCATGACTGCGCCCGAAGTCAACATATTTTGGCAGGATGTTGGTTTCAACAAACTGCATCAGGTCGAGACTCACGTTGGTTTCCATTGGCGATAGCTGCAAATAATTTTCTGCAAATGTAATAGAATAGCGTGAAACAAGCAAAAGATTATAGTTAAAAAGTCGAAAACAGTTAAAAAAGACTAAAGCAGACTCCCTTTCGAAGAAAAACTTTTGTCCTTCAGTCTTCATCTCTCATCTTTTTTGTACCTTTGCAGCCGCTATTACGAGATAGTAGCATGAAATTCAATAATTTAACAAACAAAACAACAAAAAAATGGCAACAAAAATCAGATTGCAGCGCGGTGGTCGCAAAGGCTACGCCGTTTATCGTATCGTGATCGCTGACGCTCGTGCACCACGTGATGGTCGTTTCACTGAGAAGATTGGTATGTACAATCCTAATACCAATCCCGCTACCGTAGATTTGAATTTCGAGCGTGCCCTCTACTGGGTAGAGGTTGGCGCTCAGCCCACCGACACCGTTCGCAACATCCTCAGTCGTGAGGGCGTATACCTGATGAAGCACCTCCGTGGTGGTGTGAAGAAGGGCGCTTTCGACGAGGCTGCATGTCAGGCAAAGTTCGATGCTTGGAAGCAGGCAAAGGAGAAGGGCCTTGAGGCTGTCCGTCAGGGCGAGGCTAAGGCCAAGAAAGAAGCTGCCGCCAAGAGTCTTGAAGCTGAGAAGCAGGTGAACGAGGCTATCGCTAAGAAGGTGGCCGAGAAGAAGGCTGCTGCCGCTGTGGCAGAGGCTGAGGCACAGGCTGCTCCCGCAGGGGAAGCTCCCGCCGAGGCATAAAGAAGCTGGAAGCTATGGCTGATGGCTGCATCACCTCTGTGGTGAGAACGGCTACAGCATGAAACGATGGGAATGTTGCGACAATGTTCGTGACATTCTTTTTTTTGAGTATTGAATAAGGTTACGGCCCGCTTTGCATTGCAAAACGAGCCGTAAATTATGTTCTCCACATCAGGATATATGCCTTAGAAGGGCAGGTCGTCGGCACTATCACCTTCGGCAGGAGCCGGAGCTGGTGGGAATGGTGCTGCAGGCTGAGCAGCTGGAGCGTTCCCCGCAACGGGAGCCTGTGTAAACGGTGCAGGCTGAGCAGGCGGAACTGTGCCATACTGAGCAGGATCTACCTGGCGTACGTCATAGGCGCGGATGCTGTTGAACCAACGGCCATTATATTCATGGGCATCAATATCGAATGAGACGAGCACCTCTTGGCCTACCTGAACGTTGAAACGAGCCAAACGATCAGAACCAAACACAGAGAAAACCATCTTTTTCGGATATTGCTCGTGAGTTTCTATTACATAATCTTTCGCTTTCCATTCTCCTCTTGCCGATGTACCACTTCTCTCGGGAGTCTCAGCAATCACTCTTCCTTGTAATTCCATATATTTTCCTATTTGTAAAAAATGTTGTTTTTGTTGAATTCGCTTGCGAAATTACTAAAATTGTTCTAAATCGAGAAACTTTTTCGGCTATTTTTTTGTTTTGACCAATTGATTTTTGTAATTTTGTCGAATATTAGCGAAATAATAACAACAAAACCGTATACCAATGAGATTTACATTATCAAGCACTGCCCTGAGCAGCCGTCTACAGACCTTGGCACGAGTCATCAATAGCAAGAACTCTCTGCCTATCCTCGACAGTTTTCTGTTCGAAGTAAGAAACCAGCAGCTCTTCATTACAGCCAGCGACAGCGAGAACGTCATGCGTTCGGTACTGGCACTCGACGAAGTTGATGGCGAAGGTAGTTTTGCCGTTCCCAACCGCAAACTGCTCGACACCATGAAGGAATTGCCTGAGCAGCCCCTTACCTTCGAGGTGAACACAGAGAACTACACCATCAAGATTCTGTATCAGAATGGTCTGTATAACTTCACCGCTCAGAACGCCGACGAATATCCCCGCACACAGCAGATGCCCGATGGCGCTACTGTCATCACCATCAATTCGTCGGTACTGGCCGACAACATCTCGCGTTCGCTGTTTGCAACGGCACAGGACGAGCTGCGTCCCGTGATGAATGGCATCTATTTCGACCTCACGCAGGACTGCCTGAACGTGGTTGCCAGCGATGGTCACAAGCTGGTGCGCAACAAGGACTACGCTATCAAGAGCGAAGCTCCCGCAGCATTCATCCTTCCGAAGAAGCCGGCTACGTTGCTGAAGAACGTATTGGGCAAGGATGGTGGCGACGTTGTCATCAAGTTCGACGACCGCTCTGCTGAAATCAGCTTTGCCGACGGTGTGCTTACCTGCCGCCTCATCGAGGGCCGTTATCCCAACTACAACTCGGTGATACCTCAGAACAACCCCAACCAATTGACCATTGACCGTCGCTCGTTCATCGGTGCACTGAAGCGTGTGCTTCCCTTCGCCAGCGAGAGCAGTCAGCTCGTACGCCTCCGCCTGGATGCAGGTAGGTTGGAAGTATCGTCGGAAGACATCGACTTCGCCACCAGCGCCAAGGAAGTCGTCAACTGCGAGTATACAGGTCAGTCAATGAGCATCGGCTTCAAGGGTACCTCGCTCTCGGAAATCCTGAACAATCTGCAGAGCGAAGAAGTACAGATGGAACTTGCCGATCCTAGTCGTGCAGGCCTCATCATCCCCGTCACGCAGCCTGAGAACGAGGATGTGCTCATGCTGATCATGCCCATGCTGCTCAACGACTGATCCCCATCATGATGCAACTCAATCTGACTAAGCCCCTCGTTGTCTTCGACTTGGAGACAACGGGGCTTGATCTTGTTAAAGACAGGATCATTCAAATCTCATATATCAAGGTCTATCCCGACGGGAAAGAAGAACGGCAGAACATCTACGTCAATCCCATGTGCACCATTCCCGATGAAGTGGTGCAGCTCACTGGCATAACCAACGAAGATGTAGCCAGTGCTCCCACCTTCAAGGAACTGGCTCCGCGACTGAACGAGGCTTTCGACGGTTGTGACTTCGCCGGATTCAATAGCAATCACTTCGATGTGCCGATGTTGGCTGAGGAGTTCCTGCGTGCAGGTATTGACTTCGACTTTGGCAAGTGCAACCTCGTCGATGTGCAGACCATCTTCCACAAGATGGAGCGTCGTAATTTGGCTGCCGCCTACAAGTTCTACTGTGGACGAAAGATGGAGGATGACTTCGAAGCCCATCGTGCTGACCAAGATACCGAAGCCACCTATCGTGTGCTTATGGGCGAACTTGAGCGCTATGCACCTGGCGTGCAGGAAGAACCTGACCGCGTGCTTCATAACGACATGAGTGAACTGGCTGCTTTCTCGAAGACTAATGACAACGTTGACTTTGCCGGACGAATCGTCTGGCGTACGTTGACCGATGCAAAGGGCAACGTGCTCCTCGATGAGGAAGGCAAGCTGCGCCGACAGGAATATTTCAACTTCGGCAAGTACAAGGGACAGGCCGTCGTCGACGTGCTCAATCGTGATCCCGGCTACTATAACTGGATCATGACGAGCGACTTCACGGGCAACACCAAGCAGGTGCTCACACGCATCCGGCTGAAGAATTTCGGTAAGAGTTGACCAATATATAATTAAGGTTACTGACAAATGAAGAAACTGAGAACGTTCGTGTTGATGGTCGCGCTGCTCTGCACAGGGCAAATGATGGCCCAGGAACTGCAGGCCAAGGTGAACATCAACCACAACCAGATACAAGGTACCGACGTGAGCGTGTTTGAGAGTCTGCAACAGACGCTCGAACAGTTCATCAACGATCGGCAGTGGACCAACCTGCAGTTCCAAAAGAACGAGCGTATCGTATGCAACTTCAATGTCACAGTGACTAAATACGACAAGGACAACAACCTCTTTACCTGTACTGCCCTCATCCAGGCTAACCGGCCTGTCTACAATTCGGCTTACACCACTACGCTCTATAACAACCGCGATGCTGACTTCAACTTTGCATTCAGTCAGTTCGATCAACTGGAGTTCAACGAGGAAACCATTGATAACCAGCTGACGGCACTCATTGCCTACTATGCATTCCTCATCATAGGACTCGACCTCGACAGTTTCTCACCTATGGGAGGTGAGGACGTGCTGCAGCGCTGCATGAACTTGGCCAACAACGCCCAGAATTTGAGTTTCACAGGATGGAAGGCCTTCGACAACGACCGTAACCGCTTTGCCATCATCAACGACTATCTGGATGGTGCCATGAAACCGTTCCGCCAGTTGCAGTATGATTACTATCGGTTAGGTCTCGACGAGATGGCGAACAATGCTGAACGCGGACGTACAGCCATCACGACAGCCCTTCAGGAGCAGCTGAAGAAGTGCCATGAGGACAAGCCGCTGAGCATGCTTCCCCAGATATGGACCGACTACAAGCGCGATGAGCTGGCCAATATCTACAAAGGTAAGGGCACTCAGAAAGAGAAAGAAAGCGTTTACGACATCCTTTTCGGCATCAATGCCAGCCAGAACAACGCCTGGGAGAAAATCAAGGAATAGCCTTGCTACGACAACATCATGCTGAAACAACTATACATCAAGAACTTTACGCTTATTGAGGAACTCGATATTGCCTTCCAACCAGGGTTCTCGGTCATTACGGGTGAGACCGGTGCGGGCAAAAGTATCATCCTCGGTGCTTTGGGGTTGCTGCTTGGCAACCGTGCCGACGTAAGGCAACTACGTGCTGGTGCCGACCGCTGTATTGTAGAAGCCCATTTCGACCTGAAGCGCTACGATTTCAAACCTTTCTTCATCGAACATGACCTTGACTACGACGAGAGCGATTGCATCGTGCGTCGTGAGATCACGGCAAGTGGCAAGAGTCGTGCATTCATCAACGACAGTCCCGTCACCTTGGTACAGATGCGCGAGTTAGGTGACCGTCTCATTGACATACACAGCCAGCATCAAAACCTGCTGCTGCGCAAAGAGGACTTCCAACTGAGCGTAGTTGATATCATAGCCGGCAACGATGATCCGCGAAAGGCTTATGGCGATGCCTTCAAAGCCTACATACAGGCCCGTCAACAATTGGAACAGTTGCGGCAATCGTTGCAGGAGAGTCGCGACAACGAGGACTTTTTGCGTTTCCAGCAGAAAGAACTCAGCGAGGCACGTCTGACCGTTGGAGAGCAGGAAGAACTCGAACAACAGAGCGAACTGATGAGCCATGCAGAGGAAATCAAGTCATCGCTCTACGAGGCTGACTGTCTGCTGACGGCTGAGAATACAGGAATTGTGCAGCAACTACGTACATTTAGCAGTCAGATGCGTTCACTTGAGCGTATCTTCCCAGCTATGAGCGAACTCGCAGAACGTGCGGACTCAGCATTCATCGAACTGAAAGACATCAGTGAGGAGATTGCCGATAAGCTTGAACAGACCGACTTCGATCCACGTCAACTTGATGAAGTGACCAGCCGGCTTGATCTCATCTATA
>JAEEGF010823410.1_pt1 | contig 11807 bp, 9 predicted proteins | sample 9134171 | NCBI WGS metagenome assembly JAEEGF01 (sample SAMN16246542, study PRJNA631951) | gut metagenome | biome: gut microbiome; feature: rumen; material: AP-attached | host: Bos | place: Iran: Karaj | collected 2018-10 | reverse complement strand
CCTCCGCCATCTCTTCAATTGTGAGCCCCGAAATTTCACGCATTTCGCGTATTCGCATAGCGACCTCTAACAGTTCCTGTCTGGCCTTGCTGACGTTTGTCATTTCCATATGGGGTTCCTCCTTGTTTGAAAAATAAAATAAAAAAACACCCGTCTCAAACTTTGAGACGAGTGTGAAAATCACATCCGCGGTACCACTCAAATTGCAGCCTTACGGCTACCTCTCTCGGAATCCAACAATTCCTATGCTTTCACGCAGCAATCACGGGAAGCGCCTACTGGGTGTCATAACCTTTCGGACCTCCGGCTCGGAAGGGATGGGACATAAGCTCCTGCCTTCGGTTCGCACCAACCACCGAATCTCTGAATGAGCATAAAACTCAGCCGTCTTCGTCACAGCCTTTATTCTTAAGTTTTCAATATCTTATCACCGAAAAATCGGTTTGTCAAGCGTATTTTTCGAAATCAGTCAACATTGAACGCTTTTGTCCAGTTATCGACAACTCCCGAGAACTCCTCGCCCTTTAGCGCCGACAGACAGTCGGTTCTGTATTTTGAAAACAAACTGTACTCGTCGGAAAGTATCTCATACCTCTCGGCGCAGAAGATATAGTCGCCTATAACGAACGCCGCCGCCTTGCCGGTTTCAATCTCTCTTATCTTATCGTAAAAGCCCTCGGGATAAGCGTTGTTCTTTGAAACAACCACTATGTCCTCGGTAACGCTAACGTCCTGCAAATCCGAGCTTGCCGTGAGCAGCGCCGCGCCGTGCTCGTTGATATCGGCGGCAACCGAATTGAAGCTGTTGATAATCGGCTGCTTCTGAGCGTCGGTCATTGAAACGGCGTTATTGTCGTCGTCAACGGTTGTAAGAAAGCCCGTAACGGCTCTGAACGCAACAAAATTGTCCGAAAAATACTGCTTAAGCGTTTCGTCGGAGACGGGTTTGTCGCCGTCCTTTGAATAATAGCTGAGCATAAGCGCCTTTTCGTAAGCCTTATTAAGTTCAATTTTATAAATATCCTGACGGGTTACGCCCACGCCTTCAAAATAATTCCCGAAGGTGTGCCAGTACGAGTCAACCGTTTCGGCAACGGTGTTTTTGTCGCCGGGGTCAAGCGAAAGCCCTCTGTTCGCAAATTCCGTGTTGATTGCAACGTATCGGCAGAGCTTCTGCTTTGCGATTTCGGTCTGCTCGGCAGCGCTCTTGTCGGCATTTTCCGCCTTGGCTCTGTCGGTAAAATACGCATACACGCCTGCGTCAATTTTCTGCGAATTGACGGTAACGGGCGCGGTCCTTGTGCATGAGCACAAAAGCAAAGCGGTCAAAACGAAGCAGAGTGCCGCAACCGCTATTCTCTTTTTCATTTTAACCACCACACTATTTTTTCGTGTTATTTTCAAGATAATTCCTGAGAAGCGTTTCCTTAAGCTCCTCGGTTTCCTCAAGCTTCTTCGCTCTTTGCTTATACATTTCCTTATGCGGACCGATAAGACCGTTGCGGTAAAATGCAACCGTCAGCATGCCGACAACCGCGCCTACGGATGACATAATGAAGTCGACCATTGTATCGGTTAGTCCAACGTCTGACATAGGTCTCGAATTCTGGAGCAGAAGTCCGTAAACCCTGTCCATGGTGAACTCATACATCTCCCAGCCGACCGCGATAAAGCACGCGGCGAAAATGCAGAACATACCCGCCAGCGCAGGCGAAAGACGTCTTTTCCTGCCCTGCACGATAACCGCTAAGTCGTATGCAGCCCAGCTTGAAATAAAGCCCGCGAAGAAGTGGGTTATCAGGTCGAAATGATGAAAACCCGTTCTGTTGTTGAGCGTCGAGCCGATGACAACGCCGACAAAGATAAAGACGTTGAGCATGGACTGCGTTGTGTAGTCAACCCGCGTGATGAACGAGAAGTTACCCGCAATCTGGAAATAGTCCCAGAGATGCGTGAATGCAATAGCAAATATAGCCTCCAGAAACTCCACTACCGAGCCGTGAAAAAGTCCGTAGACTCCCCAGCCGAGTATCAAAACGCGAAGAACGAGCCACAGTATTTTATGTGTTACGGGTATATAACCCGCTTCGAATCTGTCTTCAGCCATTAAGAATTCTGCCTTTATTTGAATTTAGCAATCATGCCGACGGTATGCGTTGAGTCGCTGGGAGCTCTTGCGCCGACAAGGTCGCCGTCAACCGAAAGCGTCGAGCCGCATGCGACGTATTCGCCGTTTTTCAGTACGCAGATACCCGTGAACGCATCGTCTCTGCCGCCGCCGTAGCCCTGAACCGAGGATACGTTACCCGTAGCGCCGTAGGTTACGATAATAGCGTCGCTGCCGCCCCTGTTGCCGACAGTCTTGAGGTCTCTCGTACCCGAAGCCGACTGACCCGCGATAACGATCGTGCCGTTAGCGGCAAGCGTAACAGCGTTGAAATTCTCAGCGCCGGGACCTCTGAATGTGTTTTCGAATATAATATTGCCGTTCTGGCCGTATTTAACAATTATGGCGTCGTAATCGCCCTGATTGCCGAGCTTTTCAAGCGAGAAATCGGCTGAACGCGATCTGCCGACGATTACGCAGCCGTCGTTAGTGGCAACAACGGAATTGAAGTTGTCGATCTGACTGCCGCCGTACTGCTTAAGCCATTTCTGATTGCCGTTTGCGTCAAACATGACCGCAACGCCGTCCGAACGGCCGTAGCTCTTAATTGCAGCTGACTGCGGTGAGAAATTGCCTACCGCGTAGATGTTGCCCACAGAGTCGGCATCAACGGAATTGAAGGTGTCGCCCGCTGAGCCTACGCCCTTGGCAAACTTGACGTTGCCCTCGGTGTCGAACTTGACGATAACCGCAGCAGACCTGCCAGAGCCGAGACCCAGAGAAGCCGCGTTGCCGTCGCCCGACGCGCACAGGCCCGCCGCAACAACGCCGTCGGGACATACGCTTACGCCGTAGAAGCCGTCGGTTGACGAGCCGCCGAAGTTCTTGACCCAGCGGATGTCACCCGAGGAATTAAGCTTGCAGAGCACCGCGTCGTAGTCGCCGTAGTTGCTGAAGCCCATATCGGTAGCCTTGGTAAAGCCTGCAATATAGATGTTGCCGTCCGCATCGACGTCAGCCGCATTAAGCTGAAGCGCACCGTTGCCGGAAAGCACCTTCTGCCATTTAAGTCTGCCTTCCTGATCATACTTGATTATGACTATGAACGGAACGCTCGTTGAATCGGAGACAAGACCGCTTACCGTACCGTCCTTGGAGTTGGATTGGAACAAAGAAACACAACCGCCGTCGGGAGTTGCAGCCATCGCCTTGAAAGAGTCGTTCTGCGTGCCGCCGTAAGTAGTGCCCCAGTTGGAGCTGTTTGAACCGGGATCGGCGGTCGAAGTGGTATAAACAAGAGTATAGGTAAGAGCGCTTCCGCTCTCGTCAACAACGGGATTGCCGTTGGGATCGGTTACCTCAACAGCAGTGACAACCTCCTGTGTTTTCGGAGGAACAGTTATCATGGTTGTCATAATGTTGCCCTTGGCGTCGGTTACGGGCTTGCCGTCGGAGCCGATAACGGGAACTTCAACGTCCTTTGAATGATATATTATCGAGGTCTTGGGTTCGCCGTTTTCGTCGAGAACCTTCTCGCCGTTGGCGTTTGTAACCTCAACTATTTCCGTTTCAAGCACAACGGTAATTGCTTCGCCGTTTTTATCGGTGATGGGCACGCCGTTACGGTCGGTAACGACTACAACCTCGTCGCCGACTGACTTGTTGCTTTTACACGAAGGTAAAATAACAGCCACAGCTATTACAAGAACAAGCGCTATTGCTATCAGCTTTTTGTTGACGTTCATAAAATAAGCCTCCGAACTCATTTCAGTATATACAAAAATATCATATCACAACAGAGCTTAAAATTCAATCAAATTTTTTGTCTTTGTATTTTATTCAATAATGTAATATAATGTGAAATGAAGATTAATACTCGGGAGAAGAATATGACTGTTGACAACGGGCTTCTGACTCAGCTTGAAGCGCTCGGCAAACTCAGCCTTGACGCTGAAGAGCGCGAACGCTTCGCAAAGGACTTAAACGAAATACTCGATTACGTCGGTATGCTGTCTGAACTTTCATCGGACGGTGAGGACGGAGTCTGCCCCGTTTCGGCCGACAGCCTTCGAGCAGATGAAGCTGCGCCGACTGAAAATCCCGAGGCTCTGCTTGAGAATGCCGAAACCGCGGACGGCTGCTTCAGGGTTCCGCGGACGGTGGAATGAGGTGCGGTATGAATGACATAACAAAAATGACCGCCCTTGAGCTTTCGGCGGCAATCAGACAGAAAAAGATAAGCGTCACCGAAGCGGTTAACGCCTATCTTGATAATATAGAAAAGCTCAATCCCGAGCTTAACTGTTATATCACCGTCTGCAGGGACGAAGCGCTCAGCAGGGCGGCAGAGGTTCAGTCGGGTATTGACAGCGGGAGAATATGCGGCAGACTTGCAGGCGTGCCGATAGCAATTAAGGACAACATCTGCACAAAGGGCATTAAAACAACCTGCGCTTCAAAAATGCTTGAGAATTTCGTCGCGCCGTACAACGCGACGGTTATCGACAGAATAAACGCCGAGGGTATGATTATTCTCGGAAAGCTCAATATGGACGAATTTGCCATGGGCAGCACGGGCGAAACCTCGTACTTCGGCAGCGTTAAAAATCCCGTAAACCCCGAACGCTCTGCGGGCGGCAGCTCGTCGGGCGCGGCAGCGGCGGTTGCGGCGGAACTTGCGCCGATAGCGCTCGGTTCGGACACGGGCGGCTCGGTGCGTCAGCCCGCTTCGTACTGCGGTGTGACGGGGCTCAAGCCCACCTACTCCGCCGTTTCGCGTTACGGCCTTATCGCCTATGCCTCGTCCCTTGACCAGATAGGCATTATCGGCAAAAACTCAGCCGACTGCGCCGCCCTGTTTGATGTTATAAGCGGAGCCGACGAAAGAGATATGACCTGCTCTAAAGAGTTTGCTTTTGATTATAATTCGGTCCGCGCCGAAAACCTTTCGGGAAAGAGAATCGGTATTGCGAACGAGTTTCTGAATGTCGGGTTAAGTCCCGCTGTTAAGCAAAATCTGCTCGATAGTGCAAAGCGGTTTGAAACGCTTGGAGCAAGCATCGATTACTTCGATTTGCCCGAGCTTAAATACGCGGTTCCCGCCTATTACGTCATAGCCTGCGCCGAGGCTTCGTCCAATCTCGCGCGCTACGACGGCGTACGCTTCGGGCACAGAAGCGAAGCGGCAAAAACGCTTGACGAAATGTTCGTTTTCAGCCGCAGTGAAGGCTTAGGCGACGAGGTCAGGCGCAGAATTATGCTCGGCTCGTTTGTGCTCTCTCAGGGATATTACGACGCCTACTATAAAAAGGCGGTTACTGCAAAACAGCTTATAACAAAGGCGTTCGAAAAAGCGTTTGAACGCTATGATTTCATACTCTCGCCCGTCACGCCCGATACGGCGCCCGTACTCGGCGAAAGCCTCGGCAATCCGCTTAAAATGTACTTAAGCGACATATACACCGTTACGGCGAATCTCGCGGGAATTCCCGCTGTTTCCCTGCCCTGCGGTTATGACGGTAACGGTATGCCCGTCGGCATACAGCTTATGGCAAAGCGCTTCGGCGAGGCTGAGCTGCTAAGCGCGGCGACAGCCTTCGGAAAGGAGGCAGACTTATGAGCTTTGAAACCGTAATAGGTCTTGAAGTCCACGTTGAGCTTCTGAGTGAAACGAAAGTTTTCTGCACTTGCAAATCGGAGTTCGGCGGCAAGCCGAACACGCGGATTTGCGAGATTTGTACGGGTATGCCCGGCACGCTTCCGCGCCTTAACGAAAAGGTTGTCGAATTCGCGGTTAAAACGGGACTTGCGACTGACTGCGAAATAACGAAAATCACCCGCTTCGACCGTAAAAACTACTTCTATCCCGACCTGCCCAAGGCGTATCAGATTTCTCAGCTGTATCTGCCGATTTGCAGAAACGGTCATATCGAAATCAAAACCGAAAACGGCAAAAAGATAATAGGAATACACGAGATTCATATTGAGGAGGACGCGGGCAAGCTTATTCATACCGAATCGGGAACGCTTATTGACTGTAACCGTTGCGGCGTTCCGCTTCTGGAAATTGTCACCGAACCCGATTTTTCGGGTGCAGACGAGGTTATCGCGTTCCTCGAAGCGCTCAGAAGCACCCTCACTTACCTCGGTGTGTCCGACTGCAAGATGCAGGAGGGCTCAATGCGCGCCGACGTAAATCTGTCGGTAAGAAGCGCAGGCAGCCGTGAACTCGGCACGCGTACCGAAATGAAAAACCTCAACTCATTTCACGATATTGCCGACGCCGTAAAGAGCGAAGCGGCAAGGCAGATTGCGCTTATAAAAAGCGGAGAAGCGGTAATTCAGCAGACGCGCCGCTGGGATGCCGACAAGCGCGAAAGCTACGCCATGCGTTCCAAGGAAGCGGCAAACGACTACCGCTATTTCCCCGAGCCCGATATTCCGCCGATAGATATTTCCGAAAGCTTTATCAACCGCATTAACAGCGCCCTGCCCGAGCTTCCCGCAGCAAAAAAGCAGCGGTATATGAACGAACTCGGACTTTCCGGCTATGATGCGTCAGTGCTTACAAACGACATATACATTGTCAGCTTTTTCGAAGCGGCGCTTAAAGACTGCAACTCTCCAAAAGAGGTCGCCAACTGGGTGCTCGGCGAAGTGCTCAGACTGCTGAAAGACAGCGGTACCGACAGTAAATCTAATCCGCTGAAGCCTGAAGCGCTCGTTAAAATAATTGAAATGGTTCAGTCGGGAAAAATCAACCGAAACACGGGCAAGACAGTACTTGAAAAGGCGTTTTACGACGGTGTTGACGTTGAAAGATACATCTCGGAAAACGGGCTGTCTCTGATTACCGACTCTGATGTTATAGAATCGTCCGTCGAAGCCGTAATTGCCGGCAACGAAAAGAGCGTAACCGATTACAAACGCGGTAAAACGGCGGCGCTCGGCTATCTTGTCGGTCAGACAATGAAGGCGCTCGGCGGCAGAGCCGACGCAAACGAAATACAAAAACTCCTCAGAGAATTGCTGAATTAATAAATACAGTTTGTAATAACAAAACAACGGCGACGCAATGCGTCGCCGTTTTTATTGAAATTTGCTTAATAATCAATATTTCCGTTAAGGTACATATCCATATAGTAGAGGTCGAATGCGTCAAGTGAGCCGTCGTCATCGAAGTCGCCCGCCCAATAGCCTGCCGTGTTTTCGGTAAGTCCCGAGCCGGTGCCGGAAACGGTGTTCTTCATTCTGCTGTAGTCGGTTGTGTTGACCGAATTGTTCGCATCAACGTCGCCCCTGCGTACTGCATTATAAACCTTGGTCAGACCGCCGTTTTTAACCGTAACCGTTGCGCCTGTCGTCGTTCCCGAGACGGTAACCGTCTGGCCGCTTATCTGAGTCGGATACGAGTAATTGCAAAGTGCGAAAAATTCGGTTTTGAGCGTAACGCCCTTGCCGAAATAAACACGGTTGTTTGCCGCGTCGAAGGAAAGCGTCGAATTCATATTCGGTACTGCAAGGCTGTAGGACGTAGTACTTAATGTCGGATAAGTCAGAGTAACGGAGGAACCGTTAAATTCCTCACCTGTCGGAGAGTGCTGATCGCCGAACGTCGCCTGACCGAAGAAGGCGTTTTTGGTCTGAGAACCGACGAGGAAATAGTCATACATAACGCTGCTCTGATCGTCCCAGGTCAGGTCCATACCGTACCACTTGCCGTCCTCCATCTGAACGTAATTCCACTTGTGCGCTCCGCCGTTTCCGAGGCCGACAACGCCGATACAGGGAATTCCGTACTTGTCGCAGATGAGCTTGAGCGCCTCGGCATAGCCCTCGCAGACGGGCTCAAACGGAGCGAAGAATACGCTCGTCGGCTGATGCGCAATGGGATTGTTGAAGTCGGTATCGTACGAAACCGCCTTGGCAATCTGGTCGTGAATCGACTTGAGAATCTGATATCTGTTGCCGCCGACAGCCTTGAAGCTGTCAACCGCCTGAATTAAGCCGTTGTAGTAATTACGTACAACGCCGAAGTTTGCGTATGCGCTTGTATCAAGCGGAAGGTTCAGCGTAATGGTTACATCATATTTGCCCGAAGAATACGAAGCGCCGGCACCCCAGCCTAAACCGCCGATCCAGAAATATTCGGGATAGTCCTCGATAACGGCCGCCAGAGCGCCCTCAATCGCATTACCCATAACACTGTTTGACCAGAATGCGTCAAACTCGCTTTGCGTCAGATAATAATGAATCGGGATATCAACCGAGCTTGCCGAAGCAGAGGCTGTATCAAGACCTGCCTTTGCCGCGACAATAACGTCGTATGCCCTTTTCTGATTCGCATTAAGCTGAGAATAGAAGGTAAATGCGCCGGGAAGTCCGTTTGAGTATCTCGGTGTCAACGTTTTACCGTTGGTTTCCCTGACGTGAACTTCGTCCCCGGGGAATCTCATCACCCTTACGAAATCGGGACCGTCCATATAGTACGTTTCACCCATAGCAGAAGCCGCAATGCTTAAAGCGGAGAGTAAAAGCATTACGCACATTGTTATACTGAGAATTCTTTTAGTCATTTCAATTCCCCCATCCGAGAGTAAATGTTTTTCCGCTTAAATTATATACAAAAAGGCCGTAACTGTCAACGCCATAAATACCTTGATTTTTTATGTTATTAAAAGTATAATGTTATAAATTGGAAGTGATTTAGTGGCTAACGAAAAATTTGAAAAATTCAGAAGCGAATACAAAACCTTCGTCTATCACGGCTATAAGCTCGAAAACGACGGAGAATTTATCAATATCGAGTACGATTTTGAAATCGAGGGACTGACGCAGTTTCACCCGACGGACAGAATAAAGCTCGGTAATCTTGACCTTGCCAATGAGTACGACTCGAAAACGGCAAGGAAGATTGTCTTTAATCTCGGCATGGTCGAGCTTATCAGTTACTGGAAATGCGCGTGTCCGAAAACCGTAAAAGTCGAGTGCGGACACCTGCACGAAAGAGATATAAACTGGTGGAAAAAGCTCTATTTCAACGGTCTGTCGGAGTTTTTCTATATCAATTCGATTGACACCGACATTGACAGCTTTATGGAAATCGTCACCAACGAGGAACTTCACGAACACGATGAGCCGGAAGCCTTTGACTGCCGTGACCTAAACCTCATTACCGTCGGCGGCGGCAAGGATTCCTGCGTTACGACCGCCCTGCTTAAGAATTACAGAGACAAAAACCGCTTTTTCACCGTAAACGACCAGCAGGCGAGGACGGACACCGTGCTTGCGGGCGGCTATACGGAAAACGAAATTGTAAAGACCTACCGCACAATAGACAAAAACTTACTAAAGCTTAATTCGGAGGGATTTCTGAACGGACACACTCCGTTTTCGGCGATTGTCGCCTTCCTCTCGCTTTACTGCGCCTACCTCATCGGTGCGAGATATATCGTGCTTTCCAACGAGTCAAGCGCAAACGAATCGAATCTTATCGGCGCAGAGGTCAATCATCAGTATTCAAAGTCGTATGAATTCGAGCAGGACTTCACCTCATACGTTGACCGCAATATTTTCGACGGCATTGAGTATTTCAGCCTGCTGCGTCCGTTTTCGGAATTGCAGATTGCAAAGCAGTTTGCGCTGCTGCCCGAATTTCATCAGAGCTTCCGCAGCTGCAACAAGGGCTCGAAGCAGAACGTCTGGTGCGCAAAATGCGCAAAATGCCTGTTCGTTTACACGATACTTGCACCGTTTATGGACTACGGTAAGCTCGTTTCAATTTTCGGCAGCGATATGCTCGACGACGGCGAAATGCAGTCTGACTTTGACGGGCTTGCGGGCATTACCGATTTGAAGCCCTTTGAATGCGTCGGCACAAGAAGCGAGTTTCAGCTCGCCCTCTTCCTGCTGTGCGAAAAGTTGAAAAAAGAGGGAAAAGAGCTTCCTCTGCTGTGCAGACGCTTTGAGGAAAAATGCGATAAATCCAAGATAGACAAAAATTTACTAAACGATTACAACGCTCTGAATTCCGTACCCGAGGAATTTGTTGAGGCGATAATGGAGATGTATAAAAATGTTGCCGAAAATCATTGAATACCTTAAGGACAAGTCAATACTGATTCTCGGCTTCGGCAGAGAAGGCCAGTCGAGCTATAATTATATAAAAAAGTATCTGCCCGACAAGGAGCTGACAATTGCCGACAGAAACAGCATAAGCGTTGACAGCGAAAACATTGAAATCATCAGCGGCGACGGCTATCTCGACAGAGTCAACGACTTCGACGTCGTCCTCAAAAGCCCCGGTATTTCGTTTAAGGACGTTGAAATTACGGGCAGCACCGAAGTCACCTGCGAGGTTGATCTTTTCCTGCGCTTCGCCGACTGCCGTAAGGTGGGAATAACCGGCTCGAAGGGCAAGACGACGACCTCAACACTGACCTATGAAATGCTCAAAGCGGGCGGCTTTGACGCAAGGCTTATCGGCAATATCGGCGTTCCCGTTTTTGAAACGCTCGAAAGCCTCAATCCCGACACGGTTGCGGTTATCGAGATGTCCTCACATCAGCTTGAATTCACTCACGCCTCGCCCGAGGTTGCAATTCTGACGAACATTTACGAGGAGCATCTTGACCACTATAAGGGCGGAATGACGGGCTACGTCAATGCAAAGCTCAATATCGTCCGTCATCAGAACGAAAATAATACATTCATTTATAACGGCACGCAGGGTATTTCCGAATGGCTTGACCTTGACAGCGTGAAATCAAATAAAATCGGCGTAAAGCTTGACGACGCTCTGCCGTTTGAGATAACCAACGAGCATCTTTTAGGCGTTCACAACCGTCAGGACGTGCTGTTTGCCTATAATGCCGCAAAGACCTTCGGCGTCAGCGACGGGGACTGCGAAAAGGGCGCACAAAACTTCAACGGCATAGAACACCGTATGGAGAAGGTCGGCACATTCAAGGGCATCACCTTTTATAACGACTGTATCGCCACAATTCCCCACGCCGTCGAGTGTGCGGTCGAGGCGCTCAAAACCGTCGATACGCTGATAATCGGCGGCAAGGACAGAGGACTTGACTATTCCGAATTTGCCTGCTGGCTTGCCGCAAGCAATATCGGCAACATCATCGGCACTCCCGAAACGGGGCACTCGATAGTCAATGCGATAAAGGCGAAGGGCTCCGATAAAACGCTTATCTGCGCCGCCGACCTTGACGAGGCGGTAAGGGCGGCTTACGAAAAGACCGAAAAGGGGAAAATCTGCCTGCTCTCCCCTGCCGCTTCGAGCTATAACGTCTATAAAAACTTTGAATTCAAGGGCAGACACTATAAAGAATTAGTAAACAAATACGGTTTAGATTAAAATTATCTAAAGGTGAAATATTATGGACTTAACGGAAAAACCGATTAAACAGGACTATATTTACAAGGGTAAAATCGTCAATCTGCGTGTTGACGACGCTCTGCTTCCCGACGGTACGACCGCAAAGCGTGAAATCGTCGAGCATCCGGGCGGCGTGTGCGTTGCTCCGCTTACCGACAATAATGAACTGCTATTCGTCGAGCAGTTCCGCTATCCCTATTTTGAGGTAACTCTCGAGCTGCCTGCGGGCAAGCTTGAATACGGCGAGGACCCGTTTGAGGCGGGCAAGCGTGAACTCAAAGAGGAAACGGGCGCGACCGCCGGGGAATA
>JAEEGF011530382.1_pt1 | contig 11808 bp, 6 predicted proteins | sample 9134171 | NCBI WGS metagenome assembly JAEEGF01 (sample SAMN16246542, study PRJNA631951) | gut metagenome | biome: gut microbiome; feature: rumen; material: AP-attached | host: Bos | place: Iran: Karaj | collected 2018-10 | reverse complement strand
TCTTGTCGCCGTCGCGGAGTTCGCAAGCTTCGCGTTCGCCGGTAGAAGCACCGCTCGGGACAGCAGCGTGACCCTTCACGCCGTTTTCGAGGGTAACATCAACTTCGAGAGAGGGATTGCCGCGAGAATCGAGGATCTGGCGGGCAACAACGGATTTGATTTTAGAAGCCATTTTTTAGCCTTTTGGTTTAGTGTGAAAATTTTGCGGTGTAAAATATAGGAATTTCGTCTTCAGTCCTTCAAGCACCTAATGGAAAAACCTTCATCCTTGCGATCATAGGACGACTTAGATTCCATTGAATCGACGAGCATGTACCACATCCACGCATATACATTAGGTTTGGGCGTCCCTAGTTGGTCTATTGTCCAAAAAATCGTCTGGTCCATAAATTTCAAATAGGACGGCCACAATGTTGATGCCGTATCGTCCATAGTACGATATCCATATCCCCCTAAAAAAGCCCCGAATGAAAATTCATCTATATACTCATTCGAATTATATTGCAACGATGCGTTTAATTTATGAGCTAAACTCAAAAAGAGGTTACCCGACTTACCACAATCGCGTACATATTTAGACAATTGTTCGAACTCAGCAACGCTCGGAATGTGGAAACCCTCAGGGCAAATACCTCTATATGGTTCTTCTACTTGATTACAAAGCTTTTCAACACCACATTCATCTTCGGTCCGTCCCATAGCCGATGCCCAAGTATATAGCCGTCCATATTGGCTACAATTTTTTTCATCATTATCAAAGCAACCACTGTTATGAGCCTTAAAGACAAGATTTTCTGAAAGCCAAACCTGTTCCCCTATACGAACCGTCCCATAAATATGTCCATCACGATTATCCCTTATCTCGCCTTTTTCACATTCCGCCCGACAGACCAAATTCTCTTGCGAAGCTCCATCAAGCTCTTTAACATCACCGATATTGCTGCTGGAAACGTCGCCACAGGCCGCAAGCAGAAATGTAGCAGCAACGATGGCTAGAGATTGCTTCGCGACGGCTTTCAGCCTGCTCGCAATGACACGCTTCTTGAATCCCATGATAAAACCCCATTTGTTTATTTTAAATGTAAAAATAACAGAAAAGGCTCGCTTTTGTAAGCGAGCCCTTCCCCTAGGATAATTCTGTGCTAGTTCGTAAGAATTAGAAACGGAAGTGGGCGAAAGCCTTGTTGGCTTCGGCCATCTTGTGCGTGTCGTTCTTCTTGCGGACGGCGTTGCCTTCACCGGCCTTGGCAGCAACGAGTTCAGCGGCAAGGCGGGTAGCCATGTTCGGTTCGTTGCGGTTACGGGCAGCATCGAGCAACCAACGGAGAGCCAAAGCCTTGGCACGGTCCGGAGCCACTTCCATCGGCACCTGGTAGTTGGCACCACCAATACGACGGGACTTGACTTCGAGGCGCGGCTTGATGTTTTCAAGGCAGGCTTCAAACTTTTCGAGGGCAGTTTCTTTGCCTTCGACCTTCTTGTCGAGTTCTTCGAGAGCAGTGTAGACGATCTGTTCGGCGATGGTCTTCTTGCCCTGCTTAAGGACAACACCGACGAGTTCGGTAACGAGAGTAGACTTGTAACGCGGATCCGGGAGGATGGAGCGATGGAGGGCCTTTCTTCTTCTAGACATATTTTACCACCTTACTTCTTTGCCGGAGCGGCACCTTTCTTTTTAACACCATACTTGGAACGGGCGTTCTGACGGCCGTTGACGGCCTGAGTATCGAGAGCGCCACGAATGATGTGGTAACGAACACCCGGAACGTCCTTCACACGACCACCGCGGATGAGCACGATGGAGTGTTCCTGGAGGTTGTGGCCTTCGCCGGGGATGTAAGCGGTAACTTCCATCTTGTTGGAAAGGCGCACACGAGCAATCTTACGAAGAGCGGAGTTCGGCTTCTTCGGGGTGCTGGTGTAAACACGGGTGCAAACGCCGCGCTTCTGCGGGCAGGACTTCAAGGCCACGGAAGCGGTCTTGTTGCTGATCTGTTCACGTCCGTTACGGACGAGCTGTTGAATAGTTGGCACTGTTAATCTCCTAGATTTTGGAGTGCAAATATAGTTCTTTTTCCAATTATTTCAAGTACTTAGGTAAATTATTCCTCGTCTTCCTCGTCGGAAACGCCAATTTCGTTATCCAGCATCTGGATGCCGCTATCGGCTTCGAAATGATTTGCCTGTACGTTTTGCAAACGAGCACGTTCTTCTGCTTCGGCGTCGGCATCCAGCACCTGAACGTTCCTCAGGTGACGGGCGCCAGTACCGCACGGAATCAGACGACCCATAATCACGTTCTCCTTAAGACCCATGAGCGGGTCAACCTGCCCCTCGATAGAAGCGCGGGTAAGGATCTTGGTCGTTTCCTGGAACGAGCAGGCAGAGATGAAGCTGTCTGTCGCCAGGGAGGCCTTCGTGATACCAAGGAGCATCGGCGTGAAGGTCGCCGGCGTCTTGCCTTCAGCGATCAAGCGATCGTTTTCGGCGCGAAGACGTGCCTTGGAGATTTCTTCGCCCGGAAGCAGTTCGGAATCGCCGGCATCCTTGATGCGAACCTTACGCATCATCTGGCGGACGATACATTCGATGTGCTTATCTGCGATAGACACACCCTGCAGGCGGTAAACCGCCTGGATTTCGTTCACCAAGTGACGCTGGACCTCTTCAGGTCCGAGAATCGCGAGGATATCGTGCGGGTCTGCACTGCCTTCGCTGATCTTCTGACCAGCGCGGACACGGTCACCTTCGTTGACCGCCAAGTGGACGCCACGCGGAACCAGCACCTTCGCTTCTTGGTCGTCCAGCTTGATAATAACTTCTTGGTTGCCGCGGACTTCGTTGCCCATGACGACAAGGCCGTCCATGGGAGCGAGCACAGCGGTGTTCTTCGGCTTGCGGGCTTCGAAGAGCTCGGCGACGCGCGGAAGACCACCGGTAATATCGCGGGTCTTACCTGCGGCGCGCGGGAGCTTCGCGACCGTAGAACCGACAGTAACCATGTCACCGTCCTTGACGGTGAGGATGGCGCCGTCCGGAAGCATGGAGTTACCGATCTTGTTGCCGGCGGCATCGAGGACTGCGATAGCCGGACGCAGCTGCTTGCCGCTGCTGCCGTGCTTTTCGCTAATCACGATCCACGTTTCGACGTCGGTATTTTCATCCTTCTCGATACGGAAAGTCTTGTTTTCGACGAGGTCCACGAGCTTGACCTTACCGGCCACGTTCGTGATAATCGGGCTTGTGTACGGGTCCCATTCGAACATCACGTCGCCCGTCTTCACGGTGGCGTTGTTCTCGACGTGCATAATGGCGCCGTACGGAATCTGGTAACGACCCTTGTTGATGCCCGTGTTGTCGAAGATAACGAGTTCGGCCATGCGGCTCGTAACGACCTTGTTTCCGTCGTGGTCGACAGTTTCGACCTGCTCGAGTTCCACGCGACCGTCAACGAGAGCCTTCTTGTTGTTCTCGACAGTCAAACGGGAAGAAGCACCACCGATGTGGAACGTACGGAGGGTAAGCTGCGTACCCGGTTCACCGATGGACTGTGCAGCGAGCACACCCACGGCTTCGCCGAGGTCGACCGGACGGCCAGACGCCAGCATACGGCCGTAGCACTTGGAGCAAACGCCGTTCTTGGAATTACAGGTGAGCACGGAACGCATCTTGATGTGTTCGAGACCCGTCGCGGAAATCTTCGGGAGATCGCGTTCGGTCACGAGCTCGCCGGCCTTCACGATCACTTCGCCCGTCACCGGGTGCTTGATGTCGTCCACCGGGGCGCGACCGAGCAAGCGCTCTTCGAGAGCGATCACGGTATCGTCACCATCCTTGAATGCGGAAACTTCGATGCCGTCGGTAGTACCGCAGTCTTCCTCGGTAATCACGAGGTCCTGGCCCACGTCCACGAGACGACGGGTAAGGTAACCAGCGTCAGCCGTCTTAAGAGCGGTATCGGCCAAACCCTTACGAGCACCGTGAGACGAGATGAAGTATTCCATCACGTTCAGGCCTTCGCGGAAGCAGGACTTAATCGGGTTCTCGATAACTTCCTGACCACCGAGCTGCTTGATAGGCTTCTGCATCAGGCCGCGCATACCGGACAGCTGCATAATCTGCTGGCGGCTACCACGAGCACCGGAATCGGCCATCATGTACACCGGGTTGAAACCGTCACGGTCGTGGGAAAGCAAATCCCACTGCTTGGCGGCAACGTCGGCCGTGGTCTTGGACCACACGTCAATAATCTGGTTGTAACGTTCGCCGTCGGTAATCACGCCGTCTTCGTAGAGGCTGCGGATTTCGTTCACCTTTTCGGTGGCGGCGTCGAGCATGGCCTGCTTTTCTTCCGGAATCACCATTTCGGCGATAGCCACGGAGGAACCGGCGCGGGTAGCCCACTTGTAACCGTTTTCCTTGAGGTCGTCAAGGTAGTCAACGGTCACGCGGTTACCGGTACGGCGGTACAGGTCGTCGATGGACTTCGCGATAACCTTCTTGCCGAAGGTCTCGTTCGCGTAGCCAATGGCGGACGGAACAAATTCGTTGAAGATGATGCGGCCGACGGTCGTCTTGATGACGTTGTCTTCCTTGAGGGTAAGGAACTTGACCTTTTCGCCTGCCTTGACGCTCACTTCAATATTGCCATTGTCATCCGGTTCTTCGCGGAGGCAGACGCAGTCCTTCTCGAGAGCACCAATGTAGACCTTCTGGCCAGCCTTGAGCTTGAGGTAGACGATAGCGTTCAGACCCACGACGCCGTTTTCGTAAGCACGTACGGCTTCGGCCGGATCGTAGAAGTGCATGCCTTCGCCCTTCTGGTTCGGACGCGGCTTGGTGAGGTAGTACAGACCGAGCACGATGTCCTGGCCCGGCACAGCAATCGGCTGACCGGAGGCGGGATGCAGAATGTTGTTCGAGGACAGCATGAGCACGCGGCATTCGAGCTGCGTCTCGAAAGAAAGCGGAAGGTGCACAGCCATCTGGTCACCGTCGAAGTCCGCGTTGAATGCGGTACAGACGAGCGGGTGCAGGCGGATGGCATTACCTTCAATCAGTTTCGGGTAGAAGGCCTGGATACCCAGACGGTGAAGCGTCGGGGCACGGTTCAGCATAACCGGGTGGTCTTCAATAATCTCTTCGAGGATGTCCCAGACTTCGGGGCGTTCGGCGTCCACGTACTTCTTGGCAGACTTGAGCGTGTACACGATGCCGTCTTCTTCCAGGCGCTGGATGATGAACGGCTTGTACAGTTCGAGGGCCATGCGCTTCGGCAGACCGCACTGGTGCATCTTGAGTTCCGGACCCACGACGATCACGGAACGGCCGGAGTAGTCCACGCGCTTACCGAGGAGGTTCATACGGAAGCGGCCCTGCTTGCCCTTCAAAAGTTCGGCAAGGCTCTTCTGCGGGCGAGACGTTCCGGAACGAGCGACACGGCGGCCACCGTCGAACAGCTGGTCGACGGCTTCCTGCAGCATGCGCTTTTCGTTGCAGAGAATCACGTTAGGGGCACGGATGTCGATCAACTTTTTCAAGCGGTTGTTGCGGTTGATGACACGGCGGTAAAGTTCGTTCAAGTCGGAGGTCGCAAAGCGGCCACCTTCCAGCGGGACGAGCGGACGCAGGTCGGGCGGAATCACCGGAAGCACGTCGAGGATCATCCAAGACGGCTGGTTGGCGAGAAGGCGGACTTCGTTCGGGTACTTGCGGCGGAATTCGTCGAAGGCGTCGGCCAGCACGAATTCGCCATGCTTGGCTTCGTAATCGGCCTTGAATTCGGCCACGGCTTCGGCGAGGCCCTTGAGCCATGCCTTGCCGGAATCGCGCGAACCATCCGGATTGTTGTAGTAGTTCTTGAAGCTTTCCATCTGGGACTTGCGGAAGGCGTCCACAATCTTGAGGCGCTTCACGGCTTCTTCCACCTTGGTGCGGCTCTTGGAGGTTGCCTGCAGGCGGAGGTCGGCAGAAAGCTTGGCGAGGTCGAGACGGTCGAGCAGCTGCTTGATGGCAGATGCACCCATCTTGGCGTCGAACTTACGGTCTTCGGCGACGAGGTCCTGGTAGGTGGCTTCGTCGATGAGGGAGTTCTCTTCGAGGTCGGTGTCGCCCTTGTCGATAACGACGTAGCGTTCGTAGTAGATGACCTGTTCGAGGTCCTTGGTGTTGAGGCCGAGGAGGGCGCCAATCACGCACGGCTGGTTACGGACGAACCAGATGTGTGCGAGAGGAATGGCAAGCTCGATGTGGCCCATGCGTTCGCGACGCACCTTGGAGTGGGTCACTTCCACGCCGCAACGGTCGCAAATAACGCCCTTGTAGCGCACGCGCTTGAACTTACCGCAGTTGCATTCCCAGTTCTTGACCGGTCCAAAGATCTTTTCGCAGAAAAGACCATCCTTTTCGGGCTTGAAGGAACGGTAGTTAATCGTTTCCGGCTTGGTGACTTCACCATAAGACCAGTAGCGAATGAGGTCCGGAGCGGCGAGATGAATCGAAATGTCGCCAGAATTTTCTTGAATTTCCATCATTTCTTCGGACATATTACTTATCTCCAGTGGTCTCGATGTCAAGACCCAAAGAATGAACTTCGCGAATCATAACGTTGAAGGACTCGGGGATACCCGGCTTCGGAGTGTTCTTGCCATGGACAATGGCGTCGTACACCTGAGAACGTCCCTGCACATCGTCACTCTTGACGGTGAGGAGTTCCTGCAGCGTGTAGGCCGCACCGTAAGCTTCCATGGCCCACACTTCCATTTCACCAAAGCGCTGACCACCGAACTGGCTCTTACCGCCGAGCGGCTGCTGCGTCACGAGGGCGTAGCTGCCGATAGAACGGGCGTGGATCTTGTCGTCCACCAAGTGACCGAGCTTGAGGTAGTACATGTAACCGATGGTCACCGGGTTCAAGAAGGCTTCACCGGTCTTGCCGTCATAGAGCTTGGCCTTACCGATGATCTTGTTGTTTTCCGGATCCATTTCGTAGTTCACAATCGGGTTCTTCTGGTAAGCCTTTTCGAGTTCCTTGCAGATATCCTCGAACTTGGCACCATCGAACACCGGCGTAGAAACCTTGAAACCGAGGGTCTTGGCAGCCCAGCCCAAGTGCACTTCGAGCACCTGACCGATGTTCATACGGGAAGGCACGCCCATCGGGTTCAAAAGAATCTGAAGCGGACGACCGTCTTCGGTGAACGGCATGTCTTCGACCGGAACGATCTTGGAGACGACGCCCTTGTTACCGTGACGACCAGCCATCTTGTCACCGATAGAGAGGCAACGCTTCTTGGCGATGTAGACCTTGACGCTCTTCAAAACGCCCGGCTTGAGTTCGTCGCCCTTCGTCACCTTGTCAATTTCCTTTTCCATGGTGCGAGTGAGGGTGTCCAGGTTGTCGCGTGCAACGAGCACGAGCGAGAGCACCTGTTCCTGGAGTTCGTCGTCGCCGACCACGAAGGTGGAGGCGGGAGAAACCTTGGTCACGTCGATCAGGGCGAGGTTCTGTTCGTTGTAAATCTGGCCTTCGCGAACAAGGAGTTCGTGAGTTTCGTTGTCCATCACCTTGCCAGCGGCCTTGCCACCAAGGAGTTCGAACAAGTGCTCACGGCAAGATTCCTTGATCTTGTCAATCTGAATCTGGAAGTTGGAACGAATTTCTTCGATGGTTTCCTGATCCTTTTCCTTGCTCTTCTTGTCGGCCTTGTCCTTCTTGCTGAATACGCGGGTTTCGAGCACAACGCCCTTCATTCCCGGAGGAGCCTTGAGGGAGGAGTCGCGCACATCGCCGGCCTTTTCGCCAAAGATAGCGCGGAGCAAACGTTCTTCCGGAGAGAGTTCGGTTTCGCCCTTCGGGGTAACCTTACCCACGAGGATGTCATCAGGACCGACTTCGGCACCCACGCGGATCACGCCATTCTCGTCGAGGTTGCGAAGCGCATCTTCACCGACGTTCGGGATTTCGCGAGTGAGTTCCTCGGGGCCGCGCTTAGTGTCGCGGACTTCGAGTTCGTATTCTTCAATGTGGATCGAAGTGAAGGTGTCCTTGATAGCGAGTTCTTCGGAAATAATAACGGCGTCTTCGTAGTTGTAACCATTCCACGGGAGGAAGCCGATCAAAATGTTCTTACCCAAAGCGAGTTCACCGTGGTCGGTCGAGACACCGTCGGCCAGCACATCTCCAGCCTTGACGAAGTCACCCACGTTCACGATGGGCTTTTGGTTAATGCAGGAATCCTGGTTGCTGCGTTCGAACTTGCGGAGAACGTATTCGTCAATCGGGTCCTTGCCCAAGAATTCATAGTTTTCGCCGAGACCCGTCAACTGTTCAAAGTTGCCGTTCACCATTTTGCCGCGAAGGACCGTGATGTTGCGGGCGTCGACGAAGGTCACCTTACCGTCGTGCTTAGCGCGAACCACGGTACCCGAGTCGAGTGCGGCACGGCGTTCGAGGCCGGTACCCACCACAGGGGCTTCGGCACGAAGCAAAGGCACAGCCTGGCGCTGCATGTTGGAGCCCATCAAGGCACGGTTGGCGTCGTCGTGTTCAAGGAACGGGATGAGGCCAGCGGCCACAGACACAATCTGCATCGGGGCCACGTCCATGAGGTCGATGTGTTCCACATCTTTGTCGCCGATTTCGATGCTGTCTTGACGGAGCACGTGCGGGTATTCGCTCTTGTCGCGAACAATCACGTATTCTTCCTTGAAGCGGTTGTCGTCGGTGAGTTCGGTCGAGGCCGGAGCCACCTTGAACTCATCTTCTTCGTCGGCGGTGAGGTAGGTGATAAAGTCAGAAACAACCTGTTCCACGGACTTGTTCACTTGTACGTAATCGGCCTTGCCATTGAAGTCTTCGAGAACAGAACCGTTCTTGACGAAAATGGTTTCGTCGCTAGCGGTAATCACCTGGAAGATCTTGTTCACAAAGCTGTCGAACAATTCGCGCTGGCGATTGTCGAGGTTCATGCGGACAGAGTCCATTTCCTTGTTCGTGAGCTCGAGCTGCACAAACAGGTGCGGGTCATGCACAAAGCCCTTGAAAACGCCAAAGTGCCACTTCTCTTCGGGGAACTTGACCACATTGCCTTGGGCATCCTTAAAATCGACAAGGCCCACAATGCGGTACGGGGTTTCAATGAAACCAAAATGGTTCACCACGGCGTACGAGGCAAGGGAGTTAATAAGACCGATGTTCGGACCTTCCGGAGTTTCGATCGGGCACAAACGACCATAATGGGTGTAGTGCACGTCACGGACTTCGAAGCCCGCACGTTCACGGGAAAGGCCACCGGGGCCAAGAGCAGAGAGACGACGCTTGTGAGTGAGCTCAGAAAGCGGGTTCATCTGATCCATGAACTGAGAAAGCTGGCTGGAACCAAAGAAGGCCTGGACAACAGAAGACACCATACGGGTGTTCACGAGGTCACGAGGAGTCGTCTGTTCATCGTCATTGTGGAGCGACAGATTTTCGCGAATCACACGGCTCATGCGGCTAAGGCCAACAGAAATCTGGTTGGCAAGAAGTTCACCCACAGAGCGGGTGCGACGGTTGCCCAAGTGGTCGATGTCGTCAAGCTGGTAACCTTCGTCACCATTGTAGAGGCCGACCATGTACTCGATAATGGCAAGGAAGTCCGTCTTGGTCATCGTCATGTGCGTGAGAGACGGAATCTTGAAATCGGTCAGGTTGAAGCGTTCGGCGATTTCTTTGAGCAAGGAAACCATGGACTGGCTGTAGACCTTGGCGTTCAAGCGGTAACGACCCACTTCGCCGAGATCGTACTTACGCGGGTCATTGAGGAAGAGCCCGTCAAAGTAATTTTCGGCAGCCTGCAGGTTCGGAGCTTCGTCCTGCTGCTGGTGCGTCACAGAGTAAATGGAGCGGAGCGCTTCTTCGCGAGAACGGGTCTTATCAGCAGCGAGCGTGTAGTGGATAAGGAGGTTCTCTTCTTCCTTCGAAAGGAGCACAATCTTTTCGACGCTGCTTTCGCGGAGGCGTTCGAGCTTCTTGTCGTCAATGACAGTGTTGGCTTCGACAATAACTTCACCGGTAGATTCGTCGACAACGTCATTGAAAATAATGCGGTCAATGAGGACGCATACGCCGTCGTCATTGAACTTTTCAGCTTCTTCTGCAACGTTAACTTCTTCAGTCTTCTTGTAGAAGAGGTTCAAAATATCTTGGGTGGTCTCAAAACCGATGCTGCGAAGCATTGCCGTCGCGGCAATCTTCTTTTTGCGGTCGATGATGAGGTAAAGGATGTCGCCTTCGGTATTGAATTCAACCCAGGCACCGCGGTGCGGGATAATGCGGCTCTTGTAGTCAGAGCGGCCGTTGGGCTGGAGTTCTTCGTCGAAGCTCACACCGTAAGAGCGGTGCAACTGCGAAACAACAACGCGTTCGGCGCCGTTCACAATGAACGTGCCGTTTTCGGTCATAATGGGAAGCTCGCAGATCAAAACGTCGTTCTTGACTTCTTCCTTGAGCTTGGTGTCTTCGCCGTCCTTTTCAAAAACGCGAAGGGCGAGTGTCGCGTAGAGCTCCATAGAATAAGTGAGCCCGCGTTCGCGGCATTCAGGGATGCTGTATTTCGGGATGCCAAAAGAATACTTTTCGTATTCAAGGGAGAAAAGTCCGTTGGGATCCGTGATCGGGAAAATGTCCTGGAAAACGCGTTCCAGCCCGACCTTCAATCTCTTTTCTTGAGGAATGTCCTTTTGAAGGAATTGCTCGTAGGAAGCCTTCTGGACTTCGATCAAGTACGGAAGTTCCAGTTGGAACCTGTTGGAGGAATAGCTTTTTCGCTCCGTAGTCATTAGAAATACCTCATCCGGTGAGAAGAGCCTTGTTCAGTAAAAAACACCAAAAGCCCGCACTCGCGTGCAGGCGATTGGTAAAGAAAATTCATCGATGCAAAAGCATTACTTAAGAGTAACCTTTGCTCCGATTTCTTCGAGTTTCTTCTTAAGAGCTTCGGCGTCAGCCTTCGGAGCAGCTTCCTTGATGACGCTGCCGGCGGTTTCGACGAACTTCTTAGCTTCACCCAGGCCAAGACCGGTGATAGCGCGAACTTCCTTAAGAACGGCCATCTTCTTGTCGGCAGGCGGGACTTCCGCGAGCACGACGTCGAATTCAGTCTTTTCTTCAGCAGGAGCTGCTGCAGCGGCTGCCATTACGACAGCACCACCGGCGGCGGCTTCAATGCCGTGGGTTTCCTTGAGATAGTCAGCCAAAGCCTTAGCTTCGAGAAGGGTAAGACCAACGATTTGATCGCCCAGTGCCTTGATATCAGTTGCCATGATGTGTTTCTCCGATTATTCCGTTTAAAATTTTTGGTTTGTGGTTTGTTGTTAAGCTTCCGTTGCAGGAGCAGCTTCTGCTGCTTCAGGGGCTGCATCGGAACCCGATTCTTTTTCCAGCTTCTCCTGGAGGGTCTTGATTTGACCGGCAATCGTGGAGCCAGGTCCGAGAGCGATGGAGACGATCTGAGCGATCATGCCCTTACGATCCGGGATCTTGGAGAGGTTCACGACTTCGGAGCCAGGCATCGGCTTACCATCAAGGTAAATGCTCTTGGCGACCAAGAAATCAGGGTTTGCTTTGTGGAATGCTTCAATTTCGCGAGCGGGCAGAAGCGGATCTTCTTCGAAGCCAACCATCACAGAAGTTGCGCCGGTCAGCATTTCGTCGAGACCTTCAACCTTGAGGGCGGCGAGCACGCGCTTGAGAAGAGTATTCTTCACAGCGTGGTACTTAACACCCTTTGCTGCGAGTGCCTTGCGGAGGGCATTGTCCTTTTCGAC
>JAEEGF011361092.1_pt1 | contig 11808 bp, 10 predicted proteins | sample 9134171 | NCBI WGS metagenome assembly JAEEGF01 (sample SAMN16246542, study PRJNA631951) | gut metagenome | biome: gut microbiome; feature: rumen; material: AP-attached | host: Bos | place: Iran: Karaj | collected 2018-10 | reverse complement strand
CTGTTATCAGATCACAGTTTGTGCAGGAACGGATGGATCAGGTCACTATACTTCTTGAAGTAGACAAAAGGTTGTTTGATGAAAAGGCAACGCAGGGAATTTTGGATGAATGCAGGCATACTTTCGGAGAAGATATGAAGGTTGAGATAAAGGTTGTTGATGAGATTCCCAGAGCTACGAGCGGGAAATTCAGGATGATTATCAATAAAGTTGTTTGACAGGTACATAATAAATGCTTGATTGGCTTTTGGTCGCGGGGCTCATTTTGGCCCCAATGACTGCATTAAGAATATATAAATTTGGGCCCGGTGAAATACTGTTGATAGTATGGATGGTGGGGGTTCTTGTTGAAAACAAAAAAAGCTCAGAGACAAGAGGAAGGTTGAGCATCAAACTAAATTCCATCAGCATTTATCAGGTGGCTAATCTTGTGTTTATGGTTGTCGGAATGATGGTGAACTTCTTATTGTATCAGGAGTTGAAAGGAATAGGTGCTATATTTACCTTTTTTTTCAGCCATGCTTTCATGCTTTTGTTTGTTGTCCAATTATTTAGATATTTGGAAACTAGAAGCGTAGCTGATGTAAACAGATTGTTGAGGAAATTGGTAGTCTGTGGAGCAGCAGGTTATGGAATCTTATTCTTTTATGCAGAATTCATAAGTAACAGTTTATTTGGGTATTATTTATGGATGGGAAAGCATTATAGATTCCGCGGATTTTCGTATAATCCGCATCAGATAGCAATGATAACTTGTGCAGGAGTTTTTCTTTCTTTATATCTTTTAGGAGAGACATCTTCGAAAAAGCAAAAAATATTATATACAATTGTTACAGGGATTTGGTTTTGGATATCATTAAGCACCAAGTCGGATACTATGACTCTTTGCTATGTTATCTGTTTGGCGTATATCCTTTTCATGAAGTTTGTCAGAATCAGAAGGGAGAAGACATATAGTGGATATAGAGACTACCTGATACTCGTGCTTTTCGGTATCATGTCGGTGTTGATCATCTCTCCTGTGCTTTTTGGTATACTTAGTAATTTTATTTCTTCGGCAGGCAACGGATTGGGAAGACTTACATTATGGCGGGACGCCTTTGGACAGTTGATTGAGAAGCCCCTTGGGTTTCTGGTGGGGCTTGGTCCGGGAGGAAATACCGGACATATTATGCCTACAGGAAGTGAGGCGGAAGCTCACAATACTTATGTGCAGCTTTGCCTGAATTCAGGTGTACTTATTTGTTTATTTCACATTTATACTATAGTCGGGATTATTAAAAAGCCATATTATAAAAATGTATATCTGGTTTCTGCTGTTCTTTTCTTCCTTTTGTATGGAATTGGAGGGAATATGAACAGAAGAGTACTGGTATGGTTCACATATGCCATCTGTGCGATACTCTTTGAAAAGAAATCGGAAGAGGAAAGGGCGCTTATTCAATGAAAATTCTTGTGGTAACAAGTTGCTTTGCACCCAAAAATGTCATAGGTGCGGTTAGAATATCCAAACTTGTAAAATATCTTGTAAGAGAAGGCAATGAGATAACTGTCATCAGTCCTGTTCTCGAACAATATGATGGAATAGATAGTTCTCTTGAATGTGATGAGTTGGCAAAGGTTAGAAGGGTGCTTGTACCATACTCAAAGATAACGACATTGTTGACATCCAAATATATGGCCAAGGGCAACAGCCTGTCTTCTAACAATGATCAGAAAACACAAAAAAAGTCAATAAAAAGAAGGATTACTAAGTCCTTGAGGGCGTCGTTCAACAAATATAGGAATAACGAATGGGGAAGAAAAGCAAAAAAGCAGATTTTAGGTTTAAAAGATGATTTTGATTTAGTGATCTCTAGTTATCCTCTTGAGACCACACATAATGTGGCATTGTATGCCAAAAGAACAGGGAAAGCAAAGTTTTGGATCGCTGATTTCAGGGATCCAATGGTATTGGACACCGATTTTGGAAGAAATCGAGAGGAAAAAAGCAGGAGACAGTCCGAGATCGTCAGGAATGCTGATATTGTGACATATGTTTTAAAAAATGGTCTATATACGTTTGTGTGCTATCCGGAGGATAGGCAAAAGATCAGGTGGATTCCTAACGGCTTCGATGAAGATGATCTGGAAAAAAACAGCGATAATAACAAAAATGGAAATTTGGAGAGTGGGACACTCAATCTGGTATATACCGGAGGACTTTATGGGGGGGAAAGAGATTGCACTCCTTTGTTTAGGGCAGTTCGAGAGCTGATACAAGAGGAAAAGATCACGAGAGATGATGTTGCGGTCCACTATGCAGGAAGAGACGGACAGATTATTATCAATCAGGCTGACAAGTGTGATGTGGGACAGATCGTTCAGGATCATAGAGTGGTTTCGAGAAGTGAATCTGTTGAATTGCAGAATTCCTCTGATTGCGTAATAGTAGCGACTACATGCTATGTGGACAATGGGGGGGCAATGACAGGTAAGATATTTGAGCCTGTTATGCTTAGAAGGCCTATACTGCTTCTTGTAAGGGGAGAAGGAAGAAACAGTGAACCCGGTCAATTTGTAAAAAATCTTAACGCAGGTTTAGTATATGAGGAATCAAATGAACGAGGAGATGTTCAGAGAATTAAAAAAATGATCCTTGACATGTTGGTTGAGAAGAAGGCAAATGGTTATACTATTTCAAGGATGAATGAAGGAGAGAGAGAAGAATACAATTATAAAGCTATTGCTGACAAGCTGATATGTGAAGTACAGAACGTCAAGAACTATCAGAAAAGTTTATGAAGAATAGGTTCCGAATTTTGTATTTTTAAGGAGAAAAAGGATTGAAAGTTTGTACAGTTGTTGGCGCAAGACCGCAATTTATTAAGGCTGCTGTTGTTTCGCATGAACTTCGAAAAAAGCATGAAGAGGTGCTGATCCACACAGGGCAGCATTACGATCATAATATGTCTGAACTGTTTTTTGAAGAGTTGGACATACCTAAACCGGATTACAATTTGGGAATTTCCGGTGGCTCTCATGCGGAGATGACCGGTAGGATGATGATAGAGCTGGAGAAAGTGTTACAGAAAGAAAACCCGGATTGGCTGCTTGTTTTCGGCGATACCAACTCAACACTTGCAGCAGCACTTGCCGCGGCAAAGATCCATATACCTATTTGTCATGTTGAGGCAGGTGTACGGACACACAGCAGAACAAATCCTGAAGAAATAAATCGCATTTGTACGGATCATGTTTCCGAATTGCTTCTTGCCAGTACTCCTGATGGTTATGAGGGACTGTGCAATGAAGGGCTAAATGACAGAGGGATTTTTGTCGGAGACCCAATGTATGAAGCTTTTGTACAATATAGCCAGAAGTTGAGCCCTGCCGAAATCAGATTGAAAACACTCGAGGGGGAGGTAATTGCTCTACCAAAAGAGTATTATTACCTGACATGTCATCGTGAAGAGAATACAGATGAGGATAACAAAATAGCAGAGATTTTCAAAGCTATGGAAATGCTCGAGGCGGAAACCATTTATCCTGTTCACCCAAGAAATATTGAAAGGGCATTAAGAGTAAAAAGGCAATATGGTTACAAAAAAATAATTTTAACTGAACCGGTGGGATATCTTGAAAGCACTTGTATGGTCAGAAATTCAAATAAAATCGTGACAGACTCGGGGGGATTGCAGAGAGAAGCGTTTTTTGCAGGGAAAAAGTGTGTTACTATCCTAGATTTTGTTGTTTGTAAAGAAACTATGGTCGGTCAAAGAAACGAATTGTCAAAACCGATTGCAGAGCAAATAGTTCAGAAATTGAACAACCCGCAAGAAATTGATGATGCTTATCAACCATTTGGTGATGGACTATCTTCAAAGAAGATAGTGGCATCTATGGAAGAACATTTTAGGAGAATATAAACATGAAATATGCACTTATTGGGTGTGGCAGAATATCACCAAACCATATAGCCGCCGCAAAAGCAAACAACTTGGATTTTGTTGCTGTTTGTGATATAGATCCTAAAAATATGCATGACAAGATCATAAAGTTTGAACTTGGTGACATACATGCTTACACGGATTATAAAGAAATGCTCGAAAAAGAGAAACCTGAGCTTGTTGCGATCGCTACGGAATCCGGAAAACACGCAAGGATAGCGATAGACTGTATTAATGCCGGCTGCAATGTGATAATAGAAAAGCCGATTGCTCTTTCAATAGCTGACGCAGACGAGATAATCCGGCTTGGCAGAGAAAAGGGTGTCAAAGTCTGTGCAAATCATCAAAACAGGTTTAACAAGTCCATTCAGAAGATCCGTGATGCCGTTGAGAAAGAGCGCTTCGGAAAGATGTTTTACGGAACGGCCCACATCCGCTGGTGCAGGGACTGGGAGTATTATTCCAGAGCTAACTGGAGAGGAACCTGGGAGCAGGATGGCGGCGCGCTTATGAACCAATGCATCCACAACATCGATCTATTGAGATGGATGCTTGGAGATGAGATCGATTCTGTTATGGGTATGACTGACCGCTTGAACCATGATTATATCGAGGCTGAGGATTTTGGCATTGCTATAATTAAATTCAAGAATGGTGCCTATGGTGTTGTTGAAGGAACAACGGACGTTTATCCGAAGAACCTTGAAGAAACACTGTACCTTTTTGGACAGAAGGGAACCGTTAAAGCGGGCGGAACATCAGTCAACAAAATTGAGGAATGGCGTTTTTCAGATCAGCTTGACAGTGCAGATGAAGTACTTGAAAGATTTCATGAAAATCCACCCAACGTATATGGATTTGGACATACTCCACTGTATGCGGATATGATCGATGCAATAAAAAATGATAGAGATCCGTACGTAACCGGTGAGGACGGGAAACGAGCTTTGGAGTTGGTGCTTGCTATATATAAATCGGCCGCAGAAGGAAAGCCTGTGAAGCTCCCGCTTATTGAATGCGCTACTATGGATTTTGCCGGGAGATTTGAACGGGATAAAAATCTATAGGTTGTGGGGAGGCAGGATATGCAATTCAGAGATTTAAAAACACAGTACAATACGTTGAAAAACGAAATTGACAGGAATATACAAGAGGCTATTGAAAGTTCTTCTTTTATTCTTGGGGCACCTGTGGCTGAGCTTGAGGGGAAACTTGCCGAATATGTTGGGAGAAAACATTGCATAACCTGCGGAAATGGGACAGATGCTCTCCAGCTTGCTCTGATGATCATGGGGGTAGGCCCCGGAGACGCGGTGTTTACATCGGATTTCACTTTCTTCGCCTCTGCAGGTGCGGCATCTATCCTCGGCGCAACTCCGATATTTACCGACATAGAGCTTGAGACATTTAATATGAGCCCCGATTCTCTGGAGTCGCAGATAGACCGCGTGCTGAAAGAGGGGAAGCTTACTCCAAAGGTTGTTATACCGGTTGATTTATTTGGGCAACCTGCCGATTATGACAGGATATTACCCATAGCCGAAAAATATGGATTAAAGGTTCTTGAGGATGGGGCACAAGGATTTGGTGGAGAGATAAGAGAGAAGAAAGCCTGCTCGTTTGGTGACATTTCCACAACATCATTTTTCCCTGCCAAGCCCTTGGGGTGCTATGGTGACGGCGGAGCAATATTTACCGACGATGCTGAGATTGATTTGCGGCTGAGAAGCCTTAGGGCTCAGGGAAAAAGTCCCACGGACAAATATGATAACCGCGAAATAGGCATGAACAGCCGTTTGGACACGATCCAAGCAGCGATACTCCTTCCGAAACTTAATGCTTTTAAAGAGTACGAGTTGGATAATGTTAACAAGGTTGCCACGTGGTATACAGAACGACTTGATGGTCATGTGGTCACTCCTGCGGTAAAGGGTGGCTATTTATCATCTTGGGCTCAGTATTCGATACTTTTGAAAGACGAGGAAGAGCGGAAGACACTTCAAGGAACACTAAAAGAAAACGGAATCCCTTCTATGATCTACTATCCAAGGGGATTGCATCAACAGGAAGCTTACAAATGGATGAACATTAAGGATGATTTGTATCCCAATACGATCAATGCGACACGACGTATTTTAAGTCTGCCTATGCATCCGTATCTAAAGGAATGCGAAGTGGATGATATTTGTAAGGTTATCACCGGATAAGACTATAATCAGGAGATTTAGATAGTGTCAATTAACAAGGATAAATACAAACAATTTTGTACACAGACATATGTGCCCATTTATTCAAAACCATGGTGGATGGACGCTATTTGTCTACCGGAGAATTGGGATGTTTGGATATATGAAGAGGGTGGAGTTATTTTTGCCGCCATGCCTTATTACTGTGAGAAGAGAGAAGGAAAGAACTATATCACTAAAGCTCCGTTAACTCAGAACAATGGGATAATCTTCAATTATCCTAAAGGGGCTAAAAGTGTGGCAAAGGCAAAGTTTGAGGAGAAAGTGATAGATTTGGCTTGTGATTATATATCAAGCTTACACGTGGATGTTTACGAACAGCAGTATCAGACGTCATTTACTAATTGGCTACCGTTTTTGTGGAATGGTTATTCTGAAATGACTCGCTACACATATATTATTGAGGATACATCAGACCTTGATAGGGTTTGGGATAATATATCCAGTTCTAGACATAGTGTCATAAAAAAAGGAAGAAAAACATCGCCGGAACATGAAGAGATGACACAAAAAGCATTCTACATAGAGCATGAAAAGATTTTTTTGAGACAAGGGTTGAAATGTCCTTTTTCATATGAACTTTTTGAGCGAGTAAGTTCGGCCTGTCTGGCCAACCAGTCCGGAAGAATTTGGTGCAGAAAAACAAAAGAACAAGAAATTACAGCAGTATCATTCATTGTTTGGGACGAGAGAAAATTGTATAAATTAATGGGTGGACCGGTTCCGGAATATTCGCAATTAGATGCTTATAGCGCTATGACATGGGATGAGATAGAGGTTGCCCATGAGAAAGGATTAAAATACGATTTTGAGGGGTCGGTAATCAAAAATATATCTAAAACATTCAGAGAGTATGGTGCCGTTCCTACACCATACTTCAGAATACGAAAGATATTTGATCCTGAGATCATACAAAAAGAAGCTCTCGACCAGATAAAGAAACTTTGTTATGGGAACAGAAAATGAATCAGTCCCAGTAGTGATTTCCTTTGACTAATTCTTGATATTCGGTAGATAGAATACTTGTTATTATCAAGTCGTGGAAAGAGCCGTTTTGAAAAACAGATTCACGTTTTCTGCCTTCTTCGACAAAACCACACTTTGAATGCAGTCTTTTTGAGGGATCATTATAGTCTAAGTAGAGTGATGTGAGTCGATGAAGGCCTAATTCATTGAAACAGTATCGCATGGTCGCCATATATGCATCGGTTCCGATACCATGCCCTTGGTATTCTTTTTCGGCAAGTTTTATGCCTAGAGTAGCAGATCTGTTTTTCCAATCCAGATCTGAAATGCGAACAATTCCTACGGAACCCAATGTAGTGTCTTCAATAACGAAGTGATGAGTTGATCCTTGTGAGTTTATATGAGTATCATACCAGTTTTCCTGCTGACAAATGGACATAGGAAAGTTACAAGCACCTACAAGATGCTCAATTTCAGGATCATTGAACATTTTTACGATTAATTCGGAATCATTTTTGTTAATAGCACGTAATACTACACGTTTCCCGAGAATATTCATTAGTTGAGCCCTCTTTGTCTGTTGTTTGTTAAAAAAATTATGGCATTGTGTAATAATATTGTCAAGACATAAAAGGGAGAGTTCGATACGTGATTATACACTACAAAATGTAAATGAGAGGAAAGTATGATTCTTTGATTTGTAACATCATACAACTTTTTTATGAAAATCTTGATCATAGGCGATGCCAATTCAATATGGATAAGACAACTTATTGAAAGAACCATATTAAAATATGGAGACGATGTGTCCATTGTGACATTTTCAAATTTAAAAAATTCAGAGTATTACAAAGAGCATAATGTTACGGTTCATACATTAGATAAAAACCCAACTTTTTTCAATCGTATGTATTTCATTCTGCATAATATTGTGTTGGTTAATAAACACTTTGACGTTATCAGCGTTCAATGTGCAAGAAGGGATTTTGTTTTATTGCTTACTCTTGCACTGTTTAGCAAAAGTAGAAAGACAATCAGTTTTTGGGGAAGCGATATTCTTCGTCAAAAAAAGAAAAGTCTTATATTAGGTATTGGATTAACGTGCGCTGACGTAATAACATTTTCTACTCAAGCGATGATAGATTACTTTCATCATTTGTACGGCTACAGGTATGACAACAAGATACAAAAAACACAATTTGGCTCGTGTGTCATTGATAAAGATGTTATCACATCGAAACATAGAGAGGCTATAGTGGCACAGCAATATAAATTGAATACCGAGAAGACTATAGTTTCGATAGGATACAATAATAGTAAAGCGCAGCAACATATTAAAGCGCTGGACTCAATCTGTAATCTTCCAGTAGAAAAGCGACAAAATATACACATTCTTCTCAGGCTGACATATGGCGGGGCTGAGACGGATTACTTGAAGCAAATAGAAGAGGCAACGATTAGGACTGGATGCACATATTCGATGATAACTGATTATGTGGACAATGAAACAGTTATTGAATTGACAAGACTAACAGATGTTTTTATAAATGCACAGATTACTGATGCAGCATCGGCAAGTGTACAGGAACACATTTATTTTGGAGCATTGGTTATGAACCCCATGTGGATTGATTATGGCAATCTGTTGGATGGTATATTCTATTTGCCCTATGCGGATTTTGACGAGTTGACAGAGGCGCTCAGCAATAACACTATAAAAAAGAACAAAAGTCCATATAGTGCAGAACTATATGCTAATTCCGAGGTAATATATGACAGGTTATCATGGGATAACAAGATTGAAGGTTGGCGAAGAGTATTTGAAGGCAAATAAGTAGATGAAGGAAGAATCGTTTTTAAAGAGTTTTTTTGCTGTCGGAAAAGGGGCAGTTATCAATATAATAATTGGATTGGTTACTACACCTATAATCACAAGGATTGTCGATCCTTATGAAAATGGGCAGTTTTCTATCTTTACCACATATACCAACCTGGCTTTGGTCGTGTTGTGTTTTGGGATGGATCAGGCGCTGGTTAGGTTTTACTATCGAAGTGAAAATCTGAATGATAAACGCCGGATAATAAAAGAAAGTTCCATTATTCCGGTTGTTGTTTCGGTGGTAGTATTAGTGTTTTATGTTTTATTGGTCTACTTTGGGGCAATGGAATTAAAAATGGGAAAGGCATGCGCTTATCTGCTTGGAGTAAATGTCATTATCAATGTTTTATACCGCTTTGCTTCTTTGATTGTCAGACTGAACCATAATAATACCCTTTATGCTAGGCTTATGATTATCCATAAAGTCATTTATGTTATTTTAGCATTGCTCTTCTTGAAAGTGCTTAGACAAAACAGTGCTGCTATGCTGGCGATATCCGCTATCGTTTCGGTGACTGTCAGTCTGATTGTGTCTGTGGTTTCGCAAAAAAAGTATCTGTCATTAGCGAATTGTGGATATGATCACAATGAACTGAAAACTATGTTACGATTTGGCATCCCTTTTATTTTTTCTATGGGTATCACGGCTTTGTTTCATAGTTTGGATAAGCTTGCTCTGGAACGTTATCGTACTTATTCTGAAGTGGGGGTTTACTCGTCCGCTATGGCATTCATTGCAGCATTCAATGTTGTTCAGACAGCTTTTAACACTGTCTGGGCTCCTAAAGCCATGGAACATTATTCCAATAACCCGGAAGACAAAAAGTTATATAAAAGGGTTTATTCTATTATTGCTCTGATCATGTTTACGCTTGGGATATGCCTTATTTTGTTCAAAGACTTGCTGGTTTATATGCTTGGCGAAAAGTATAGAGAGGCGGCATATATTATGCCTTTTCTGGTCTTTGAACCCATCATGTACACCGTTTCGGAAACTACTGTCGGAGGCATTAACTTTGCAAAAAAGAGCAGCTTTCATATCATTGTGGCGATGGTTGCTTGTTTGGTAAATTACGTTGGAAATACACTTCTCGTTCCTGAATTAGGGTGCAAAGGAGCGGCAATATCTACTGGTGTTTCGTACATATGTTTTTTTGCATTGAGGACTTTTTTTGGAGAGAAGTGCTTTCGCATAGGATTCGACATCAAAAAGATTATAGCCGCGACGCTTTCTGCTTTAGTATATGCTTTATATAGCACTTTTTATAAGTTCGATTTACTTAATGTGATCATCGCACTGTTATGTCTGTCGGTGGTCTTCATCTGTTTTAGAGATACGATAAAGTACATATGGCAATATGCAAAGACGAATATACTTTCACTGACAAAAACGAAATAGAGGATAAGGAGGAGAAAAGGGTGAATCTGGATGATTTTATAAGAAAGCATGTTGTTCATCGCGACATTTCGATGTTTAAGCAGGATATAGACCGGTCGGAAGACATATTGTACGAGAAGATAAAAGGGAAAAGTGTTCTTGTGATCGGAGGAGCGGGGTCAATAGGATCCAGTTTTATCAAATCAGTCCTTGCCTTCCGCCCTTTATCTCTTGTAGTAGTTGATATCAATGAAAATGCATTGGCAGAATTGACACGTGACGTCCGAGCTTCAAAAGAACTTCAAGTCCCCACGGATTTTGTTACCTACCCGATGGACTATGCATCCGATGTGTTCGCAAAGATGTTTCGTGTGCGCAAGGGTTTTGATATAGTTGGAAACTTTTCTGCACACAAACATGTGAGATCCGAAAAAGATATTTACAGTATAGAGGCACTGCTCAGAAATAACGTTATCAACGCGAAAAGACTTCTGGATCTGCTATGTGAGTATCCTCCAGAGGCATATTTTTGCGTTTCAACGGATAAAGCCGCCAATCCCGTAAACATTATGGGTGCATCAAAAAGAATAATGGAGGATGTCATTTTCTCTTATTCGGACAGGTTTCCAGTAAAAACTGCACGATTTGCCAACGTCGCTTTTTCAAACGGTTCTTTACCAGCTGGATTTCTTTCAAGGATACAGAAACTCCAGCCTATAACTGCGCCATCTGATGTAAAGCGTTATTTTGTATCTCCTGAAGAATCTGGTCAGATATGTCTTATTTCGTGCATTTTGGGCAACAATAGGGAAATCTTCTTCCCTAAATTGGAAACAGCTCAGATGATGTCTTTTGATGCAATAGCTACGGAGCTACTTGGCGAGTATGGGTATGAAGTGTTGAAATGCAATTCTGATATGGAAGCGATAGATATGTCAGTGAGGTTAAGGAATGGAAGCAGAAAATATCCTGTATACTATTCTCCATCAGATACTTCAGGCGAGAAGATGTATGAAGAGTTTTTCACTCAAACAGAGAGAACGGATCTTGACAGATTTTCTTCTCTTGGAGTGATAATTGAAAAAGAGATATCAAATAAGAAAAAAGTGGTATCATTGATCGATAAACTTGAAAAAGCATTTACAAAAGAGCTAACCACAAAAGAAGAGATTATTACGATCTTACACGAGTATCTGCCAAACTTTGAGCACATTGAAACAGGAAAAACGCTGGACAATAAGTTATAAGCAGGGGATGAAGATGAACAGGAATATAATTATATCAAGCCAATCGACATTAATGGAAGCATTGTCTGTAATGGATAGAAATAACAGGAAATTGTTGGTCATCTGTGACGGAGACTGTTTTAAGGGGGTTGTGAGTATTGGAGATATCCAAAGGGCCATTCTT
>JAEEGF011312041.1_pt1 | contig 11808 bp, 7 predicted proteins | sample 9134171 | NCBI WGS metagenome assembly JAEEGF01 (sample SAMN16246542, study PRJNA631951) | gut metagenome | biome: gut microbiome; feature: rumen; material: AP-attached | host: Bos | place: Iran: Karaj | collected 2018-10 | reverse complement strand
TGGGCAAAGGCGTCGCCGTCCTGCATACTTCCTTCAGCATCCAAGCGTCCGTATCGGTCCATTCTGTGGACCGATACGGACGGCAGTCGTGTAAGTTGTCACCTCCGTCTCTCCTTAGCGGCACTGCCAGCTGTTTCGCTTATCTCCGTGCCGCAAAATGCCTGTTTCCCGGCACCGCCGCAGACCGGCTGTCATGGTCGGCGGCTACGGCACGCCGCTGCGGTGGGCTCTGTGCAAAGGCCCTCCTCGCGGCGGCCGTTGCCTCGTGACGTTCAAGGCCGTGGCCACTGAGCCGAATGTGTGTTCTGCAGTGGTTTCCCTGCTACCTCTGGCGTACGTAAATTCTGGCCGACCGCGTTGACGCCAAATCGCGTGCTGAGTGCATTCTGGTTGTCGACGCGGCAGCGAAGAGCTGAGCCTCATTTTCGAAAAAGGCGAATTCAAAGGCTTCGACGACAAGCTCTTCGACAATCCCGTGGAGGCCATCCAGGCCCCGGAGAAGCGGGTCGAAGGCTATGGACTCGGACGCGACAACCACCACAATGCCTTCTGCGTAGAAGAAGTCAATCGCCTGGTCGGCGAAGGAGTGCCCTTCCGCGATGCGTACAGGCAGGTCGGAAAGGCGGTACAAGAAGGCAGCTTCCACTTTTCAGGGAAGCTGCAGCATAGCCACGAGGGCTCGATAGGGAATCTCTGCAACGACAGGATAGCAGAGCGTTTTCACAGAATTCTTTCTACTCTGCAAAAAGGCTGACCAGGTTCAGGATCACCTCCGAAGCCTTTTCCATACTCTCCAGAGGTACGAACTCCATCTTCCCGTGGAAATTCAGTCCACCGGCAAAGATGTTCGGGCAGGGCAGGCCCTTGAAGGAAAGATTGGCGCCGTCGGTGCCTCCGCGTATAGGCTGGATCTTAGGCTTCACGCCGGCCATTTCCATAGCCTTGACGGCCTTCTCGACAATATGGTAGTGAGGCTCAACCTGCTCGCGCATATTATAATAGGAATCCTTCAGTATGAGCACGGCCGTACCGGCGCCGTATTTGGCGTTGATAAAGTCCACGACCTTGACCATCAAGGCCTTGCGCTCCTCGAAGCGGGCACGGTCGTGGTCCCGGATTATGTAGGCGAAATCGGCCTGCTCGACCTCCCCCTTGAATGAAATCAGGTGGAAGAAGCCCTCGTAACCCTCGGTGTATTCGGGGCGTTCAGACACAGGCAGCAGGGCACAGAGCTCCTGGCCGATGAGGTTGGCGTTCCGCATCTTTCCCTTGGCATAGCCGGGATGGACATTGCTGCCCTGGATATGGATCTTGGCCGAGGCGGCATTGAAATTCTCGAATTCGAGCTCCCCGATCTCACCGCCGTCCATAGTATAGGCATAGTCGGCCCCGAAGCGCTTGACGTCGAACTTGATCACTCCGCGGCCGATTTCCTCATCCGGCGTGAAGCCGATCTTGATCGGTCCGTGGGGGAATTCAGGATGGGCCATGATATACTGGACCGCGTCCATAATTTCCGCGACTCCGGCCTTGTCGTCGGCGCCGAGAAGAGTGGTGCCGTCGGTCGTAATCAGTGTCTGGCCCTTGTAATGGAGCATTTCGGGGAACTCCGACGGCTTCAGCTGCAGGCCGGGAACGCCCTTGAGGTCGATGGAGCCGCCATCGTAATTCTCGATGATCTGCGGCTTGATATCGGCCCCGCTGGCATCAGGCGCCGTATCCACATGGGCGATAAAGCCGATGGCGGGAACTTCCTTGCCGATGTTGCCGGGAATGCGGCCCATCACATAACCATACTCGTCCAGGGTGGTTTCCACGCCCATTGCCTCCAGTTCCGCCTTAAGCATCTTCAAGAGATCCCACTCCTTGGCGGCCGACGGCTGGCTTTCGCTTTCCTCGTTACTCTGCGTGTCCACTGCCACGTACCTTAAGAATCTGTCTAAAATCTTTTCCATATTATTATGCGCTCAAAAATCCAACATTGCTTATCATGGCGGGAGTGGATCCGGCATCCGGCTCTCCCATGGTGAAGAACCAGAAATACAGGCCGTCCAGCACCACATAATCTCCGGAATCGGAGCTCTCCCATCGGCCTCCGGCCTTGATGAGTTCCTCATAAGTGGAATCTACCGACAGGCCTTTTTCCGTCTTTATGCTTGGGTGGTGGATATAATAGTAACTCACTTTGTTCTTGGAATCGCAGTAGATGGTCATAACCTGAGTGTCGTCGTCCTCGGGGAGGAAACAGGTGATAACAACTGCTTCCTGCATGTCGTCATACTGCACCCAGATCTTCCGGTATATCTTTTCCAGTTCCTTCTGGGCCTGTTCATAATTGATTCCCATCTTCACGGGGCCAACCTGATCCTTCTTCACCACGATCCCGGCCGGCTTTTCCGGAGCCGGCGCAGGAACGACGCCTGCCGGAGGAGTGGGGACAGGGATGGGAATATCACTGCGCCAACGGCGGTATTCCGGCCTGGTGCGTTTGTCTCCAATGGCGGACGAACTGGAGCCATACCAGGTATTGGAAGAAGAAGGAGCCGTGAGATGCAGAACTCCGCCGGCGACGCGGATCCTGGTATAATATCCGGGCAGGGTATGGTTTACGCCCACAATCTCGCCGTCTTCCTTTACCGTAGCGCTTATTTCGCCATTGAGGTTAAGACCGCCCATGTCGCCTTTAGGGGCGAAAGTATATGGCTCTAAATTATATGAACCCTGACGCCAGCGGGGCTGGGGCGTCGAGCTCTCGTAATAGCCCTTGGGTTTATGCCATTTGTCGATGACGATATAGCTCATGTGCATCGTCTGCAGGGTGAGTATCGCCAGGGACTTTTCCGTCTCGTCCAGATCGTCCATATTATTGAGCATGCGGAATGAATACCGGAGTTCGTTATTGTTTCCGAACTGCTCCTGGAACTCTGCCGATTGAATATACTCCTTGGTCATCATCTCTTCGCCGTCGTCGTCGGTGGTCTTGTAGCCGAAGAAGCGCACGCCGTCGGCCTCCAGATAAACGAGGCCGCTTTTGGTGATGACCAGGTCGGCATCGGCATTATACAGATCCCAGAGGGAGGATGTGGCGCAGAGCCCGTGCTCGGCGGTCTTGAAACGGGGGCTGTAGATATAGATTATGCATATCTGGCCGTTATCCCAGGATACGGTCATCGAACGGCCGGAATAATATTCGATGGACGGGGGTTCCAGAAGTTCGATGACATCTTCCAGCTTATTCGCATTGCCGCCAACTGCCTCCCAGTTGATTTCGGCGGCCAGCTGCTTCTCTTCCACCCGATCGGGACTGCCGATGACATGATACTGCATCACACGCACGAAATAAACGGGGAAGACGGGATTGTCGAACTCCATCTTTATCATTTTGCCCTCGATGAAGTTGCCGTCGGTGATGACCTCCTTGGACGAATAAATCTGGGGAAGTGTCGCCGGAAGCTCGTCAATGCTCCTTCCGAGCGTTACCATATTCACGCCCCAGGGATGAAGAACGTATGATTTAGTGTAATCTGTCTGGGCCGATGCGCCCACGACCGCAAGCGTAATCGCCAGTAGCGTGGTTATCAGTCTGTTCATATTATTTCTTGGTTTCTGTTTTCATCGAGGAATAAAGCATGAACGCGATGATGGCGATGAACGGGACGATGGCGATGGCCTCGCCGAAGCGCTCGTTCCAGGTGGTGAGGAAGAGATCCGCCCCAGCGAATTTGAGGATCGCGCTCACAACGCCCATGAGGGCGCCGCCGGCAATGAAGCCGGATGCGATGAGCGTGCCTTTCTCCTGGCGCGCGTGATTCACGGCCGCGTCTTTGCTGCGGGTAGATACATACCACGAGATGGCGCCGCCCACGATAAGCGGGAGGTTCAGGTCGATGGGAATGAACATGCCCAGGGCGAAGGGAAGCGCCGGAACTTTGAACAGCGTGAGCACAAAGGCGATCAAAGCGCCGATGCCGTAAAGCAGCCAGGGAGCGCCGCCGCCGTTCATCATGGGTTCGATAACCGCGGCCATGGCGTTGGCCTGGGGAGCAACAAGCGCATTATCTCCCGTGAAACCGTACGTCTTGTTAAGAATAAGCATAACGCCGCACACGGTAACCGCCGATACGGCCACGCCGAGGAACTTCCATCCTTCCTGCTTTTTGGGCGTGGAACCAATCCAGTAGCCGATTTTAAGGTCCGTGATAAACGAGCCCGCCACGGAAAGCGCGGTACAGACCACTCCGCCGATAAGCGCCGCAGCAACCATGCCTGCGCTGCCCTTCAGGCCAACGGCCACAAGAACCAGCGAAGCGAGGATAAGCGTCATCAGAGTCATGCCGCTCACGGGATTGGAACCCACGATGGCAATGGCGTTGGCCGCAACGGTTGTGAAAAGGAAGGAAATAACCGCCACAATAAGCAGCCCAACCAGGGCCTGCCAGATGTTGTGTACGACGCCGCCCAGGCCGAAGTATGCGAATACGGCAAGCAGGGTTATGATTATGCCGGTTACGATAACCTTCATCGACAGGTCCTGCTCGGTGCGGTCGGCATCGGCCTTCACCTGCTTTCCCTTCTTGAATTCACCCACGGCAAGGCCCACGGCGCTCTTGATCACGCCGAAGGATTTCCATATGCCGATGATGCCGGCCATCGCGATGCCGCCGATGCCGATATGGCGCGCATAGCCCTTGAAAATCTCTTCCGGAGCCATTTCGCCGATGGGAGTGGCAAGGCCGGTGCCCATAAGGTCGATGACGGAGCCGCCCCAGATGAGGTTCATCAGGGGAATCACGATGAGCCAGATAAGAAGCGAGCCGCAGCAGATGATGAAGGAATATTTCAGGCCCACGATGTAGCCCATGCCCAGAATTGCCGCGCCGGTGTTCATCTTCAGGACAACCTTGGCTTTGTCGGCAATTGTCTGGCCGATGTGGAGTACCGTGGTGCTGATAGTTTCCGCCCAGGTGCCGAATGTGGCAACACAGAAATCGTACAAACCGCCGATGAGGCCGGAGATTAGAAGTGTCTTCGTGCCTGCTCCGCCGCCCTCTCCGCTCACGAGCACCTGCGTGGTGGCCGTGGCCTCCGGGAACGGGTACTGACCGTGCATCTCTTTCACGAAATACTTGCGGAACGGGATGAGGAACAGGATACCCAGCACGCCGCCAAGAAGCGAGGAGATAATCATCTGCGTGAAGTTCACCTGAAGTTCCGGATACAGGAGCGCGCCCGTTACGGGGTCCGTCTTGCTCTGCAGGATGTAGATTGCAGGCAGGGTGAATATGGCACCCGCCACAACCGCACCCGAGCAGCCGCCGATGGACTGGATAATAACGTTCTGGGAAAGGCCGTCCACTTTACGCAGCGCGCTGGTCATGCCCACGGCTATAATGGCAATGGGAATGGCCGCTTCGAACACCTGGCCTATCTTGAGACCAAGATATGCCGCGGCTGCGCTGAAAAGGATAACCATCACAAGGCCCATCGCCACGGAATAGGGAGTTACCTCCGCATAATTCTTCGCAGGGGATAGCAGCGGAATGTACTTTTCGCCGGGATTCAGCTTCCTGTGAGCATTTTCCGGCAAACTTAACGGTTCTTTCATAATTTTATTTCTGATTTCTTGCCTGACGGCGGAGTTCGCGCTCAAGGTAGCGCTCGTAAATGCGGCGCTCCCTCCGGGCACGGCGTTCGGCACGCTTGAGGGCGCGAAGTTTGCGGGCGCGCTCACGCTCAAGGCGTTTCTGCTCCTTGGCGGCCTGACGCTCCTCGTACTTGCGGTCCTGCTCCGCCCAGCGGGCTTCGCGTGCCGCCTGACGCTCCGCTCTGCGGCGTTCACGCTCCAGACGCTTGCGCTCCTTCTCCGAAAGTTCGGGCTGGGGCTCGCCGGAGCCGGAGTCGTCACCAACGCCATCGCCGGAGCCGTCGTTGGAGGGCTCTTCAGGGGCAGTATCGTCCCCCGCAACCACTTCGTCGCCCGAACCGGTATCTTCCTCCTCCGGCGATGTTTCTTCGCCGGAAGCCTCTTCCGCAGCCGCCTCCGCAGCCGCCTTTGCACGGGCACGCTCTACGGCCAGGGCATCCCGGCGGGCGATTTCCTTATAAATATTGTTGATGTAGCCCGGGAAATACTTGTTCGTCTGCTTGTACTCCGGGTGGGCTCGGGCCAGATAACTGGTGCGCTCACTGCCGCGCGGAACAAGCGAAGTGATGTCCTCGGGGCCCTTGGGGCGTTTATCCGGATCCCAGCGGAATCCCTTCAGCTCACGCTCTTCCTTGGGCAGCTGCACCACGGGGTATGCGTCGTTCTTGGCGTCTTCAAAGTAGTAGATACGTTGCAGATCTCCATTTGCAAACGTGGCGTACAGCATCTTGGACTCCACTTTGTTCACGGTCGCGAGCGAGCCGTTCTCCTCCAGGAAGAACAGGGCCGATGCCCCTCCCAGCGCATCGAAACGCCGCAGCGCCGCGGTGGAGTCGAAATACGCCACCATTTCCGCGCCGCGTATCTGGTCGAAGGCGTGGGCCAGGGAGTCTTCACAGGTTGTGATGAATGCATCCGACATGAGCCACGCCTTCTCCACGGCCTGGCCATGCACCACGACGTATATACTGTCCGCCACATACTGACGGTTGCCTTCGTTGAATACGATTGGATCCTTGTACAGCCTCACCAGCGAATCCAGCTCGGTAAAAACCAGGGAGTCGCAGGCAAGCTGAATGTCTTCACGGAACATACGAACGTTTCGCTTAGCGAGGATGAAGCCCACCTTGGTGGTGTCTTTGGGGGCCGGGGGCGTTTCCACCACAGGTTCAGTGACCAGAGGCTCTTCAGTTGCGAGGGAGTCCGGGGCCGATGTGGACAGGGAGTCCATGGGCGCGAGGAGCGAGTCCGCCGGGGCGCGGAGGGTGTCGGAAGGGGCGGCAGGCTCCGAATCGGGAGATCCCTCGGCTTCGCTCGGGATGACAGAGGGAGGGCCGCTAGGATTGACAGGGGGTGCGGTGCTCGTGCCGGTAGAGACGCTACTGGTACCGGGAGGGACCGTGCCACGACCGGCGCCGGGAGCGACCGCACCACGGCCGGTGGGCGGGCGGTTGGGGTCATCGGCCATAGCCTCCTCGGCCGCTTTGCGCGCTTCTTCCGCCGCTTTCTTGCGATATTCGGTTACCGGGTCTCCCGTGAGGTCTTCGAGGCGTTTGTTCGCGTTCACAACGGCAATGGAGTCCACGTCACAGCGCGGGATGCCCATGTAGATGAGGGTATCGGCCCCGAAATAAATCGTGTCTTTCTGCGAGTCTTTTTCGGAAATTGACACTACGGCCGGGTCTCGCGTCAGCTTCACCAGCGACGAACTGTCCCGGTACTCCAGTTTCCCGGCAAGAGAGTATACGTTTCGCGTTGTGTCTATGAGCTCCACGTTCCCCAGCATTTCCAGGTCGTTGGTGTTGCGGTGGTAAAATAGCGAATCCGACCACGCCTCCTGGTCTTTCGTGAGCACGTGCACCTTTTTCCGGAAGAAGAAAATCTCCCTGTTACGGTCGTACCAGCCGTCGTTGGCGCTCAGCATGCGGTCGCTTTCCCAGGCGTCCGTACCATAGCCGAAATACGCCGTATTGATGTCCGAGCGGTACTCCAGGCGCGATGTCTTTACGAAAATGGAGTCCGAGAACATGTTCACCTCGTCGTTGAAAACGAAGAGCGAAAGCTTGGACTCATACGTGCCGTACAGGCTCTCGATGATCTGCCCGTCCTTGTCTTTCATGGATGCGCCGCCCTGGAAAACGGCAACGCTGTCCTTGGTGTTATAGTCCAGATAACGGGTGCGCAGGATATCGTGATCCTTGTCTTCCAGCTGCACCAGGCCGCGGAAACGGGCCATATCCTCGTCTACCACGTACTCCAGGGTTTCACTGGTGAGGGTGGTGCGGTCCTGGGTGATTTTCACATGGCCGATGCAGCGGATAACGTTCGTGTTCACGTTCCACCAGGCCGTGTCGCATACCAGATACGTGTGATTGTGATAGAAGCGGGCCGGGCCTGTTACCTTTCGGAAACTCTGCCCGTTCTTTTCAATAAGTTCCGCCGACTTGGCGCTGATGAGCGTCACGTGCGGGTCCCTGTCGTCGTTGCTGTTCCTCCGCTGGGCCTTAAGAAGGGGCGCCGCCGCCAGAAGCGACAGCGCAACCATCACGGCCGTAATGCGGGGGAAGCGTATCATTGAGAAACCTTGCTGCTCCAGATTTCACGTTTGAACTGGCACTTGCCGTAAATGGGATCCACGACGATATATGTGCCGCGGATCTTATCCTCCAGGAAGCGGTCGATGGCCTCTATCTGGCGGGAGTAACGCACCTGATCCAGAATCTGGTTATAGTCCGTTTCGAAGGAAGCGGGGTGCGCGGGGATGATTTTATCCACACGGATAATCTTGTAGACCAGATTTCCGTTTCTGCCTTCATTGTCCAGCGATGCAACCGGCACTGAAATCTCCCCTTCCTTGAGGTCCTTGATAACCTCGTAGTCCTGGGGCTTCAGCTGGTCGATTTCGAAATAGGACGAGCCGGTTGAAGGATCCGCCATCTGGCCGCCGTTGGTGCGGGTTGCGGGATCCTCCGAGAAGAAGCGGGCCGCAAGCTCGAAGCTCATCTTGTCTTCCACGATGAGGGTGCGGAGGCTGTCCAGGCGGGCAAAGCCGCGCTCCCTGTCTTCGGAAGTGTACACGGGTTTCAGAAGGATGTGGCGGGCGTTGAACATATCGCCCCTCTTCTCCAGGACCTCGATGATGTGGAAGCCGTCCGGGGTTTCCACAATCTGGGAAATCACGCCGGGCTTCAGGGCCATTGCCGCATCCGAGAAAGCGGGCCAGAACATGGACTTGGAAGCCATGCCCAGTTCGCCGCCCTTGCGAGCGCTTCCCGGATCCTCCGAATAAAGGCGGGCCAGAGTGGAGAATTTTTCACCGCCCATGATACGTTCACGCAGGCTAAGGAGTTTTTCCTTCACGGCCAGGTTCGCGGCCTCGCGGTCCGGATAAATGCAGATCTGGCTCAGCTGGTACTTGATGGGCACCACAGGCAGGTCTTCCACTGCGGTGGAGTCCAGCCACTGGCGGATATCGTACGGGGTGATGTCCTGGATATTGCCTGCAACCTGGCTCTGCTCCTGCTGGGTGAGGCTCTGCTCCTCCAGGGTTTTGCGCCATTCTTCACGGAGAAGGTACAGGGGCTTTCCGAAGTACTGCTCAACTTCCGTGTCGCCGCCAAGATAGGTGCGGAACTGGTCCAGGCGGTTCGTGAGCTCGCCCTCCACCATGTCGTGGTTCACCGTGAGGGAGTCTATCCTGGCCTGCATGAGGAAGAGTTTGGACTCCATCATGCTTTCCAGGATTTCGCAGCGGATGTTCTGGTCCGTTCCCATGCCCTGGGCGCGGAGACGCTGGACCTCCCCCTCAATATCCGAAATGAGAATGACTTCATTGCCGATTACGGCTACGGTTTTGTCGATGACCCCACCCCCGTACTTCTGGGCATGGGCGCAAACCGGCAATACCGCCAGAGCCGCTGCAAGGATTATCTTGTGTGCAAGTTTCATCTTGTGCGTTTTAACAGTATAGTCTGCAAATATAGTAATTTATTGCCACTCTTGTGCCAACAGCACCAGAATCTTGGTGATGGTTTCCCTCACCTCGATGAACTCCGCAGTGCAGTTGTTGGTAAGGATGCAGAAGGTTATGGGGCCTCCTTCCTGCCCTTCGGGGGGCAGAATGTAACCCGAATAGCACAGCACTCCGTCCATGGAGCCGCTCTTCATCCGAATGCGGCGCCGAAGCTCCTCCGGCTGGTTTCGCAGCACGAATTTCAGCGTTCCGTTGCCGCCGGGATAAGGCAGCGACTGCAGGAACGGCTTCCACACGGAGGTCTTCTGGATTTTGCGAAGATAATCAACCATGAATTCCGGCGTAACGTGATTCTTCCTGGAAAGCCCGCTGCCGTCCACGACGTTAAGACCGTTTTCCGGCATTCCAAGTTCTGTGAGCACGGCCCTTTCGGCCACATAACAGCTGTCATAATCGGCACATCCAGTGGCCTTGAATCCCATGGCGCGGAAGATGGATTCCGCGTAGTAATTGTCGCTGCGGCAATTGGTTGCGAGGGCGATGCGCTCAAGCGCCGGGGAATGGGTTGTGCCGATGACAACCGGCTTCCCGGCCGCCTCGTGCGTGGCGAAATCGGCCCCCGTGCGGATGAGGCCGTCGCGGTCGATATCGGCATAGCCTCCGCTAACCTGCATGCCCCCTTCCGTGAGTTCTTTCCAGAAGTAATAGGCACAGGTGAGGGCTCCGTATTTGTTGGCGAAATGCTCCGGCTTGGGGCGCTTGTCAACCGCCAGGGTTCCGCGGATTTCCCCGTACGGAGCGAGTTCGGTTGTGAAGAGCAAAAGGCTGTTTCCGGTGCCTGCAGGGGCCATTTTCGTGCGGTTGGCGATGTGCATCCACGGGGTTTCCGGGAAGGTTTGCTTAAGGGGCACCGGCTCCCCTTCGGGAGCTATTTCCACGGAGTAATCCACCGCGTTGGCGTAGAATCCCAGCGCACTTCCGCCGGGGCCGTAGAATGTGCCGATGTCGTCCCATGTCCAGGATCCTCCCTCCAGGGGAACGTCCCAGAGGCGGCCGTCGCCGATAACGCGCCCGTTGATTGCGTTGATTCCGGCCTTCTGCAAAAAGCGTTTCCACGTGCGGAAAACCCCCGCCATGGAAACCGCGATGGAATCCCGCGTGCAGAGCGTGGGATCACCGCCGCCGATGATATAAAGGTCCCCGTTAAGGGTGCCGCCGGAGATTTCCCCGGAGTAGCCGATGGATGTGTCGAAGCGATAATCCGCCCCCAGATACAGCATGCCGGTGCCCGTTGTGATGAGCTTCATGTTCGAAGCCGGCAGCATGAGTGTGCCGCTGCGGTATTCCGCCAGCACTTTTCCACCGGCATCCTTTGCCAGAACGCCCCAGACGGCGTCCTGCAGGGGCGGCCGCTTTGCAAGCTGGTTTATGTAATTCTGGGCGGCCGACTGCGCCAGGAGCGCGGCCGATGCGGTGAAAAACGCCGCAATGATGATTATCAGTCTCTTCATAAGTGCAAAGATATGGAAATTATTTGTTAAATTTGTGGGATTTAACACTGAGACAACTATGAAAAAGACCGTTCTTGTTTCCGGCGGCGCCGGATTTATCGGAAGCCACGTAACCGTTGAACTGCTTCAGGCAGGATACGAAGTGGTGGTGGCCGACAATTTCTCAAATTGCGACAGGACCTGCTTCGAAGGCGTGAAGAAAATCACAGGCCGGGAAGACCTTCCCCTGGAGGTGGTGGATTTCTGCGACGAGGCTGCCGCAAAGGCCATCTTCCACAAGTATCACATCGACGCGGTTATCCACTTCGCCGCATTCAAGGCCGTGGGTGAATCCGTGGCGGAGCCGCTCAAGTATTACAAGAACAATCTTGTGAGCTTCATGAACGTACTGGAAGCCGCCTCCGAGGTTGGCGGATGCAACGTTCTGTTCTCGTCATCGGCCACCGTATACGGCGAACCGGAGAAAGTTCCCGTGACGGAGGATACCCCCCGCCAGCCTGCAATGTCGCCCTACGGCAACACCAAAACCATGTGCGAGGATATCCTGCAGGACACCGTGAAGGCCAGCGGCGGCGCCATCAAGGGCATCCTGCTGCGCTACTTCAACCCCATCGGCGCACATCCCAGCGCCCTCATCGGCGAACTCCCCCGCGGAGTCCCCAACAACCTCGTACCCTTCA
>JAEEGF010337661.1_pt1 | contig 11808 bp, 7 predicted proteins | sample 9134171 | NCBI WGS metagenome assembly JAEEGF01 (sample SAMN16246542, study PRJNA631951) | gut metagenome | biome: gut microbiome; feature: rumen; material: AP-attached | host: Bos | place: Iran: Karaj | collected 2018-10 | reverse complement strand
AAAAGAAGAAAATTTATATACCATTTATTTCTAAAGCTTATTAGGAAGTCCAATTGATGGATATAGTATTAATGATAAAGATATAACTAATAATATTGTTTCATCTAGTGATGATATGGATGAACTTGAAAAAATGTATCAAAAATATTTTAAAGAACATTTAGATGATTTTAAAAACGTTAAAAAGTATCAATATGTTTTTCAAAAAGTTGATAATAATTATTATTTAAGAGAATTTCATAAAGTAAAATAAAAAAGAGTTTTAATTAAAAAACTCTTTTTCTATTGTTTCATAAACTTCGTCAATACTCTTTAATTCACGTTTTGCAGATAAAGCGACATCATTTAATTCATATCTTGGTATTAAGTGAATATGAAAATGTTTTACTTCTTGTCCAACACCACTATTATGAATAATTGTTAATCCATCACTCTTTAATGCTAAGTGATATTTGATTTCTAAATCTTTAATAACATTATTAATGTGAATTAATAATTCATCAGATGCATCGTGAAAATCTAAAATATGTTCCTTTGGTACAATTAAACAATCACCATCAGTATGAGGATTGATATCTAGAAAACAATAAACTAAATCATCTTCATATACTTTTTTACTTGGGATATCTCCTTTAATAATTTTACAAAAAATACAATCTTCCATCGTTCCTCCTAAATATTTCTTATATAATCAATTAGTTCATCTTTATAACTTGATTTTAATGCATAATTAATGCTTGCTTTAATATATCCTATTTTATCACCAATATTAAAATATTTTCCATCAATTGGATAACATTTTACTTTACCTTTTAGGTGATGAAGTAGGGCTTGTGGTAAATATAATTCATTAGTACTTGAATATTTTAAATCTTTATGAATTTTAAATACTTCTTTAGAAAGAATCATTCTACCAATTATTATTTCATTTATATTTTTATCACTTCTTATTAGATCAACTAAATAATTTTTATTATCTTTTTTTACAATACCAACTTTATCTTTATTGGTATCAATTGTTCCCATACTCATTATTTGTTCACTATTGTATTTATCTATTAATTGTTTAATAGCTGGGGTTTTACTATCAAATAAATCATCTCCATATAAAAGAGCGAAAGCTTCTCCTTTAATATATTTTCTTGCTGAATATAATGCTCCATATGTGCCTCTTTCTTGTTGATAAACATAACTGAATTTAATCTTTTTTATTATTTCGTTAATATCATCTAATAACTTTTCTTTTTCTTTATTACCTTTAATAAAATTATTTAAATAATTATTAGTAGTGAAATAATTTTCAATAAGCTTTCGATTATATTTAGTTATAACAAAGATTATTTTATTGATACCACTATTAAGACATTCTTTAACAATTAGATGAATATTAGGTACATCATATATAGGAATCATTTCTTTACTAACTGTTTTGGTATATGGTAACATTCTTGTTCCCATACCTCCTAAGAGTATAATAGCTTCATTTATTTTTTCCATTTATCCTCCATATTTTAATTATACAATATTCTTTAAAAAGTTGTATTAATAAATATTGTAAATAACAATAAATTATATTTGTTTTTTGTTATTAAAAATTATAAAGAATGTTATTATTATAATAGGAGAAGTGTATGAAGAAATATTCTATAGCGATAATTATCTTTATAGTTTTAATAGTTTTATGTGTACTATTATTATTCTTCGATAATAATCAAAATAATCCTGGTGATAATACAGGTAGTGATGATAATACTGTTGAAGTAAATAGTATAGCTCTAGATACTATATCTCTTGTATTAATAGAAGGTGATAGTGCAACTATTAGAGAAACAATATTACCGGTTAATGCAACTAATAAAACTGTTACGTGGGAGAGTAGTGATAGTAGTATTGCTACAGTTGATAATGGAAATGTTACAGGGTTAACGGCAGGTAATGCTATAATAACTGCTAAATCAAATAATGGTAAAACAGCAACATGTGAAGTTATTGTAAAAAAACCTATTATTGAAGTAAGTGAAGTTATCTTGGATAAAGAATCACTTTCAATTAAAGTTGGAGCAAAAGAAACTTTAACAGCTACGATTAATCCAAGTGATGCCACTGATAAAAGTATTGAATGGATAAGTGGTGATAATAGTATTGCTACAGTAGATAATGGTGTTATAACAGGTGTTAAAGCAGGAACAGTTGCAATCATTGCTAAAGCTAATAACAACAAATATGCAACATGCACTGTTGTTGTTAAACCAATTAATTATAATTTCAAATGTAGTGGAAAAGTAGATACTGATGGTACATCAGCAAAAGTAACTGGTGACAATTTAGATGTCGTAAAAAAATATAGATGGGATTTAAATGGTAAAGAAGTAGATGGTAAAAATGCTTATAAAAATGCTACAAGAGGATATACTAATATAAAAGTTACTTTAACTCTTGATGATGGAAGAACGAAGACTGTTAAATGTTCTATAACAGATAAATTGCCATATCATTTTAAACCAAATAATGGAACCCCATTATATTCATCAGGTTATTGTGGAAAAATAAGTGATGCTGAAAATGATAAATTAAATAGTCAATTGAATAGTATTATTAATAAAGTAGGAAGAGGAACTAGAGCAGGTGTTGTCGAAGCTGGTAGATTCTTAATGGGTAATATTCCATATGTTATTGCTTACCAAGGAACTGGTGGAAATAATATTTATACGGCAGGATTACATTTTGGAACTAAAACTAATTCTTGGGGTTGTCGAAAAAATGGATATATTAATGGTATGGATTGTACGGGATTTATGAATTGGCCATTTAATACTAATGGCATTAGAAGAGCTTATTCTAATAGTCCAACACCTGTAAGAGGTAATCTAGATAAAATAAGAGTAGGTGACGTTTTGCTTTCTTATGATCGTGATAAGAAAAATATTGTAGGTATTCCTTTTGGCCATGATGAATTAATTATCGGAATAGATGATGATTATATTTATACATTAAGTAATGGTTTAAACAAAATTTCTAAAAAGAATCCTCCTAATCCTTCAACAAATTGTCGTAATGGTGACTGTACTGATCCTGAACATCAAGATGCATATTATCGAAATGTAATATATGCAAATGGTGATGGAAAACTAACTAATATGTGGATTAAATGGTAAAAAAAGTGAACAATAATTTGTTCACTTTTTAATAAGTATAAATGTTATAATAAAAATGTAGGAGTTAATTATGAAATTTGATAATGTATTAGTTAAAAAGATATCAGTGTATTTTATGATATTTATCGTAGTATTTATCATAGGTTTTTCATTATTGTCTTATGGAGTAATAAGTAATCCTTTTGAAAAGAAACCAGAAGATTTATCTTTATCACAAAGTGAAATTAGATTAAAAAAGTTTAAATCATTTCAATTAAATGCCAAGATTCTTCCCGGTGATATGAAAAATAAAAAAATTATTTTTGAAAGTGATAAACCTAATATTGTTAGTGTTAATGAAATAACAGGATATTTAGAAGCTAAAAATAATGGTGTTGCAACAATTACTGCATATTTGGATAAATATAAAGATATTAAAGCTCAGTGTCTTGTAATTGTATCTGATAATGATATTCGTATTGAAGAAATAATTTTAAGTACTAAAAGAGTATATTTACAAGTTGGTAATCAATACAAAATTAATTATAAAATATTACCAAAAGAAGCAGCTTTACATGAAATAGAATATATGACAGGAGATCCTAAAGTAGCAACAGTTGATAGTAATGGTAATATCAAAGCAATTAATAGTGGAACAACATTGGTTGTTGTTAGTGATAAAGTATCGGGTGTATATCAAGAAGTAGAAGTAAATGTTTATGAAAAGTTAGAAGAAGATGTTCCAACGAAACTTGAATTAAAACCTAAAAATATGACTGTAAGTATTGGTGGTAGTAATCAAATTGAAACAATTATTTCTCCAGAAGGAGCTAATAGTGATATTACATATGAAAGTATGGATAGTAATATTGCAATGGTATCTGATTTAGGAGTAGTAACAGGAATAAAAGAAGGAACAACAAAAATATTAGCAACGACTGTAAATGGGATAGAAGATTTCATTACAGTTAAAGTAACTAGCGATATTGTTAAAGTTAAAGGTATTAATATCACAAATAAGAATATGACAATGAATATTGGTGATAGTAAAAAGTTAACTTATAAAATAAATCCATCAAATGCTACCAATCAAGGTGTTAAAATATCAACAAATAATGGTGAAATAATAAGAATAGATGGAAATAAAATAATCGCTATAAAAAGTGGTGAAGCTAAAGTAACAGTTGAAACCCTTGATGGTGGATATAAAGATACTTCTAAAGTAATAGTTAATAAAGTATCTCGAATCATTGAGGAAAAAGATATTAATTTATCTAAAAATAATGTAGATATTATTGTCGGTGGAACTGATAAAATAAATGCCAATGTTATTCCATCTAATGCAACTTATACAAGTTTATTATGGAATAGTATAGATTCATCTATTGCAACAGTATCTGATGGTTTAATCGTAGGAAAAGGAATCGGTAAAACGGATGTTATCGTTACAAGTGTATATAAAAGTATTTCGAAAAAAATAAGTGTAACAGTTCGTGAACAAGAAGTTCAAAGTATTAGTTTAGATAAGAAAAATGCTAATATTACTGTAGGTGATGAACTCGTATTAGTTAAAACAGTTACTCCAAGTAACGCTACTAATAAAAATGTAACTTGGACTAGTTCTAATCCTAATGTTGCTACTGTTGATAATGGTCTAGTAAAAGCATTAAGTGTAGGTACAACAATTATTACTGTAAAAACAAATAATAATAAAACGGCGTTGTGTACTATTAATGTTATAGAAAATAGAGTTCCTGTTTCAGAAATTACATTAGATAAACAAGTAATTAATACTGAAGTTAATGATCAAATTTATATAACAGCAACAATAACCCCAGATAATGCTACAAATAAAAAAGTTATATGGGAAAGTTCTAATCCAAGTGTTGCAACGGTATCAGATGGTGTAGTAGAAATTATAGGTGTAGGAAAAACTACAATTAAAGCTTCAACAGTTAATGGACTATCTGCAACTTGTGAAGTTATAGTAAGTGGAAATAATAAAGTTGTAGAACTAGATAGTATATCTTTAGATAACAACGAGCTATTGTTGAAAGTTGGTGAAAAAAAAGAATTACATGTAACATTTAATCCATTTAATGCAACAAATCAAAATGTAACATGGGAAAGTAGTGATACTAGTATTGCAAAAGTTAATGCCAATGGTATTGTAAAAGGTGTTAGTGAAGGAACAGCTATTATAACGGTGAAAGCATATAATGGAAAAATAGATGCTTGTAATGTAACAGTTAAAGAAGAAGTTTCAACATCTTCTGATGGTATTATTGAAGATAATTGATAAAATTATTAATATCTTAATAAATAAAAAAAGTGATATTTTATCACTTTTTTTATTATGTAAACATATAAATAAAACTTTTAAAATAATTGTAGATATTATAATCAATGATATAATTAAAATAGGAGTAATGTATGAAAATAATAAGAGGATTTTTAAGATTGATATCAATATTATTATTAATTGGTATCGTAGGCTTTGTTGTTTATTTCGGATTAGTAACATATGGTGTTATTGATAGTCCATATGATAAAAAAGCTGAATTAATAAGTTTATCGCAAAGCGAGATAAGATTGAAAAAGAATAAGAGTTTTCAATTAACAAGTAAAGTTTATCCAGAAAATACACGTAGTGGTAAAGTAAAATATAAAAGTGATAAACCAGATATTGTATCTATAAATGAGATAACAGGTTATGTTGAAGCCAAAAAGAATGGTATCGCTACAATCACGGCTTATTTAGAATCAAATGAAAATATTAAAGCAGAATGTTTAGTAGTCGTTTCCGAAAATAATATTCGAATTGAAAAAATAATCGTAAGTCCCAAAAATATTAATTTACAAATTGGAAAGAAATATCAAATTAGTTTTAAATATACTCCTCGTGAAGCAACTCTTCATGAATTTGAATATATGACCAGTGATCCTGAAGTTGCAATAATTGATAATTTAGGTATGATTGAAGCAAAAGCAGAAGGGCAAGCCTATATTACAGTATCTGATAAAGTAACAGGAATTCAAGACTCGGCTTTAGTAAAAGTCTTTAGTAGTGAAGATAACCCAGGAGATGATATACATGATGATGTTACAGATCCAACCGGTCTTGAAGTAAGTCCACAAAAAGTCACTATTAATGTTGATGGTAGTAAACAAATAAGTGCCAAAGTTAAGCCAGCAAAAGCTAATCAAAGTGTAACTTGGGAAAGTATTGATACAAGTATTGCAACAGTTAATAGTAAAGGTGTAGTAACTGGTAGACAAGTCGGAAGTACTAAGATTGCTGCAACAACAGTTAATGGTATTGAAAAATTAATAGATGTTACGGTAACTGATAAAGTAGTTGGTGTAACCGGAATAAGTGTTAAAAATAGTAATATTACTTTAGATGTAGGTAAGAGTGCTGAAATTGAATATACAATTAAACCAAGTAATGCAACTAACCAAGGAGTAACTATTACAAGTAGCGATAATGGTATTGTTAAAGTTGATGGCAATAAGATTATCGCAGTGGAAAGTGGTACGGCTAAAGTAACAATTAGAACTAATGATGGTGGTTATAAAGCAACTATTAATGTCAAAGTTAATAATGTAAGTCATATCATTGATGAAACCGATATTAATTTATCAAAAACAAATGTTAATCTAACAATCGGTGGAACAACGAAAGTTGAAGCAAGTGTTGTACCTTCAAATGCAACTTATCAAAGTGTTATGTGGTCTAGTAGTAATCCTAATATTGCTTTTGTCAATAATGGTTTAATTGAAGGAAAGAGTGCTGGAACAACTGAGGTAACAGTAACAACAGTACATAAGAATATTTCTAAAAAAATAAAAGTAACAGTTTCTAATGTAGAAGCACAAAGTATATCTTTAAATAAGAAAACATTAGATTTAATCGTTGGTTCAAAAGATGCTTTAACAGTTACGTTCACTCCAACTAATACATCAAATAAAACTATTACATGGACAAGTTCTAATACTGGTGTTGCAACTGTAAAAGATGGATTAGTAGTAGCTAAAGGAGTAGGAACAGCAACGATAACAGCAAAATCAAGTAATGGCAAAACAGCAACTTGTACAGTTAATGTTAAAGCAGATAATGTACCAGTACAATCAGTATCTTTAAATATTAATGCTATTAATACAACAGTTGATGATGAAATTCATTTAATTGCAACAATTAATCCAAGTAATGCAACAAATAAGAAAGTTACATGGGAAAGCTCTAATACGAGTGTTGCTACAGTATCAGATGGTGTTGTAAAAACTAAAGGAGTAGGAACAGCAACAATAACAGTGACTACTGTAAATGGTAAGAAAGACACTTGTAAAGTGACAGTTAATTCAAGTATTATTGATGTTCAAAGTGTTACATTAAATACAAATAGTATAAAAACAAAAGTTGGAGAAGAAGTATCTTTAACAGCGACTGTTTATCCAAGTAATGCAACTAATAAAACAATTACATGGACAAGTAGTGACAATAGTATAGTAACTGTATCAAGTAGTGGAAAAATTAAAGGAATAAAAACAGGTTCTGCAACAATAACAGCAAAATCTAATAATGGAAAAACAGCAACTTGTAAAGTAACTGTTGAATCAAGCACAACAACAGTTTCGGTAACAGGTGTTAGTTTAGATAATACAGCAATTACTTTAAAAGTAGGGGGAACAAAAACTTTAGTAGCTACAGTTAGTCCAAGTAATGCAACTAATAAAACAATTACTTGGACGAGTAGTGATCAAAGTGTTGCAACGATATCAAATACAGGTGTTGTAACAGCAATGAAAGAAGGTACTACAACCATAACAGCTACTAGTAATAATGGAAAAACAGCGACTTGTAAAGTAACTGTTGAAAAAGCAACAGTAGCAGTAACCGGAATTAGTTTAGATAAAACATCTATTACGATAAAAGAAGAAGGAACGAAAACACTTGTTGCAACGATAACACCAAGTAATGCTACAAATCAAACGGTTACATGGACAAGTAGTGATACAACAGTTGCAACTGTAACAAGCTCGGGAAAAGTAACTGGTAAAAAAGTTGGAACAGCAACAATAACAGCAAAATCCAATAATGGAAAAACAGCAACTTGTAAGGTTACTGTTGAAAAAGCTACAACAACCGTAGCAGTAACGGGAATTAGTTTAGATAAAACATCTATTACAATAAAAGAAGAAGGAACGAAAACGCTTGTTGCAACGATAACACCAAGTAATGCGACAAACCAAACAGTAACATGGGAAAGTTCTAATACTGGAGTTGCTACAGTATCAAGTAGTGGAAAAGTAACTGGTAAGAAAGCAGGAACAGCAACAATAACTGCTAAAACAAGTAATGGAAAAACGGCAACTTGTAAAGTTACTGTTGAAAAAGCAGCAACTACAGGATATGTTATTACGGAAGATAGTAAATATAGTAGTTATTCTAATAAAGCATCTTATAGTAGTTCAACATTTAAATATCGTATTTTCTCATATAAGTCTCAAGATATTGTACTTGTATGGGTAGCTGATCCAAAGACGCAACTTGAAAGTGCACTTGCTTATTCAAATGCTCAAGGTGTTTTACCTGCTGAAACAATCTTAAAGAATGAGATAAAAAATTATAGTTTACAAAATAAAGGTTTAGTAGCTGTTAATGCAAGTTTCTTTTCAAACGGTACTCCAAATGGTGGCGTTGTTCTAAGTCATGGTAAAATTGCTAAGAATAACGGCAGCACAAGTGCTGGAGTTATTGGTGTTACTAATAAAGGAAAATTGAAACTATATGTTAATGAACCTGCATCTACATTTAGTAATGATGGTGTTCGTAGTACTTTTGTAATAAGTAGTCCAACTTCGATTGATCATAGCACCAATAATACTAATAGAACACAAATATGTCAGTATGACACTAATAACTTTGTATTACTATCAGGAAGTGGTACTGTTTCTGGATGTGGAAATATTATTATTAGCTTAACTGGTTGTAAAGAACCATATAATTTAGATGGTGGAGGTAGTAGAAAATTATACTATAAAACCAAGGATATGTCAGAACCAAAAAAAGTCTTTGGTGGAGATCGTCAATTACCTGATATGTTATATTTCCATGATTAATAAAAATAAGTAAAAGTAGACAAAAAAATGTCTACTTTTTTCTTTATTAATTTGCTAAAAAAAGTTAAAATAAATATAGTAGGAGTGCTATGAAAAAGGATATTGGCATAAAGGTATTATTCATTGTCATATTACTTATAAGTATCTATATGATCATTAGTGGTTTAGTATCAAGTGATAGTAAAACCAATGAAATATATGAAAAAGATATAGAGTTATCTAGTAATAATATCAATCTATACGTAGGTGATAAATATACCATTACTTATAAAGTTTTACCAGAAGATACTAAATATAAATCTGTTACATGGTATAGTGTTAATCCTTCTATTGCGAGTGTTAAAAATGGTGAAATAGAAGGTATTAGTGAAGGTAATACAATTGTAAGAGTAACATCAGAGAATCAATTAGTTAATAAAATTATTCAAGTTAACGTCATGAATAAAATAGTCGAAGTTACAGAAATAAGAATAATTAATAATAATATTATAATGGATGTTGGTGATACTAAAAAAATAGAATATGAAATTGTTCCTGATGATGCAACTGATAAAAATGTATCAATGACAAGTAGTGATACTAGTATTTTAGCTTTTGATAATGAAGGAAATATTGTAGCAATTAAAGATGGTGATGCAACAGTTACAATTAAAAGTAAAAATGGTATTGAAGCAAGTGTATCAGTTCATATTAATAAAAAAATAATTGAAGCTGAAAAAATAACTTTAAACAAAGAAAAAGAAACAATTAAAGTTAATGAAACGGTAACCTTAAAGGCAACAATAACGCCATCAGATACAACAGATAAAACCGTTACTTGGGAAAGTTCTGATACAAGTATATGTCAAGTTTTGGATGGTGTTGTTAAAGGTCTTAAAGAAGGTAGTTGTGTAATTACAGCTAAAACATCTAATAATAAAGCCGTAACTTGTAATATTACTGTTAAAGCAGATACATTACCTGCTATTACTGATGATAGTAAATATAAAATTGGTAAAGAAATAGCTTCATATAATAGTAAAACTCTTAAATATCGTATTCAAAATGTAGGAAGTGCTGATTATGTCCTTGTATGGGTAGCTGATCCTTATAAACAAATTAATTCGGCTATTCCATCATTTGGTAATGAAAAGACGGCCGAAGTTATATTAAGTCACGAAATAAGTACATATGGATATCAAAAGAAAGGTTTAGTTGCTACTAATGGAAGTTTCTTTTGGGCTGGATGGGGAGGCTCCCCAGGTATTCCTTATGTTATTAATAAAGGAAAAGTATTACGTGATGTTGAAAATAAAAAATATTCAAATAGTATTTATGGTACCGTTGGTATTACAAAAGATGGTATTTTAAAAATGTATTCTGGTTTTTCATCAACTAATTATAATGCTAATATGAAAGTAAAAAATGAAATGCAAAAAGATGGTATTAGAAATAACTTTGCTTATGCCGTTTCACCAATTGGTAATGATGGAAGTCTTTTAAATCCTGATTCAGGACGTGATAGTACGAATAGAACGGTTATATGTCAGGTTAATAAAAATAATTTTGTTATTTATTCAGGTGGTGGTTTAAGTCTATATGGTATTGGTAAAGAATTAAAAAGTCGATATGGATGTGTTAGAGCTGCTAACTTAGATGGGGGCGGAAGTAGAAAACTATATTATAAAACAGGTTCAATGTCTAGTGCTAAAAAGCGTTTTGGTGGTGGAAGAGCCATTGCTGATATGTTCTATATTGTAGAAGATTAGAATCATGTTATAATTAAAATAGGAGATTATATGAAAGTAATAAGATTTTTTTTGAGATTAATTGCTTATGGATTAATGCTTGCTTTAATAGCTTTTGTTGTTTTATTTGCTCTTACAACATTTGGTATAATTGATAATCCGTATGAAAATAAACCGGAAATAATAAATTTGTCTCAAAGTGAAATAAGATTAAAAAGAAATAATAGTTTTCAATTAAATGCTAAAGTTTTACCAGATAATACTCGTAGTAGAAAAATATTATTTAAAAGTGATAAGCCAGATATTGTTACAGTTAATGAGCTAACAGGATTTATTGAAGCTAAGAAAAATGGTGTAGCAACAATAACGGCATACTTAGATAAATATAATAATATTAGTGCGGAATGTATGGTTATTGTATCTGATAACAATATTGAAATAACCGGTATAACTTTAAATACGAAAAAAGTAGATTTAATTGTTGGTGGAACATTCCAATTGAATTTTAAACTTACACCAAAAGAATCAACTTTGCATGAAATAGAATATATGACAAGTGATCCTAATATAGCAATTGTTGATAGTAATGGAAAAATAGAAGCAAAAGGTATTGGTAATTGTAATATTATTGTTAGTGAAAAAATAACAGGAATTCATGAAGATGTTGAAGTAACAGTTCATGATCGTGAAGAAGTAGTTGAACCAAAGAAAATAGAATTATCACCAAAAGATATTAAAATAAATGTTGGTGGTAGTCAAAAAATTAAAGCTACCATAACTCCAAGTAATGCTAATAATACTGTTACATGGGAAAGTTTAGATAA
>JAEEGF011359387.1_pt1 | contig 11809 bp, 8 predicted proteins | sample 9134171 | NCBI WGS metagenome assembly JAEEGF01 (sample SAMN16246542, study PRJNA631951) | gut metagenome | biome: gut microbiome; feature: rumen; material: AP-attached | host: Bos | place: Iran: Karaj | collected 2018-10 | reverse complement strand
ACCTTATCTACATCGGAATCACAGTAGCACAGGTGATTCTGCTGCTTCTCACAGGTCTTAACCTGTATGAGTCGCTTACCACAACCTTTGCAACTGTGGGTACAGGAGGCTTTGGTATCACCAATAACGGTGCCAACGATTTTTCAACAGCATCACAGATAGTCATTACTATCTTCATGATAATGTGTGGTATTAACTTTAGTGTGTACTACTACCTCATAACCATGAGACCCAAGGAGGCCTTCAAAAATGATGAGGTTAAGCTGTATCTGGGACTTATGTTTGCATCCGCTACTCTGATCGCGCTGATGATCCACGCAGATGGAATCACAAAAACACCCTTTGAGTCCTTCCATCACTCACTTTTCACGGTGGCTTCAGTTATGACCACCACCGGTTTTGCCACACTGGATTTCGACAAGTGGCCGCAGTTATGTAAGACTCTGCTGGCATTCCTGATGCTCACCGGAGCCTGCGCAGGTTCCACGGGCGGTGGATTTAAACTGTCGCGTCTCCTTATCCTTCTTAAGGCTATGAAAAATGAGCTGATTTACATCGTTCATCCCAAGTCAGTCAAGAAGGTTTACATGGATGATCACTCCATCGACTCGACAGTTGTTAAGTCGGTTTCAGCATATCTTAGCATGTATGTTATGATTTTTATCGCTTCAATCCTGCTTATCTCAATTGATGAGTTTGATTATGAGACTAACTTCACAGCCGTTGCCGCAACACTCAATAACATCGGACCCGGTCTTGGAATGGTAGGTCCCACCGGTAACTTTGGTGCCTACTCAGATCTGTCCAAGCTCGTGCTGATGTTTGACATGCTTGCAGGAAGACTTGAGCTTCTTCCCATGCTTATATTGTTCTCGCCCAGAACCTGGAGCAAGAGATAAAAATATCCCCGGAAAGGATGCATATCCATTAAGAGATATGATAGCCTTTCCGGGGATTTTTGATTTGATTTATATAAGTCTGAAGTTATTACAGCAAACTGTATAGCGATATTTAATTACTTAAATACAGCAAATGATTGCGGGCCAAGTACAAGCTCATCATCTGTAAGCTCTGCAGTTCCGATTCCGAATATCTTATCCTTCGCAACCACATCCATTATATTGCCTTCGAAATCGCGGGTCTTTACTTTTGCTTCAGAAGCTCCGGGATTAACTGCAAGAAGGAGGTCGCCTCGTCTGTATACAAGGATTCTCTCGCCCTTAGCTGAGTATACCTTCTCAAATCTGGCATCAGCCTGGAGGTCCTCATAGCTGTGACGCAGGTCTATAAGGTCCTTTACTGTGTAGTAGATTGAATCAGGATCCTTCTGGGCTTCTGTTACGCTTGGAGCGTCTGCAGCGTTATCCATGGGGATATAGAGCTTATCAGCATCAGCGTCGGAGAAACCGAAGTTCTTTTTATCCTTATCCCACTGCATGGGAGAGCGGGAGCCTGTTCTCTGATAGCCGCCTTCCTTGGTTCTGACATTTTCAAGATACTTCATACCGATCTCGTCGCCGTAGTAGAGGAAGGGAACGCCAGGCATTGTGAAGAAAAATGCATAAGCAAGCTTTATCTCACTTATATCAAGTGCCTTTGTAACTCTGGGAGTATCGTGGTTACAGGTGATAAAGCTGATATAGCCGTATTTTTTGGAGCCTTCGTATCTTGGAAGGTAATCAGCAAGGAATCTCTCCGGATCATCACCGCCGTCCTTCTTAAAGTAGCTGTGATCACCGCCCTCAGTTTCACAGTCTCTGACCAGAACGTTGTATCCGTTTCCGTGATGGTCGAGATAGAAGTCAGCGTGGAAGCCATACTTAAGAGCACACTGGGGATTGCACCACTCTGAAATAAGAGCAGCATCAGGATAATCCTTGTCCATCATCCTACGGATGTCAGTCCAGATAGCTCCGGTTGCACTTTTCACGTCGTCATCCTCCTTAACAAGGGAGTCGGCCATATCCACGCGGAAGCCATCGCAGCCCTTATCAAGCCAGAATCGCATGATGTCCTTTAAAGCTTCTCTGGTCTCTATACATGAAGGGTGGTCAGGTGTAAGCTGCCATTTTTCAGTCTTGTTAAGAACGCCGTAGTTCAGGGCAGGCTGGCACTTGAAGAAGTTCAGCATATAGCAGCCCTCACGCTCAGCCTCTCCGCCGATATAGGGGTGACCGCCTATTCCACAAAATGCGCTGTCAGTCCAGATATAGCGGTCTGAAAACTCGTTTCTGTCCGCCTCACAGCTTTTCTTAAACCACTCATGCTCCTCAGAGGTGTGACCGGGAACAAGGTCCAGAAGAATCTTAATGTCCTTCTTGTGGGCTTCATCAAAGAGGCGCACCAGATCATCATTTGTACCGTATCTCTCTGCAACCTTCTTGTAGTCGCGAACATCGTAGCCTGCGTCCTTGAAGGGTGAGTCATAAATCGGATTAAGCCATATAGCGTTGCATCCAAGACTCTTTACGTAATCAAGCTTTTCAATTATTCCTTCGATATCACCGATACCGTCCCCGTTGGTATCATTGAAGGATTGTGGGTAAATCTCATAAAAAACTGCATCAGATAACCATGCCGGCATAAAACTGTCCTCCCATTGTGTCTTAAAAAATTTTGTTTTTTGGAAACCGTTTTCCAATAGCATTATTGCACACTTTCTGTTCAGTTAAAAGTATTTTTTGTGATATAATTTTTTTCATGAATACGTTGGAAAAGATACAGGACAGACTGGAAGATTTAAAATTCATAAATTCAGATACACTTAAATGCCTTGCGATAATCACGATGTTTATCGATCACATCGGAGCCGGGATTCTTCTATATCTCATACAAAACGGATACTATCCCTTCGGAATGGATTTTGAACATTCTGCGGCGCTTTATCATTGGATAAGGCATATAGGAAGACAGGCTTTTCCTATATACTGTTTCCTTATTGTGGAGGGAATGGAGCACACCAGAAGCGTTTCGAAGTACATGATAAATCTGGGGCTTTTTGGACTTATATCGGAGCCGGTTTTTGATATCGCGGTAAAAGTGAAAAAGGATGTTTTCTCGACAGATATCTTTTGGCTATATGCCCAGAATCAGGAGAGGCTCTTAACGTCATGTAACGTGTACTTCACCCTGTTAATAGGACTGGTTGTCATCTGGGTCATGAAGTATGTTGAGGATAACCTTTTTTCAGAGGATCCGGCATCACCCTTTGGATTTAGTGCCGATAATCCGTTTTACGTACTTCTCTATGCAGCTCCGGCTGTGGGCGGAGCATTACTTGCCTATAAGATTGGCTCGGATTACACCTGGTGGGGCGTGACACTGATCGCCGTCTTTTTCGTTTTCAGACGTATGAGGCTTATGGCCTGCCTTGCGGGATATCTGTTTTTCATGAACATGGGAACAGAGGAGTGGGCTCTTCCGGCGTTCATACTTATCTTTTTCTATAATGGAAAGAGGGGAAGAATCAGTAAGAAATTCAAGTACGCATTCTACGCATTTTATCCGTTACACCTATTGCTGATTTATTTAGTAAGATGCTACATATACACAAAATTGCAGGGACTATGACAGCCCCTGCAATTTTTATATACATTTTTATATTCATCATAAAATCATCTAATCGAAGCGTCCCACGGACAGGAAAATCGCAAATAGAACCAGGAGAACAAAGATTACGAAGATAATTTCGATGATCTTTGCGAAAAGGCTGAACTGCTTGAAGTCTCCGCTGAAGAACAGGAATCTTATCAGCACCAGGAAGAAGATCAGCTCTGCTATGACAATTATTGCGTCAAAGACGATTGACATAAGGGCTATTGAAGCCATAATCGGAATTCTAAACATTGTGTACTCCATAAAAAATAGTATACTTCTACAAATCCATTCTAACACCAAAGATATCACTAAGAAAATCCACATACCGCATATTTAAGCCATTTTTAATATCTTATTAATAGAATTATCATTGTTATTATGATAGACTAAAGTCGAATTATCATAAAGTTATGATGGTGTAGTATTGGACTTGTGTGCTGTTTTTGGAGATGATCTTATGAAGAAAAAGGGAATGACTCTCACTATACAGCTTATCATGATCGTGTCCGCTATCCTTCTCATTGGCGATATGCTGATGGGAATTATTCTGATGAAACAATCCCAGACCTCTATTAAAACAATAATAAACGGGAGAATGCTTGATATCGCCAACACCGCAGCAGCAATCCTTGACGGAGATGTTATGGATAAGCTTACTGCTGAGGATGAGGGGACTGAGGCCTATGAGACAGAAAAGAATAAGCTGAAGGCCTTTCAGGACAGCATTGATCTTAAATATATCTACTGCGTAAATGATTCAGGTAACAAACACTTTACCTTCTCAATCGATCCCACTGAAGAGGATCCCGGTATATTCGGAGATGACATAGTTTATACGGATGCGCTGTATGAAGCAAGTCTTGGAACGCCCTCTGTGGATGAGGTTCCATACGAGGATCAGTGGGGAAGGTTTTACAGTGCATACAGCCCTGTGTTTAATTCCAAGGGCGAAGTAGCAACTATAGTTGCGGTGGATTTCTCAGCGGATTGGTATGAGGAGCAGATATCAAGGCTCGCAAGGACCATATTGTTCTTTGTAATTTCCTCAGTGCTTCTGGGTGCCGTTTTGGTGGCCCTTGCCATGGGCGGAGTGCGTAAGCATATCCATGATATCAGCAGTGAGATTACGGATCTTGAAAAAGACGTTGATGATATTACAAGGGAAATTGCAGCCTCGGTTCAGGGGGACAGCGCCTTGTTCGACCAGGCTGAAAGCGCTCTCTCAGGGGAGAAGGTCGGAGAGAAGGAAAAGGAGCATCCTGATGATATTGAGTACGATATGAAGGAGATGGGAGAGAAGATTCACTCTGTGCACAGCAGTATAAGAGATTACCTCGACCATGCCCAGAGACGTGCCAACAACATGATAACAGCCCTGGCATCGGATTATAGAAGCGTTTACTATGTGAGCCTCGACAGGGATGAGGGAATATGCTACAGATCCCATTCGAACTTAGAGTATGGTCTTAGTGAGGGAGAGCAGTTTGTTTTCACAGAGACCTTCCAAAACTATGCTCATGAATATGTTGCTGAAAAGTACAGGCAGGGCTTCCTTGATTTTATCGACCCTGATGTAATAAGGAAGAGTCTGGAAACAGAGCCTATTATCGCCTATAGATATCTTGTTGTAAGGAATGGAAAAGAGTCCTATGAGATGCTAAGGGTTGCAGGCGTAAGAAGGGCTGAGGACAGAGGTGATCACATCGTTCACTCCATAGGTGTCGGCTTTACTGACGTTGATGTGGAGATGAGAAAGGCACTGGATCAGAGTCAGGCACTAAGCGATGCCCTTGCTGCTGCGGAGCAGGCAAGTAAGGCGAAGACCGCATTTTTGTCCAGCATGAGCCATGAGATCAGAACGCCCATGAACGCCATCATCGGTCTCGACAGGATAGCCTTGAGCGATCCCGATATCTCTGAAAAAACGAAGGAATGTCTGGAGCAGATAGGAACCTCGGCTAACCATCTTTTAAAGATCATCAATGATATCCTCGACATGTCCAGGATCGAATCGGGACGTATGGTCATTAAGCATGAGGAGTTTTCATTTAAAAAGCTGCTTGGCCAGATCAATACCATTATAGGAAGTCAGTGCAGCGATAAGGGACTTGTATATAACAGCGAGATAAAGGGCGAGGTAGATAATTTCTACATAGGTGATGACATGAAGCTAAAGCAGGTCATCATCAATATACTTGGAAACGCCGTAAAATTCACCGAGCGTGGTGGTACCATCAGCCTTATTGTTGAGCGCACAGCCCGCTTTGATGGAAAGGCTACCCTTCGTTTTACCATGACGGATAACGGCATAGGAATGGACGAGGAATACATTCCAAGGCTCTTTGAGGCCTTCAGCCAGGAGGATTCCTCCAGTACCAATAAGTATGGAAGTACAGGCCTCGGAATGGCTATTACGAAGAATCTCATAGAGATGATGAACGGCAAGATAGATGTTAAGAGTAAGAAGGGGGAAGGAACAGAGTTTACTGTAAGCGTCACTCTTATGGAGTCTGACAGAAAGGATACAACGGAGGATGAGGGAGAATTAAATACTCATGAACTGTCGGTGCTTATAGTTGACAGTGATGATATCGCCTGCGAGCATGCCCGTGTTGAGCTGGAAAAGCTTGGAATAGAGGCTGAGGTAGCAAAGTCCGGCGAGGAAGCCGTGGAGATGGTAAGGGTTAAGAATGCAAGGCGAGAGGGGTATGACCTGCTTCTCGTAGATTGGAAAATGCCGGGTATGGACGGCATAGAGACAACCCGGAAAATCAGGGAGATTGTCGGTGATGATTCAGCAATCATAATTCTGACGGGGCAGCATTGGGATGAAATGCTTGATGGTGCTGAAAACTCAGGTGTAGACAGCTTTGTATTAAAGCCTCTTAATGCAACACTTGTGATAGAGCAGTTTAAGGACGCGCTTGGTCAGAAGAGCATTAAGAGCAGTGCCAGGGTGGAGAAGATATCCCTTGAGGGAAGGCGGATTCTTCTGGCAGAGGATATTCTGGTAAATGCCAAGATCATGATGAAGGTTCTGACCATGAAGAGCATAGAGGTGGATCACGCAGAGAACGGAAAAATCGCTGTGGAGATGTTCGAATCCCATCCCGAGTGGTACTATGATGCAATTTTGATGGATATGAGAATGCCGGAGATGGACGGACTTACCGCCGCTTCTGCAATAAGAGCTCTGGACAGAACAGATGCTAAAAAGATTCCAATTATTGCACTTACCGCCAATGCCTTCGATGAGGATGTACAGCGAAGTCTGCAGGCCGGGTTAAATGCCCACCTTAGTAAGCCTGTGGAGCCTGATGTGGTATTCGATACGCTGGAGAGCCTTATCAGTGACGAGGATAGATAATTTTTTATGGAGCATGTTGGACATCTGTTGGACATGCGATTATAGAATGAAAACAAAGTTACGAGAAACTACAAATTACCAATATGAAATGGTGCAGTTAATATAGTAAAAAGAAAGGAAACCAGGGATTATGAAAAAGAAATTTATTGCAATGGTACTCGCAGGACTGACACTGACAACAGCACTTAGCGGATGTGGCAATTCAGCTAAAAGCACAGAGACTCAGCCTGCTGAGCAGCAGACCCAGGAAGCAGCTACTGAAGAAGCTCCTGCAGCGGAAGCTTCAACAGAAGAGGTAAAGGAAGAAGCACCCGCAGAAGCAGATACACCTGCTGAAAGCGACGGAGCTTATAATCCTGCTGAATTCAAGGTTGAGGATGTTTATGTGGCACCTGATCAGAAGTCCACTATAGACATCACAGGTTGTGAGACCTTCACACAGATCGTTGATAAGCTTGCGGATGGTCAGGGCTATGCCAACGCTACTATCGGAGATGCTGATGTGCTTATGGTATCCACCGGAACCTACGAATGGGAGCCCGGAAAAAATGCAGCTATTGATGCTGAGATTTTCATATATAAGGATGAAGTTCCTACATACCTTGCTACAGTTTCAGCAGGCGGAACAGCGTATCCTCTGGCAGTAAAGGATGGAAATCTCTATGTTGGAGGCAACCATTTCATATCTAAGTACATCATAGATACAGGGGCTATGGTTGAGACAGAGGAAGCCTATGTATTGTATGACACTGACGGAAATGAAAGCTACTTCTATAAGACCTGCAACAGCCAGTTTGAGGACTATGATGCTGAGACAGCTAAGACCAGATTTGAGGAGCTTTTTGCAGAGACAGAGGGCGAAGAGGTTATTGAATTCCAGCCTGTAGGCGGTGCTTCAACAGAGACAGGTTCACTTCCCGCTTATGAGTATCCGGGTCCTGAGCTTTTCTACAGCGTTTTATATAAATACATGGTGGATGAGCTTTCAAAGTCTTATCCTGAGTCACAGGTCAGCATTCCCTGCCCGATCATCATCAAAGAGGATGAATCCGATAAGGACGACATTAAGGTATACGGAAACTTCTGGATTTTCAATTACGACTTAAAAGGTGATACTCTTGAGAATACTTCAGGTGGTTCATATCCCGGATGCATTCACTTAAAGAGTACTGATGCAGGTTATGAAGTAACCTCCATGGATGTATGTGCTGATGGTGAGGATTTCACTGAAAGTGCAAAGAAGATATTTGGTGATAACTATGATGCATACATGAAGGACGGCGAGGACGAGAAGCTCAGAGAAGAGACAAGAGCTCAGATCATTGCCAACTATGTAGCTGCCAACAATCTTGATATCAAGGCTTATCAGGACTTTGGATGGGATCCGGTAACTCTTCCTGAAGAAAATATTGATTCATTCTACAGCACACTTGACTAAATAAAATATAAGACCGGCTTTCGTCTGTGAAAGCCGGTCTTTTTGTTGAAAATTAGTGATGGAAGAATCTCATTCCTGTGAATGCCATAACCATATCGTGGTCGTTGGCAGCCTGGATTACGTTGTCGTCTCTTACAGATCCGCCGGGCTGTGCAACATACTTTACGCCGCTCTTTGCAGCTCTCTCGATGTTGTCGCCGAAGGGGAAGAATGCATCTGAACCAAGGGCAACGCCTGTGTTTCTGTCGAGCCATGCTCTCTTGTCTGCATCTGTGAATGCAGCGGGCTTAACCTTGAAGAGGTTCTGCCATTTGCCATCTGCAAGAACATCCATGTAATCAACGCCGATGTAAAGGTCGATAGCGTTGTCTCTGTCTGCACGACGGATGTTATCAAGGAAAGGAAGCTCAAGTACCTGAGGAGCCTGTCTGAGGAACCAGTTGTCAGCCTTGGAGCCTGCAAGTCTTGTGCAGTGGATTCTTGACTGCTGGCCTGCGCCGATACCGATTGCCTGGCCGCCCTTTACATAGCAAACTGAGTTTGACTGTGTGTACTTAAGTGTAATAAGTGAGATAAGAAGGTCCTTCTTTGCTGCATCGGGAAGGTCCTTATTGTTTGTAACGATGTTCTGAAGCATTGCATCATCGATTACGATGTCGTTGTGACCCTGCTCAAATGTGATGCCGAATACCTGCTTCTTCTCAAGGGCAGCAGGCTTGTAGGAAGGATCAATCTTGATTACAGCGTAGTTGCCGTTCTTCTTAGCCTTGAGGATTTCAAGAGCCTTCTCTGTGTAGTCGGGAGCGATGATTCCGTCTGAAACCTCTCTCTTTATAAGTCTTGCTGTATCCTCGTCACACGTATCTGAAAGTGAGATGAAATCACCAAAGGATGACATTCTGTCAGCGCCTCTTGCTCTTGCATAAGCAGAAGCCATGGGGGAGAGATCACCAAGATCATCAACCCAGTAGATCTTTTTCTCAATCTCTGTGAGCGGAAGACCGATAGCAGCACCTGCAGGTGATACGTGCTTGAAGGATGTAGCTGCAGGCATTCCTGTTGCTGCCTTGAGCTCTGATACAAGCTGCCAGCCGTTGAATGCATCAAGAAGGTTGATGTAGCCGGGCTTGCCGTTTAATACCTCGATAGGAAGATCACTTCCATCCTCCATGAATACTCTTGAAGGTTTCTGGTTGGTGTTGCATCCATATTTAAGTGCTAATTCTTTCATAGTGATTCCTCCTGATATTACTTATTTTTGTTGATGATTCTTGTTTCGTACTTGCCTGTTGCGATATCGATGTATCTTGTGAAAAGTGATACCTTGTTATCAGCGTTAAGGTTCTCCCAAACCATGTTGGTAAACTCATCGATGTCACCGGAAATTTCAACCTCTGTAGGCTCGCCTTCGTAGCTGGGAAGGGGATTGCCGTCACCCATGTATGTGTGGATGAAGTAGCCCTTGCCTGCTGCAGGCTTCTCGTATGTATAGGTAAATCTGAGGCATGATGAAGGATCGTTGTGATCGCTCTTAAGGATTGACATTGAGATGTCATATTTTCCGTCAACGATGTGCATAAGTCCTGAAATACGAGGTGTGTAGTTGGGAGCATCGGGCTCGAACTCTCTTGTTCTAAGAGACTCCTCGAAGGACTGTCCTGCCTCCATAAGCTCGTAGATAGTATCGGTCTGGTCACCATTTGTAACGATTGTATATTCGCCTCTTACGCGAACGGGAGCGTAGATGATAAGGCTGGGATCCTCAAGCTTAGCGGGATCGAAAGCTTCTGTGCGGATGCCTTCACCTTCCTCGACGAATACGCGGTTTCTGCTGTTCTCACTTCTTCCCATGATGAAGTAAGCTGTTACTGCATACTTTCCATCAGCGCTTGTGCCGATTACGATTCCGCGTCCCGGATATTCATTTGAACTGAGCTCTTTTGCAAGATTTACCATAAAAACCTCCGAATTATGTGATTAATATAAAAAGACCGCCTGAACAAACCATGTCACACGGCTGCCCAGGCGGTCGACAATTCAAAATAACATCGCACTCCCCTGTGGTTTCCCACTTATCCGCCAGTCGCGCGACACAATTACTGTAAACTAAATCAACGAAAAATGCAATTGTGTTTTTGAATAAATTTATTCTGATTTAAAATTTAGCTGCATCACAGATAAGATCAACGCATCTGTCTATGCCAAGTGTGGAGCTCTTAACGCACAGGTCGTAGTATGCTGCATTTCCGAATTCGGTATCTGTGTAATATTTGCAGTATTTTTTTCTTGTCTTGTCAACTGAACGAAGATGCTCTAAGACCTTATCCTCTGTCATATCGGGCATCTTTTCACACATGCGCTGAAGCCTTGCACGTTCAGTTGCTGAAATGAATACATGCAGCGTTCTGTCGAACTCCTTCAGAATAATGTTGGCGTTTCTGCCTACGATTACGCAGTTGCCCTTTTCAGCGACCTTCTTAATAGCCTCTCTCTGGGCATTGAAAAGACGCTCATCCAGAGGCTTGTTGTAGAAGTCAAAAAGACTCTGTCCAAAGCCAAACTCTCTCGGAACACGCTCATCATAATAGCGAACCTCCTCAGGAGAGAGGGAACCGCTCTCAAGAGCAGCGTTTATGATCATGTCCTTATCACAGTAATAAAATCCAAGTCTGTCGGCAACAGCCTGACCGATAGTGCTTCCGCCGGCACCAAACTGTCGGCTTATTGTAATTATATTTTTCATAACCCCGTCCTTATAATACCTTATTCAGGAAATCAATGGTTCGCTCTTCCTTGGGATTGAGCAGAACCTCTGTGGGTGTACCTTCTTCGATGATATAGCCACCATCCATGAAAATAACCCTGTCGGCAACCTCTCTGGCAAAGCCCATCTCGTGGGTGACAATTACCATGGTCATGCCGTCTGCAGCAAGATCCTTCATTACCTGTAAAACCTCGCCTACCATCTCGGGATCGAGAGCGGAGGTGGGCTCGTCAAAGAGCATGATGTCGGGCTCCATGCAGAGCGCTCTTGCGATAGCTACACGCTGCTTCTGACCACCTGAAAGCTGGCTGGGGAAGCTCTCTACCTTATCCTCAAGGCCTACCTTTTTAAGCATGTTCTTTGCTCTTTTTACAGCCTCTTCCTTTGAGCATTTTTTCAGCTGAACAGGAGCCAGTGTAAGGTTATCCAGGATGTTCAGGTTATTGAAGAGATTAAAATGCTGGAAAACCATGCCGATGTTTTCACGGACATGATTGATGTTTATCTGCTTGGATGTGATGTCGTTTCCATCGATTATGATCGTGCCGCCTGTTACGGTCTCAAGCTTGTTGAGACATCTGAGGAAAGTGGACTTGCCGGAACCTGAAGGACCGATTACACAAACCACCTCACCCTTAGTGAC
>JAEEGF011135546.1_pt1 | contig 11810 bp, 6 predicted proteins | sample 9134171 | NCBI WGS metagenome assembly JAEEGF01 (sample SAMN16246542, study PRJNA631951) | gut metagenome | biome: gut microbiome; feature: rumen; material: AP-attached | host: Bos | place: Iran: Karaj | collected 2018-10 | reverse complement strand
CATCCGCGCAGCCAATGCCTATGTTCTTGTTGCTGCCGCCGAAGCCGCCCATGGTGTGGCCCTTGAAGTGAGTGAGAGTGACCATGGAATCGTAGTTCAGCAGGTTCTTGCCGACGGACATCTCCTTGAACCACTTGCCGCCTTTAACTGGCAGAAGGGCCGTGCCCTCGGCATCCATGATGTCCACGGGGCAGAAGGTCCAGCCGTTCACTTCCAGCGTCTCGCGATGCTGCTCGGTGGTATAGCGGTCGCCCTCGTAATAGGTATTGGTCTCGATTATGCTGGCGCCCTTCAAGTCCTTCTCCATCAGGGCCTTGACCCATTCGCGGGGGATGATGTTGGGGCCGTTCTGCTCGCCCGTGTGGAGCTTGACGGCGATCCTGCCCTTGAGCGCTCCCTCGATCTTGTCGAAGACCTTGAGGAGTCCTTCAGGAGAGAGGTCGCGTGTGAAATAAACGATCGATTCGAGTCCCGTTCTCTTGGCGTAGGGAACGTATTTCTGTCCGCCCTTTCCGGGCTTCGGTGCTTTTTTAGCTGCTTCGTTTTTCATGTTTTTCCCTTTCGTGTTTAAAGGCCGCCTCCGGCCTGCATCTTTTAATTTTACCTGTATTTAGGCTTATTTTATACTTCTTCGCGGAACGTGTCCGGCCTGTTTCTGTCGAAAACCTCGTTCGCCCACATCAGCGTGACCAGATTTTCGGTCTCGGAAAGGTTCACGATGCTGTGCGTATACCCGGGCAGCATCCTCACGGCCACCGGATGGTCGCCGCTCACCTCGTACTCGGTTACGGCGCCGTCTCCGATCCTGCGCTGCCTGATGAGACCGTGGCCCGAAACCACCACGAAAATCTCCCACTTCGAGTTGTGCCAGTGCTCACCTTTCGTTATACCGGGCTTCGAGACGTTTACGCTTATCTGGCCGCAGTTCGCTGTCTTCAGTATCTCGGTGAAAGACCCGCGCGCGTCGACGTTCATTTTGAGAGGGTACGCCGCCTCCTCCGCGGGAACGTACGACAGGAACATCGAGTGAAGTTTTTTCTCGAAGCTTCCGTCCGGCATCTCGGGCATCATCAACGTGTCGGGAACCGCCTTGAACCGCTCCAGGCACTCCACTATATAGCCCAGCGTCGCGCGATGCGTCACGGGGGCTGCGCAGTATCTGCCGTTTTCGCAAAAAACCGCGTTCACGCCGTCGAATTCGCAGCGGTGCTCCCTGCCCTCAAGCGCGTCGTACATCTCCTCAACGAGGTCGTCGATGAAAAGAAGCTCGAGCTCGACCGAGGGGTCGGTAACAGTCACGGGAAGGCCGCGCGCGATATTGTGGCAGAACGTCGCCACCGCGCTGTTGTAGTTCGGCCGGATCCACTTGCCCGCCAGATTCGGAAAACGGTACACGAGCACCTTCGCGCCTGTCTCGCGCTCGTACTCAAAGAAAAGCTCCTCGCCCGCTTTTTTCGAAAGACCGTACTCAGATCTGCCGAAGCGGCCGGCGAGCGTCGCCTGGACGGACGACGCGAGCATCACCGGGCAGACGTTTTGATGCCTTTTCAGTGTCTCCAGAAGCGTGGACGCAAAGCCGAAGTTGCCCTTTCTGAAGTCCTCGGGGTCCTTCGGCCGGTTCACGCCCGCCAGGTTGAACACGAAATCCGCCTTTTCGCAGAATCCGTCGAGAAGCGCCGGGTCCGTGTCGATGTCGTACTCGAAAATCTCGCCGATCTCAATGCCGGGCCTGGTGCGGTTTTTGCCGTCCCTGATATTTTTCAGATTTTCGCAAAGGTTTCTTCCTACGAAGCCCTTCGCGCCTGTTACGAGAACGTTCATTCTTTTCTCCAGACCATTTTATTCACGATCCCGACGTAGGACTGGATGATCTTCACGACCTTCGTCGAGACGTTTTCCTCAATATAATCGGGCACCGGCACGCCGAAGTCGCCGTTTCTGTTCATTTCAACCGCGGTCTCGACGGCGCCGAGCAGACCCTTTTCGTCGATTCCCGAAATTATGAAACACGCCTTGTCGAGCGCCTCCGGTCTCTCGGTCGAAGTCCTGATGCAGACAGCGGGGAACGGCTTTCCGATCGACGTGAAGAAGCTGGCCTCTTCGGGAAGCGTGCCGCTGTCGGAAACCACACAGAAAGCGTTCATCTGCAGGCAGTTGTAGTCGTGGAATCCGAGGGGCTCGTGCATTACAACGCGGCTGTCCAGCTTGAATCCGCTGGCCTCGAGCCTCTTTCTGGACCTGGGGTGGCAGGAATAGAGCACGGGCATTCCGTACTTTTCCGCCATTTTGTTGATCGCGCCGAAGAGCGACAGGAAGTTCTTCTCGGTGTCGATGTTCTCCTCGCGGTGCGCCGAAAGCAGAATGTACTTCCCTTTTTCGAGCCCGAGCCGCGCGTGAATGTCGCTCGCCTCAATGTCTTCAAGATTCGCGCGGAGCACCTCGGCCATCGGCGAACCGGTCACGTACGTGCGCTCCTTCGGAAGTCCGCACTCCGCCAGATAGCGGCGCGCGTGCTCTGAGTAGGCCATGTTCACGTCGGAAATGATGTCCACGATCCTGCGGTTCGTCTCCTCGGGAAGGCACTCGTCCTTGCAGCGGTTGCCGGCCTCCATGTGGAAGATCGGGATGTGCAGCCGCTTCGCGCCTATTACGGACAGGCAGGAATTGGTGTCCCCGAGAACCAGCACGGCGTCGGGCTTTATCTCCGCCATCAGCTTGTAGGACTTCGCGATGATGTTGCCGCAGGTCTCGCCGAGATCCGCGCCGACCGCGTCGAGGTAAACCTCGGGAGGCGCGAGTTTAAGGTCCTTGAAGAACACGCCGTTGAGTGTGTAGTCGTAGTTCTGGCCAGTGTGGGCGAGAATCACGTCGAAGTAGCGTCGCGTCTTGTCGATGACCGCCGCCAGCCTTATGATCTCGGGCCGCGTGCCCACAATTATGAGCAGCTTGATCTTCCCGTTTTCTTTCCATTTAACATTCTCGAACATCGTCCGTTCCGCCTTTCCGCTTTTCCGCCTTTCCGCGTCGTACCGCCGCGACCCGCGGTCAAAAATGCGCACACACACACATTTTATTATAACACCGCGGGGAGGGTTTGTCCATAAAAATAACGCGCGATTAAGGATGCTTTAAGGTTTGCATCCCCTGCGGCGTTCTTTAAAATGTGAAAGCCCGGCGGGACTTTGATCAATTTGCGTCCCGCCGGGCCTCCCCTTTATCAATTTGTTTCCTTATCACGCGACCACGCAATTACGCGGTCACGCGTGCTTCTTCTTAATAAGGAACAGCGCCAGCGCCGCCCCGCCCGCCAGAACCGCAGCAGAGCCGAGCACTATGCCGATAATTCCGAACACCTTGCCCACAGAAGACTTCTTGACAACGTTCAGCGCGAGCGCCTTCTCGACGGTTCCCGAAGCGCCTTCGGCCTTTATAATAAAGCTGTACGTGCCTGTCTTTTCGGGCGTGCCGTAGATTTCGCCGTTCGAGGAGTTGAACTCGAGGCCTTCGGGAAGCACCCCGGTAAGGGTGAGCGTGACCGGTTCCTCGCCCTTGACTTCGATTATCGCGGAGTAATTCTTGCCCTTGACCGCGTCGGGGAGCGTTTCGGTAACAATCTCGACGTTCTTGTCTCCTGCCGGTTCCGGGGTGGCTTCGGGTCCATCCGTGGGCGCGCCTGTCGGGTCTCCGGGGTTTTCCGACTCGCCGGGTGTGGCGGTCTCCGTTTTCGCGTTCACCGATATTTCAAGCGTTGCGGTCTTCGTAATTCCCGCGTCCGTGAAGCTTACCGTCACCGTCTTGTCTGCGGGCGTCAGCGCACCTGCGGGCTCGAAGGTCACTTCGCCGGTAACGTCCATAAAAGTTCCGTCGCTGAACAGAGCCGAAACCGAGATTCCCGTGCGGTCGAACACGTCGCCTTCGTTGTACACTACCTTGTCAGGGTACCTCTCAATCGTGATCGATTCGAGCAGCACCTCCGCCTTCTCGAATATCGCGTAGAAGCGGTAGCCGCCTCTCAGCGTGCGGAAATACAGGTCGCCGTTTGCGGTTTTGGTGTAGTAGAGCTGGTCCGGAAACTCCTCCAGGGTCTTGATCACGTTCCCGCTTGAGCTCTCGAAGCGCCACTCCACAAATCTGTAGCCCTCCGCCGGCACCGCGACAAAGCTTCCCAACCCGTCAGCGCTCTCCGGCCAGTAGGCGTAAACGTTTTCGCCCTCTCCGTCCTCAATCGCGCCCACCGACTTCACGGTGCCGCTGCCCGGACTTTGCACATGGGCCTCCGCGAGCGCCTTATATTTTGCGTAAACGTAAACATCGGCTTCCACAGGAGCGTTAAAGTCGAACGGAACCTCCTCGCCCGAGGAGTTCTTGAAGTACCAGCCGTCGAACGCAAGGAAGGACTTTGAAGGCGTGAAGTAAATCCAGTCAGGCAGCGTATTGCCCTCTTTTTCGTCCCTCACCGTCGGCGAGTCGCCGTTCAGCGGATCGAGGGTAACCGTTAAATAAGCGAGCACTTTTATAGGAAGCGTCACGCTCTTCGTGACTCCGCCCTCTCTGTACGAGAATACGATCTCCGTGACGTCAGGCGTGAGTTTTGTACTGTTTTTCACGCTCGATTCGATCATGTCGCCGTAGCCGGTAAGATCAAGCTCGGTGCCATCGTCGTAGACCGCCTTCAATTTATACTCGCTCAGATAGAAGTAGTCGCCATCCGTGTAAAGGGCTTTAGGCTCTCCTTCCAACTTTAGGTCTGTCAGCGTTTTCGACGGAGAGCCGGGAATGTCGAGCCTTATAAAAAGGTCGGCGTACGCCTCGTCGCTGCCCGACGGCATGACAATGTCGGGTTCGACTCCGTTCACCGTGAACACGGGCGGATTCTTCGCATCCCACTCAAATCCCTGACGGCGGCAGTCCTCGATCTCGATTCTCAGGTAATAAACCTTGTCCGACGAGAGCTTGTCGTCGCTGTCGCCCAGAGTCGGCCAGTCCTTCGGGTCGTCGAACTCCTCTCCAAAAGCCTGTTCGACCAAGCAGGTGTAAGACGTTCCGCTGTCGACGTACCAGCCGTTTTTCGCGTTGTCGATGCCGAACTGCGTGAACGCGGTCTCGGGAAGCGCGATGCGCTCCGTTACTTCCCTCCCGGTCGTTTCAAGACTGAGCTTGAGCGCGCTCAGATTGAACGTAATCTCAATCGGCCCGGTAATTTTTTGAATTTTGCCCACGGGAATCGTGAACTCTCCGAACTTGTCGGGCTCGACAAGCGAAGTCGCCCTGACCGTTATCGATTCCGCCGTCTCATCGTAGGCCACCTTCAGCTCGCCGTTGGAGAGGAGCGTCGTGTTACCGCTTTCCGGTCCGGAGACTATCGACCATGTGACGTAGTCTGCGTCGTTTCCGACTACCTCCGCGTCAAAGTAAACGACGAGGCCCGGGTAGGCAATCTCAGAGTTCGTCGGCGTAACCTTGATAGACTCGATATTGACCGGGTCGTCCGTTACCATGATCCGGCAGTTGGCTGTGACTTTCGGGTTGACAGCGGAAGTGGCTGTGGCGTAAACGTACGAGGTCTCGTCAGATCCTATCGTGATTACGCCGCCGGGGGTGATGCTCGTTCCCAAAGAATGCGCTTCGAGCGTCCACGTGACGTCGGGAACAGTTCCGTAGACCGTGTAATCCAGTTGCTTCGACGTGCCGCGCTGAACGAAGGTGTCGTAAAACGCGAACTCTATCTCCACGACCTGGTCCGACACCTCGTCGAAAACGGCCTTCACGAAGACGTCGAAATAGCCGCTGCCTTCTGCCTTGCCGGCCGTCGAAAAGTCGGGCGCCTTCCCGTTCACGGTGACCGGAGGAATGTTTCCCGCTTCCCAGTCAAACCCTTCGGCGTCTTCAATTTCGATCCGGTAATAGTAGTCGCCGTCCGCTTTCAGCAGCTCTTCGCTGTCATTCAGCTTCGGCCATTCCGAGGGATCGTCTATCGCCGGGTCGCGAAGAACTATGCACGTGTACAGGGGCGAGTTGTCCACATACCAGCCGTCGGCCGAGCCGTACTCAACGTAGTTGGTAATATCCGCGTACATCGCCATTTTCGAGGCGGTCGCGCCGGAAATACGCGTCGACACGAACCACTTCGAAGTGTCGAAGGTGATATTTATCGGCGACGTGACCGGCGTCTCGCCGTCAGCGGAGGCGCAGATAAAGAAGATCAGCGTTCCGAGGCATAAAAGCGCGAGCGTGAACACCGCCGCCGCTGTGATTCTTCCGTTCTTTTTCATGTTGTCAGCTCCTTCCGGCCGTTCCGTCTTTTCCCGCGGGAACGGCCCCCGTTTAAACAGGCGCGGGAACCGGGAAGCCCGGTTCCCGCGCATTCTTTGATAACTCTGTTGAGCGGTTCGCTTTTGTGTCTTTTTCCGTAAATTCAGCCGGCCTTATTGTAGGCCGTTTTCCGGCGTTTTCGTATTAGAGTCTCCACCAGACGAGGTCCGAAGCCTCGAGCTCCTTCCGGTCGATGATCGACTTGACGTCGATGAACACCTTCCCGCCGTCTTTTTTGAGAAGCTTTTCGATTCCCGCTAGCCCGAGATCCCTGAATTCACGGTGGGCGACGGCGCAGATCACGCAGTCGGCGGGTTTCAGATCTTCGAGGGCGGTCAGCTTGATGTTGTACTCTCTGAGAGCCTCTTCGGGGGCCGCCCACGGGTCCGCGACCTCGGGCACAATTCCAAACTCTCCGAGGCGCTTCACTATGTCGGCAACCCTGCTGTTGCGCGTGTCGCGGCAGTTCTCTTTAAAGGTGAGGCCGAGAATCACCACATGCGCCTTTTTCGGCGCGAGGCCCGCTTCGATCATCTTCCTGACAGCCGCGTCAGCCACAAAAGCCGCCATGCCGTCGTTCACCGCCCTGCCGTTCGAGATGATTCTGCTGCGGCAGCCGAGCTTCTCCGCCTGGTACGTGAAATAATACGGGTCGACGCCTATACAATGACCGCCGACAAGACCGGGCCTGAAACCGAGCGCGTTCCACTTGGTGTTCATGCCGTCCACGACCTCGTTCGTGTCGATGTCCATGCGGTCGAAAACGGTCGCCAGCTCGTTCACGAACGCGATGTTGAGGTCCCGCTGGCTGTTCTCGGCCACCTTGACCGCCTCGGCCGTCCTTATGTTGGAGACCGGGAACGTGCCCGCTTCGATTATCATTCCATAGACGTTCGCGATCTCCTCAAGAGCCTCCGCATCGCTTCCCGAAACGATCTTCTTTATGTTCTCGAGTCTGTGCACCTTGTCGCCCGGGTTGATGCGCTCCGGCGAGTATCCGGCGCGGAAACCTTTGCCGTACGCGAGTCCCGACTCCCTCTCGAGAATAGGAACACACACGTCCTCGGTGCACCCCGGGTACACTGTCGATTCGTAAACCACGATGCTGCCTTCGGGAAGGTTCCTGCCCACGATCTCGCTCGCCCCTATTACGGGCGTCAGATCCGGCGTGTGGTCGGAGTTGATTGGCGTGGGCACCGCGACCACGAAAAAGCGCGCCTCTTTAAGGGCGGCCTCGTCCGACGTGAAGAAGACGTCCGACGCTTTTACCGCCTCGTCCCCCGCCTCGCCGGTCGGGTCTTTCCCCTCTTTATAAAGGGCGATTTTCCGCTCGTTTATGTCGAAGCCGACAACCTTGGCGCCTTTTCGCGCGAACGCGAGCGCCAGCGGCATTCCGACGTATCCCATTCCTATGACGGCAATTTTCGCGCCGCCGTTTTTGATTTCCGAAAATACAGACATCGGTGGTCCCCTTAAATCATAAAGCCCGCGTTTCAGTCAAAACGCGCGAGAAACACTTGAACGCTCCCTCCCCGCGGCTTTATTTCGTGTTCTCCTTGATAAACTTCTTCCTCTCGAGCGTCAGCTTCGTGACGGCCGCGTCGCTCTTTGCGGAAGCGGCTTTCTTTTCGGCGAGGTCCTCCGGGAATTTGGCCTCGATCTCCTCGAGGGTCTTCTTGCGCACGAAGAGTCTGGGGCGCCTGTAGACCTTGCCGTCCTCGGGGTTGGTCGCGAAGTACGAGTCGAGCGCCTGCTTGTAGTCGCTGACGACCTTCCTGTTTGCCTCGATCTCCTCGTCGTACTTTTTGATGCGGTTGACCGTCGACGGAAGCGTGTTGAAAGCGTTTTTCAGCTTCTCGGTGAGGGTCTTCGCGGCGTCGGCGTAGGGAGAGTTCATCTTCTGTTCGACTCTCTTGGCGACGACCTGGCCGTTCTTGTCGGTTGTGTTCTTGTAGCCCACCAGGTAGACGATGGGTTTCGTGATCTCGCCGGCGAGAACCAGGCCTTCGTTGATCACGCCGCGCTTGGGCTCCTCGAGGTCCGGGTTTGCCAAAAGCATCTCCTGCGTGAACATGTCGTTTACGCACTCGAGGTACTCGGACAGCTGGTGGAGCGACTCAAAATGGTCTTTGGCGGCGTTCGCGTCGGCGAAAACGTAGTCCTTCTCGTGAACACAGTACTTCGAGAAATACTGCTTCACGAAGGCGCGCACGCGGGCCGAGAAGTCGGAGAGAATCTGCTTTTTGTTCTCGCCGGTGTAGTTCTCGACTGACGCGTTCTTCGCGGCGGTGATGCCCTCTTTAATGCGAAGGTTGAGCGGAGCGGAAGTCAGGGCGGCGGAAAGGCCCTTGTAGAGTCTTGCCTCCCAGTTGTTCGTCTTCTCGCCGGCTAGCGCGCTGAACGCAGCGAACGCCTCTTCCCCGTCGCCGTTGTCGAGCGCGAGCAGCGCTGACTCACGGGTCACTTCTTTAAGGTCCTCGGTGAGCTTCGTGCCCTCGATCTCGGCGGCAACCGCCTTCGTGATAACGTTTTGAAAATCGTTCTTGACCTTCTCTTTTTCTTTTTCCGCTTCGGCCGCAAGCAGCGCCTCACGGGCCGCCGCGACGTCTATTCTGGTGCCGCAGGCCTCGCAGAACACAAACAGCTTTTCGTCGTCGGCCTTGGCCGCGGCTCCGCAGTTGGGACAGGTGAGATTGATTGACATATTTATATCCTCCTTCTTCGTATTCGAGCCGGATTTTATTCCGGTTTTATTTTACTATTTTTCGCGCCCCGCTTCAACCATTTTCGCCGTCCCGCCGTCAGAAGTGCCGCCGTTTTAATGTTATTTCAAGAATTCCGGCCGTTTAAACGCGCGCAAAGGCGTTCTTTCGGGAATGCGCGGGATGCAATTCACGAACACGCGGGATAGAATTCACGAACGTTACGCCTACTATGCGAGTGCAAAGCCCGTTCACCGCCCGCCGAAATCCCTTGCAAAAACGCCGCCTCCTGTGATATCATTTCCCCATGGCAAACGGAATTTCAGACCCGTTTTTAACCGGCGTTTTTTCCGGAAGGAGACAGATCATATGGCGAAAAATCAGAACCAGCAAAATACCGCGCGCGGCGTTTACGAGTGGGTCCCGCAGAACAGGCTCACGAGGATCGACGACGTCTCTCTTGCGAGGGCCAGGTCGTTCTGGCAGCGCGGATTCGTTGAAAAAGTTGAGATAATAGAGAAGAAGAACGAGGACACCGGCGCGACCGAACACGTCGTGAAGCTCTCGTTCAACGTTGTCATCTGCATTCCGATTCCCGATGAGGGCGAGGTGGAGCGCGACAACGACATTCACTTCCTGACCAGGAAGCTGACCCAGCCCCTCAACTACTGCGGCGAGTGCACCTGCAACGAAAACCGCTGCGTCCCGGAGATCGCGGCGTACATGAAATACCTTTCGGACAGAGGAATGCTCGACGCCGCCCTCAAGGAACGCGCCGTGTACAGGGAGACGTCCGGCAGAGGCGACGCGATTTACGAGTTCGACTGGACGCCCGAAAAGCCGGCGCTTCAGGAAGTTCCCGACCCGGTGCTCGAGCTGGCGGAGCGCGTTCTCGATAAAAAACTCGTCACACTGAGGCCGCGGCTCTCCGACCAGGGCTACGTGCTCATCGACTTCGACAACAGGATCTGTGCGAGCCTCCAGAAGCACGACCCGGCATTCTCGTCCACCGACCTCGTCCTCGCGCTTGACAGACTCGGCGACGAACCGTCCAACATGAAGGACGGCGTGACCGTCGGCATTGCCTTCGACCCCACGCGTGCCACTTGCGCCTCAGCGTGCCCGAACTGCAAATGCGAGTACTGCATTCCCGTTCTCGCCGCCTACCTTAAGTACTGCCGCGGCAACGGCCTCGCGGACAAGATAGAAGAAGCCGCCAAAACCCGCGCGGTCTACCCGGAAAACGTCCGTTTCAGCACGCGCGAACCCGCCTGCCGCCTTACCGCCGACAGAATCGAAAAGCTCCGGGACGAGCTCACCACGCTGCCCCTCAACCTTCTCGAGACGGTCATCCGCATGACGGAGACGAACCGCGTTTCGGTCATTCCCTACACTCCCAAAGATGACGGCGATGAAGACGAACGGACCGCGCTCTGCACCGTCTGCATCCGCTTCTACAAATCCTCCAAGAGGTCGCTCACCGGCTCCTCTTCGATCGAGGACTTCGAGCTCGGCGACGACGCCGAAAACCAGGACATCTACCCGATTCCGGTCTACTCGCTCGATTTTCTCAGCAAAGAGATCAACTTCTCCAACCGCATAATTATCGTCGCGGCCGTTGTCGGTCTTCTTCGCCAGCACGGAATCTCCTCCGAGGCCCTTCTCAGCGAGCGCAGCGAGGTTCTCGACCGCTTCCTTGAGAGTTCCCGCAACACGCCCGGACTCGAGCGCATCATGAAGCTGGCGAAAAACGAGAAGACGAACTCGCTCTACTGCGTCGTGGAAGGCGCCCGCAACTCCGGAAAACAGCAGGTCGTCGAGAATATCGCCGACGTTCTCGCGCAGCACGGAAAGATCAAGACCAAGGAGTACCAGCGCTGCACGTTCGACGAACTCGTCAGGACCTTCGTGCGCCAGTGGAATCCCGAATACCGCGACGGCGGCGACCCCTACAGTTTCCCGTCCGGCAAGTACTACGCCGGCTACAAGTTCAACGTCTTCGAGAAGAACGTTCTCTACGTGATCTCCGGCCTCTCTTCGTTCCTGAAATCCCTCAAATCCAACGAGTACGGGATGTTCGAGACCGACCACATTAAAGAGATCCTCGGCCGCGCGCTCCGCGACACCTACATCGTGATCATCGGGCTCAGCGCCGAAGACGTGGAGGAGTTCCTGTCGCTGGACAGCCGCTACAAATTCCTCTACGGCCGGAACGTGCTTCACCTCGAGAACATGACCACCGAGCAGATCTACGAGGCGTACATTTCCGAGCTTTCCGACGACGTCCGCGCGAAGATCGAAGACCCTGAGGAGTTCCGCAAAACCTTCGCGGAGTTCATGGCGTTCAACGAAAAATTCCTGCCGATCGGCAACACCGAGCTCGTCAACTACCTCTCGAACTACAGTAACGTCGAAGGCGCGCCGGTCCTTCCGCCGAACGTCTACAACAACAAAAAAGCCGCCGCCGCTCTCGACGAGATGATCGGCATGAAGGCCATCAAGGAGCAGGTCCGCGACTTTGAGTCGTTCATTTCCTTCCAGAAAAAGGCAAAAGCGGCCGGCATCAACGTCGAGCACGGCAACATGCACATGCAGTTCCTCGGCAACCCCGGCACCGGCAAAACGACGGTCGCCCGCATCATCGCGACGATGCTTTTCGACATCGGCGTCCTTCAGAAAAACAAGCTGGTCGAGGTCGAGCGCAAAGATCTGGTCGCGCCCTACGTCGGCCAGACCGCGATAAAGACGTCGTAAAAGATCAAGGAAGCGATGGGCGGCGTTCTGTTCATCGACGAG
>JAEEGF012406686.1_pt1 | contig 11811 bp, 5 predicted proteins | sample 9134171 | NCBI WGS metagenome assembly JAEEGF01 (sample SAMN16246542, study PRJNA631951) | gut metagenome | biome: gut microbiome; feature: rumen; material: AP-attached | host: Bos | place: Iran: Karaj | collected 2018-10 | reverse complement strand
CACAAGCCGATCCTGCACATTTGTACCCGCGCCCATCTTTTGGGTGCTGCCCAGCAGGACGCGCACCTGTCCGGCGCGAACCTTGGCGAACAGTTCCTTTTTCCGGGCTTCGGTGTTAGCGTCATGGATATAGGCGATCTCGTTTTCCGGGACGCCCATCGCCATGAGCTTCTTTTTCAGATCGTCATAGACATTGAAGCTGCCGTCATCCTTGGGGGTGGAGAGGTCACAGAACACAAGCTGCGCCCCGCGCTGCTCCGTGGTCTGCTCCCATATCCGAAAAACATTCCGGGCGCAGGTGGACACCTTTCCATTCGGGTCATCGGCGGCCAGAGGGTTTATCAGCCGCATATCCAGCGCCAGTTTTCTGCCGTCGTTGGTGATGCGGAGCATATTGTCCACCTTGGGATCGACGCCGCCCCCTCGTATCTTTTCGGCACGCTCGGCCAGCCCTGCGATCATCTCCCGTTGGATCTCCGAAGGCTTGATGACCTCCGTATGGAAGTTTGCTTTGGGAACAGGCAACTTCAGCATATCCGCCGTCTGTATATCAGCCGACATCTTGAATGTGGACATGAGTTCGGGCAGATTATAAAACTTGGCAAAACGGGTCTTGGCGCGGTAGCCGCTGCCCTCCGGTGACAGCTCGATGGCGGTGATGGTTTCCCCAAAAGCCGCTGCCCAATCGTCAAAGTGCAGCATATCCATTTCCTCCAGCGTGTGATACTGCAAATACCGCTGGATAGTGTAAAGCTCTACCATGCTGTTGGAGATCGGGGTGCCGGTGGCAAAGACAACGCCTCTGCCGCCTGTGATCTCGTCCAGGTACTGCGTTTTCATAAAGAGGTCGCTGGACTTCTGTGCCTCGGTCTGCGCGATGCCGCCCACATTCCTCATCTTGGTCGCCAGAAAAAGGTTTTTGAAATAATGGCTCTCGTCAATGAAGATACGGTCAACGCCCAGCTCCTCAAAGGTCACCAGGCTGTCCTTGCGGCTCTGATCGTTCAGCTTGGCAAGTCTCGTTTCCAGAGAGTGCTTCGTCCGTTCCAACTGCTTGACCGTATATCGTTCGGCCTTGGCGCGCTTGGCCTCGTCTATGCCGTCCATGATCTCGTCGATCTGACGCTGGATGATGATTTGCTGCCGCTCGGCGGACATGGGGATTTTCTCAAACTGAGAGTGTCCGATGATAACAGCGTCATAGTCTCCGGTAGCGATCCTCGCGCAGAATTTCTTGCGGTTTTTGGTTTCAAAGTCCTTTTTTGTCGCCACAAGGATATTGGCAGAGGGGTAAAGCTGGAGCCATTCCGCCGCCCATTGCTCGGTGATGTGGTTGGGGACGACGATCAGAGACTTGGTACAAAGCCCCAGCCGTTTGCTCTCCATGGCCGCCGCCACCATCTCATAGGTCTTTCCTGCGCCCACCTCATGGGCAAGCAGGGTGTTCCCGCCGTACATGATGTGCGCGATGGCGTCAATCTGGTGCTTTCGCAGGGTGATCTCCGGGTTCATCCCCGAAAGGCGGATTTGGCTCCCGTCATACTCGCGGGGACGGATGGAGTTGAAAGTCTCGTTATAGATGCGGCTCAGGCGCTCTCGGCGGTCAATATCTTTCCATACCCATTCGACAAATTTCGCCTTTATCAGCTCCTGCCGGTCTTGGGCGATGGCTGTTTCCTTTTTGTTGAGAACCGGCTTTTTATTCCCATGCTCATCGTACACATAGTCAAAGATACGGACATCCTTTTGGTTTAGGGTTTGCTCCAGAATATGATAGGCGTTGATGCGCTTGGTGCCGTAGGTGGTGATGGTCTTGATATTGCCGCTGTCGGCGTTCTTGTTGGTGATGTTCCACTCGCCTGTGGCAGCGGAGCGTAGGATATGAATTCTGTCCTGCCCATAATACCGCGTCCCGAACATCTCATACATGAATTGTTCGTAGATCTCCGTGGGTATCCAGTTGACGCCGATGCGGACGCCGATCTCGCCAGCGGTGAGGTCAACCGGCTGCACCGCCTCCAACGCGGTGATGTTCACCCGTATCTGCTCTTTCTTTTCAGCCGGTAATGCCTCGGCCATGGCCTTGGCCATACGGAGCTTGCGGCGCACGTTCCCAGACAGGTACTCGTCCGCCGTCACAAAGGGATAGCGGGACAGGTCGGCATGGGCTGCGGGGATTTCCCCGGCAGTCTCGGCGCAGCGAACATCCCGAAAGATCACGCCCGCGAGGTCTGCTTCCAGCTCCTCCTCGGTTTTGCCGGACAGCTCGGACATATACGCCATATCCACACGGGCTTTCTCAGAGATAGAAACGGCGAGGGCTTCGCTGGCGGTGTCCACGCTCGTTACCGGCACATGGGGACGGATGGTGCGCTTGGTGAACATATCCGCCTTACGCTCAAAGATGCCCTCCTCGTCCAGCACCTCCAAAGAGCATAGCAGGCAGTAGCTTGCGTCCTCTCCAAAGGCGAGGTTATTGCCCCGGCTGTTCAAGATGCCATATTTCTTGGTGTACTCGTCATAGAGCCGGTTTAGCTTGGCCTGCTCCGCTTTTATATCCCCCTCCGGGTAGTCCTCGGTCTGAAGCCCAATGAGCCTGCGGACACTATCGCGTATGGCGATCATGCCCCGGATGCGGTTTTCAGCGGTGACGGACACCTCCACGGGATACATCCGGGAGTTTTCACGGTAATAAACCGTGCCGTCTGAAAGGCAAAAGCTGAAATTCCGCACGGCGGGATCGGCGGGAATAGAGCGATCATCTTCCTCATCCTCCAGCTCGTCCACCTCATAGGCGATGATCTCGGCGTGAAGATTGCTGATCGCGTCCCGGAGCTGCTCGGACAGGTCTGCGCCGTCCTCGGCTTTGCAGGCGCTGTCCATGCCAAAGCGGGTGCTTTCCATGACCATGTTGCCCAGCACCATATCCGGGTGCTGCACAAAATAGCTGTTCATGCGGATGCCGTTTTCATCGGTATCCAGATGCACCCAATCCGGCTCAATGTCCGTCATGCGGTCACGCTTTTGCAGGAAGATAATGTCGCTGGTGACTTCCGCACCGGCGTTGCGCTTGAAGGCGTTGTCCGGAAGGCGGATCGCGCCGAGCAGATCGGCGCGCTGGGCAAGGTACTTTCTGACGGTGGAGTTTTCCTTGTCCATCGTGCCTTTGCTGGTGATAAAGGCCACGATGCCGCCCGGACGCACCTTGTCCAAGGTCTTGCCGAAAAAGTAGTCGTGGATCAGCCAATGGTATTTATCGTACTGTTTGTCCAGCACCTTGAAATCCCCAAACGGCACATTGCCCACGGCCACATCAAAGAAGCTGTCTGGCATCTGCACTTTTTCAAAGCCGTCCACGGCGATCCTGCTGTTCTGATAGAGCTGCTGGGCGATGCGCCCGGAAATGCTGTCGATCTCCACGCCGTAGGCTTTGCTCCCGGCCATGCTGTCCGGCAGCATCCCGATGAAGTTACCGACGCCGCAGGCTGGCTCCAGAATGTTCCCGGTCTGGAAGCCCATCTGAGAGAGGGCACTATACACGGCCTCGATAATAACAGGAGAGGTGTAAAAGGCCGTCAGCGTACTGGCTCTGGCGGCGGCGTACTCTTCCTCAGTAAGAAGGGATTTCAGTTCTTCATAGTGGCTGCTGCGCTCGTCAAAGCAATCGGCCAGACCGCCCCAGCCCACATAGCGGGATAGTACGGCCTGTTCCTCCGGGGTGGCAAGCCGTCTCTCCGCTTCGATCTTTTTCAGCGTGCGGATTGCCTCAACATTGGCATTGTATTTCTCGGTGGGGGTGCCATAGCCCAACTCTGGGTCGGTGATGCGGAAATCGTGTCTTTCTTCGGCGGGTATCTCCGGGTGCAGCACGGAAAACTCCACGCGCTCCCGATGCTGCTTCGGCGGCGCGAGGGTGACGGGCTGTTCCACGGCGGGTGCTGGCGTCGGTGCATTGACCGGCTGCAAGCTGCCCTCCTCAAAGGCATACACATTCTGTCCGGTCTGCTCGGACATCTCTGCGGCAAGCATGGCCTGCCGGAGCATCTCGTCAATGCGATCTGAAGGTGCGGCGGCTGGCTGTTCCCACTTTGAAGCAAGCTGGTCGATCTGCTGGTGAATGGCATCCACAAGCTGGGAAATCTCCGGGTTGTCCCAGCCTTCGGCGGTCAGATAATCCTCGACCAGCGTATCCACGCCCTCCCTGCACTGGATAAAGTCCAGGCTGCCAGGGAGCGGTATTGTATTCTGGACGCCGAGGGCTTTCAGCTTATCTTTCGGCAGTGCTGTATAGGCGGCAAAGGCTTCCTCGAAAGAGCTATAAGTCTGCACCTCAAGCTGCCCAGCCACCTTCAAATCCGGGATCACATAGAAGTGCTGGATAAACGGAGAAGGCTGTTCTTCGGCGGCTTGTTCTGCCTCCGGCTCGGTTTCCGACGGCGCAGATGCAATCGGCCTCGGTTCCCGTTTCTCACCAAAGAGGGAGTATGTTCCCTCTCGGTAGGAGATCATGGCGGCAAGAGCTTCCTGTCGGCTGGTATAATACCGATCCTCCGGCTTTGTCCCATCGGCCACAGACACCAGCATCTGATAGATTCCCTCCACCTTAGCCGGATCTGTGAGCTGGCCCTGGATCTCCTCGATATTTTTCCAATAATCCGCGATGGGATTATGACTGAACGGAATCGGCTGACTGTCCGGCAGATCGAAAAAAGCCCCTTGAATGATGATTGCAAGCTGACGCCGTTCATACTCCGGCATGGCAGCACAATCCTCGTCGGATAGAAAGCTGCCATAGTGGATCAAGGTCTCTATGCGTCTGGCCGCCTTTGTCCAACTCCAGTCTAGCTTGGCATAAGGAGCTGTGATGTCGCCGTGACTGAAGGACAAGCCCTTGCTGCCATAGCTGGTATTATCGTTGCCGCCATAGGAACCGCTGTCGCCGTGATAGCTCTGTAAATACTTCGCCCGTTCCTTTATGTCGGGATGCTCCAGATAGTAGGAGTAAACGCCGAGTCTGTAATGGATGCTGCCGCTGCGCAGGAGCTTGTCGATCTCATCCATGGTAATAAACTGCCTGCGCTGCGGCTCATAGCTTTCGGCAGCGGAGAAGATGACCGGCTCTCGCTGCAAATCTGTAAGGCGCAGCAATATCTCTCTCGGACGGTGAAAATGAAAACGCAGAATGTCCCGATCCGCCTCATAAGCAGAAACGAAAGTGCTGACCTCATCTACAAGGGCTTGCAGGCTTTCCGGCTGCTTCAACAGCTTTTTGATTTCTGCTGTGTTTTCCGGGAAACCGCCGTGTGACATATAGACGCCGTTTACGGTAGGCAGTAAAGCCTGCTCTTTTGCTCCATCGTCAATATCCTGCCGGAGATACCAAAGACTTTCCGCGATCTGCTGGTACTCATAGCCCTGCACACGGTCAAGCTCGGTCTGCGGCATATACCGCCCCATATCCAGAAGCTCCCGGATGCGTTTTGCGGCGTCCGTCCAAGAGATCAGCATGGCCGTTCCGCTCTGGGCACTGTCGCCGGAGGACAGCCGGATGCCCTCACTGCTGTACCAAATGGCGTATTGCCTTCCGTTCAGATAGAAGCCTGCCCCGTTGGTACCATAGTGCCGCATAAGGAAACGGGCGTTTTCCTCCAGCGGCTTGTCTTTCATAAAGTAGGCGCAGACGATCAAACGGCTGTTGCGGTCATTGGCCCCGATGCACAGCGCCTCGTCAATGACCTGTTGGGAATAGCGGATACCGTAAGATACCGGCTCGGCGGGTGCTGTGACCGGCTCTGCTGTGGGCATGGCCATATCAAAAAGGGACATCTGCTGGCTGTCCTGGGATTTCAGCCCTTTGATGTCCCTGTTGATATGGTATTCACCGCGCTCAATGACCTGCGCGGTCAGCTCCGCCACAAGCTGCCACGAAAAGACGCTCTCGCTGGTGCGGGAGAGATACGCACCCTCCCACATAAGCAGGCCGTCCTCCTGCGGCTTGTAGCCCACGCGGGTGCGGTCGCTGCCTACAAGAAGCTCCGTATAGCGGTCTTGATAGGCGGATTTCAGATACTCCGCGCGCTCGGTCACATCGGGATGGGCGGCAAAGTACATTTCGATCTGCTGTTTCTTATAGATCAGATCGTCCTCCGGGTTAGAGAGGATGGCATTAATCAGCCGCTCATTCAAAAACGCAGGAAGCACATCGCCTCCTGCGTTCTCACGCTGTTCTCCTGCAATCTGCGTCGCGGCCAGATCATCAGAAGTTAGTTGTAAATCAGCTCCGTCAGCACCGTTTCCTCCGCCGTCTGCCGAATGTTGTTCATCAGCCCTACCCATTTCATCTGATCGGTGTCTTTCAGTTCCTCCGTCACGCCCTCGGCTCTCGCCATCTGCGCTGTGATCTGCTCCATCCGGGATCTCGCCGTCTGCTCGATCTCCAGCAGATGCTCCGTCAGCTTCCCGCTGGTCAGAAGGTTGGTGTAGGTCACTCTGCGGTGCTGCCGGAGATACCGGCGTCGCATAAGGCCGTATTTCCCAAGCGTCACCTCCGGCTCCTGCGGGGGCAGCAGGTTGGGCAAACGGTACTCGCCCTGCATCGTGTATGTCAGCTCGTTCATGTTCATGGCTCCTTTCTGCCTCGTTGTTTCTTCCAATGACAGGATACTCGTCTTTGGGGACATCCGCAAATATGCGATTTTGCTTTTCCGGCTGGCGCTCTATGGCTGTGACAGTGCGGGAGATCTCCGTGAGGCACATCTGCGCGATGTCCCCGGTAGCCACGCCCAGCGCATTGAGGGTCTGCGGCGTGTTGAAGTCCACAACACCCCGGAAGTCATCGTCCGTAAAGTAATTGGACGGGTCAATGCCGCATCGCACGAGGAGCATATACGCCACACTGTTTTGCAGGGCGTTCCGATACTGCACCTCGATATTCAGGTCGTCCAGCTCCTCCAAAAAGCTGTTTTCTTTATAGTAATGCAGCTCCTGAAGATAGTCCTGCATATTGTCCTCCACAGCGTTCTTTGCCGCAGAGATCAGCGCAGCCGCAAGGGTGTATTTGTTGTCCAGTTCACCAAAGCTGTTTTCCAGCGCCTCCGTGACCTCCTGCTCATATTTCCGGCGCATTGTCCAGATGGGAACACGGCGGGAGAAGCGTCCGGGATGGGTGTCGGATACATCAAAATAGTATTTCAGCCGTGCGCGGCCTGTGGTATTGCCGTCATATACGGCGATGCCCGTCGCGCCCCGGTTGACCCAGCGCCCAAACTGGCGATTCCACTTGTCAATCTCCAGTACAGCGGTGGCGTCCGGGCGCTGGGCATAGAGTAAAAGCTGCTCATCAAAGGGGAGCCGGAAGTTCCGGCAGGCCGTGGTCAGAAAACGTTGCCACTCCTGCGGCGCTGTCACGTTCTTTTGGGTGCGTGTATATAGCTCCGTGATAAGCTCATATTTCGTCGCCATCGGCGTTGCCTCCTATCCTTTTGGTTTTACCGTGCGTCGCCTCTATCTTTTGACTTTGGCTTGATGGACTTGCCCTCGGCGTCGTAGTTTTTCGGGTCAGCAGCGGGCGTGTCCCAGCCGAACATGGAGCCTGCGGACATGGCCGACTCCTGCTGCTTGCTGACGCCCAACTTTCGATTGAGAAGATCGGCGACCCTCCGGGCGCTCTCCGGGGTGCAGCCATCATCCGTGATCAAATACCCGTCCTTTCCGCGCTGCAATGCGATGACGCTGCCGGAAGATTGCAGCACGGAGAAGCACTGCTCTGGGAGAGAGGAACGGATAGGAATGACGGTGGCTCCCGTCATTTTCATTCTTTCGGCAAATTCACAGATATGATAGAGATTTTCGCCGATCTCCACATGGAAGTCGTCGATATACCGGCATACATAATCGCGGGCTGCCTGCCCCTCGCGCATCATGCGGATGCTGTCGCCGTCGTCGATGCGGAACTTCTCGTTGTAGTCCGGGGTGATGAAGCGGATGCCCCGCGCGGCATGGGTCATGTGCCGATCCAGCCAATCCCGCTTGAAGCAGTAGCAGTACAGGTTATATTCGCCCTTGTTGGGGTTGAGCCGGAGCATAAAGGTATAAGACGGGGTATCCGCCCGGAAGCCAAACTCCCGGTCATTCCCGTAACTGCTCTCGGGGTAGCTATAGCAGAACTTGGACAGAGTACGGCGATTCTTTAGTACGCTGCCATACTGATCGTCAAAACGCAGGGCGTTGATGACCTCATCAAATTCGTCCTTGAAATCCTGCGTTTTCAGATCGTCCCGGTGACCTGTCCATGAGGAAAGGAAGGCCTCTCCGTCGCCGTCCAGATCGCCGCGAAGATGCCCGATGCATCCGGCCTGTCCCTCAATCTGAGTGCTCTGGGAATAGCTGTACATCCGCTCCTGCGGCGTCATAGGTCTGATAGTAAGTTCCATTATCGTTCACGCTCCTTATTGGATTTATTGTGTTTGTTCTGTAGCGCCGGCAAGAGATGCCGCTTGCGGAATGCCCAGTATTCCGGATGATTTCTCTGAACGCTTGCGTCGATCACGCTTTCATATTTGCCCGGAGGATAATGCTCGATGACGGGCGCCTGGTACAGCTTTCTGTCCATCAACTCCCGTATGACAACCTGCGCGTCACAGTCTTCCTCAAAGCAGAGGTAGCTGCCATCGGTAAAGCCGCATTTTATCGCGGCGCCGGAAAGAACATTGCCTGCGACGATTTGATGCACCATGATGCCGCCGTGGCTTTCCGTGCCAACGGAGTAAACGCCGTCGCAAAGCGTGTGGCAGCTTTGAACCTTTCCCCAAGGGGAGAATCCGGGCTCCACCACCATCTTCGCTTCCAGCACCTCCTGAATCTCTGCGACCCTTTCTGCCGCGCGCTCCACTAAATCTTTCTGAGCACTGAACAGATTGCTGTGGTAATGCCCCCAGTAATAGTTGCCATTGGAACATCTCCAGGTGACAAAATCATTGGGAATATGCTGGCTGACGCCAAGGACAAATTCGGTATCTCCTACATGAACCGAGTCCGTGATGATATACCCAGCATTCGTTCTTTCGCTCATATCAGCGTGCCTCCTTCTCTGCTTCCCGCAGCAGCACGGCCACAGCTTTCCCGCTACGGACGGTGTTCTTTTCGGACAGCACCTTGTTCTGCGCACAGAGGACAGCGCGAATATTTGGCACCGTGATGCCCGGAATCTCCACCATTTCCTCCGGCGAAACCGTGAGTATCTGGATCGGGGAATACCCGGCCTCCGCAAAGATGCGAAAAAGCCGCTGTTCAAATCGTTCTCGCTTCATATTTGCATACACTCCTTTCACCTGTGATATGTATGATCGGCGCTCCTGTAGAAAAATGTGTAAATATATGTCTAATAGCAAAAGAAAAATGTGTTTAGTTGGCGTTGATAACATCAGAAAAATGTGATAAAGTATAGTGGACCTCTCAATGAAGGATGGTGACATGCTTGAAACGCAATGCGATTCAGATACTGATCAATTGGAAAGCCAGCGATGACCGCAAGCCTATGGTCCTTAAGGGTGCACGACAAGTCGGTAAGACATGGCTGATGAAAGAGTTTGGGAGAAGCTGCTACGACAGCGCAGTCTATTTTAACTTTGACGAAGAAGACCAGCTCAAATCCATTTTTGAAGCAAACAAAAACCCCCATCGGATAATCGAGCTGCTTTCTTTGATTGCCGGAGAGAAAATCGTTCCTGGCAAGACGCTGATTATTTTCGATGAAATCCAGGAATGCCCGGAGGCACTGAATTCCCTGAAGTATTTCAAAGAGAAGGCGAATGAATATCACGTCATTGCGGCTGGCAGCTTGCTTGGTACACTTCTTGCAGAGCCCAAATCCTATCCGGTGGGTATGGTCAATTTGCTTGACATTTTCCCGTTAGGCTTCGATGAGTTTCTGGACGCAACCGATCCCGCGCTTTTCGCCTATTATGAAAGCATCCAAAAAGGTCAGGAGATTGAGGAGATCTTTCACCATCGCTTGCTGGATGCCTACAACAATTACTTGATTATCGGAGGAATGCCGGAATGTGTTGCCTCGTGGGTGAAATACAAGGATCCTGCGCGTATTTCTCAAATCCAAAAAGAGCTGATCGAGGTTTATGAAAACGACTTTTCCAAGCACAATGGCAAGGTCAACAGCGGGCGCATTCTCATGGTCTTTCGCAGCATCGTCGCGCAGCTTGCCAAACCCAATGAGAAGTTCATGTATGGGGCTGTCCGGGAAGGCGGCAGAGCGCGTGATTTTGAAGAAGCGATTGAATGGCTTGTTTCTGCCGGTATGTTGAACCGTGTCTACAATGTCTCCAAGATGGAGCATCCGCTTGCCGCTTTTGATAAGCTGGATCAGTTCAAGCTGTTTGTGTTTGATACTGGCCTTCTCAAACACATGGCCGGTATTGATAACAGCGCGATCCTCTTGAAAAGCGACTATCAGTTCAAAGGTCCACTGACAGAGAACTACATTTTGCAGCAGCTTCGCGGCCAGTTCGATGTTGAACCCAGATATTACTCTGACAAGAACAGCGAGATAGATTTTGTTCTGCAATACTGCACAGAGATCATCCCTGTTGAAGCCAAAGGTGGAGAAGACAAGTCTGCACCTTCGTTCAAAAGGTATATCTCTGAGCATCATCCAGCTCATGCCATTCGATATTCAAAACGTGGTTACAGAAAAGACGGGGAAATAACAAATCTGCCGCTATATCTAGCGCGAAAAACAAAAGACTTGCTATGAAAAGCAGCCCCTCACGACGATGCGAGGGGCTGCTTCCTCAATCGGATAAGGGCGGCCTTTCAGCCGCCCCAGGGTCTTATTTGCGCTTCGATGTGATATGCAGGAACACCAGACTGCCGAGAATGAAAACGGCAAGCGCGATGGAAACAGCGGTTTTCACATCCATTATTCAGCATCCTCCTTTTTTCGCTTTTTCTTAAATGCAAAGAAGCCGCAGACTGCAGCCCCGGCAAAGCCCACGCCCGTCAGCGAATACCAAAGGACGGGATTGCGGTCATCGCCGGTCTTGGGCGTGTCTCGCAGCTCGTTGTGCATTTCGATTTTGACCTCCGCGTCGGCGCTGATCGTGACGATCTTATCCACGGGCAGCACATAGGCGGCGGAGGCGTTGTCGGACACCTCGGACACACGGTAATCACCGCAGCGCAGCCCCTCAATGAAGATTTCGCCCCGCTTGTCCGTGGTGAACACCTTTTCATAGCCATTCGGCCCGGAGACGCGGAAAGAAAAGCCCTCGATCTTGTTGTCCGAGGAAGTCTTGAAGATTTTGAGAGCGCCAGTCTGCGGGTCGTTGATAAAGCAGCCTTTCCCGGCCTCGTTCTCTACGATCACGGTCTTGCCATGCTCCACGATCTCGAAGTAGTAGGCGTTTTCGTCCAGGACAAAGCCCGCCGGTGCTTTCGTCTCGCGCGTGAAGTAGCCGCCATAGCTGAGATCTCCCTGCTCATAGACGCCCACGCTCACCTCCGGCAGCGTTCCGAGCTTTTCATCGTCCTTATCCAGTTCCTTGTTGTCGTTGCTGTCGCGGTAGAGTTCATACACAGCCCCGGTCAGCTTGTTTTCGGGATAGTCCCGATCCACCTTGGTAAGCTGCACCGTGCCGCGGATCAGCGTGTTTTCCAGCTCCAGCTCGATCACAGCACCGTCCTGATCCACATTGACCTCAAAGGTCTTGTCGGAGAGGACGTACCCAGTGGGCGCGGAGATTTCATGCACGATCCAGTTGCCATAGGGGACTTTGGCAAAAGAAAAGCCGCCGTCCT
>JAEEGF011706394.1_pt1 | contig 11812 bp, 11 predicted proteins | sample 9134171 | NCBI WGS metagenome assembly JAEEGF01 (sample SAMN16246542, study PRJNA631951) | gut metagenome | biome: gut microbiome; feature: rumen; material: AP-attached | host: Bos | place: Iran: Karaj | collected 2018-10 | reverse complement strand
GGATTGAATGCGTTCATGTTCATCCTCCTCACACGCCGCTGTAGGCGGAGAAACCGCCGTCGATCGGGATGGTGATACCGGTGATGAAGCCGGCGGCGTCGTTGTTCAGGAGAAACAGCACCGCGCCCGCGAGCTCCTCGCGCTCACCGAAGCGCCCCATGGGCGTCGCGGCGAGGATCTTGCCCGTGCGGGCAGTGGGCGTGCCGTCCTCGTTCCAGAGGAGCTTCGCGTTCTGCGCCGTAGAGAAGAAGCCCGGGGCGATCGCGTTGACGCGGATGCCCTGTCTGGAGAAATGCACCGCGAGCCACTGGGTGAAATTCGTCACGGCTGCCTTCGCGCCGGAGTAGGCCGGGATCTTGGTCAGCGGCGTGAAGGCGTTCATGGAGCTGATGTTCAGGATGTTGCACCCTTCCCTGCCCAGCATCTGGCGCGCGAACGCCTGCGTGGGGATGAGCGTGCCGAGGAAATTCAGGTCGAACACGCCGCGCACGCCCGCCTCATCCAGATCGAAGAAGCTCTTGGTGTCGGCGTCAATGTCGCCGTCCTCGTAGTATTCCTTGTCCGTCGTCGCCATCGGGTGGTTGCCGCCCGCGCCGTTGATGAGAATGTCGCAGGGGCCGAGATCGTTTTGGACCCGCTCCGCCACTTCGTACACCTGCGCCTTGTCGAGCACGTTGCAGCCGTAGGCTTTCGCAATTCCGCCCTCGGCGGTGATCTCGTCGGCGAACTTTTGCGCCTTGGACTCCGTGCGGTTTAAGAGCGCGACCTTCGCGCCCGCGCGGGCGAGCACCTTCGCAAACTCGGAGCAGAGCACGCCGCCCGCCCCCGTGACGACCGCAACTTTTCCGGTCAGGTCTGTATTCAAAACATTTTTCTCCATGACATTTACTCCTTGTCTGCGGGCGATTCGTGAATCGCCCCTACATGATCCATATAGTCCCAAACTCCCAGCATATACATGATGCCGAGCGCTCTGTCATACAGTCCGTAGCCGGGGCGGACACTGCCGGGCTTCTCGTCCCAGAGATGCCGTCCGTGGTCCGGGCGGATATAGCCCTCAAAACCGCAGTCGTGATACGCTCTGAGAATGTCCAGAATGCCGGTGTCGCCGTCGCAGTCGCGGTGGCTGGCCTCGGAGAAGTCGCCATTCGGGAAATGCTTCACATTGCGGATGTGGGCAAATGCAATACGGTCACAGTGACGGCGCACAATGTCCGCCACGTTGTTCTCAGGGTTGGCATTCAGGCTGCCGGAGCAGAGCGTGAGGCAGTTATGGGGATCGTCCACCATTTTGAGGAAGCGGTCGATGCTCTCCTCGTCCACCAGCAGACGCGGCAGGCCGAAAATGTCCCACGGGGGATCGTCCATGTGCACCGCCATCCTGATCCCCGTTTCGTGGCAGACGGGCATGATGCGCTCGAGGAAGTATTGGAAGTTTTCCCAGAGCTTCTCCTTCGTCACGTCCTTGTAGGCCTCGAACAGCTCGTCGAGCTTCGCCATGCGCTCCGGCTCCCAGCCGGGGAAGGTCATGTGGTATTTCTCGGTGAACGACATGACGTAATCCGCCATCTCCTTCGGGTCGTCCTGAATCATGTCCTTCTGATAATAGAGCGCCGTGGAGCCGTCGCCCACCGGATGGAAGAGGTCGCTTCGTGTCCAGTCGAAGATGGGCATGAAGTTATAGCAGATGACCTTCACGCCGAAGGGCGCGAGGTTGCGGATGGTCTGGATATAGTTTTCAATATACTGATCGCGGGTCGGCAGGCCGATCTTGATATCGTCGTGCACGTTCACGCTCTCCACCACGTCGGCGTTGAAGCCCGCGGCCTTAATCCCCGAGACCGCTTTTTCGATCTCCTCCGGCTGCCAGATTTCGCCCGGCATTTTGTCATGCAGCGCCCAGACGATGGTGTGCACGCCGGGGATCTGCCGAATATCATTCAAGGTTATTGTGTCGTTTCCTTCGCCGTACCAGCGAAAACCCATTTGCATTGACATGTGCGCCCCTTTCTTTCTTCCTGATCTGTTCCAGAATAATTCCAAAGGCGGAACCTGTCAATCGCTTCGGGCCAAAATCATGCCCGATGCTCCGCCTTGTCATCGGCACGGTTTCTGTATATAATAGCATTTATCATCGTTTTCAAAAAGGAGTATTCGCTTGAACCTCCGTTTTTTCAGACAATTCCATCGGGGCTTTGACGCCGCCGAATCCCTCCATCTGCCCCACGTAGGCCAGCGCATCCTCAAAACCACGCTCGCGGTGTTTCTGTGTCTTTTGATCTATGCGCTGCGCGGCTATGAGGGGCAGGACATGCCCACAGAGGCCGCCATCACGGCCATCATCTGCATGCAGCCGTATGTGCAGGAGGCAAAAACCTATGCGCTCAACCGCGCGGTGGGCACCCTGATCGGCGCGGGGTGCGGGCTGCTCCTGCTCCTGCTGCTTTCTGCGTTTCCCGCGCTGGGGCAAAACCGCGTCGTCCTGTACGCGCTGATGGCGGCAGGCGTGCTGACCGCGCTCTACAGCACGGTTCTGGTGCGGATGCCCACGGCAGCGAGTCTCGCGGCGATCGTGTTTCTGTGCATTGTGATCTCCTTTCCGGAGATCGACGAGCCGCTCCGCCGCGCAGGCACGCGGATGCTGGACGTCTTCATCGGCACGGCGGTTGCCGTCGCAGTGAACGTGTTTCGCTTTCCGCGCAGGAAAAATCCGAATCTGGTGTTCTTCGTCCGGACAGAGGATCTCGCGCCGGACCGCTTTTCGCACATCCCGCCGACCGCGCTGTATCGGCTGAACCATCTCTATAACGACGGGGCGAAAATCTGCCTCATGTCGGAACACGCGCCCGCCTTCTTCACGGTGCAGATGGGGGCGGCGAAAGTCAACATCCCCATGATCGTCATGGACGGCGCCGCGGTCTATGATCCGCACGAAAACACGTATCTGCACGCGAAAACGCTCCCGACGGAGGCGTCGAAGCGGGTCATGGATCGGCTGGATGAGCTGCAAATCAGTTATTTCATCTATACCATCCACCACGACAAGACCTGCATTTTTCATCGCGGCAGCGTCCGGGAGGAAGAGCAGGTCGTCTATGAGCGCATGCGCCGCTCCCCCTACCGGAGCTATCTGGAGGGAGAGATCCTTGATCCGGCGGAGATCGTGTATCTCAAGATCATCGGGCAGAAGGAAGAGATGGCGCTGCTTTCAGACCGCCTGCGGCCGATTCTGCCGGAGGATCAGCTCCGCCCGGTGGTCCGGGATCAGGCCGGCGGGCCGACGCTGGGAAGCCTCTACATTTATTCCGCCGGAGCCACAATGGAGCAGACTGGAAGGCGCGTGATGGCCATGCTGCGCCAGAACAATCCCGATCTGACGCCGATGCCCATCCTCTCTCGCGGAAAGTACCGCTCGGAGCGCGACGCGGTGCATCTTCTGCATCTGGTGGAAAAACACTACGAGCCGCTTCGGCTTCCTGTGCGGCGTCAAACATCATAAATAAAGTAAAAGTCCTGAAATCGTCGAGTTTCAATCCATAGGGATACCATACTCAGCGCATTGCAGGGCATGGGAGGTGCAATCATGCCTCCCGCCAAAGCAACGAAATCCGAACCTTGTGCCGAGTGGCGGCGGGTTCGGGTTTCCTGTTTTTATCGACTGCTTCCAATCACCGTTTTCGCGCATTCGACAGCAGCGCCCTCCTTCGCTATGGTGGCGAAGGAGGGCGTTTTTGCTCCGGTCATATGTTCTTTACACGGTCATGCCTGCCCAGCACTCCTACACTATAAGATAAATAAATATTCACTCAAATATTTACTGAAAATAACCCGGAGGTCGCAGGGTTTGAGAAATTTCGATTGAACATTTCCCCCCCATTGCCCCCCGGAAGCAAAAATGAGTAAAATGTTTCTCCTTTTTGACATAAGAAAAACCCTGAAATCGTTGAGATTTCAGGGTTTTTCGGTGGTTGCGGAGATGCGCGTGCCGTGATATGTACGACCACGTGGCACAAAGCGAAGGCTGCATGACGGCAGCCGCTCCGAAAAAAGCACCGCCGGCGCTTACTGCTGGCGGTGCTTTTGTGCATCTTGCCTTTTTCTGCGGCCGGATCGGTGTGCAGCTGCCCGGCCGCTTTTGTGCGTTATTCCATATAGCGGACGACCTGGCCGCTGATCAGGTGCTCCTTGCCGGCGCGGTCCTCGACCTTGTACCAGGTGGCGCCGTTTCTCTCCACGACGCCGCGAACCGGCAGGACCTGGCCCTGGAAGGCGCCGCCGTCGACGTTGCCCTGCATGTCACGCAGATTCACGGCGCCGGTGAATGTGACCAGCACCCGCCCTCCGATCTCTGCGATCTGCCCGTCGTCTTCCTGCTCCGGCTCTTCGGTCTCTTCCTCGTCAGGCTCTTCGGCCGGCGCCGCGACTTCCTCCGCGGTGATCGCGTCGATGATCTCCGACTTCTTCAGGCCGTCCATCTTCAGGCCCATGTCGGCGGCCAGGGCCTTCAGCTCTTTGACCGTCCACAGCTCCAGCTCCGCCCGATCCAGGTGTCCGACGACGGTCATGTCGCCGCCCGGCGCGCCGTAGTCCACACCCACGGTGGCGGGTTCCTGTCCAGTCTTCGCAGCTGCGGCAGCTTCGACGGCCGCCATTTTTTCCTCGATGCTTTTCACGGTGTTTCCTCCTTGCCGTTGTCGTTTTTGAACAGCTTTTTATAAATCTGATTGCACCCAGTCGCCGCCAGTCCGCTTGCGCCGCCGACCGCCGCGGCTGTGATCGGGTCCTGCGCCGGGAAGTCCATGACGCCCACGTACAGGCTGACCACGCCCAGCACGGCGCCGATCAGCCCGCAGAGGCCCGGCAGCCACTTCGTGTCAAGCGGCGTCGCTTTGATCAGCTCCGCCAGGATATACGTCAGGACGACCAGTGCGGCCACCGTCTGCACTCCGAACTCCATGTTTTTCTCTCCTTTCAGATCGTTGCGACCGCTCGCGCGGCCTCGTCTCTTAAAAACGCCTCGTAGGCCGCGCGCGCTTTGTCCGCCTTTTGCTGCGCTGCCTCGACGTTTCCGTTAATGTGCCCGCCTGTCACCGCCAGGGACGTCACATAGGACAGTTCCAGCGTTGAAAAAATCATTTCCATAGACAGGCGGCTCTCCTTCTCCCGGCGGGCGGCCGCCTCTTCCTCTTTCTTCTTCTCTTTCTGCACCTTCGTCCCCGCTCTTGCGACGACATACGCCGAAACAGCGGAGATAATGGCACAAAGCACGGGTACAAGCTCCGGCATTACAGCCCCTCCTTTTTCGCCGCTCTGACAATCATGGCGGCGATCTCTGCGCGGGTTGCTTTGCTGTCCGGGCTGAACGTCGTCTTGCTGGTGCCGCTGGTGATACCGTTCGCTGCGGCCCACACGACCGCGTCGTAATAGTACGCCGCGGCGGCGACGTCTTTGAACGGGTTCTTCGCTCCTTCCTGCTTCTTCGCTTTCGCGAACGCCCTCCAGATCATCGTTACGATCTGGCCGCGGGTGATCTCTCCCTGCGGCTGGAACATTCCGTCACCTACTCCGAATGCGACGCCGTTCGCCGCGGCCCACACGACCGCGTCGTAATAGTAAACCGTGGACGGCGCGACGTCTTTGAACGGGTTCTCTGCTCCTTCCTGCTTCTTCGCTTTCGCCGCAGCGCGCCAGATCATTGTGACGGCTTCCGCTCTCGTTGCCGTGCGATTCGGCTGTGTCCCGTCTGTGATTCCCGCGGCCTGCGCGGCAGCCCATTCTCCGCTTTTTACATACCACGGGTCCGGCTGCTGCGTCTGCTGCTGCGCGGCCCAGGCCGCATACTTCGGCACGCCGTAGCCTCGAATGCTTTTAGCATTTACCGTGATATATCTCCGGTCGACCGTGTCCTTGTAGTTCCCCTCGATCACGGTGATCGTGACGCCGTTGAAGTCTTCCACGACGCCCACGTGGTCTGGCGTGCCTGTGTTGTCCCCGGCGCCGGTGTCCTGCCAGTCGTAGTAAATCACGTCGCCCTTTTTGGGCTTGTAGTCGTCGCGTTCTTCCCACGCGCCCAGCTTTTTGAACGCCTCCACCTGATAGTAACAGCTGCACTCCCTGGGAATGATCCCGGTCATGCCGCATTTGATCGCCAGCGCAGAGACGAACGTCGCACACCAGGCGTCGCTGTATTTCACGGCGTACCCCCTCGGCAGCGGCTTCACGCTGTTGTACAGGTCAATGATTTGCCTGTGCTTTCCGCTCGCCTCCGAATAGCCGATAAATCCCCTCGCTGCTGTGACCAGTTTCTCCCTTGCCTCCGATTCGTTCATGCTGTTGCCGTTTCCTTTCTGCGTTCCTGCATATTTGTCGAAGTACGTCTGTCCGTATGTCGCCCTGCGCGCCAGCGCCGCCTCGCTCTGATCCCTCGGCCGCTCAAACTGAATCATGACCGCGTCAGACGCGGCCCTGACCGTCTGTGCCGTCTTCAGCGCCTTCACAACCGCAGGGAAGCTCTCTGTCAGCTCCTTCCACAAAAACGCCAGTTGCATATCCAGATCGCCGATCGACGCGCCACGCGAACGCGCGAACGCCAGCAGCGCCGCCTTCCGCGTGTGATAGGTCCACTGCGCCAGGCCGTACCCCGCAGAATCTCGCGCGAACTCCGTGTACCTGCCGGCGTCGACCGCTGCCGTGTATGTGGCGTCGGTATAGCCTAATTTCCGTTCGTATGCGTTCTCCAGATTGACGGGGGACAGCCCGCTTTCTGCGTACAGGTTCCCCATGAGGCCAGCCGCTCCGTGCGGGTTCCCGATTTTGCCCAGCAGGTAGGACCAGATCGTCTGTTCATTTGCCACTTTCTTTCCCTCCTGTAAAAAAATAACAAGCGCCGGTGCTGTCTTTCGACTGTTCCGGCGCTTGTCTTGCGCTTCTGTGCTTCATTGTATCACCTGGGGACGCAATCCGCGCCCCCAGGATTTCCCCAAAATCGCGGTGTTACTCGACGATCAGGTCCTCGCACTCCGCGACGATCAGCAGCTGGCGCACTTTCTCCTTCAGCTTCGCGGGCACGTGTGCGAAGGTCTCCGCGCCGTTGATGATCTCAACAGTCCACAGTCTGGCCATGTCTTTTTCACCTCCTTCCAGTTCCAGCAGCCAAAAAATCAGAGTTTTAAGCATAGACTTCCTCCGACATTTCCAGCACCGCCGCCTTCAGCAGTTCGTTCATTTCTCCCTGCTCTTCGACGCGCTTCTCCAGTTTCCCGACGCGATCCGCCAGGTCGGCGCGCGCTGCCACGGTCTCGCCCGTTCCCGCTCCCTCCGGCTCCGGCGTCTCTTCCTCTTCCGGCCCTTCCTTCAGCCGCTCGACCAGATCGTCGTATTCCTCCGGCGCGATCTCGATCGCCTCGACGGTTTTCCACGCCTCGTCCAGCACGTGGCCGAACAGGTTGAATGATTCCGACCCGTCCGACGCCACGACGCCCTCGGCTTCGTCCCTGTTGAATGTCACGACGGGGCCGCCGCGCCGCTGCGACCGCAGCCACATCGGGTCTGCGACCGCGTCCACCACTTCGTTCTTGATCTTCAGCTTGTAGTACATGCCTGTACCCCCTTCAGCAGATTCCAAAAATACCTCTTCATGTTCCAGATCGCGTTGTATGCGTCACAGCGCCGCGCCGTAGACGCCCAGGACTGAAAACTCTGCCACACGTCCTTGACGGTCATTTTCCCCGCCTTGACCTTCTTGACCAGCTTCTTCAGCTTCCGGCGCTGCCTGGTCTTCGATTCCCTGGACAGCAGCTTGATCACGCGGCCGTTCTCCACGACCTTGTACACCTTCTTCAGGTAGCGCATGGGCTGGGTGATCTTTTGAATGTGCGTTTTCGCCTCGTTCAGTTTGATCTTCAGCTTCTCGCACAATTTCCGCAGGGCGTCCAGCGCCTGCTGTGCCTTTTCCTTGCTGGAGAAAAACGCATACCCGTCGTCGTTGTACCTGCCATAGCCGCGGACCCGCAGCCGCTCCTTCATGAAGTGATCCAGCTTGTTCGCGCGCTCCAGCGCCAGTCCCTGACAATGCTGACAGCCCAGGCCCAGGCCGACGGCCGGCTGCCCCGGCTTTTTGAAAATGTCGATCCATGCGTGGAACTGGTAAACCAGGTCCCGATCCCGGAACAATGCGCTGACGTCGGCCTTCGCCTCCGCGTGCGGTATGTTCTTGAAATAGCCCTTGAAGTCATAGAACACGACCCACGTCTCCAGGCCGTTCTTCTTGATCTCCCTCGTCAGGTGGCGCATGAAGCGCGCCTCTGCGAACGTCTGCCCCTTCTTCTTCACGCAGGCGCCGCAGTCGTAAATCAGGTGGCGCGTGATCGCCGGCATGAGCGCGCGGTCGCAGGCGTTCCGCTGCTCCGCCCTGGTCTTCATGCCGACCGCCTCGATCTCTCTGACCTTCCCGCGTTCCCGGACCTTGAACCTAATGAACTTCACCGGCGCGATTTTCCGCGCCTTCAGTTCCGTATAGCTCGTCAGAACGCGCTGGCCTCTGATCAGGTTGTACTTTTGCACGGACGGTTTCCAACGGACCCCGCGTGCGCTGATCCGGCCGCCGTCGTAGATGCCGCCGAAGGTGTTCACGCGGTCGTAATTGTCCCACGTCTCCGCGGACCTCGCCCGCTTCGCCTCCCGCGCTGCACGGCGGCGCCGGTATCTTGCCTCTCTTCTTTCTTCGCTCGTCATTGACTAACCTCGCACAGTGAACTGTATGCCGCTACTGTCTCCGGCGACTGGTATGAAACGCGGGCGGCATACGCTCCCACGCCATGCAAGCAGCGTCCACCAGGCCGGGCCGGGGTTCTTATTTACCTTTTCAGGAAGGTCGTGGTCTCCCTCTGCATAAAGATTCCCGTTTCACGCTGCCGCGCTACTCCGCCAGTATGTAGTGATGCAGAGTCCGCCGAAGAAGGCGTTCCAGTTGTTGGCGTTGTTGTTGTTCAGCGTTCCATTCGTGTTGATGATTTGGACGTTGTTGGCGTTCCCGGTGTTGCAGGACCGCAGGAAAGCGTTCGCCGGAACGTGTAGTTGTAGACCGCAACCTGGTTGTTTTTTACTTGAAGGCGTCCGGGCCGAACTTCTCGCGGTATTTCCGCAGCTCCGCCTTTTGCACGCCCTCCAGCAGCTTGATCTCGTCGCCGATTAGCTGGTGCCAATTCAGCAGCGTCCCGCCCTTCAGCGGTTTGATCTTCGGCCGCAGCTGCGGCTGGCCTTCCTTCTCGCGGCGCTCGTTCTCCGCTTTCGGTCGGGCCTGCTCTTCCGCTGCGGCGCGGCGCAGAATGTCCGCCAGGACGTCTATCTCCGCCGCCAGGGCCTTCAGGTTTGCCTCCGCCACATTGAACAGCCGCAGGCGTTCCTCTGCGTCCCCCAGGGTTCGGACTTTGATATTGTTCGCCGTCACGATTTTCTGAAATATGTCATAGCTCGCCCGCGCCAGCAGGCGGCCCTCGTATGGGACCTCCCGGTTCGGCAGCCGCTTCGCGCGGTCTTGTGTGAATATTCTGATCTCCCTGGCGGTGTCCAGGAACTGCGCCGCGGATTCGCCGCGGTCGCCTTTTGGTACACTCATGTTTCCCTCCTATCCCCCGGCACAATGGCCGGGGGATTGTGTGATTTTAGATGCAGAGGCCGCCGAAGAAGGCGTACCAGCTGGTGGCGTTGTAGTTGTACAGCGTTCCATTCGTGTAGATGAAGTGGACGGTGTTGGCGCTCCCGGTGTTGCAGGACCGCAGGAAAGCGCCCGCCGATTTCCCGTCGATTCCATAGTGGACCTGTCTGCTGGCGTTGTCGCTGAAAATCGTGTACTGATCGTTCGGCCCGGTCTCGTTGGCATAGCCGGCGCTGGTGCTTCGGAACGCGACCTCGTTGACAGAGAACGGCCAAATCCAGCTGCGGGACTTCCTGACGTCCGTGCGTGCGCCGCCGATGTTCGACACTTTCACAACCGGCTTGACCAGCTTTCGCAGCGTCAGCGGCAGCAGCTCGAAAATGGACCCGCCGGGGTCGCACTTCTCCTTCAGTTCGCTGACCGTCCAGCCGCCGTTTGTGTAGCTGCTGCCCGCGAAAACCGTCGTGACCCTGATCGTGCACTTGCCCGTGACCGGGATATTCACAAACGCGCCGTTCGTGAACCAGGTGAACCCCTCCGGCTCCACGCGCTCCAGCTTGCCGGCGGTCGTGTCGAACTCCAGGCCCTCCCAGGTTTTGACCTCGCCGCTGACCTTCCCGCTGAAGACGTGATCCGCCGCTTCGTCGTTCTCTTCTGCGAACGACCAGGTCTCCGGCTCGCCGCCCTGCGGCGTCACTGTGATCGCGCCCAGGATTCCCTTGCCGATCGACAAAATCGGAACCTTGCCGGCGGCGCCGGTGTAGTTGTACGTGAAGTCCGCGCTGTTCGCGGTGCTGCCGTTCACGGCGTAGCGGTAAAAATACCTGTTTCCGCTGTTGAACTGCACCGGGTCTTTCAGGCCGTCGGACATGGCAAGCGTCAGCGCGACCTTCTCGCCGGTGTCCGCGTGCACGTCTTTCTCCGCTGCCGCGATCCGCAGGCGGATCGTCTCGCCGTTACGCAGGCGGACGTTCTTGCCGGCCTTCAGCCACCAGACGCCGTCCTCGATATACTGCTTCGCCAGTCCGGCCTCCGTGATCGCCTTGATCTGCCCCCAGGTCGCGTCCTCGAAGGTGATGCCGGTCGCGGACGAAATGGTTCTTTCAAACTGCGCGACGCATACGGTGTCCCCCGTGATGTTGTCCGCGTCCGGCAGCCAGCCGGTGAAGTATCTTCCCAGGCCCGAATAGTCCTCCGGGTCTTCTCCGAACTCCGCCTCGCCGCCGTACACGACGCCGACCGTGTCCCTGTTCACGGTTCCGTCCGCGTTCTTCTCGTCGTGGCCCGGCAGGGTCTTCACGATCTGGTTCCCGACCTTGAACTGCACCGTGTAGCGCACGGGCGTCTCTCTGTAGATCGCGTACACGTTCAGCGACTGCTGGACGTTCGTGTACGTGGTATCCCAGCCCATGAAGTCATAGATCAGCCGCTCGTCCGTCGGCCACTCCAGATCCGCCGCTGCGACGTGATGCTCGTCGCCTTCCTCCGTGTTCGCAGGGTTGACGGCGTCCTCGCCGGCCTCCACTTCCTGGACGTCCAGGACCTCCGACCCGTCCTTGTTGTAGAACGTGACGGCAAACGTCAGCTTGTCCGCCGTGATTTCCAGGTACGGGAACTGCTGGCGCAGCTGCTCCAGCGCCGCAGAATTGCAGCGGCCCATGTGCCACTTGCCCGTCACATACGCGACGTTCGTTGTGGTCCCGTTCTCGTCCCAGCCTCTGCACTCCAGCAGCTTTCGCAGCGGGCGGTCGTCTTCCGTGTCTGCGTCGATGTTCCGCAGGTACACGCGATCCAGGGCAGCCGATCCCATGATAATCTCCTGGAACGGCACGCCCTCGCAGCTGTCGACCCACAGCATTTGGACCTTCGACCAGCTGGTCGCCGTCATGCTCTCCAGCGTTTTGACGCCGACCAGCTTAATGTCGACAATCTCCGAACCCAGGCTCACGTTCACCAGCGGCGCCGCCTCTGCCGGGTGGAACTGCCGCAGGCCGGACCCGGCGGCCAGGAACGTCTTCAGGCTGATCAGGTGCTTGAACCCGACGATCTGCGACAGGTACGGCAGGTTCTGCACGTCCAGGTATTCCATGAGCGTGCAGCCCTGGATCAGGTTGCCAGCCTGGTCTTCCTTCGCCACAGTCAGGTCCAGGGCGTTCA
>JAEEGF010411771.1_pt1 | contig 11812 bp, 13 predicted proteins | sample 9134171 | NCBI WGS metagenome assembly JAEEGF01 (sample SAMN16246542, study PRJNA631951) | gut metagenome | biome: gut microbiome; feature: rumen; material: AP-attached | host: Bos | place: Iran: Karaj | collected 2018-10 | reverse complement strand
AAGCTGCCGACAAGGAGACGATCTTTATTTCCGGACACATCATCAGCAGAAGGATCACAGGCGAGGATGAGGTCTTCGTGCAGCGTTTTGAAAACAACTATTCCTGGATCGACATCGACTGCGGCTGTGCCATGGGAAGTCCCTACGGCTATCTGGCGACGCTGGCCGTCAATGACGAGGGGCAGATCGAAAATCTGTACTATGTGAAATAAAGAAAAGGACGCGTGTCCTTTTTTTTGATGATCGGGTTCTCCTTCTGTTTTTCTGATTTTGTTCCGTAAAAGAATACGGATACAGATTATAATGACCTTATGGAAGACATGTCTGTGAAGGAAAAGAAACATTTCATCAGGGATCTTTTTGCGCTGGCCTTGCCGATGTCGGTACAGAACCTGATCAACAATGCGGTGACAATCGCCGATAATCTCATGATCGGTTCTTTGGGCGATGACTGCATTTCGGCTGTCAGTGTCTGCTGGACTTATTCCTGGCTGTACTCGGTCTTTTCCACGGCCTTTGCCAGCGGTGCCCTGCTGATGATCTCCAGGATGTGGGGCAAGGGAGATAAGAAGGGCGCCAAGCAGCTGATGTCGTTTTCTCTGTCTGTCTGTTTCCTTCTGGGCCTGTTTCTTTTTGTGCTGACGGCTCTGTTTCCGGAAACGATCCTTCGCATCTATTCCAATGTGGAAAGCATGATACCCGTCGGTGTGAAATATCTGAAGATCATGAAGTATGCCTATCTGGTCTCAACGATCTCCTATGCGCTGATGATACTGCTCAGATCGATACGAAAGGTGGCCGTCTCCATGGCAACTTCGATCGGATCCTGTCTGATCAACATTTTCCTGAATTACGTGCTGATCTTCGGCCATTTCGGTTTCCCTCAGCTGGGTATCGAAGGAGCGGCGATCGCTTCTCTGTCAGCCAGGATCTTCGAACTGGCAGCCGTGCTGATCTACCTGCTGGTAATCGATCGGGATCTGCATTTCCGCATAAGCGATTTCGATCCGTTCATTACAAAAAACACGATGCTGTCCCTGATCGAAGTGACGCTGCCGCTGCTGGTCATCGACTGTCTGGCTTCGCTGGTCTCGACGATGCAGACGATCATCACCGGTCATATCTCGAGATACTACATCAGTGCCAATTCGATCGTCCATACTTCCTATGAGACGATCTTCGTCTTCTGCTGGGGTTTTGCCCAGGCAGCCAACGTCATCATCGGCAACATCATCGGTGACGGCGATCATCAGAAAGCCTACCGCTACAGTTTCTATTTTGTCATCACCGGTCTGGTGATGGGGGTGATTACCAGTGTTTCCCTTCATTTCATCATGCCCTATGTGATGTCATATTATCATGTTGCGGATGAGACGATCCTTCTGGCAAAGCAGATGTCTTATTCGGCTTCGATCATCGTTCTGTTTTCCTGTTACTATACGATCGTCGGCGAAGGCGTGCTCAAGGCCGGAGGCAATACGAAGCGTCTTCTGAAGATCGATCTGCTGTGCAGCTGGCTGTTTGCGATCCCCTTCGGTGCCCTGTGTGCCTTCGTATTCCATCTGCCGGCTTATGTGCTTTATGTGATCTTAAGGTCCAACAATATCCTGAAGACGTTCTGGTCTTTGAAGAAACTGAAGGACCGGGACTGGATCGTTCAGTTTGAATAAAAGAAAACTCCGCAGTGATGCGGAGTTGTTTTATATGAAGGGATCGCTGATGAAATGCAGATCGAGATCTTTCAGCTCTTCCATGGCTTTATCGATATCGCCGGTCTTTAACAGATCTTCAGGCGCATGGGCGTCGATGCCGATCGTGACTCTGACGGGATATTCAGCGATGATCTTCCAGAAGAGCCTGTTGGGATAGGAATAGAATTCGCCTTCTTCAAACATGTGTTTTCCCTTGAGGATGCCGCGGATATTCACCTCCAGCGGCGTATCGGTCAAAGCACAGGTCTCGCCGATCATATGAGCGACTGTTTCGCAGGTCTTTGAGAAACAGGGCTGATGGCTCAAGATGACATCGGGATGGCACAGATAGGTGTAGAATCCGGCACGCAGTCCTTCGCAGACTGTCTTTCCGTATTCCATGATCTCTTCTTCGCTGTTTTGTCTGAAATAGCTGGCACCGATACCGGAGGGATGTTCGAAGTGCTGTCCCAGCAGGAAGTAGTCAAAGCGTTTGGCCAGCTCTTTGCGTTCTTCATGGTTGAAGGGATAGTATTCGCTTTCCAGACCGATCTTGATCCCGATCTGATCTTTGTATTTCTCTTTTAAAGAGGAGATGCTTTGTACGTAGTCGTCCAGCTGACTCCAGCGCATGTGACAGCCCTCATGATAAAAGTCTCTGTAAGGGGCATGGTCGGAAAAGCCCAGGATCTGATATCCGGCTTTGATGGCCGCCTGAACATATTCTTCGTCGCTTCCGCCGGCGTGTCCGCAGCGGCTTGTATGTGTGTGATAGTTGTAGGTAAACATATTCTTTTCTTCCTTCGATATTTAATCACGGATCTAAGAATGATGCAAGCAAAGTAAATATGAAATATGGTACTCTTAAGGTGAAGAACAAAGGAGAAATCATATGCCGTTTCGCAAAGACTTTTTATGGGGCGGTGCCACTGCCGCCAATCAGATCGAGGGAGCCTGGAACGAGGACGGAAGAGGCCCGGCTCTGACCGATGTCACGACCGGTGCCGATGTCGATCATCCGCGTATCATCACCTATATCGACAAGGACGGAAATCCCGGCACACATACGAGACTTGGGAAACTTCCTGAGGGTGCCCATTATGCCTGCCTGGACGGATATTTCTATCCCAATCATGAGGCGATCGACTTCTATCACCGATACAAAGAGGACATCGCTTTATTTGCGGAGATGGGCTTCAAGACCTTCAGAATGTCGATCTCCTGGTCAAGGCTGTATCCGACAGGACTGGAAGAAGAACCCAATCAGAAAGGTATCGAATTCTATCGAAACGTCTTCACGGAACTGAAGAAATACAATATCGAACCGCTGGTCACGATCTGGCATTTCGATACGCCCTTATATCTGGAAGAAAAGATGGGCGACTGGAAGAACCGGGAACTGATCCCGCTCTTCGTCAAATTTGCCAAAACCTGCTTTACGGAATTCAAGGGTCTTGTAAAGTACTGGCTGACCTTCAACGAGATCAACAATACGGTCAACTTCCTGCCGGAAGACATCGATGATTCTTTCTATCAGGATGCCTACCAGCATCTCCATAACAAGTTTGTGGCTTCTGCCAGGGCCGTCAGGATCGGTCATGAGATCGATCCGGAAAACAAGATCGGCTGTATGATCTGCGGCATCACCTATTACCCGCATACCGATGATCCCAAGGATATCCTGTTCAACCGGCACAAATGGGAAAAGGGCATCTTCTACTGCGGTGATGTGCAATGCTTCGGCTACTATCCGACCTATGCCAAGAGGCTCTGGGATGAGCACAATGTGAAGCTCGACATCACGGAAGAGGACCTGAAGGATCTCAAGGAAGGAACCGTCGATATCTATACCTTCTCCTACTACATGTCACAGTCTGTGACGACCCACAAGGGTGAAGAGGTCACCAGGGGTAACATGTCTACCGGTACCAGAAATGAATACATCCAGTATTCCGACTGGGGCTGGGGCTTTGACCCGGACGGTCTGCAGTATTATCTGGAGATGATCTACAACAGATATGAAAGACCGCTGATCGTCACTGAAAACGGTCTGGGAGCATATGATACCGTGGAAGAAGACGGATCCATCCATGATGATTACCGCATCGATTATTTCAGGAAGCACATCGCTTCCATGAAGAAGGCTGTCGAAAACGGTGTCGATCTCTTAGGTTATACGACCTGGGGTCCGATCGACCTGGTCGCTGCTTCAACAGGCGAGATGAGAAAACGTTACGGTTTCATTTATGTCGACAAACATGACGACGGGACCGGAACACTGGCCAGAAGCAGGAAGGATTCCTTCTACTGGTACAAGAAGGTCATTGCTTCTAACGGCGAAGATCTGGAATAAAGCAACGATAAGGTGCGGATAACGGAACCGCACCTTCTTTATAATCAAAAACAATTATGAATATGGTATTATTTTATGGGGGTTTAATATGTTATTTTCAAAAGTACCCGCTTATCTGATAGACAGTGAAAATGTCGGTTCGACCTGGACGCACCTTCTTCAGAACGATGAGAAATTCGAACTCTATATCTGTGTGACCGAGAATGCGAAGAGTCTTAACTTCTCCCTTCTCAAGGAACTCACTGAAGAACGCCGCCGCAGGATCCACATCATCGAATGTGAACCGGGCAAAAACTCCCTTGATTTCTATCTCTCTTCTTATCTGGGTTATCTGATCGGCAAGGACAGACATTCGTCTTACATTGTCGTATCACAGGATACCGGTTATGATCATGTCATCGAATATTGGAAAAATGAGGGTTATGATGTCAAGCGCATCAACACCAAACCGAAAGCAGAAAAGAAGATTGCAAAGACAGGAAAGCCGAGAAAAAAGGAAGAGGAAAAGCCTGCCGAGCGCAGGGATTCCGAGACCAGGGTGATTCCGAAAAAAGAGGTTGAAGCACCCAAAGCTGCTGCTCCGGTGCAGCAGAATCAGCCAAAGCCCGTGTCTTCCAAAAAGGAAAAGAAAGCAAAGAAAGACAATTCCGCAAAGAAGACCGCTCCTGCCCCTGCTGTTGTCAAGACAGAAGGCCATCAGGATATGCTGAAGAGGCTTCTGAAGGATCATCCGGAGAACGAGATCGAAGAGATCATCAGGTATCTGGACAAGGTCCCTGCCGAGAAGCGTGAGGACAAGAACTATATCTACCGCGGACTTGTGAGAAAGTTCAAACGGGACAAGGGTCTTGCGATCTATACGCTGATCAAGAAAGAACTGGGGAATTATTATCGTCTGTCAGAAACAGAGACTGCCTGAGCGCAGTCTTTTCTTTTGTCCGTTTTTTTACCCAGGCTCATCATTCAGATGAAATAGGATGAAGTCAAGGAGGTAAGAAAGATGAGAAAAGCTAAGAGGATCGATGAACTGCATATCGGTCAGAAGATCTATGTGAAGGATCAGACAGATGAGAAGGAATTCACTGTCAGATCCCTGGAGGACAAGTTTGTGCCTTATGTCATCGCGACGGACAACAGCTGTCATTCGATCAGAAAGGGGATCTGGATCAGCGACTGAAACATTTGTAGCGTATCGTTGTCCCAGCAAACGTTTTTTCATTTATAATGAAGACGGAGGACATTTCGTATGGACGTTAATGAATTGAAGAACCATGCACTGAATATCCGCAGAAATATCGTGCAGATGGTTTATAATGCGCAGTCAGGACATCCGGGAGGATCTTTGGGCAGTGCCGATATCCTGACATATCTCTATTTTGAGGAAATGAACATCAACAAGGACAATGTTGCCTCGACTGACAGGGACAGATTCATCCTGTCAAAGGGACACTGTTCACCGGGCTTGTATGCAGTGCTTCAGGAAGCCGGTCTGATGAATGAGGATCTCATGAGCTTCCGTCAGATCAATTCCAAGCTGCAGGGCCACCCCAACATGAACTACATCGACGGTGTCGACATGTCGACAGGTTCTTTAGGACAGGGTATCTCCTGTGCCGTGGGCATGGCCATCGCCAACAAGCTCGACAACAACGGCAACAGGGTCTATGCCTTAGTCGGTGACGGCGAATCCGAAGAGGGTCTGGTATGGGAAGCTTTGATGGCGGCCTGCCACTACAAGCTGGATGATCTGTGCGTGATCTTCGATGTCAACGGACTGCAGATCGACGGCAATGTGCAGGATGTCATCGGACCTCTGCCGTTAAAAGAAAAGGCGGAAGCGTTCGGCGCAGCGACCATCGAGTGCGACGGCAATGACTACGAATCACTCAAGAAGGCTTTTGATTTCGCAAGGAATACCAAAGGCGTGCCGACAGTCATCATAGCCCATACCGTCAAGGGCAAGGGCGTTTCCTATATGGAAAACAACTACGCATGGCACGGAGCAGCTCCGAAAGAGGAAGACTTCAGGATTGCGATGGAAGACTTAAAGGAGGTCAGATAATATGGCACAGGAGACCAGAAACGCCTATGGCGAGAAATTAGCTGAACTGATTCAGAAAGATGAGAAGATCATCGTCCTGGATGCCGACCTGACAAAGTCGACCAAGACGATCGAAGCCAAGAAGGTATGTCCGGAGAGACACTTCAATGCCGGTATTGCCGAGTGCAACATGATGGGCATGGCTGCCGGTCTGGCTGCTTCGGGCAAGACGGTATTTGCTTCATCCTTTGCGGTCTTTGCGACAGGCAGAGCTTTTGAGATCATCAGAAACTCCATCTGTTATCCGGAACTCAACGTCAAGGTCTGTGCGACCCACGCAGGTCTCTCTGTCGGTGAAGACGGTGCCTCCCATCAGGCCTGTGAAGATGTCTCGCTGATGAGAAGCCTGCCCAATATGAAGGTATTCGTGCCCTGTGACCAGTTTGAGACCAAGGCAGTCATCGAATATGTCTCGAAGATCAAGGGTCCCTGCTATGTCAGAATGGGCAGAGGCAAGGTCGAGGATGTCTATAACGAGAATACGGTCTTTGATTTCGACAAAGTCGATGTCTTAAGAAAAGGAAACGGCGATGTGCTGCTGCTGGCGATGGGACTGATGGTCCAGGAAGCACTCAAGGCAGCGGAAGAACTCGATGCGACCGTCGTCAATGTCTCTTCGATCAAACCGATCGATGAGGAAGGCATCAGGGAACTGCTGAAGTCACACAAGAGAGCCTACACCTGTGAGGAACATTCCATCATCGGCGGTCTGTTCTCAGCCGTCGCCGAGATCAAGGCGAAGACCGATATCTGCACGCCTGTCACCCCGATCGGCGTCAACGATGTCTTCGGTGAATCAGGCAAGATGAAGGATGTCTTACAGAAATTCGGTCTGACGGCGGAACATATCATCGAAGTCGTAAAGGGTTAAACGGTTCATATGAAAAAAGCACTTCATTTGAAAAGAAGTGCTTTTTGTTTGCGTAAAAAAGAGTCTTTTCAGACTCATTTTTCTTTATTGACAGACTCCTGGTAGGTCTCCAGGATCAGACCGTCGTTGATGTAGGCATTGAGATATTTGGGTTTCAGCTGCTTCTCATAGTCATCGGTCAGGACCTTGTATTCCGGAATGGAGGCGATGATCATGTTGGGGATGATCAGACTGTCATCTGTCTTTCCTTCGACATAGGTCACATAGACATCGCCTTTGGGGATGGATGTCTGATGGGTGGAGAATTTCTCGATGATCGAAGCCTTGTGTTCGACCATGTCATTGTCATAGATGATCGCATCCAGCTTCCAGTAAACGTGGTTCTTCAGTTTCGCATCCCTGCCGAAGCGGACGAAGCTTCCGTCTCTGATACGGGCCAGAGCGACATCGCCGTTGGATACGGCTTTGCGGATCAGCCTCTTGTCGGCATTGAGGTCATACCAGGTGTAAAGGCTCGTCAAAACAAAGAGGAAGGCCACGAATCCCACCATGACCGGAATTTTATTGGCGGTCCAGACTTCTCTGTATTTCAGCAGTAAAAGGATCGAGAGGATCTCACAGATGACGACGATGCTTAGAAAGATCGTCGATTTTCTATATAGTTTCAGTTGCATAACACTTACCTTCGTTTCTTTGATTTTATCACCAATCCAAGATTATGTGAATTGTGTGAAGATTATGTGAAAAGCGTTGAAATCAGTTTCATGTTGGTCTACAATCGAATTATAAGGAGGTTCATAAATTATATGAGCAATTTAATGTTAGGTATAATTCTGGGTCTTTGGTCAGGTGTGGCTATGGTCCTGGATTTATCCGGTTTAGGCGTTCGTACTCCTATAATTACAGGACTTTTAGCTGGTCTTTGCTGCGGTGACCTGAATATGGGTCTGCAGGTTGGTTCAGTCATGCTGATCAACAGCTTAGGTTTCTATACTTATGGTGGTGCAACGATTCCTGACTTCATCACTGGTTCCATTTTCGGTACTGTAGTTGGTGCTAAGACAGGTAATGTCGATGCTGGTATCGTCGTAGCTCAGGGTATCTCACTGCTGATGTCTGAAATGGATATCTTAGGCCGTGCTGCTACTACAGTCTTCCAGCACATGGGTGAAGCAGCTCTTGCTAAGAACGATATCCCGAAGTTTGAGTTAGACACTCTCTTAGGTGTTCTGCCTTGGGCTCTGTCAAGAATGGTCCCGGTCGTACTGGGCATGATCCTGATCGACAATGTCGTCGCCTTAACAAATTTTGCTACTTCCATCGAGTGGGTTGCAAATGGCTTGAGAGTTGTTGGTAAGGTATTACCGGCAGTCGGTTTCGCTCTGCTGTTATCTTACATGGATCTCAAGAAATACTGGCCGTTCTTCATCATCGGCTTCGTTCTTTACGCTTACGCCGGTATGGGAACAGTAGCTCTGGCTCTTGTCGGTTTAGCTGCTGCCAGCTTCTTTGTTACAGGAGGTGTTAAATAATGTCTAAAAAATTATCACAGGCCGCTTTAAAGAAAGCGTGCAACAGACATAACTGGGCATTACAGTGGTGCTGGAACTATGAAAAGATGCAGGCTGCAGGCTATGCATACGCAATGGTTCCGGTTGTCAAAGAGTTATACGACGGAACTGAAGAGCAGTGCCGTCAGCTCGAAAGACATATGCAGTTCTACAACACTCACCCGGGTTCATCAGCATTGATCTGCGGTGCAGGTGTTGCTCTTGAAGAAGGCGGACAGCCGGAAGTTCACGACAGCCTGAAGGTCGCCCTGATGGGTCCTCTGGCCGGTATCGGTGATACGATCCAGGCAGTTCTCGTTACTCCTCCGTTCAACATCATTGCTGCCGGTCTGGCAAACGAAGGAAACGCTTTAGGCGCTATCCTGTTCTCCACTTTACCGGTATTGGCATTATTCATCCTCAGATGGCCGCTGTTCAACTATGGCTACAGACAGGGTGCTAACGTCATCAATGATGTTTCCGGTGCCGGCACGATCGACAAGCTCCAGATCGGTGCAAACATCCTCGGTGTCACAGTCATGGGCGGCTTCGTTCCTTCCATGATCGGTGCTACTCTTCCTGTCAAGTTAGGTAAAGACCTGACGATCGACGGCGCAACAGTTGCTGCTAAGTCATTACAGGAAGTCCTGGATGCGATCTTCCCGTGCCTGGTTCCTCTGGCACTGACATTCGGCTGCTACTACCTGATCAAGCACAGAAAGATGTCTCCGTTGAACGTCATTCTGATCTTATTCGTAGTTGCATTCGTATTAGGTGCTTTAGGCTGGATGGCTTAATCGCTTAGGCAATCAAGAAGAAAGAAACGCAGGTTCTCATGATCCTGCGTTTTTTTATTGTTCAGGAGATACAGAAAGACTTGATGTAAGCGCTTTATCGGGTGATATAATATGTTATGGAGGTATCGTTTTATGATCAAACATTTAAGAATTGATAACAGACTGATTCACGGACAGGTCGCTGTAACCTGGATGAATTCAATCGGTGCGGACAAGATCATCGTCTGCAATGATAAAGTAGCTGCTGACCCGATCCAGAAGATGGCTTTACCGATGGCTGCCAGAGGCAATACTGTTTATGTATTCTCAGTAGATGAGACCATCAAGTATGCGCAGGAGCATCCGGATGAGACGATGTTCATCATCGCCAAGTTCCCGTCAGATGCACTGGCTATCATGGAATCCGGTCTGGAAGTTCAGGAAGTCAACGTAGGCAACGCTGCTCCGATCCAGGGCACGACTTACAAGATGGTCACGAAGTCCATCGCCGTCACTGAAGAGGATGCGAAGTGCTACCGCAAGATCGCTGAAATGAGAGGCGGTGTGCTGACCAGCAGACTGACGACAATGAACGAGACGGAGAACTTCCTCGAACTGCTCTCCAAGAACGGTCTGTAAAAGATAAGGATTATGTAAAGGCAGCCGCTTGGCTGCCTTTTTTAAAACAAGTATGGAAAAAAGATATATACCTGCAGAAGAATGCAAGAGCGAAGGAAACTTCGTGAAGGCGATCTGCTTCAAACCGAAGAAAGCACCGATCGTCTGCCTTTTCATCGGTGTGCTGCTGATGATCCCCAACAGCATGTTCATCCGTCTTCTGGGCGTCTTCTTCATCCTGATGGCGCTGGCCGTCATGAAGCTGGTGAAGGATTTCAAGGTGATGGACATCTTTGACAAAGGCATCATGATCTACGGCGACCGGGAAGCAAAGACTGCCTGTTTCGTTTCCTTTGATGAGATCGAAAGCTGGCTGGTCAGTCATGACAGCGGACATGATACCGTCGATCTCAAGCTGAAAGACGGAAGCAGGATCATCAAGGATACCTTTGAGGCCGACGGGGCATACAAGGCTCTGTATTCCCTGATCAGGGAAAAGGACGAGAAATACATCAAGGCAATCAAGGACAGACAGAAACCGCTGTCGATCCCCGATGCCTTGAACAACATCAGAAACATATTTTTCAAGAAGGAGAAATGAGATGGCGGAAAAGCTGTTCAAGAACACGAGAAAACAGGTGAATGAGGCTCTGGCTGCAAAATACACGGTCAAAAAAGGCGATACCTTAAGCAAGATCGCCAGGGAACTGGGCACCACAGTCGAGATCCTGGCCAAAAGCAACAGGATCGCCGATCCCGATCAGATCAAGGAAGGTCAGATCCTGCTGATACCGAAGAAGAAGGAAGAAAAGAAAGCCGAGAAAAAGGCTTTCACCAAAGCAGAATAAAAGCGGGACAAGGTCCCGCTTTTAAATTGTCTGAAGGATCTCAATGATCTTTTCTTTTGTCTCCCTGGTCAGTGTATCGGTGAACATCTCATAAGTGATATATTCAAAATCGATCGGCAGGACATAAGGCCCATAGCCGTTGGAGTAGCTCACCAGCATCTCCTTATCCAGATCGATGTAACTCATGTAGTGAGAGAAGATCTCGTTGGGGAAGAAGATGATTTTGACTGATCCCAGATCCAGGGATACGATCAGGGCTTCTTCGATCAGCTTTCCGAAGATCATGTTGGCGGTTTTTTCAAGCTTTGCCCGCTCGATCTGTCCCAGTCGGATCGTTTCCATTTCTCTTTCCGAAAGATCGCTTCTGATCCTGGAAAGATCGATGGGTCTGAATTCATGATCATATCTGATCGGAACTTCTTTATAATCGAGTGTCAGAGCTTTCTTTTCCGGGTTCTCATTCATCAGTGAGAGGATATCGTCATAGAGGCGGTCTCCCAGTTTCATCAGGGCTTCATAGTCCTGACCGTCCCTGACAAAGCGGGAGGAGATATCACCGGCTGCTCCCTGAAAGAAGGTGAAATCACAGTCCGGATCGTTTTCTTCCAGCTTATGCAGGACATAGCCCGGATATTCGGCTGAGAAATAAGGAACATTTGCCTGCAGGATCGTGGGGTGGCAGTTGTAATAAATGATATTGAAGAAGTTTTTCTCTTCCTCATAGAAGCGGATCAGACAGAGATTTTCCAGTCCTGTCTCATATCCTGAGATACGGGACTTGCCGATGGCTGTCGTGTGCAGTCTCTGATAGGTCGTCGTGACGTCATGGACTTCCCGGTATTCCATCTTCACCGTCTCCTGACATAAAAGATCAAAGAGATACTTCACATATTCGGGATCCCTGACACTGTTGGCATAGTGTGTATGGGTCGCTGAAGTGATGACCCTGATCCTTTCATCCTGATAGTATTCCTGCAGTTTTTCTTCCAGTTTGTTTCTGTGTT
>JAEEGF011266729.1_pt1 | contig 11813 bp, 9 predicted proteins | sample 9134171 | NCBI WGS metagenome assembly JAEEGF01 (sample SAMN16246542, study PRJNA631951) | gut metagenome | biome: gut microbiome; feature: rumen; material: AP-attached | host: Bos | place: Iran: Karaj | collected 2018-10 | reverse complement strand
GATACTGACAGCCAGCGGCAATTAGCTCTTTTTCTACAGTAAGTCGTCAGAAGAAGCCGAGGAACGAATGGAAATAGACTTCTTGCTTCAAAAGGACAAAGTGACCAATCGTCACAATATCCGTCCGATAGAAGTCAAAAGCGGCAAGAACTACACTTTATCTTCCCTAAAGAAGTGTATGAATAAGTTTGGAGAGTATATGACCACTCCTACTGTTTTGCATGCAGCTGACTATAAAGTAGAGGATGGTATCACCTATCTTCCGCTTTACATGTCACCTTTATTGTAAGTACAAGGAGCATAAGTCTCATATTGGCACCTTTAGCTTGATGATAGTATGTCCTCACAACGGTATCAGGAATTCATAGCAGAACGTACACGACTGCTTGAACGCATCAAGGAGTTGGAAAACGAAAACGCTGAGCTTAGGAAAAGACTTGGCGAACTTGTTGAACCTGTGACCTCAGCCTCTAATGCTATGCAGAATTTGTCACTACAAGAGAAGATTGATGTGTTTTGTAGTTTGTTTAAAGGACGTGAGGGTGTGTTTGCCCGTAGGTGGTACAGCAAGACAGTGGGAAAGCAGGCTACTAGCTTGTGTGTCAGAATGAATGGAGTCCACTTTGTAACAAGAAGACATTCAAATGTGCCGATTGTCCCAATCGCCAGTTTTCGCCTCTTACTGATAATGACATCTATCGGCATCTGGAAGGCAAGGATGCCGACGGAAAGGACGTGATAGATGGATTTTAGAGGGGGTTATCTTTATCGAATGTGCTTAAAACATTAGTCATCTATAATATTTTTATTCACCACCAGCCATAATATTGATAATTGCAACGATATCTGATATATCTACTTTTCCGTCTTCGTTCACATCTCCTTTCTTCGGTTTCCCTCCTGTCTCTGAAAGTGCTACAATATTTCCAAATCCATTCCATGGGGCGGTGTTCTTACAATAGTCCACCAAAGACTCAGGGACATGCAATGTGGCATTACTAATCACAAAACCATCTCCGTCAGGCAATATTTCCGTATAGCAATAAACATCTGAAATATTATCGCATCCATCAAATGTGCCATTTCCAAATGTAAGTGGTGTGTCTCTTTTCTCGATGGTGACGGTGGTAAGTCCTGTACAACCATAAAACGCATAACTACTTATTGATGAAACACTGCTTGGGATAACTAAATTGGTAATCTCTGTATTCTCATCATTCGATAAATATAAATGATGAGCATAACCAAGAGGATTCCCTATTTCATCACGGATTTTTTCGAAGTTAATATTACACCAGGCAGTTAGGTCATCAACAATTATTTTTTTCAGGTTGGTACAACCATAGTATTTACAATTTGTTGTGTGTCAATTATTTATGATTAAAATGGTAGAAAAGTGAATATGAAGATTCTATGGATAGAGAAAAAGATGAAGATTTAACGTATTTAACTTTTTATAACGTATATAAGCGTGTTGAAGAATATCCATTACGAAATAAGATTGTTGTGTAATGTAATATTAGATTCTAAATAGAGAGAATGATGCAGTGTTTTGATAAGAATAATCCAGAGAGGTTTCACTTTGAAGGGGAAAAAGTCAATGAAATGTGATAAAAAGTGTGAAAATATTGCAAAAATCGTGGTTTGTTAATTTTGTTTTATAGAAAATGCCTAACTTTGCAAAACAAACTTTATAAAATCAAATAATTCTTATTAAATATAATTTATATGAGTGTTAGTAAATATGTCATAAAGCAGTGTCTAATCAGTAAGCAGCGTGAAGTGGATGAGGCGGTAATAGTACCTCGGTCCATTGACTTTGAGGAGAATGGAAACTATGTGATAGTTGGTGTAAGACATGCTGGTAAGTCTTACCTGTTGTACCAGCGTGTGCGCCAACTGCAGGCTGCAGGAATGAGGTGGGACGAAATACTGTTTGTAGACTTTGAGGATGAACGTTTGGCGGAATTTCAGACAGAGGACTTCAATAGTCTGCTGGAGGCTCATTTGGAATTGTATGGTAAAAAGCCGGTGGTGTTTCTGGACGAGGTGCAAAATATTCCGCACTGGGATAAGTTTGTACGGAGGTTGACTGATGCGAAATACAGGGTGTATGTGACGGGCAGCAATGCAAAGATGCTGAGCAAGGAGGTGGCAACTACGTTGGGTGGACGGTTCTTTATCCATGATGCGTACCCATATTCGTTCAAAGAGTATCTGGCAGCGCAACAGGTGGAACTGAGGGAGCATTGGGAGTATGACACGATACAGCGGAGCGAGGTGAAGCGACATCTGAACGAATACTTCTATTATGGTGGTCTGCCGGAAATCCTGTCGTTTAAGAATAAGCGAGCCATGCTTTCGAGCTTGTACCAGAAGATCTACCTTGGTGACATCTGTGCACGAAACAACATTAAGAACGACAGGGTGTTGAACATCCTAATCAAGAAAATGGCGGAGAGCGTAAAGCAACCGTTGTCCTATAACAGGCTGAAGAACGTGATAGTGGCAACAGGGTCGCCTATCAGTGTGCCTACTACGATAGACTATGCGGAATACGCCTCTGACAGTTGGCTGATACTGCCCATGGAGAACGAGGTGGGGAAGCTGACGGAGAAGGAAATGCAGAAGAAATACTACTTCGTTGACAACGGGTTGCTGAACCTGTTCTTGATGAACTCAGAGACGTCGCTACTGGAGAACATGGTGGCGGTGGAGCTGTGTAGGCGGTTTGGCAAAAAGAATGTGTATTTTCTGAACGCGGAGAAGGAGATAGACTTCATTGTGCCTGACGAGAAGCTGGCCATTCAGGTGTCGTATAGCATCAGGGAGGAAACCACTTACAACAGGGAGGTGCCGCCACTGGTGAAGTATGCCAAGGCGCACAAGGACTGGAAGTGCCTGCTGATTACTTATGATGAAGAGGGCTCGGAAGAGGGAATACCCGTGGTGCCTGTGTGGAAGTGGCTGATGGGGGTGTAACACCCTTACCCACATCCACAAGTTGGGCAAGGAAATGATAGCAACATGTTTTGATGTTCAGTCCTAATTCTGATGTTTCTATTAGTATAATCCCTGTATGGAAGTGGTTGCTGGACAGTGAAAATGCAGATTAACGAAAAAATGGTAGATATCAATAATGATATATGAAGATAGAATCTATACATATCAAGAACGTTAGAGGTATAGGGAATCATAAGGTTGAACTAAAAATGATTCCTAACAAACCTAGTATTCTTGTGGCTCCGAATGGGTCTGGCAAGTCATCATTTGCATTTGCCTTTCAGTGGCTGAATCGATTGAGGATGAAACTGAATAAGGATGATGCTTATATGGGTGATGAGAATAACAAGCCTAGTATGATAATTGAGACATCAGAACCTGATTTGATTTTATTTGCCGATGAGAACAAAAATGATATCGTCAAACAATTTGGAATTTATGTTATCAATAGCAGTTTGACAGCTGTATCACCTGGAGTTGTAAGGAGCGGTTTCGCTATGGGTAAAGCTCATTTGAGCGTACCAGAGGTTATTATGATTGATAGTGTTCCGAATAACACTCAGGTGGTTGATGATTTTGAGAATGTATATTCAACAGCAGGTGCACCAGTAGGATGTTATCCTGTAATCAATAGTCTTCTTTCCGATAACAAGTTCATGGCGAGTTTGGATGTAGAGTCTTTGAAATGTACAAAGCGTCCAATGACCCAAATAACGAATTTCATAGAACGTTCAAAAGCATATAGCGGTACAATAGATGAGCGTCATAATAAGATCGAAACTGATGATTATGATAGCCTGATTTCAATCCCTGTATTAGCATATGCTATTGAGAGATTTCGATTAAAAGCGCCAGGAGATAGCAACGTAAAATTATTGCTACGCGCTGTAAGACTTGTAACGCTATATTATAGAAAGAAGGATGAGTTTGAGGCAAGAATGGCCTATGCGGAGTATAAAGAGCAAGATCAAGCCTGCCGTGAACTATTTACTGTTCTTAAGCAGACTTGGAATGGAATTGCTCCACATAAAGTGGGCGATAAGGTTAGCTTGAAGATCGGGGACGCAAAACGCATTTCAAATGGAGAACGGGATATTATGGTGTTCCTGGCAAACCTTTACAAAGCAAAGTCAAAGTTTACGAAAGAAAACAACATACTTATTATAGATGAGGTTTTCGATTATCTAGATGATGCTAATCTGATGGCAGCACAGTTCTATATCACCCGTATGATAAAAGAATTGCACGGAGAGGGTAAAAACATCTTTCCAATTATATTGAGCCATCTCAATCCGGATTTTTACAATCAGCATTATTCTTTTAAAGATTTGAAAGTCTACTATCTTTGCCCGCTTCCTCATCCACATGCCAGTGATAATATGATGAAGCTATTGAGAAGACGGAAAGAACTTTCAAGGGCTGCTGGACCTGGCGCAGAAGAGGATGTATCTAAATATATGCTCCATTTCAATAAAGACTACTCAAAAGATATGTCTGGCAGTATTGGGGATTGTCCTTCACAATGGGCTGATATAAATGTATTCAAGCGGTATTGCATGGGGCATTTAGATGCGTATTTAAATAATAATGCTTATGACACTTTAGCTGTGTGTGTAGCACTACGTGAGATAATAGAGAGTAGAGTTTATGCACAACTACAAACAGAAGAACAGCGAAATGAGTTTTTAGACAAACATGGAACTCCAGATAAGCTTGAATATGCAGAAGAGCAAGGCGTTGATGTTCCTGAGATTTATTACTTGTTAGGGAATATCTATAATGATCCCATGCATGTGGATAATAAAAGTAATAAGCTGATTACTCAGACACTTTATTCGCGTATGGAGAATAATACCATTAGGGGTATGATTAAGAACGTGAAAGATAATGTGGTATGATGCAAAATGAGAGATGGCTCAAAAACTACAAGATGTGAAGGTTAACGAATCAAATATTATATGATATGTTGAAGTTAATAAAAGCATTGGACTTACAGCACTGGGCTGATACAAAAGAAAGCGAAGTGTTGATGCCGGAGCTGATGAGAAGATTGATTCATGCCTCAATGAAAGGCATCACGCGCATATCTTTTCCGAATGAAGATTGTGTTAATTTGCCTGGCTTTGATGGTATTTTAGAAACAACAGATAAAAATGAATATGTTTCCGAAGGTTTATCTGTGTATGAAATAGGAACAAATAAAAATCAAAAGACAAAAGCTGATAGTGACTATAATAAGCGGACAAAGGAAACAACTGCTGGTGAGAGGAAGAACTTGAACTTTGTTTTTGTAACACCTAGAAACTGGAGTGCAGCTAGGAAATGGGAAAGTGCGAAGAAACGTGAGAGAAAATGGAAGAGTGTTAGGGCTCTGACTGCAGTAGAATTGGAAGATTGGCTATCACAATGCCCTTCGGTGGCAGTTTGGCTTACACCAAAAATAAAAAGAAATCACGCCATTAGAATAGAATCGGTTGAAGATTTTTGGGAGAAGTGGTCAACAAATGAAGAAGGAATGAAGTTGAACTATATGCTTCTTTTAGGTGGAAGAGAGAAAGAGGAAACTGAATTGTTGCAAAGATTATCTTCGCCTGGTAGCATCTCAATCGTGTCTAAATCAACGGATGAATCTTTGGCATTTATTGTAACCAGTATTCTTAATAGTAATAATCTGGATCTTATAGACCGTTGCATAATTGCCTATGATGAAAGTTCGGTGATTGAGCTACTGAAAGAGTATAATGATATAATCGTTATTACTTGTTGTAAAGTAGATAACTATGGCGGCTATATCCTAAAAAATAATAATGGTGTTCTGTTTGCTTCTAATTATTCTGACAAGAATCCATATGAAAATCAGATAAAGCTGCCTGGACACGATTATTACAAGTTTCAGCAATCACTCATGGAAAGCGGCCTGTCTGAGACAATTGCAAATAGAGCGGCTATTAACAGCGGTAGAAGTGTATCGGTGTTAAGGCATCAGTTGAAGTTTGTGTCAACGAAGCCTAAATGGACAAGAAGAGAAGATTTGAAGAAGGTTATACCAGTTATGCTATTAGGTAGATGGGTTGATACCTTAGATGGAGATAAAGAATTAATCAGTAGACTATCCGGGGAGAAATATGAGAAGATAACTCCAATATTGCTTGAATGGTTGAATATGGATGATAGTCCCTTTGGGTATTATAATCATTGCTGGTACGTATTGTCGCCCTATGATACATTTTTGTATATAAAAGAATTCATTACAGATGATTGTTTTAAGAGATTTAAAGACGTTTTAAAAGAATCATTGGAAGACTTGGACTCCAATGCGACAGATTTGTTGGACCCCAATAAATACTATTATGAAGTCGGAAAAAGAAAATTCTCTGGCCAAACTAGAGACGGACTTTGCCTGACGCTGATATTGAGAGCACTCCTTGATAAAGACAGACAAGGACAAGAGCGGGTAGATGCAATAGTAAAGGATATATTTGAATTATCAGACCTGAACTGGTGGCTTACATACAGGCATGGAGATGTGGTATTGTATTTAGCAGAAGCGTCCCCCAAAGCCTACATTGAATATATAGAGAATGATTTGAAAAAAGATGAGTCACTCATGCGACATCTCTTTGTTCCAATAAAAAAGAACAATTTTTTAGCATCAGAATATGAGGTTGCATATACTCATATTCTATTTGCATTGGAGATGCTTGCGTGGATGCCAGAATACATTATAAGAGTTAGCCAAATATTAGCTCAATTAGCACAAATACCGAATGAGAGTTATTATGGCAATAAACCTATCAATTCATTGGTAGATATATATCGTCTTTGGCTACCAATGACATCAGTTGATGCAGAAAACAGATGCAATGCTATAAGACGAATATGTAAATCCTATCCTGAAGTAGGTCTAAATTTATGTTTCAGATTGGCTATAAAGTATGACCAGCAGCATGTAAGCTATTCGTCAAGGATATCAAGATGGAGATTAAAGGAAGTTGTTGTGAGGAATAGTGCTACTTATGAAGAAATATATGTTGTACTGAAATGCATATGTAAAATAATTGTGGCTCATGGTGTGCCTTCCGCCGATGAGGCATCAGAGATAATGGAGATTGCCACTGATCGTTCTGTATTTGTAGATCTCAGAAAGATGCTTCGAGAGCATCTTATAAGGCAACAAAATACGCTTAAAAATAATAAGACATTCTATAAGCATTTGATGAGCCGCGTTAATCATTTTCGCAGTTATCCAAATGCTAGATGGAGCCTACCAGAACAAGAACTAACAGAATGGGAGGCACTTCTTGATGATTTAAGACCAACAAACTTACAGGATCAATTGGAACATGTGTTTGATGGGAATTATCATCAGTTACCAGAATTGAGAGGTATTTCGGATTATGAAGAGAAGTTTAAGAAAGTTGAAGAACTCAGATATGAAGCAGTCGATAGACTGCTGAAACATGATGGTTTTGATGCTCTGATGGAATATTCAAGGAGACTTACAAACCCTCAATATATTATGCGTGCTTTGGCTGCCCGTAATGATGCACTTGATTTTTTTGATCATATATATTACCTTGCTGAGACTGATGTTTTTTTCAGGAAAATAACTGCTGAATTCTTTGGGCGGCTAATAATTAGCGACAGGAATGGTTTCTTGGAAAAGATAAATGCCAATAAAGGGCAATGTTTCATTTGGTTCCCACTTGCCTCAGTGTGGAGCACGGATGATGACATCTGGGAAATAGTAGATTCGTTATCAGAACAGCAACAACATGAATATTGGGCACATTCGGAAGTCCATACTATCCTATATAAAAGAGTAGAGTATCTTAATAATCACTATGAGCATGTTGGAAGAGGCGAGCAGGTAGTGAAGATTTTATATCATGTGTTGGAGTACAAGGACCAATATCCTTTGGATTTAGACTATGTAGTTAATACCATGAAGCGGGTGTTACCGAATATAACACCTGACCAGTTGAGCTTAATTAATTTCGAATTAAAAATGGTAATGGAATGGATAGATAAGCAGACAGATGTTTCTGCAAGTGACATCGTTACTTTAGAGATACCATATATCCTTATGACAGGTGAAGATGTAAATGCTTGGAGAATATTCAAAATGATTTTAGAGAACCCATACTATATGTTCGAAATGATAGATTATGCGTTCTATTCTGATAACCCTCAAATAAGAAAGCAAGAAGAAGAATTAAATCGCAACGACAAGCAACGTAAGGTGTGGGCCACTTTTAGTGGAAAGATGCTCTTTAGTCTTCATACAATGCCATGTATGGAAGATGACGGTAGCATAGACGAGGAGAGACTGAAAGACTATATTTCGACTTTGCGAAGAATGGGTGGAGAGAAAGAGAAAATGAGTATGGTAAACCATACCATTGGACAGCTGCTGGCTAACTATCCTGCTTGCGTTAACGGATGTCCTCCAGAAATAATATGTGAAATCATTGAAGAATTAAACAATAAGGTGGTTAATGATAGTTTTCATGCTCAAATATACAATAAACTAGGGGCTACTGTGCGAGGACCTTATGATGGTGGGGGGATAGAACACAATAGGGCTAAAAGGTTTTGTGAGACATCTGAAAAGTTACAGATTATGTATCCAATAACAGCAGAGATCTATCGGGACTTAGGTGCTGTGTATTCGAACGAAGCCCAAAGGCATGATACTGAAACAGAGATTATGAAACTTGATAACTGAAGAATCTAAAGCAGTTACATTCAGCATCTTTATACTCATATATCTATTTGAACAGAATGGAACAGAAATTCAACAATAATCGCTTGGATTTGCAGATACTTCGGGAGTTCTGCGAGCGGGAAGGTGAGGAAATCTCTTACCGCAAGGGTGACCAGCTGGAGCGAGAGGGTGACCCAGCACGGTGGTTTGCCTTTGTCACTGAGGGATGTTTCAAATATGTGAAATATGGTATGAGCGATGACAAGGCACATATCACGTGGTTCTCGTTTGAGGGTGAGTTCGTGTGCGACTATCCCACATTTCTCTATGGCCGTCCGTCACAGGCCACAATTGAGGCTATGGTGCCCAGTCGCGTACTGAGGGTTACGGGCCAGCAACTGGAACAATTCTTCAATCAAAACATGGAAACGATGAAACTACGAGCCATGATTGGTGAGCACATTCTCAGCCAATTCCGTTCGCGCTATCTTGACCTCCATTGTACTACGCCCCGTGAGCGTTACGAAATGTTGCTGCAACGCTGTCCTGGTATCATGGAGTTTCTTGACTTAGAAGACATCGCTTCGTTCTTGAACGTCCATCCCAATACTGTCAGCAAAATTCGGCGTGACATTACGTTTGGCGACAAATAATAGTCTATAACAGATAGAAACTCTCAACCTAAGTTGAGACATTCCCCTTTGGCTTTCACATTTTGGACATAGCCAAGGGGCTGTTTTTATGTCTTTTTGTAACTTTGTGGCACGAACAAACATAAGCAATATGAAAACAATGAAACTCTGGAGAATCGCTTTTATGATGCTTGCTGTTTTCTCCCTCGCCTCTTGCAGCAGCGATGATGATAACGAAGATAAAGTAGAGCAGGTAACGGTTTACGTGTCTGCAGAGACAGGAGTTTACTATGACATGTGGCTTGATCCTGAAAGGGAGAATCCAATTGTCGGAATGCAGATTCAGGAGAAAGGTGATACTCGTTGGAGTTGTGTCAGCCTTTATACAATCACAGGCTTCACCTACGAGAAAGGAAACGAGTACGAACTGTTAGTAAGGAAAACGACCCTTGCTAATCCTCCTCAGGATGATTTCAACGTTAGGTATGAACTCATCCGCATTGTCTCACAAAGAAAGATTGAATAAAAAAACCGAACATGAACATCATAATCATTGGAGCAACTTCTGGCATTGGCAGGGCACTTTTTGAGAAATATGCTGCTGATAGCAACTGGATCGGCATCGTTGGCCGACGGACACATCTGCTTGACGAATTGCACCATGAGCATCCTGGCACGACATTCACAGCCACGGTGGACATTACCAAACAAGAAGAAATTGAACAGGCTATCCACACGCTTTGCGCCAAATTGAAACACATTGACCTCGCCATCGTATGCTCTGGCACTGGCAATCTCAATCCATCACTTGACTATGCTTTGGAATGTCCTGCGATTGATACTAACGTAAAGGGATGGACATTTGTCATTGATATGATTTACCATATATTTGAAAAGCAGGGGTATGGCCACCTCGTAGCAATTACATCAATAGGAGGACTACGAGGTGAACCAATGGCTCCTGCTTATAGTGCAACCAAAGCTTATCAAATCAACTACATGGAAGCTTTGCGCAAAAAAGCTTTCAAGAGCGGTGGTAGCATAACAGTTACTGACATTCGTCCAGGTCTCGTTGATACTACTATGGCAAAAGGTGATGGTCTGTTTTGGGTGATGCCCGTCGATAAAGTTGCCAACCAAATCATTTCCGCTATTCGCAAGAAGAAATCGAAAGTATACGTTACCAAACGTTGGCACTTCCTCGCCATCATCAATAAGAATCTACCATTCAACCTGTATAGATTATTGTAGTATTATTCGTATTCGGTAAAAAAAGTGTTCTTCCCGTGCAGTCTTTTACTCTGTTGTAGGACTATATAAATAGAGACGTTACGTTTACGATGGAGATAACAAGGCTGATAGAACGATGCAGACAGGGGGACGCGGATGCCCTCGGAGAACTGTATAAGGCATACGCCCAGCGGATGAGGGGCGTATGCCGACGCTATATCAGTGACGAGCAGACGGTGGAGGATGTGCTGCACGATGCTTTCGTGATTATCTTCACTTCGTTCGACAGGCTGCGTGATGACAGGCGGGCCGAGCCTTGGATGAAGGCCATTACGAGAAACGTGGCATCGAAATGCAAGGATCATTTGGAGGCATTGCCAATGGTTTCGCTTGAAGAGACGAGCGAGATGGGATTGATTGCCGCCGAGGACGAGGAAAGGGACGTGAGGGGTGTGCCGTTAAGCGAGGTGGTAAGAATGATTGACAGACTGCCAGAGGGTTATGGGCAGGTATTTCGATTGTCGGTGTTCGAGGGTATGACGCACAAGGAGATTGCCGCCATGCTGGGCATCGAGCCACATTCGTCATCGTCGCAACTGGCACGGGCGAAGAAGATGCTGCGCAAGATGATGAAGCAGTATTGGGTTGCCGGGCTTCTGTTGCTACTTGTTCCTGTTACGTTCTTTTTGCTCAGGAAAGGAGATAATGCTGTCAAGGATGAAAAGCCAATTGTGGCGAAGCAGAAAGAGACACCCAAAGAATCGACGAAAGATTCTCAAACGGAGCAGCCGCAGAAGCCTGTGATTGTTCATCTACCAGTGAATCGTACCACTTTCATTGCAACTGACACCCCGCAATCGGTCATTGCCCAAACAGTGGATTCTGTCACGTCTGATACATTATATAATTTTATAGCCCAAGAGCAGATGGTAACTGATACCATTGGGACGGATACGACAAAGGCTATACGCAAGGTAGAGTTACCGCATTACGACATTGCCGACCTGTTCCCCGACAAGCCAACCATCGGCACCAGTCGTCAGCGAAAGTGGTCGGTGGACCTCGCATACACCGGAGGCTTTGGCGAGCAGAACTATAACCGTCCATACAGCTTCACGGAAATGCCAACGTTAGTCATTAGCGGCGAGCCGCCATCGCCTGTCACCATCGAGAACTGGAGCGACTACGCAGCCTTCCTGGCAGAAAATCCCGATGACGGCAGGAGTCACACCCGCCGCGTC
>JAEEGF011331360.1_pt1 | contig 11814 bp, 12 predicted proteins | sample 9134171 | NCBI WGS metagenome assembly JAEEGF01 (sample SAMN16246542, study PRJNA631951) | gut metagenome | biome: gut microbiome; feature: rumen; material: AP-attached | host: Bos | place: Iran: Karaj | collected 2018-10 | reverse complement strand
GTCTTTTTACGTTTTCAAACCATCTTTGCCCATCTCAAATCGATTTTCATCCTGCTTGGTCCTGTTTTCCAAACAATGGGCACACTACTCCTGGGACAGCATCGATAACGACCTGACCATGCTGGACGCCACAGCGCTGCCAGAGAAAAAATCCTTCGTTACCTTTACGATGCCTATGTAGCGGCTCCGCACGACACCATGACGATGTCCTTTTCGGAAAATCTTGTTCATTTGAATTCTCTGTAATCCATCCTTCTTGCGGTCTTGCGAAGTTTCAGCTGCCCACGGGAAAGCTCGTATCTGCCGGCGGCGGCGTCCCGGATGACCTGGGCGGCCTTCCGGGCATTGTTTCCGGAACACGGGGCAAAAAGCCTGTCCCAGAGTCCGCCCCCTGCCCTGGATTTCGCATTTTCTGCCAGTTGCTCGAGCCTGTCCAGATCTTCCGGCCTGTTCACCACGCAGCCAAGCCTATCCCGCTGCGTAAGTTCAAGGCTGCCCTTGTCGATCTTTGCGCTTTCCAGGGCGGAAGGGATGTCCAGCAATATAAGCGGACGCCTGCAGTAAAAGCCGTCGAAGAGGGCCCCGCTGTAATCCGAGATCATCAGGTCGGAAACAGCAAGCAGCGAGAAGATGTTTTCATTCGCGCCAAAAACATGGACGTTTTCCAACGTCTTCATGTGTTCGCCCCTGCCTTCCAGGATGTCAGTGTTATGGTGCATCTTGATGAGGACATTGTACCTGCTGCGCAGTGCCAGAATGCTCTCCAGGTACAGGTCCACGCTGGAAAGATCGCCCCACGTCGGGGCGTACAGCACGGTCTGCTTTGCAGGATCGAGCAGCCCGGCAAATCGTTCGCGGCATGCCTGGTGGAACAGGGGATCTTCCCAGTCGTCCGCTTCGGGGTTGCCGCACGCGGCCACAGGCGTATAGCGGCTGATCTTCTCGCTTGCATACGGTCCGTAGGTGATGTTGACATCGGCCAGGGAGCGCCAGATGCCGTAGTTGTGCGGCTCCTTCGCATAGCCGTACTGCAGCATGACGATCCTGCTCCTGGTGATCTGCTGGATGCCGGGGAAGGCGACCTGCGTGACGAAGACATCGAAATGGTCTTCAAGCCTGGCAAGATGCCCTTTTTTCACCACCATGACCGGGTTTGCGGCGTTATGAAAAAACTCCTCGGGAAAAGCGCCAAGATTGCCGTTCTTCCGGTCCTCGACAAGGAAGAAAGCCCCCGGCAGATGTTTCGCTATGTTTTGGATGTGCCTGAACTGGAAGGGATTCCATCCCGTGAAGGCGATGCGCGTCGTGTTTTCCCAGGGCAGGCGCACAGGTGACCCTAAAAGTCGGTACAGCTTGTGGGCCGCGGTGCGGAAAAACGAAGCTATCATCTGAGGATCAAGATATTTTTGGCGTAGAAAACATCTGTATGACCTGGCCCTTCCTCTGCGTCGTGGAGATGCCTTCCGTCCTGGGCAGGTAGACGACCTCGCAGTATTCCTTGAGGAAGTCGAACTTGCCCTCCCAGTCGCTGCCCATGCAGAAGGTATCGACATGGTACAGCTTGACATCGTTGATCTTCTGCTCCCAGTTCTCCTCGGGTATGACCAGGTCGACGAAGCGCAGGCTTTCCAGGATGGTCTTGCGTTCCTCATAGGACTGCACGCAGACCTTGTTTTTCATGTTCTTATTGAATTCGTCCGTCGATATGGCGACGATCAGGTAGTCTCCCAGCGCCCTTGCTCGCTTGAGGAGGTTGATATGGCCATAATGCAACAGGTCATACGTGCCATAGGTGAGCACTCTCTTCATCTTCTTCTCTCCCAGAAACGGCTGCCTCGCAGCGGGTCAAAGGTCCAGGCGTGTGACGATGCCTGCGATCGCACCAGACTTTTCCAGCACGAAAACGCAGGAGATCTTCCTCCGCTCCATGATGTCCAAGACCTTGGCGCCCAGCGTGCCCACGGGGACGCATATGGGGTTCGGCGTCATCAGGTCCCTTGCTTTCATTTCCATGACATTGCTGCACATATGGCGGCGCAGGTCTCCATCGGTGACGATGCCGGCAAGCCGCCCGTCCTCGACGACGCCCACGCAGCCAAAGCCCTTGTGCGTCATTTCCGCGAGCACTTCCATCATGGGGGCGTCGGGATGGATGAGCGGGACCGCATCGCCCGTGTGCATGACATCCTGCACGAGCGCCAGCGTATGCCCCAGCGCACCGCCGGGATGGTACATGTGGAAATCTTCCCTGCTGAACCCGCGCGCCGAGAGCAGGCACATGGCCAGCGCGTCGCCCAGCGCCACCTGCACGGTAGTGCTCGTGGTGGGCGCGCAGTCCAGGGGGCAGGCCTCGTGCAGCTGCGGCTGCAGCAGCAGGTGGTCGCAGTGCTTGCCCAGGAAGCTGTCGGGATTTTTGGTGATGCCGATGAGCGGCAATCCCTTGAGCGCGGCATAAAGGATGATGTCGTTCAGTTCCGCCGTATTGCCGGAATTGGAAATGGCAATGACGGCGTCGTGTTCCGTCATCATGCCCAGGTCGCCATGGCTGGCCTCGGCAGGATGGATGAAATAGGCGGGAGATCCCGTAGAAGAAAGCGTTGCGGCTATCTTCCTGGCGATATGGCCGCTCTTTCCCATGCCGGTGACGGCGATCCGCCCCTTGATGTGCAAAAGGCAGTCGATGGTCTTTTCGAACTCTTCACCCAGGCTGTCCGCCAGGGCGTTGAGGGCAAAGGCTTCATCACGCAACACGCGCCGGGCTTCTTCGATGTATTTCACGCGTTCTCCAAAAACACAAGGCGATGCAAGGGCAAAACGCCAAGTGCAGCCCTGAAGGCTGCGGCTGTTTTTTCAAGTATCATGGCAAACCAACGCAATGTCAATGCGCCTGGCGCTCTGAAAGCTAGGTCCACGGCCGGTACGGCGACCGTCATCCCCGGGATGCCAGTCCGGCGGCCTCGGCCACGGCTTCCGCCGCAGCGCGGGTGAACGCACCGGCAGGCATGGCGGCGCGCGCTTCTTCCGTCATGAGCAGGCGGGGATGGTTGGCCAGTTCGCTGCGGGCGCGGACTCCGTAGGCTTCCGGGAAGGAATCCTCGAAGTACATGTTCTGGAAGCCGGCGAACTTGAGCGCATGGGCCGTGGAATCCAGGATGCAGTATTCCCCGCTGTCCAGCAGCCCGAGCTCCTGGGCCCTGAGCATGCCGGCAAAGCTCTCGCCGCCCTGGGTGCAGGCGATATGCCCGTGGCGGTTTGCGAGGATCATGCTGTCCATGATGGACTGTTCCGTCACCTGCACCACGTCGAAGCGCCCGCCCGCAGCCTTGAAGCGCTCCACAAGGCTGCGCACGCGCGGGAAGGAGACGGGATTGCCGATCATGGCCGCCTGCGCCACGCTCGGGCGCACGGCGACGGGCTCGTAGCAGCGGCTGGATTCCGGCTGGGCATAGTAGCGCCAGACCGGGTCGGCATGCTCAGACTGCACGCCGACGATGTGCGGCATCTCGCTGATGATGCCCAGCCTGTGCATCTTCAGGCATCCGGAGAGCATGGAGGTGATGTTGCCCGCGTTGCCGATGGGCATGAACAGGGCCTTGCCCGCCAGGTCCCAGCCAAACCACTGGGCCGCTTCGTACACGTAGGATTCCTGGCCCAGCACGCGCCAGCTGTTCTTGGAGTTGAGCAGTGCCACGCGGTAGTGTTCGGCCAGGTATTCCACCACCTTCATGCAGTCGTCGAAAACGCCCGGCACTTCCAGCACCAGCGCGCCCGAGCCCAAGGGCTGGGAAAGCTGCGCAGGCGTCACCTTGCCGTGCGGCAGCAGCACCACGGTGCGGATGGGGTCGCCCACGTAGGCGCCGTACATGGCGGCGGCAGCGGAGGTATCGCCCGTGGACGCGCAGATGGTGAGCACTTCCTTCCAGCCGTTCACGCGGACGAGGGATTTCAGGTAGCTGTAGGCCCCGGCCATGCCGCGGTCTTTAAAGGACGCGCTGGGATTCTGCCCGTCGTTCTTGTAGGCAAAGCGCCTGCCCACATGGTGCTGCAGGGACGGAGATGCCTCGATGATCGGGGTGTCGCCCTCGCCGAGATAGACGATGTCCTCTTCTTCAAGGACGGGGGCCATGAGCTCGTAAAAGCGGAACACGCCGCGCAGCGCCCGGGTGCGCGTGGCACGGCGCCCGTCGAACAGGCTGCGCCAGTATCCCGCGCCTTTTTCCCTCATGCCGTCAAAATCCAGGTCTTCCAGCAGCAGCACTCCGCCGCAGTCAGGGCATGTGTAGACAAGCTGATCCACGGGGAAGCGGTGGCCGCAGCCCATGCAAACATATTCCATCCGCGCACGGCGTGAGGGGAAATCTAGGGACATGTCGTCCTCCTTATCGTTGGTATTCATTTTGCTGGGCGGGACTGCATCCCAGGCACCCGGCGCACCGTCACGCCGTGATCTTCCATGTAATCCTTGAGGTCAGCGATGCTGTACTGCCCGTAATGCACGATGGATGCCACCAGGGCCGCAGAGGCGCCGCCCCTGGTCACCGCCTCCACGAGATGCCTGGGCTCGCCGGCACCGCCGGAGGCGATCACGGGGATCTCCACCGCGTCGCAGATCATGCGCGTGAGCTCCAGCTCGTAGCCGTCCAGCGTGCCGTCGGCGTCGATGGAGTTGACGCACAGCTCACCGGCGCCCAGTTCCTGGCACCTCCGCGCCCAGGCGATGGCGTCCAGCCCCATGGGGATGCGTCCGCCATGGATGACGATCTCGTAGCCTGAGGGCATCCCGGGCGTCCGCCCGGTCTTCCTCACGTCCATGCCCACCACGATGGCCTGGGAACCGAACGCGTCGGCCCCGCGGCTGATGAGGTACGGATCCTTGACGGCGGCGGAATTGACCGAGACCTTTTCGGCCCCCGCCAGCAGCACGGCGCGCATGTCCTCTACCGAAGAAAGCCCGCCTCCCACGGAAAAGGGGATGAAGATGCTCTCCGCCACCCGTTCCACCACGTCGAGGAAAATGCCGCGCGCCTCGCTGGATGCGGTGATGTCGTAAAACACGATCTCGTCGGCCCCTTCCTCATAATAGCGGCGCGCCGTTTCCACGGGGTCGCCGATGTCCACGTTGCCCTTGAACCTGACGCCCTTGGTCAGGCGGCCGTCGCGGACATCGAGGCAGGGGATGAGACGCTTGCTCAAACGCGCCGTTTCAGGCATGTGTCCGCTCCTTGCAGCTGCGGTAAAAATTCCCGAGTATCTTCAGACCCGGCGCCCCGCTCTTTTCGGGATGGAACTGCACCGCCCAGAGGCCGGGGCGCCCGTACACAGAGGTGAAAGCATGCCCATAGGTCGTTTCGGCCAGGCGCAGGGCAGGATCCGGTTCCACATAGTAGCTGTGCACGAAATAAAAGCGGTCGTCCGGGAGGATCCCGTCGAGCAGTGCGGAAGGACGCAGCTGATCCAGCGTGTTCCAGCCCATGTGGGGGATGCGTATCGCCTCGCCCCCGTCGGTCCACTCCGGATCAAAGCGGCGGCATATGCCTTTGACCACGCCCAGGGTAGGCGTATCGCCCTCTTCGCTGCGTTCAAGCATGATCTGGCAGCCCAGGCATATCCCCAGGAGGGGCAGGCCCTGGCCGACGACACGGCGCAGGATGGCGTCCATGCCGGAAGATCGCAGCTGTGCCATGGCCTGTCCGGCGGCTCCCACGCCCGGGAAAATGACGCCTTCCGCTCCCAGGATGACCGAAGGGTCGGCAGTGATGGATGCCTCTATGCCCAGAGACCGCAGCGCCCTTAAAACACTGGTCTGGTTGCCGGCCTTATAATCCAGTATGGCAAGCATGCTGCTCCCCGTACGCGCACTGCGCCTTTTAAAAGTCCACGCCGACGCGGGCGCTTTGGGCTCCGCGCACCCCGTGCCCAATGCCGACCGCGGTGATCATGTCTCCGGAGACCTTGACGCTGTCGCTGTCAAAGCTGCCTCCGGCGCATCCGCAGAGGGCTGCGGCAAGCAGCATGGTCAAAAAACAAAGCCTCATGACGATCTCCTCGGGCAATCATACTCAACTGGGAAAACCGCGCAAGTCCGGAAAGCGCGCAGCGGACCATTCAGCGGGGCAGGATGATGCCGCCTTCGCCAAAGCGCCTGGGGCGCTCGTTCAAGTGCCCGCCCAGACGCTGCCGGGCCTTTTCTATCTGCAGCAGCATCTTGTCCCGGTCCGCAGGCAGATAGCCGTGCAGGGCGACGACATTGGAGGGATGCAGCCCGAACAGCAGGCAGTCTTCGACCTGGAGGCGCTCCAGAAGGCGCTGTTCCTCCAGCAGGTATCCCCCAAGGTCGCTTTCCTCGAACGCGCCGCTCCGCATATCCTCATAAAGCGGGCATCCGGGGTCGGCATGGATCGTTCCCGTAAAGATGAGGGATACCCCGGTCTGATTGAGCAGTCCGGCGGTGGCGTCGGCGTTCTCCCGTCCGTTCCCGGCCCCTGCCGCGCCAAGGATGACGTTCACCCCGTAGCGCATCCCTGCCCCGTCCAGGCGCTGCAGGGAACGCAGGGCCTGGTCGGGCGCATAGCCCTTGTTCATCCTCTCCAGCACGCTGCCCAGTCCGCTCTCCAGCCCGATGTTGAGGTCGTTGATGCCCGCCTCGCGCAGGGCGCGGAGCTCGCCGTCCGTCTTTGCCAGGATATTCCTGATGGATGCATACATGGCTATGGTCTCCACACCGGGAAGGTATCCATGGATCATGTCCGCGATGCGGCAAAGCATGCCCGCATCCAGGGCAAAGGCATCGCCATTGACCAGGAAGACGCGCCGCTCATGGGGGCGGAACATGCGTGCTTCTTCGAGGTCGCGCGCGATCTGATCCAAAGGTTCCGTCCGGAAGGGGACATCCCTGTACATGGTGCAGAAGGCGCAGCTGTTGTGCGAGCAGCCCTGCGTGACCTGCAAGAGGAGGGAATCCGCCTCAAAAGGGGGGCGGTAGGTGATGCCCGTGTACTTCATGTGCCTCTCAGTGCCGGTCGGCTCCCGCCGTGGGCCCGGCATCCATAATGTATGCGCCATGGCGGAAAATAGCAACGGCTCCCGGCCGCCCAGGCTGGCGATTGTAGACAATATGTAAAAAAACCGGCATTTCACCCCCCGCACCACTTGATAGTTTTCAGCCTATGGGATAAATTTAATGGCAGCTCCAAAGTAGTCGCGCTGATCATCATTATTTTCCATGCCTTACGGGGCAAAATGATCTTGCGCCAAGGATGTGTCGTGGTCTGGTCATGTACATGGCAGCATAATTTTTTATGCTGCCCTTATCAGGACTCAAAAACCCCAACCAAGGAGTTTCGCATGAAAATGGTGTCCAAGTTCCTCATGGCCCTGGGTCTCGCCGGAATGATGGTCATGCCCGCCGCGGCGGCCGACTATCCCAGCAAGCCCATCAACATGATCATCGCCTTCACCGCCGGCGGATCCAGCGACGTGCAGGCCCGCATCATGCAGAAGTACTGGAACAAGTACAACCCCGACCAGGGCTGGGTGTTCATCTACAAGCCCGGTGCCGGCGGCATGATCGGCTTCACCGAGATCGCCAAGGCCAAGCCCGACGGCTACACCATCGGCGGCATGAACGTGCCGCACATCGTGCTGCAGACCCTCGGCCAGAAGGCGCAGTTCAACGCGCTGGACAGCTTCAAGTACATCTGCCAGGTGGTCAACGATTCCCAGGTCGTGGCTGTGCGCAAGGACAGCCCCTACAAGAGCGCCAAGGAAGTGTTTGAGGCTGCCAAGGCCAATCCCGGCAAGATCAAGCTCGGCCTGGTCGGCCCCATGTCCGGGCATCATCTGATGTATCTTGACGCCCAGAAGCAGTATCCGGAATCCAAGTTCGCCCCTGTGTTCTACAAGGGCGCCGCAGACCAGAACGCCGCCATCCTGGGCGGTGAGATCGACGTCATGTTCGGCAACCTGAACGACGTCATGCGCTCCATCGAAGAGCTGCGCGTCCTCGGCATCGCCGCCGACAAGGAGAACACCCAGTTCCTGCCCGGCGTCCCGACCTTGAAGTCCCAGGGATACGACATCGTCTCCGACATCCGCCGCTGCTTTGCCGCTCCCAAGGACATCGCCCCCGAGCATCTCGCGAAGCTGCGCGCCATCTTCAAGCAGATCTGCGAAGACAAGGATTACATCGCCGAAATGGTCAAGGCTGGACAGCCCGAGCAGTACATGGACGGCGAAGCCTTCCACGCATGGGTCAAGACCCAGTTCGCCAAGAGCGAAAAGCTCCTGAACGACGCCGGCCTGCTTAAGAAATAACCCTGCATTCTCCGAGGGGCGGTATTCCGCCCCTCTCTTGTATCCATTTCCACAATCACCGCGCCTGTCCAGGCCCCTTCGTACGGAGCTTGCAGCCATGACTGAATTTTTCCTTCCCTCGCTGATCAATCTCATCGAGCCGCTGAACATCTTCCTGATGGTCGTCGGCCTCACCGGCGGGATCATCATCGGGGCGCTGCCCGGCCTCTCCGCCACCATGGGCGTGGCGCTGATGGTGCCCGTGACCTTCTCCATGAACCCCATCAGCGGGCTCATCATGCTCGGCTCCATCTACATCGGGGCCATCTACGGTGGAGCCAACTCAGCCATCCTCATCCGCACGCCGGGCACGCCGTCTTCGGTGGCGACCACTTTCGACGGCTGGCCGCTGACCCAGTCCGGCAGGGCCGACAAGGGGCTGTACGCCTCGCTCCTGGCCTCGGCCTTCGGCGGCATCGTGGGTTCGTTCTTCCTGCTGTGCATGGCCGCCCCCCTGGCGCGCTTCGCCCTGCGGTTCGGCGGACCGGAGAACTTCTGGCTGTGCGTGTTCGGACTTTCGACCATCGCCGTGATGAGCGCGGACAACATGGGCAAGGGGCTGGTCTCCGGGGCCATCGGCATCCTGTTCTCCACCATCGGCATGGACCCGAACACCGGAACGGTGCGCTTCACCTTCGGCATCTACGAACTGGTGCAGGGCGTGTCCGTCATCCCCTGCATGATCGGTCTTTTCTCCTTCTCGCAGGTGCTGGTGCTCATCGGCAGCCGGCGGGAATACGTGGCGGAATACCATCCGCATAAAGGTGCCTTCCGCGAAGTGGGTTCCTACCTCGTGCGCAAGTGCAAATCCATCCTGGTGCGGTCGTCCATCATGGGCACCCTGATCGGCATGCTGCCCGGCGCGGGCGGTGAGATCGCATCGATCATTTCCTACAATGAGAGCAAGCGCTGGTCCAAGAACCCCGAGATCTATGGCAAGGGGGCCATCGAAGGCGTCGCTGCTTCGGAAAGTTCCAACAATGCGGTGATCGGGGGCTCGCTCATCCCCATGCTCACGCTGGGCATACCTGGCAGCGCGGTGGCGGCGGTCATCCTGGGCGCGCTCATGGCGCACGGCGTGACGCCGGGCTTCAAGATCTTCACGCAGTCCGGCGAGCTGGCCTACACGTTCATCTTCAGCCAGTTCGCGGGCAACCTGCTCATGATCCCCGTAGGCTTCCTGCTCTGTTCGGTCATGGCAAGGCTGCTGAACATCAGGCTGACGTTCGTGGCCGTGGCCATCGTGGTGCTCTCGTACATCGGCGCGTATGCCATCGGCAACTCCTACGTCGACCTGTGGATGGTGGTCGTCTTCGGCTTCATCGGCTTCTTCGGCGGCCGCTGGGGCTGGGACACGGGCGCCATGGCCCTGGGCGTGATCCTCGGCCCCATGATCGAAGAGAACCTCGGCAAGTGCTTCGACCTGGCCATGGCTGCAGACGGCGGGCTCCTGGAAGTGATGACGGAAGGCAGCGTGAACAAGGTGCTCATCGCCGCCCTGCTGCTCTCGCTGTCCACGCCCTTCCTGCTGATGTACAAAAACCGCAAGAACGCCAGGGAGGCCGGCAATGCTTAAAAGCACCGCAGACATTGGTTCGGGAGTGGGCTTCCTGGCTCTTGCAGCCGCATTCTGGTTCCAGCTGGACAAGGACGGCGAAGGCGTGAGCTTTGCCTTTCCCGCCCTTCTCATCGCCATCATAGGATGGGGCGGGCTGTACTACCTTGTGAAAGGCATCATCGAACGCCGCAGGGAATGTCCCGAAGGCGAATGCCAGGGTGAACACTGGGGCAATATCTTCTGGGTCGCCTTCATGGCTGTCGTCTACGCGCTGGCCATCCCGGTGATCGGCTACTGGGTGTCGACCGGCGCCTTCCTTGCCATCACCTACTTCGTCCTTGTGTTCCGGAACGAGAACCCCCTGAAGGCGCTCGCGCATGCCGTCATCTTCGGCGGCGGATTCAGCTTCCTGGTCTGGCTGGGCTTCGTCAAGCTCATGTCCGTGCCGACGCCTCAGGGAGCGCTTTGGTAAATTTTATGCGGGATTTTGCTTGCAAGTCTTATATAAGATATGTTAAGCAAAAGGTGTCACCCAACTTTGTGAGGGACCCGGATCTCTGACCGTCATCCTGGACAGTCATGTCCGCCGTCTTGAACGAAAAAGTTGGAGCCCGAGTCGAAATTGGAGCCCGAGTTAAGGAACGTCTCACCAGTATCCGCAGGAAGCCCGGTGCTGACTTATCTGAACTTGGCAGTTTAACGCCCACGAACAGGGCAGAACAATTTTGGAGGCTGTTATGGCTACTGACTACGTTGTTCATGAAGCTAACGATACCGTTGGCGTCGTGGTCATCGAAGGCTTGAAGGGCGGCAAGGAATATTCCGGCTGGCTCATGGATGGAGACAAAGACCTCAGCATGACGATCCTCGATGACATCCCGATCGGTCATAAAGTCGCCTTGAAGGATTTCAAGGTCGGCGATGACGTCATCAAGTACGGCATCGTCATCGGCAAGGTCGTTAACCCGATCAAGAAGGGTGAACACGTCCACGTTCACAATCTGAAGACCAAGAGGTGGTAACCATGAAAGACACGTTCCTTGGATATCGCCGTGCTAACGGCCGCGTCGGCGTCCGCAACCACGTCATCATCATGCCCCTCGACGACCTTTCCCAGGCCGCCGTCAACGCAGTTGCCAACAATGTCCGTGACTGTCTTCCCATCGTCCATCCCTATGGTCGTCTGCAGTTCGGCGCTGACCTTGACCTTCATTTCCGCACCCTGATCGGCGCAGGCAGCAACCCCAACGTGGCCGCCGTGATCGTCATCGGCATCGAAAAGGTCTGGACCGACCGCGTGGTCGAAGGCATCGCCAAGACCGGCAAGCCTGTAGCCGGCTTCGGCATCGAGCAGCATGGCGACCTGGAAACGATCCGCCAGGCTTCTTTGAAGGCTAAGGAATTCGTGCAGTACGCTTCCTCCCTGCAGCGCGAGGAATGCCCCCTGACCGACCTGTGGGTCTCCTGCAAATGCGGCGAGTCCGACACCACTTCCGGTGCTGCTTCCTGCCCCACCGTCGGCAATGCCTTCGACAAGCTGTGGGCCAAGGGCCTGACCCTGCTCTTCGGCGAGACCACCGAGCTGACCGGCGGCGAAAACCTCGTTGCCGACCGCTGCGAAACTCCTGAAGTCCGTGCCAAGTTCCAGTATTTCTTCGACCGTTATGCCAAGGTCGTCGACGATCACAAGGTCAACGACCTTTGCGACTCCCAGCCCACCAAGGGCAACATCGAGGGCGGTCTGACGACCATCGAAGAAAAGGCCATGGGCAACATCCAGAAGATCGGCAAGAAGTGCACCGTGTGCGGCTGCCTGGACAAGGCCGAAAGCCCGACCCATAAGGGCCTGTGGTTCATGGACTCCTCTTCGGCTGCTGCTGAAATGATCACCCTGGCTGCTGCTG
>JAEEGF011035755.1_pt1 | contig 11814 bp, 10 predicted proteins | sample 9134171 | NCBI WGS metagenome assembly JAEEGF01 (sample SAMN16246542, study PRJNA631951) | gut metagenome | biome: gut microbiome; feature: rumen; material: AP-attached | host: Bos | place: Iran: Karaj | collected 2018-10 | reverse complement strand
GATAAGACTAATTTCAACGATGTCAAAGATCAATTTGGTCCCCTCATTCCGGGGCTATTTGATTAATATTTAAACTCGTCCCATTTTAACGGGACACTAATGATATGGTATATAAAGTCCCTTTATTCTTTTTATATAGAAAGATTTTAGTAATGCCCCTTCGAATATCTCATTGAAAAAAAAACCAGAACAAACAAAAAACAATGGCATATGGAAAAAATAGATGAAATTCCCTAAGATGGTAGGACATCCAGAATGTCCAATTACCATCATTATGATACCAAGTGCTTTTGCTACGGTTATATAATTGTTTCTTGGATTTTTCATTTTCCTATGTTTATTCTGCAAAAATAATAATTATTTGTAAGTTTTATGGCGTTTTTACACAATTTTTTTATAATTTTGCAGAAAAAACTTATGAAGAGGTATCTGGTTGTATTGCTAATTGTAATAATTGTAACTATTTGTGGCGTAGGATTATATATTAAGCCTTATTTTTCCTCAGCAAAGAAAATACACGGGCTAAAAGTTAATTCGCATAAGGATAATACTATTCGGATTGCCTATATTGGTGATAGTTGGGCAGAAGGTCACAAAGACGTTAATTGTACAATAGACTCTATTGTTATTTGTGCTACAAAGAGCCCTGTACAAGTACGTATAGCTGGTGTTAGTGGAATAACTTCCAAGAATATCTACTATGGATTATATAGAAATAATTCTATGAGAAATGTAATAGAATGGGGGCCTGATTTTTGTTTTGTTGTAGCCGGGATAAACGATTCTGATAGGAAAATGGGGCGAGGATATTATAAGGATAATATGGAATTAATAATTGAGACTCTTTTAAAATACAAGATTGTCCCAATAATATTAGAGATACCTTCTTATGATATTCGCTTTTCTTTTAAAAGAAGAAATAGATCAGTCAAGTTACAGTATCTGGCATCAATGATAATCACATGGTCCAAGATGGATTGTATTGATGACTATAGAAATGCATATGCCGATTTAATTAAAGAAAAAGGATGGGAGAAAAAAGTAATAACCATTTCGAGCGAAGACTGGAATCCTGAAGGGTATAAGGATCGTAGGGGACTATATGATGAAGGTCTTATGCATTTGAATGAAAAAGGTTACCATGTGTTGGACTCATGTATTGCCCATAAAGTCATTGACTATCTAAAAGGGGTGTAAAATATATTACATTTTTAGATTTTGCATACACTGCATACACCGAAAGTTAACTAACTGATACTCAGCACGTAATTTAGTGTATGCACGAAATTATCAAGTGTATGCAACCAATAAAATCTCTGAAAAATCGCTAAAAGCTCGCAAAAAACTTGCATATCGATGAAAAATGTAGTACCTTTGCACTATGTTTGATTACGAGAAAATTCCAGATTGGTGGGCGTTGTGCCCCAAGAGTGATTGTAAGATGGCGGAGACTTGTCTTCGTCATCATGTTTGTATGCAGGCCCCTGAGAAATATAGGCGATGGACGTGCGTTCTGCCTCATGTCTACAAGGACGGCAAGTGTGAGTTTTATCAGAAGATGGAGAAGGTGACGATGGCCCAGGGCATAACTGCTATTTATAAGAATGTGCAGTCGCGCGAGGCCCGTTCCCAGATACGTTATGGACTGACGGCGCACCTCGGAAGTAAGGGAACTTACTATCGCTACAAGAATGGCGAGCGACTGATCAACCCTCAGTTACAACAGGAGATCATCGATCTTGTGCACGAATATGCGCCTGGCGTGGAGGTCAGTTTCGACAAAACGTTTGAGGACTACGACTATACTAGGCTATAGTCCACAATGAGCAAGGCAACGGAGAAAAGTCCCACCCTATGGGACAAGTAGTCCCACCCCATGGGACGAATCTAAAACAGCACGAAAAAATGAAGCTTTCAATAGTTAGAACAGACAAGAAGAACGTCGTCCACCTGACGGTTAAGACGGTGGAGTGGTTTCTGGAACGCATCAAGAAGGACACGAAGTCTGAAGACATCGGCAAGTTCCGTCGTTATATCTCCCTTTATGGCGACTCTGGCCAATACGAGGACAGCGTGCCCTTGGCCATGATCTACCCTCTGGTGGAGATGGTGAAAACTGAAAACGGCAACTTGGAAATTACGACTTTCAACAGTCTGACTTGGTTGCATGTGGGTCATCTGATGAAGTCCGAAGAGATCAAGGCTGTGAAAGAAGCCTCGAAGATTCTGCCTACTACCTTCGCTGCTTTCACAGGTGCAGATGGCAGGAGTGTGGAGATTCTGGTGTCCGTAGCCCAGAAGGATCTCACCGCTAAGCCTCAGACGGAAATGGAGATGGATGCATTCTGCGCTTCTGCCTACGAAGTCGCCTTTGGAGCCTATAGTGGTGTTCTGCCAAAACCCATTGAGCGACAGACGGTTAAGGCAAGGAGCCATTTCCGCATGACGCTCGACGAAGAGCCTTATTACAATCCTCAGGTAACGCCTATGATGGTTCAGACGCTCAGGGAGATGGCAAAGTCTGATGACAAGTCTGAACCAGAGCAGCGCAAGATGGATTATCGCCTTTACGAGGATTACGAGTTGCTCTACAAACAAGCAGTTAGCGAGGCCTTCGATGAGACGATGGATATGAAGGAATCTGAGCGCTATGATGCCTATATGACGCTGCTCGCTCACAAGCTTTGTGAGATGAATTTCCCTGAAGAAGAAGCTTTTCTACATATCCGTAACCATCACGTTTACAAGCAGATATACGACGAGTCGCGTTTCCGTGCTATCGTCAGCTCCGTCTATTCTGAAGAAAAGCCCAAGCATAGAAAGGAGGGCGAGATGGTGAGTGTGGAGACGCGCAGATTGATAGAATTCCTGAAGACGCGATACGTATTCCGTTACAACGAGGTGATGGGCTATACGGAGTTTCGTCCTAACACCACTTGGCTTCAAGACTGGGCGCCTTGCGATGAGAATGTCATCAATGGTATGACCATCGAGGCGCGTCTGGCTAATCTGGATGCGAAGGATAAGGATGTACGACGCTATGTCCACTCGAACATGATTCGTAGGATCGATCCTATTGGTGATTATCTGGCAAATTGTTATGACAAATGGGATGGGAAAACGGATCATATCGCGATGCTGGCGAGGTGTGTGCCTTGTCAGATTCCCCAATGGGAAAAGTGGTTTAAGAAATGGTTCCTCTATATGGTGGCGCAGTGGGTGAGCCCCCAGCAAGAATACGGAAACTCAGTAGTTCCTTTGCTGATTTCACCTCAGGGTGATGGCAAAACTACCTTCTGTCGCATGATTCTCCCTAAGCAACTGCGATGGGGATTCCTCGAAAACCTCGATGTGAGCGAGAAGCGTACTACACTTCAGGCGATGCACAATTTCCTGTTGATTAATCTTGACGAGTTCAACTCCATCAGTCCCAAAATACAGGAGGGATTCCTGAAGAATGTCATCCAATTGCCCAATGTGAAGATCAAACGTCCATACGGCAAACATGTCGAAGAGTTCAAACGCTATGCCTCGTTCATCGCTACGACGAATGAAACGAATGTGCTGAGCGATCCCTCTGGTAGCAGGCGATTCATCTGTGTAAGCCTCACAGCCCCTGTCAATACGGACTACAAACCAAACTACGAGGCTCTTTACGGACAGGCGTATAAAATGGTGATGAACAGAGAGATGGATTGGTGGTTCAGTGCTGAGGAGGTGAAGGAAATCATGGCGCACAATCGTCAGTATCAAGTGACGCCAGCAGCCATTCAGTATTTCAATGAGTACTTCTTGCCAGCTGTGGATGAGACGGATGGAAAGTGGCTTTCGCCTACAGCCATCTACGACCAACTTCGCCAGATTGCAGGCGCAGGACTGAAAGCCAATGGTGTTTCTGCCTTTGGACGATATCTCTGGAATATGCCTGAACTTCAGCATCGAAGAGTAGGTCCTGGTAAACAATATCTGGTGAAAAAGAAGGAATAATGAGCGTTGGATACACTAGTAATTTATCTGCATACACTTGTTTAATTGACTTTATATCAGATAGTTAGGTGCATAGTGTATGCAGTGTATGCAAATTTCAAACAAAAAGTATATGAAAAGAATTCTTGTGTCGATTTTGCTCGCAATGGGCTTTGCTTTCAGCTTGTCAGCTCAGGAGAAGGAATATCAGCTGGTGTGGAGCGATGAGTTTGATGTTGAGGGGGAGCCTTCGACGGAGTGGAGTTACGAATCTGGTTTTGTGCGCAATGAAGAGTTGCAGTGGTACCAGTCTAAGAATGCTTACGTCAAAGATGGGTGCTTAGTGATCGAGGGCAGAAAGGGCTTTTTCAACAATCCCCATTACGAGGCAGGCAGCAGCGACTGGCGCAAGAATCGCGAGTTTATCCGCTATACATCGAGTTCACTGATGACAAAATTCAGTCAGCAGTTCCTTTACGGACGCTTTGAAATCAGGGCAAAAATTCCTGTGGCATCTGGCGCTTGGCCTGCCATCTGGTTATTAGGCAATAAGTGGGAATGGCCGAATAACGGGGAAATCGACATCATGGAATATTACATTAAGGATGGTCAGCCTTCGATTCTCGCCAATGCCTGCTGGGGTTCGACGGAGCGATGGAAAGGTGTTTGGGATTCTGCCGTGATTCCCTTTACGCACTTTACAGAGAAGGATCCATATTGGGCAGATAAATTCCACATCTGGCGTATGGACTGGGACAAAGAGTTCATCCGCATCTACCTCGATGATGAGTTGCTGAATGAAATCGATCTCTCGAAGACTTTTAACGAAGGATATGATGGCAATCATGAGAATCCATTCGCCAACGATGTCGTAGGTTTCAAGCATTATCTCCTATTGAATCTCGCCATCGGCTCCAACGGCGGCGAACCCGATGACTGCCAATTTCCACTCAGATACTATATTGATTATGTGAGGGTGTATCAGTAAGAGAATCATTTATTTAACTAAAATAATTATAATCGCAACAAAGACTTGCGAATGATTGTATACATGTAATAGGATCCTACGAAGATAACGACTTTGATGAGGGGGCAGAGAAGATAATGCAGGCAAAGGATGGGTTCTGATGTGCCGAAGAGGGCAAAGAAAGCCTTATCGATGAAGAAGAGAAAGAAGACGTAATGCGCTAGGTAAATGAAATAGGCGGAATCGAAAACTAGTGATGAGGTCTTCGTTGCGAAATGGCTGGCAAGGCAGAATACAGCGATGGCTCCAGTGATTCTGAAAGCTAGCATCAATGAGGAAAAAAATGCAGTGTGATATGTGAAAAGCATGACGGTTCCTAAGATGATGCTCAGGATATAGGCTGGAAATTCTACACGCATGGCGGTCTCAATGAGATCGAGTTTGCGGATTCCCAGAAATGCTCCAAGCATGAAGAAATAAATGGCGTATGCTGAGAGACCAGGGATAAATGGACATACTCCAGAAAGATAGAGGATCGTCAGTACAATAATCAGCATATAACCTAACTTATGCACCCCTATATATATAATAGGTGTAAGCAGCGAGACAACAATCAGGTCGCGCAAGAACCATAATGGCATATTGGCAGGAGCAACGAGATAGTGCTCTGCTCCAAACCAATCGATTTGCCGACCTGCTTCAGGAATATAATTCCAAAAGAAACTCCAACTGATTGTTTTGAGTTTCATAACCATCAACAAGTTCCAGATCAAATATGGTATCAGCAACGTCTTGGCTCGTCGCAACATTTTCTGACGATAGACATCAAGATTCCACTCCTTAACATTCGAGAAAAACAAATAGCCAGACATGATGAAGAATACAGGCACAGCCACCTTCACAAGTGTCTGACTTACTAATAATTTCAGGAATTCATACGTGCTCCAATCTGAGGTCAACAAGTTGAAATCCTCTGCTACACGGCCATAGCTGTGGGCAAAAGTCACAAGGATAATCATTGGAAATCGCACTTGCCGGATAACGTCGTACTGAGAGATATCACTTCTGTTTCTCATACTTCACACCAAAGAGATAATGCCCCATGAAAGGACTGAGACGAATGATATAACTGACAAGAAGACAAATACTCACCACAACTAAAGCTATAGACAAAGCTGTGATGAATTCGAGTAGTTTGTTGTCGTAAGCTCTGAGAGATTCGCTGTGGAGAATCAGGAAACGAGGCAGCACAAAATAATGGAGCAGATATATATCTAAGGTACGCGTGCCAACATATTGAAGGCTACGGCCAAGCCATTTATCTTTCGTAAAGAAATTGGCGAAAGAACGGAAGAAAGTGAAGATTATCGTCAACCCAAGTATGCCTCCAATGGCAAAAAGAAGATATTCCCTGATGGCAATGTCAGTATGGTGCATCATGGTAATGACAATGAATCCGATGATAATTGTAATGATTACCCAAGGCTTGCTTGTCCATGTGATGAATGCATCGAAATGACGTTTCACCCAAGTACCAACGTAAAAGAACAAATAGTATCGCCAGGTCATAAAACTAATGAAACCTAATACATCCGTCAGCAGACCCATATCCTTGAAGTAGCGATTGAAATAAATGTCGTAACAGAAGGCTGCAGCCGAAATGACAATAGCGAATGCCCCACCCCACTTTTTCAGATAGCGCTCAGAGAAGATGCAAAACAAAAAGAATTCGAAAAGTGCGAAGGTAAACCAATAACCTCCCTTTGTAGCACCAAGCCTAGAAAAGAACAATGGTGGAGGTGCCAAGAGCAACAGGAAAATCATAGTAGGAACAATCTGCACCATGAATTTGTGCTTGATGGTTCGCTTGATGGTTACACTATTCCATTGGCGGCCGATATCCTCAAACAACCACCCGCTAATAAAGAAAAAACATGGCAGACGGAACAGAAAGAACACATCGTTCCACCCCATCCACTTGTCACCCAAGCAGTAATTGCAGGTATGCGAATAGACCACGAGAATCATCGTAAATCCTCGCATCGCATCGATGTATTCTATCCTGCTATTTGTTATAAGCATCTACTATTAAAGCGACGTTTTATTTTCCGAAATATTACAATTATCGAATGAAGAGTATAGCGTCGTCTGAAACGAATACCATAAGTATAATACAAACTTAATTCATCTATACATGGAAGACCTGTGGCACCAACAATCAAATATCTCAACAAGCGATGTAAAGGAACTTTAATGATGAATTTTTTATCATAATAATAAACTTGTTTAAAGGTATCCAAGTTAAATAACTTTGGAGATTTTCCCCAAAGTTTAAGATATGACATTCCCCATACATTATATGCATCATTAAAAGAGACAGAATCGCAATTAATAATATATGACATTATTAACTTTGCAACTTTAACATTGGTATTTGCTAACTGAAGAAGAACCTCATTACTATTATCATCCAATATAGGGATTATTTCTTCATTTCTCTGAATATAACCAATTGTTGAGGTATGAGGTGCTGCAGAATAATAATTTTCTATTATCTCTATAAAATAAGGAATCGTCAGTTGATCTATCGGAGTGTTTAAATATACAGAGTATTTGCCATGTATTAACGGCAACATATCTTTTTCAAATCCAAAATAGAAAAAGGATACATCTCCTTGTTTCCCATATTTTCTCTTTAATCTATTTAACATTAATCGTGTTGTCCCTCTCCATCCTATATCAACAATGCCAATGTTTGGACCAAAATCAAGAAAACCTTCTTGACGCAAATACGCGAGCACAGATTCTCTTTTTTGCTTCAAACCAGACGTGATCTTATCTCGATTATCGTTAATGCACTTCAAAAAGTACTCCTCTTGATCAATATCTGAAATACGCTTAAAACTAATCCCATCTATCGCATCCAATGGAATTTGTAGAGAATTCAACAATGAGGATACTCTCTCTCCAACTAAACTCTTCTTCCCTAATAAAGCTTTCACTTCATCACCAGATAAAGTTTCAAAACATGATTGTATTAAAGCCTTTCTAGAAACATATAGATACCTTATTTCTACATCATATTGAGGGCTAAAATACATTTTTGCTAATTCGCATAATATATTTGCATCTCTAGATAAGAAATAGACTTTTTTTAAACTTCTTCGTTGTACCTCTTGTGACAGAAAAACGATAAAGGGTATATATAAAGAGGAGATCAAATCTGCTGCGTTAGAAATATCCGAAGTATTACCCAACTGCAATCTAACACATCTTTGATATCCCACAAGTATCGATAATTCATTATAAAAAGAATACCCAATATAGTTTGAAAGAATTCTATTTTCTGATTTACTAAAGGAAGTATTTACATATTTCGTAGTAATACCCATGCTACTTGCCGACAATATATCACTATGATAATTGTCACCATAATGGACCCACGATATAATATTAGGGAAGAAGGTTCTTACATATTGAAACAGCATGCCTCTATCATCTTTTCTTCTACCTAATTCGCAAGAAACAAATACCATGTCTATAGAACATGCGCATGACTCACGAATCAAAATATCTTTAAGGAACCTCCCATCAAGATACATATCAGAAATAAAACAAATAACATTTCCAGAATCCCTTTGTTGTTTTATAATATCCTTAATTGCTTTATTTGCCACAAGATTATCTGCCTCAACTTCTTTTTCTGCATTCATAATATCAATTGCAGGGCATACATCACATAAATAATCTGGTAAATAGGAATATATATCATTTAGATTATAGTTACAATTTTGAGTTCTAGAAAATATTACCTGCCCTATTGTAGTCCTCCAATTATAAAAATCTAGTTGATAAGATGAATTATTTGGAAATACTTTTTTAGCCAAAATATAAAAAATATTTTGAGGGACACCACATTTTCTTATTAAAGTTGTATCAAAAATATCGAATGATACAAGTTTGCAAGCTTTTTCACTTCCATTCATAATACTTCCGTTTATATTATGGCACAAATATACATAAAAAAGTTTGTTTTCTTGCGTATTTCTCAAGAAAATATTACTTTTGCAAAACAAAAACAAGATTATTATAAGAAATATCTAAAAATATTCATTTGGATGATAATTCTACCAATAGTCAGCGCAATACTATTTATAAAATCATAATTGATTACTATTCGTATGCGAAAGAAACAAAATCAAAATCAACCATTAAACCATCTCGGGATACCCTAACAATTATCGTTATCGGTGACAGTTGGGCTGCATATCATTCAAATTGCAATCCTCAACAAAAAAATGTTTGAAACACTCGTCGGTACACATGTGAATGTTCTTTCGAATGGTTATGTAGGTGCAAAAAAACGTTTATTTATGTATGTCTGACTCTATATTGAAATATATACATAACGCGATTTATTAGCCTCAGTAGTAGTTCTTCATATCAATTCCAAGACCTTCAATTCTCAGTTTTTCCATGTTTATAGGTCAATTTTTTTGCAAAAATATAAAAAAAATGTGAGAATATTCTATATTAAGGGATTATTTTTCTATTTTTGCATAGAATTCACATAAATAGATAATTAGCAGATATGAGTGAGCATCAAGGATATCGATATTTCAAAAGCCATAGAATTAACTGGATAGACTGGGCGAAGGCACTCGCAGTTTGCTGCGTTGTGTTCTGCCACCTGCCCCAATCACAGGAGTGGTTCTACTATCGGTATCTGCAATCCGTCATCATCGTGATATTCTTCTTTTTGTCTGGCTATTTGAAGAAAGATAGGGGTAGCGACAAGGATAATTGGAAGAAATATTTACAGAGTCTCATTACACCTTATGTTATATATAATGTAATAGTGTACCCATATTGGATTCTGAAATACTACCTGAGCAACAGTGCCCTACCCGATTTCTTCCATGCGATGAAACCAATTTTAGGAGCGATTTTATTCGAACATGAGAACTCATTCTGCGAACCGTTAAATGGTCCGTTGTGGTATCTACCAGCTATTCTTATAATGCATGTAATTATTGATCTGTGCAGAAAAACAAAGCATCAACACAGGATTATGATTTCGCTGTGCATCATTTCATTCTTCCTCTATGCAGCCAATAAATATTGGTACTTCGCTCCCAATCTGACTCCTATGGGCCTGATACGAAATCTACCATATTATTATATAGGTTACCTCTTTGGGCAATATCATCTATTTAGAGACTGTCGCTTGAAACGTGATGCTATCTGTTGTATCCTCTGCCTCTTTACAAGCATCTTTTTTTTCTCCTGGCACTTGGAAGCCTTCTTCTTAGACCAGCACATGCTGCATATCATTCTTTTCTATCCTGCAAATATTGGCTTCCTCTTTGGAGTGCTTTATGGTTGCAAGGTTCTCAATGGCATCAGATATTCCGCTGTGACAAATATATCCATCGGCACCCTCGTCATCGTTGGACTCCACATTGTAGCTGTGACAATTGTTAATTTTGGAATTGAGCTGTTGCTTCACGCTAATATGATTTGCTACAATTGGTACGAAGCCTTACCAACAACTATCCTTATTATATTAGTATTCTACCCTCTAATCTTATTCTGCAAACAAAAAGCGCCATTATTCATTGGGAGGACAAAAGCTTTTCAAACAAATTAATCCATTTTGGCATGATAACATCAGCCCGATATCTTTGAGAAGAAAGAATTCCATTCTGCCCCATTCGACGTCTCAATTCTTCATCCTCTATCAGTTGACACACCCTGTCTGCAAATGCTTGAATATCACGGTTCTTGATTAAAAAACCATCAACCCCATCAGTGACTATATCCGCAGGGCCATAGGGACAATCAAAAGCAACCACAGGCAAACCGCAGCTCATAGCCTCAGGGAGAACTAAACCGAAAGGCTCATAAAGTGAGGTTAATAGCAACATTGAATTCTGCAAATACTCTGACATTATATCAAGAGTAGGATTATACACTTGAATATTTGCATCAATCGATTCTGTCTTAGAAAGATAATCCTTTTTTAATTCTCCCTCACCATATATCTGCAACGTCCAATCTGGATATTTTTGATGAACTATTTGCCATATTGTCAATAATGAACCTATATCCTTTTGATCACAGAACCTTCCAACATAAATGATTGATTTCATATCACAACGACTATATGACCCTCCTTCGTTCAAATGAACGATATTTGGTATTACATATACATGTGGATTAATCTTAAGCCAGTCGGCTGCATCGCCTTCTGTTAAGGCTATTACAGCATCTGCTTTTGAAATATTCTTTTTAAAAGCGTAAACATGTATTCGACGCAAAATACCTGAACCATCTAAGTTATCTGCTCTGCACAGTGAATGGGATTCAAAAAACAGGAGAGCATTACTTTTTATTTCCATCAATACACCTACGAAATCAAACTTAACGCAGATTATTACATCTGGCTTTATCTCTTCAACGACTTTTGTCAATCGTTCTTTAAGCAGTTCTTTCAACTTTTTTCTAACGAGTAAGCGCTTAATTCCATGATAATGGTATTGCTGATGCATTCCAATCTGCATATCTATATGATGAACACTATGATGCAAATTATAAGAAAGTTGATGATTTCCCTGGTTAATGGTAATGAGAGTTACTTGGAAACAATCTTTCTCAGTAAGATAGCTCATCTTATCTGCTAAAACCCGCTCCATTCCTCCCCATATAGCAAAGGCATCAGTAACATAAACTACTTTCATGACTTTTTTCCTAATACAATTCTTTCAAAAAGCGACTTCCATTGAGGCATAATATTATCCGGAGAATAACGCTTAGAAGAGAGTATACCATTATTTCCCATCTTATGTCGAAGTTGGGGATCCTCTATTAATTGACAAATC
>JAEEGF010802045.1_pt1 | contig 11814 bp, 9 predicted proteins | sample 9134171 | NCBI WGS metagenome assembly JAEEGF01 (sample SAMN16246542, study PRJNA631951) | gut metagenome | biome: gut microbiome; feature: rumen; material: AP-attached | host: Bos | place: Iran: Karaj | collected 2018-10 | reverse complement strand
GGGAAGCTGGGCGCGGCGGACGTGCTGCTCGAACCAGTCGGTGATCTCCTTCAGCCGGCGGAGGCGATGCGTGGGCTTGCCGGAGCGGGAGAGCTCGTGGTTTTCGCCGTGGAAGAGGCAGAGCCGGGCTTCCACGCCCCGGTCCACCAGGGCCGCGTACATCTGCAGACCCTGCTCCAGCGGACAGCGGTAGTCCTCGTCGGAGTGGATAAAGAGGGTCGGGGTCCTGACGTTCCTGGCGTAGCGCAGAGGCGAAAGGCTCCAGAGCTTTTCGGCGTTGTCGTAGATATTGCCGCCGCACTGGTCTTCGGCAAAGTAGAAGCCGATGTCGGAGATGCCGTAGAAGCTCAGCCAGTTGGAGATCGAGCGCTGGGAGGCCGCGCAGACGAAGCGGTCCGTGTGCCCGATGATCCAGTTGGTCATAAAGCCGCCGTAGCTGCCGCCGGTCTCGCAGACGCGCTTGGCGTCGATCTGCGGCCAGGCCGCCAGGACTGCGTCGGTGAAGTCCATCAGGTTCGCGTAGTCGGTGTCGCCGTAGTGGCCGCGGATGTCCATGAAGACGTTCGTGCCGCCGTCGCTCCCCTTCGGATTGCAGAAGAAGACGAAGTAGCCCAGAGAGGCCCAGACCTGCATCTCGTGGTAGAAGACCGGGCCGTAGACCGTCTTGGGTCCGCCGTGGACGTCCAGAACGGCGGGATATTTCTTCGCCGGGTCAAAGTCGCGGGGCCGGAGGACCCAGCCCTCGATCTCATAGCCGCGGCTGTGGACCGTCAGGGGCTCCGGCCGGGCCACGTAGCGCCCGTCCAGGGCGTCGTCGTGGAAGTGGGAGACGCGGACGAGCCTGCCCACGGCGGGGTCGTATTCGTAGAGCTCCTGCGGCAGCATGTCGAACAGGCCGATGATGAGGAAGCGTCCGCCGTCCACGTCGAAGCCGTCCACGGCGCCTGCGCCGGTGAAGACCGGAACGTCGGTGCCGTCGGGATTCAGGCGGTGCAGACAGGCGTTTCCGCCGCGGGTGGTCAGATGGTAGAGGGCGCCGTCCGCAGCGACGCGCTGACGGTTCCCGCCCAGGCGGCAGTCGCTGCCGACGGAGTTGTACGCGTTGTACTCCTCCATCCGGAGCAGGTCGATCTCGCCGGTGGTCGGGTCGATGGTATAGACCCAGGCGTTCTCGTTCAGACCGTGGCGCTGGGCCTCGGTGGCGAGCAGGAGGACCTTGTCCCCTACGACCTCCATCCCCTCGGGCCGGAGCGTCGCGTGGTCGCGGATGGAGCGGCTCATGCCGGTTTTCCAGTTCAGAGCGCGGAGCTTGAAGCCGCCGAGCTGGAGCTTGCGCTCCCAGCGGGTGACGGCGTAGAGGACCTCGTCGCCCAGAATCGCCACGGAGGAAACCTCCTCGGGCGGGGCGGTGACTGCGGTCACGCGGAAGGGCTCCAGCCCGACCAGAAAGAGGGAGCTGCGGCTGCCGTTCGTCACGCCCTGACCGTTGCCCCAGAAGGGCAGCTCGTCAAAGACCTCGTAGTCGGCGTCGGCCTCGCGCTCGGCCCGGACCTTCTTGCGGGTCTCCTCGTCGGCGTTCCAGAGGTCGGGGTGCCGCTTGTCCACGTCGGCGGTGACCAGGAAGTGGGTCTCGTCCAGGACGCGGAGGGTGGAGACCTGCATCGGCAGGGTCATAAAGGGCAGAGCCTCGCCGCCGCGCACGTCCAGAACGTAGTAGGCGGTGAATTCCTCCTTGGCCTCGGCGCGCTTTTTCTCCTTTGCCGAGCGGACCGCGGGAAAGAGCAGGCGGTTTTCGTCCAGCCAGACGAAGGCGGACTCCTTGCCCAGATCGGTGAGCTGCCGGATGGCGTGGTGCTCGTAGAGCCAGAGCCGGCGCTCGTAGCAGTTTTCCTCCTCGTTGGCGTTTGCGACCACAAAGGCGGCCTTCCCGCCGCCCGGCGCGAAGCGCAGGCCGGAGAGGAAGCGGTAGGACAGGATATCCTTCTGTTCAATGGGTAGCATGGCGGTTCCTCCTCAGCGTGCCAGATAGCCCGCCAGGACCTGCAGGGTCGCCAGCACGCCGTCCTTGTGGCTGCGCTCGTAGCCGTGGGAGGCGTAGACGCCCGGCCCGATCAGACCGTGACGGATGTCCCATCCGGCCCGCAGGGTGGCCTCCACGTCGGAGCCGTAGTGCGGGTAGACGTCCAGCTTGTAGTCCGCGCCGGCGGCCTTGGCTGCGGCGATCAGACCGGTGACCACGTCGTAGCTGTACGGGCCGCCGCTGTCCTTGACGCAGATGGAGACCTGATGCTCGGTGCATTGCAGACCGTCGCCCACGCAGCCCATGTCCACGGAGATCGACTCGGTCACGCCCGCCGGGACGGAGCCGGAGCCGCCGTGACCGACCTCTTCATAGATCGTGAAGTGGGCGTAGACCCGGCGCTTGGGGGTCAGGCCCTCGTCCTTGAGGTACTTGGCCAGACCGACCAGGATACCGGCGCTCAGCTTGTCGTCGAGGAAGCGGCTCTTGATGTAGCCCTTCTCGGTCACGCGGGTGCGCGGGTCCAGACAGACCACGTCGCCCACGTCCACGCCCAGGGCGCGGACGGCGTCCGCGGTGAAGGCGGGCTCGTCCAGAACCAGCTCCAGATTGTTGTAGTCGGGAACGGTGGTGCGGAGATTGTCGTTGACGTGGGTGGAGGCGTTGCAGAGCTGGATCGTGCCCTCCAGCACGCCGTTGAACTTGGTATAGAGACGGCAGTTTTCGGTGTTTGCCATCACGGCGGGCAGACCGCCGAGGGAGGTCAGGCGCAGACGGCCGCTGCCCTTGACCTCGGCTACCATCGCGCCGAGGGTGTCAATATGGGCCTGCAGAAGCAGACCGTCGTTCGCGTCCTCGCCGCCCAGATCCACCAGCACGCCGCCCTTCACGGTGCGCTTCGGCTCGTATCCGAGATCGGAAAGCTCCTTGAGCAGGACCTCCTCCGCCGCGCGGGTGAAGCCGGAGGGGCTGTCCGCAGCCAGCAGCCGCTGGGTGACCTGCACCGCGTATTCCATGTATTGCTTCATTTGTTCCATGCTTGCAGCTCCTTTGTTTTTGATCGGTTTCATTATAGCATGAGGCCCGGGTTTTGGCAATCCCGGATTTGTTCCCCGGAAACCCGCGTCAACCGCCCCGGGGCTGAATTGAGCGGTCCCCTGATCCCTGGTCCCTGATCCCTGACCGATCAGACCGGGATATCCTCCCAGGGGAGGATGCGCATGGGCTTGTGGGTCAGCATCTCGCGCTGTGCGTCGGTCAGATAGGATTTTTTGACGATCAGCTCGTAGGTGTATTCGCGGAAGTACCGCTCGCTGCACACGAAGTAGCCCTCCTTGCCGACGTCCTTGCCCCAGCTGTTTTCGATCTTCCAGCGGTCGGGCTTGCCGTTCTCGTCCAGATGGACGCCGATGAGCAGCATTGCGTGGGTGCCGTTGGAGGCGCGGTATTCCAGCCGCTTCTGCTTGGTGGGCATCTCCAGCTCCACGCCGCCCAGAAGACCTGCGTAGTCGAAGCTGTCCGGGTCCCAGACGCCGGTCTTGCGGTCGCCGTAGGCGCCTGCGTCGCAGGCGAACCACATCGCGTCGCCGCCGCGCAGGGAGGCCAGGGCCAGCGCCTCGAACTCGTCGAAGGGCAGATTCAGGGCCAGAACGTTCTTCTCCGCCATGTTGCCCAGATAGTGGAAGGTGAAGGGCTCGTGCATCGGGGTCTTCCAGGTGGGGGCGTTGTCCACCTGGACGTATTCGCTCAGATCCACGCCGACGTATTTCCGATAGAAGTCCTGCGGGGTCAGACCACGATCCTCGCGGAATGCGCCGTCCTCGCCGCGCCAGGTGAAGTCGAACTTGTCCACCGGCTCGCCGAAGGTGATGCAGAGCAGCTTGTAGATCTCCCGGAGCATCTCCAGGCGGCGGGGCTCGGGGTCCTTACCCGCCGCGATCCAATCGCGGAGCTCGGCGGCGTCGCGGCGGAGCAGGGTGTTGAGCAGGGTGCGGCCCTTCTCGGTGTGGGAGGACTGCCAGGTTTCGGGCATGACGGATTTCGGCACCAGACCGTATTTTTCGATCAGGTCCACGGCCATGCACCAGTAGCCGCCGTCGCCGATCCCGGCCAGAATATAGTTGACCTCGCGGTCGGTCAGGGGCTTGGCTGCGGTGTCGATGATCCAGCTCAGGAAATTGTTGGACTTTTCCAGCTTGTCGTAGAAGGCCAGATAGTTCTCGGAGAACTCAAACTGCTTCAGCCCCAGCTTCTCCGCCACACCCTCGCGCAGGAGGTTCAGGGCGGCGAACATCCAGCAGCGCCCGCTCTTTTCCTGGGCGGTGATGCCGCGGGTCTTGAGCTCGATGGTGAATTCGCCGTTCAGCTTCGCGGCGTTCATCGGGACAAAGGCCAGATCCGCCAGCTCCGTGCGGGCAGCGGCAGCCGTGGCGGTCTTCGCGGCGCGGTCGTTCTCGTAGGCTTCCCGGAAGGCAAGCGTCTGTTCATAGGTCAGTGCGTGCATGGAAATCCCTCCATTTTCTGTATTTCGAACCAATTATACCATGCCGCAGCCGGGAATGCCAGCCCTATTTTCCCGCCGCGTTTTGCGGGCGAAAAAGGCGATTGACAAGCCTCCGAAATCGTATTATGATGGAACAGGACGCCTGATCCGGGAAGGAGGAAGCTGCCATGCCGAAAAAAGCCGGTCTGCCGGACCGTGACCCAGCCGCCGATCTGCTCCGCATCATCGCCGTGCTGTTCGTGATCGGGATCCATTTTTCGATCTACACGGACTTCTACAAGGCGCCGATCGACTGTCCCCGCATGACCGTCATGCTTTTCATTCGCTCCGCCTGCGCCGCCTGCGTTCCGCTGTTTCTGACGCTTTCGGGCTATCTGATGACGAACAAGCGGCTCTCGCGCAGCTATTATCGGGGCGTCGGCAAAACGTACTTTACCTACGTCGTCGCCGGACTTTGCTGCATGCTGCTCTACCCGGCCCTGTACGGCTGGCTCCGGCCCGTCCTCGGACTGAAGGAGCAGACCTTCTCCGAGGTCCGCTTTTCGGACGTCGTCTGGAAGACGCTGAGCTTCAAGTCCGCGCCTTACGCCTGGTACGTTGAGATGTACCTGGGTCTGTTTCTGCTCATGCCCTTTCTGAACGTGCTCTATCACGGGCTGGACAGCCGCCGCAGGAAGCGGCTCCTGCTGGCGACGCTCTTTGTGATCGCCTGCCTGCCGTCGCTTCTGAACGTCTATGATTTTACCGATCCGGGCTGGTGGAGCAACCCGTCGAGCTCCGAAAGCTGGCAAAAGCTGATCCCTTCCTTCTGGTATCTTTGCTATCCGCTGTTCTACTATTTCCTCGGCTCGTATATCCGGGAGTACGGGATCCGGATGAAGCCCTGGCAGGCCGCCCTCGGCTTCGTCGGCTCCTGTCTGACGGCAGGCTTTTACAATCTCTGGCGGAGCGCCGACGTTCCCTTCCAAAGCGGGGAATGGACGGATTGGCAGTCCGCGCTCCTCGTGCCGATGGCCTGGTTCCTGTTTGCGTTTTTCACCAATCTCCGCACGCAGAAAATGCCCGGCGCGCTGCGTTGGTGTGCAGCCAGGCTGTCGGGCCTCTGCCTGGGGATCTATCTGACCTCATGGATTTTTGAAAACCTGTTTTACAAGGTCGTAAAGGGGATGGTCCCGGAGATCCGGGACCGGCTGGAGGTCTTCTTCTGGATGGTGCCGCTCGTCTTCGTATGCTCCGCCGTCCTCTCCTATGCGATCCAAAAGCTGTATGCTCTGTGGTCCTTCCTGCGCCGCGCCGCCGTCCGCAGGCTCCGCAGGGCGAAGCCGGAAACGACCTGAACCGGCAAGAGCGCCGCGCAGAAAGATCTGCGCGGCGCTCTTGCGATTGCAGAGGGCTCAGCGGTACTGGACCTTCAGGCCCTTGAGATACAGGGGGTTGACCTGGGCGGTGACGCGGTCTCCGATGGAGCAGTCGATGCCGTTGACGTCCACGACCGCATGGACCATGCCGACGTGACCGAGGACGCGGCACTTCTTGCCGTTGACCTCCACGATGATCCGCCGGGGGATGAAGAGGTATTTCAGGTTTTTGAGGATGTTCCGCAGGCAGTCGCGGCGGCGGTAGAGGTCGTTCTCCCGCTCGGCGGTGAAGCCGTTGTACCAGCCCAGCCCGATCACCGCCACCCGCATCTGGGATTTGGCCTTGTAGCCCGCGCCGTAGCCGATGGTCTGGCCCTTGGGGATCTCCCGGACCTCGTCCACGGTGCATTCGGCATAGCCGACCCGCCGCAGACCGAGCCGCTCCTTGAAGCTGAGCCGACCGAGGAAGGCGGAGCCGATGCGGACGGCGTCCATGTGCATCTCGGGGTGGCGCACGAAGGCGTGGGAATTGCAGCAGTGGGCCATGCCGGTCTCGTATCCGGCTGCGTTGAGCCGCTCGATCAGGCCGTTGAAGGCCTCAAACTGGGCCCTGGTCGCCTTTTCGTTGCAGAACGCGCTGTGGAAGTGGGTAAAGATGCCGGTGATCACCAGATTCTTCATATACTCGTAGACCGAGATGATCTTGTCCGTATCCTCCGGCTGGAAGCCGAAGCGGCCCATGCCGGTATCGATGCAGAGATGGACCTCGGCCATCGTGGAGCGGGCCGCGGCGATGCCGTTGATGGCAACGGCGGTTTCGTAGGAGCCGACGGTCAGGATCGCGTTGAGATCCAGCAGCTCGTTGATCTCGGCAGGGTCGGCGGTGGAGCGGAGCATCAGGATCGGCGCGTCGGGGAATTGACCGCGCAGCTGTTCGACCTCCTTGATCTCGGTGACGGCGAACCGGTCGATGCCGTTTTCATGCAGGAGCTTGGAGAAAGGGACCACGCCGATGCCGTAGCCGTTGCCCTTGAGCACGCCCCAGATCGGGATCGGGCCGGCAAAGCGCCGGATCGCCTGGATGTTGTGAATCAGCGCCTCGCGCTCGACCACGTAGACTTTCATGACGACACCTCTTTTTCTCTCGTCCAGCGGGCTTATTTCCCGCGGTTTTTGATCAGATAGACGCGCTTGCGGATTTCCTTGAAGGCGGAGGTGGATTTCTCGATCAGCTTGTACCAGAACGGGCTCAGCACCAGATCCATCTCACCGACGAACTCGGTGTAGTCGCCGTTGAAGCCGCGCTTGAATTTGACCAGACCGTAGAGCGGATGGTCCTCGCCCACGTCGCCGGGCACGCCCCGGAAGTCGTAGACGCGGCAGCCCTTTTCCACGGCCCAGCGGATCATCTCCCACTGCAGGAGGTAGTTGGGCATATAGTTCCGGTCCTCGTTGGAGCTGGCCCCGTAGAGATACCAGACCTTGTCGCCGTACCAGATCGCCAGGGTTCCGGCGATGGCCTTTCTGCGGGTCGTACCGTCCTCCTGCGGCTCGTCGATGAAGGCCATGTAGAGCCGCGCGTGCTCGCCCAGATTGTCCAGCATGTCGGCAAAGTACTGGGGCTCGCGGGTGACGAAGCCGTCGCGGACGCCGGTGGTCAGCATCAGCCGCCCGAACTCCGGGACCATCTCCTTGCCGCAGATCTCCACCTGCACGCCCTTGCGGATGGCAAGGCGGATGTTGTAGCGGGTCTTCTGGTGGAAGGAGGCCAGCAGCTCCTCCTCGCTTCGTCCGTTCAGATAGAGCCGGAAGACGTAGCGGGGCTGGATCGCCTCAAACTTCTCGCCGCCGGACTTGATGATGAAGCCGCTGCGCTTCATATAATCGGTGAAGGCGGTCTCGGAGGAGGGGATATCGGGGTCGATCTTGATCACGTAGACCTTGAACTCCTTCGCCAGCTCCTTTGCCCGGGCAAAGAGCTCGTCCATCGTGGCGTAGTCGTCGATGTCGCAGACCGGGCCGCGGCTGGCGTACATCATGGCCCGCCCGAAGCCGGGCATCTTGCGGATCAGGACGGAGAGAGAGCCCTTGATCTTCCCGTCCGCGCCGCGGCAGACAATGGCGCGCCAGGTCCAGGCGGGTTTCTGCTTCGCCCAGTAGGAGCTCTGCGCAAAATTGCCCTTCGGATGGCCCTGCACGAAGGCCTCGTACTCGGCAACGGTTTTTTCTGTGATGATTTCTGTCATAATGCGGAAATACTCCCTTATACAGCATTCTCCCTACAGTCTACCACAAAGCCTGCTGTTTTGCAAGGGAAAATTGGGCAGGGGCAGGGATCAGGGATCAGGGATCAGGGACCAGGGATCAGGGATCAGGGATCAGGGCAATCTGGGGCGGTGCGCTTTTCCGTTGACAATCGCGCCGGCATCGGCTATCATGGACGCAGATGAAAAAAGGGGGGATCGGCATGACGCGCTGGCATCTGTTGTTTTCGGGCCGGGTGCAGGCCGTGGGCTTCCGCTACTGGGCCAGGCGGATCGCGGAGGATCTGGGTCTGACCGGCTGGGTGGAGAATCTGGACGACGGGCGCGTGGAGGCGGAGGTCCAGGGCGAGCCCCCTGCGCTGCGGCAGTTCCTCCTGCGTCTCAAGGCGAAGCCCTATATCCGCGTGACCGGCGTGGAGCTGACCGAGCTCCCGCCCGCGGCGCACGAGCGCGGGTTCCGGGTGCGGGGCCTCGGCTTTTGAAGCAGCGAAAAGCCTTCCCCCCTCGGGGGGAAGGTGGCATCCGGCGTCTCACGGAAGCCGGATGACGGATGAGGGGGCGTATCGATCACAGATTCCAAATCGGGATTTGGCGAATAGGCAATAGTTGAATAGGCAATAGGGGACCTCTAAAAACTCATAATTTCGAGAAAAACAAGGAAGAAAAACTTAGGTTTTTCAAGGGTTTTTCGTAAGGACATTTTTGAAATCAGATCGTTTTTAGAGGTGCCCAATAGGCAGTAGGAGACGAAGATGCGGTCTTGTCGCGTCGTTCTCCTATTGCCTATTGCCTGATGCCTATTTCCTTTCCCCGCTAAATCCGAAGTTGTCGATACAGTTTTTTGATTTTTTCCCAAAGTTGTATTGACAACTTGACTTTTTCGTCGGAAAGGCGCCGTTTCAATTGTCGCGGCGCACCCGTTCGCGGGCTCTGTCGAAGACCTCCTCTGCGGCATATCTGGTATCCGTGACGGCTGCGGCCCGGTCAGCCTCATCCAGGGCGTATTCCACAGACAGCCCCTTTCCCGCAATCACAAAATGATTTTTGCGGACGCGCACCAGGCCCTCCTTCTGCATCCGCCCCAGCTCCTTGGACAGGGCTGTGCGCTCTACGTTCAGATAGTCCGCAAGCTGTTGCCGGTCAAAGGGAACGTCAAAGGCGCGCCTGCCGGTTTGCAGCGCCACGGCGTTGAGATAGGACTGTACCCGACCCCGGATGGTTTTCGGAGCGGTATGAAAGCTGCGCCAGGAGAGGTGCAGATTTTTTTGCACCGAGATCATCAGCAGGCTTGCCAGCAGCTTCCCCGCCCAGGGCTCACGCCTGCCGGGAAGGCCCTGTATCTGCAATAGCAGAATCCGGCAGGACTCGTTTGCCGTCACGTCCACCAGCATGGGCTCCCCGGGCAGCAGGGCGTAGGTCTCGGCAAAGCACTGGCCCGCGCCCACGTGGCTCAGAATCGTGCGGTTGCCCCACATGTCGTTGCTCTCAATGGTGACGCTGCCGGACAGCACATGGCCCATCTGCCGGGTGACGGAGCCGGCGTGGAGAAGCACAGCTCCCTTCGGAAACTCCTGTTCCCGAGCGTGCAGCGCTTCCAACGCCGCAGAAGCCTCTGCGCTTGTCATGCCCCGGAACAGGGGTACGGATTGTAACATGGCGACGTCCATAAAATCCTCCAAAATTTTCAAAATGTGGTTTTAACCACAGACTTTCCGGCTCCATTGTACTATACTACAGCCAGAAACGCAAGGAGGGATTGACCATGATCCGAAAAATCATCCACATCGACGAGGAGAAGTGCAACGGCTGCGGCCTGTGCGCCGAGGCCTGCCACGAGGGGGCCATCGATATTGTTGACGGCAAGGCGAAGCTCATGCGGGAGAATTTCTGCGACGGCTTCGGCGACTGCCTGCCGAACTGCCCCACCGGGGCCATCAGCTTTGAGGAGCGGGAGGCGCCCGCCTACGACGAGGCCGCAGTGAAGGAGAGCCAAAGGAAGAAAGCAATCGTGGAGGCTGTCAGCAAGATGCCTCACCATCCGGGCTCTGGCTGCCCCGGCTCCAAGTATATGAGCCTTGCAAAGGAAGAAACGGAAGAAGCACCTGCGCCTGCCGCTGGAAAGCCCGTCTCCCGGCTGCGCCAGTGGCCCTGCCAGATCAAGCTGGTGCCCACCCGGGCGCCATTCTATGAAGGCGCAAAGCTCCTGATCGCCGCCGACTGCACCGCCTATGCCTACGCCAACCTGCACGAGGATTTCATGCGGGGCAAGATCACCCTCATCGGCTGCCCCAAGCTGGACGACGTGGACTATTCCGAAAAGCTGACGGAAATCATCCGGGACAACGATATTCAGAGCGTCACCATCGTCCGCATGGAGGTGCCCTGCTGCGGCGGGCTCCAGCGGGCCGCCGAAACCGCCCTCAGAAACAGCGGCAAGTTCCTCCCCTGGCAGGTGGTGACCATCTCTCGGGACGGCAGGATCTTGGACTGAGGAGGATTGTATCATGGATTGGAAGGATCAGATCAGCACGTTCAAGACCATCGACGTCAGAGGCATTCAGGGTAATTTCTTCCAGGGCCTCAAAAAGCAGGCCATGCAGCTGCCCGCCGGGAGCGGCCTGGAGATTGTCCAGAGCTTCGACCCCATCCCCCTGTATGAGGTGATGGAGGGTCTGGGCTTCGAGCATTTCACCGAGCAGAAGGGCGAGGCGGAGTTCCACGCCTACTTCTACCGCAGGGAAGTGAAGCAGGAGGAGACCGACATACCCATGCGTCCGGCAGCGCTGACTAACATGCCGCTGATCGACGAGAAGCTGGGAAACATCGCCGTCAATTTCTGGGATCTGACCTGGAACGATGAGCACCGGCATCTGCCCTATGAGATCCGGCTGCTGCTCTCTTTGACCAACGCGGTAGGAGCGGGTCGGATGCGCCAGGCCACCCGGGAGCTGGTAAAGGCCTACATCCACGGGCTGGACAGCGCCGCCCTGGACGACGTGTTCGAGCTGCTGGTCTGGAACCAGGGCATCGGCTATTTCAGCTCCGAGATCGGCCCCTCCACCCTCTTTGCCGCCTACAAGACCATCAAGAGCATGGAAAAGCAGGGCAAAGCCCGCGGCGAGATCTGTGAAATGCTCAAGGAAAAGTTTGGCGAGAAGAACCCGGATGTGAAAGTGTGAGACGTCGAATGTTTCCGGATTGACCAGCGAGTAAAACCCATCAAAGCGTGTGCGGCATTGTGGAAAGTCCACAATGCCGCAATTTTTTAGTGGGATCTCCCGGAATTGAACCAGGGACGCGCAGGGCTTCAACCTATCCACCTGCATATGTGTGGCCAGTTCGCTGTTAATACGCCTCTCCGCTGTGCAGTCTGCAGTATACGCAGCGATTTGCATTGGCAAAGCTTTGTTTTATACACAAAAAAGAGATGATCCTTTTGAATAATGTCTTCTGCATGTTCTATTCCTTGCAAATGCAAATTTACCGTTTCTATCATGATGCCACTCTGATCCGAAAGCCGACAGCGAAGCTTCTGCCCTTGAAGATTGTCCTTTGCCGGAGCCGCTAAAAAAGAAATACGCGTCAGCCAGTGTTTTCCCCAGAACCACACTATATCATAAGGCAGGCCATTCCTCCGCTCCACGAAGGGCGGAGTGACCTTGTCTCCGT
>JAEEGF010853853.1_pt1 | contig 11816 bp, 12 predicted proteins | sample 9134171 | NCBI WGS metagenome assembly JAEEGF01 (sample SAMN16246542, study PRJNA631951) | gut metagenome | biome: gut microbiome; feature: rumen; material: AP-attached | host: Bos | place: Iran: Karaj | collected 2018-10 | reverse complement strand
ATTCTTCATAGCTTCGTCCTGACCAACTATCATAACAGGCCTTAGATGCTCTGCTCTCTTAAACTCATCACCTCTGCAAACAAGCACTTCACTTCCCCAAATGGTATTATCCGGGCCATAACCCGTGCCGTCATATGCTACTCCTATACACTCTGTAAGTCCATGTTCAGCCATAACAGAGCCGATATGAGCATGATGATGCTGAATTTGGGTAAATGTCACATTCTTTGAATCCGAACCGTCAGCTTCCTTTTTCAAAAGCTCATCATAATGGCGCCTTGCCTCATTTACTGATATATATCCGGGATGCAGATCCGCAATTATATTCGCCGTTTCAATACTCAGCTCTGGGGTCTTGAAAATGGCTTTCATAGCCTCCAACTCATGTCTATGGAGATCAAGAATTCTCATACTCTCCATATCTCCCAGGAACTGTCCAGGAAGAATTCTGTCACCATAGCCTATTGCAAAGGTATTCTTTAAATCTGCACCGTGGGCATAATATATCTGATCCTTTTTAAGAGGATTCTTCAAAAATATCGGAAGCGGTACATAGCCCCGGGCCCTTCGAATAAATCTGCAGATTTCAGATTGTTTTGCATCAGCAAGCTGTACCACCTGAACCACAGAATCATCCAGAGGTCTTAATATCTCTCTTTCGTAATATACTATCCCATCTATTTTAGCGGCGAATTTGTCTCTGAATTCATCATCAGATACGATCATTGGCTCTCCGGAGATATTGCCACTGGTCACGATAAGCGGGCCAAGCGCCTCTGTTAGCATTTTGTGAATCCCGGATGATGGCAAAAATGCACCTATCTGCCTGGAGCTGCCGCATACATTAGATGAAAACTCCCGTGACTGATCAACTAAACCATCATTCTTCTTATCAAGGAGCACTATGGGTCTTGCCGACGACACAAGTAACTCCTGTTCTTTGGAACTCACCTGACCATAAGCTCTCACGGCATCCATATCAGAAAACATAATGGCAAAAGGCTTCTGTTCTCTTCCCTTGATATCACGAAGACGCTTGACCGCCTTTTCATCAAATGGTCTTAATACCAGCTGATATCCGCCTATTCCCTTAAGTCCCACTATCCTGTCTGCTGTAAGGTCCTCTATAGCCCTGTCCACAGCTTCCTGTCCATGTAGCTTTTGCCCATCAGATGTCAGATATATCATCTGAGGACCGCAGTTATGGCAGCTGATAGTCTGTGCGTGTCTTCGTCTGCCCTTTTTAAATTCCTCAGCACACTCAGGACACATCTCATAGATGTCCATTGTGATATTATCCCTGTCGTAAGGGAGTTTCTTCAGTATGCTGTATCTTGGGCCACAGGAGGCACAGCTTATCAGAGGATATGCATGTCTTCTGTCTGAAACTTCTGCAAGTTCCTTCAGACAGTCATCGCATATCCCTATATCAGGCGGAAAAACAGGGAGTGTTTTCTCATCATCAAATTCACTGCTTTGAACAATATGAAAACCGGAAAAGGCTTTTGGCCCCTCCGGTTCATATTCATCAAGAACTTGAAGTGAAACATTCAATATCAGACTGCCTGAAGGATATGAGGTCTTTAATCTCTCATAGAAAGCATGTATTGTATCAGCTTCACCCTCAGCAGTTATTATTACTATTCCACCACAGTTTTTCACTTCTCCGCACAGCCTATATTCATTTGCAAGCTCTGCCACAAAAGGTCTGTATCCAATACCCTGAACCGCCCCTGTGACACGGATAAGCGCTTTCATTATTTATTCGTCCTTTTTAGATGCTGCCTTCAAAACATCAATTGCACTCTTGGGAGCTTCAGCTTTAGGTGCTTCAGTAGCATTTGCTGCTGCAGGTGCTGCCGGAGCCTTAGGCTGTGCTGCATTTGCTGCGGGTGCTGCTCCGCCGGCTGCCTTTGCTGCTGCAGCGGCTGCTGCTCTCTCCTTAGCTGCTTTCATAAGAGCTTCCTGAGCTGCGATAGCCTTCTCAGACTGAGGGAAGGTCTTTGTAACCTTCTCTGAACCGGGCTCTGTAAAGTGAGTGTCCATAGAAAGACATTTCTTAGGACAGTTATCTACACAGCTTCTGCACTGTATGCAGCTCATAGGTCTTATAGACCATGTCTTTGCAGCCTTATCAACAGTGATGGCTCTTGTAGGACACTTGATTGAGCAAAGTCCGCAAAGGACGCATACGTCCATATCGTTTACTACATGTCCGCGAGTACGCTCCGGATATTCCTTGGGTTCAAAGGGATATTTGCGAGTCGCAGGCTTGGAGAACAGATTTTTAAAAACAGTTTTATTAAAATTAACAAGACTCAATTCTTCTTACCTTCTTTCTACAATTATCTCTCTGTACAACTGATACAAGGATCAATGGTAAGAACAAGGATCGGAACATCTGCCAGATCGCAGCCCTTAAGTGTCTCTACAAGACCTGAAAGGTTTGCAAAGGTGGGGGTGCGGACTCTCATTCTGTCTATGAACTTAGTACCATTAGCCTTTACATAGTAATGAGCTTCTCCTCTGGGCTGCTCAAGACGCATGAAATATTCACCGTTAGGCATACCCTTAACAGGAACATCGATATCTCCTGCAGGAATCTTGGCGATACACTGCTTGATAATATCAAAGGCCTGGAAAATCTCTTTAATACGGCATTCTGTTCTTGCATAGGAATCACCATCATTGCTGATGATAGGCTCAAAATCAACATCGCCATATGCGCAATATCCTGTGCTGCGGATGTCACGGGCAATACCACTGGCTCTGAGGAAAGGTCCGCAGCATCCAAGGTCATCTGCCTGCTGTGCTGTAAGTACACCAACACCTCTAAGTCTTGTCTGAACTGCCATATCGTTAAGGAAGGGCTTGGCAATAACCTTGAGCTCTTCTTCCATTCTTGTGATACGCTCAGCGAAATCTCTGAGCATCTCGTCGGATACATCTCTTCTAACGCCACCGATCTTCATGGCTGAGAAAATAACACGACCGCCGGTAGATGCCTCAAACATATCAAGGGCATCCTCTCTAAGTCTCCAGCTCTCCATGTAAAGAGACTCAAATCCAAAGGCATCGGCCAAAAGACCAAGCCAGAGAAGATGTGAGTGAACTCTGGAAAGCTCAGACCAGATTGTTCTAAGATATCTTGCACGGGCAGGTACCTCGATATCCATAATATGCTCTACAGCCTCTGAATAGCCAAGACCGTGACCAAGAGAACAGATACCGCAGATACGCTCTGCAACATAAACCATCTCGTTAAAATCTTTTTTATCAACCAGCTTCTCGAGACCTCTGTGGATGAAACCAATGGAAGGGATGGCTTCTACAACCTTCTCATCCTCCATAACAAGGTCTAAATGAATTGGTTCCGGAAGAACCGGATGCTGGGGTCCAAATGGAATTACACTTCTTGTAGACATTTTTGGTTCCTCCAATTACTTAAATGGTGTCTCGATCGCTGTACGATAGAGCTTACCTTCGAAATCGATATTGATCATCTTAACCTGTACGCCGAAAAGGTCATGCATTTCATTCTCATATATGAAAGCACAGGGATAGATGCTTGTAATGCTTGATATTTCCTTATCCTCAGGAAGAGTAACCTTGAAGTGCTTCATCTCAAGGTCTTTACCAAAAGAATAGATGATCTCATAGGCTTCAGGAATTCTTGTGGCACATACCTGCATGATATGATAGCCCTGGAACTTAAGCTTCTGAGTCTCGTCGATAACGCTTTCAGGATTAACGGTGATAAATTCTGTATTCATTATGCGTTTTCTCCTTTCTTAGTGTTATCGGCAGCAGGAGCTGCATTGGCAGCTGCAGGTGCCTTAGGAGCTGCAGCAGGAGCCGGCTTGGGAGCGGGCTTAGCTGAAGCCTTGATCTTCTCTTCTGCCTGCTGTCTGAGAGCTTCCTCAGTCAGGACTGCATCATACTGGTTGTTTGGATCATAATCGTCAGCAGTCATATGAATAGCAATCTTACTGTAATCAACTGTACAGTATCCTGCCTTCATGGATTCCTTAAGTTTCTTCTTCTTCTCCTCAAGAATGCCAACAGCCTTAACAACGCCCTCAATAAGAGCCTCAGGTCTTACTGCACATCCGGGAACATAAACATCTACAGGAACAACCTTGTCTGCTCCTCCTAAGATGTTGTAGCACTCCTTGAAGATACCGCCGTCGCAGGCACAGATACCGCAGGCAACAACTACCTTGGGATCAGGCATCATGTTATAGAGCTGTCTGATAACAGGAGCTGTCTGAGCATTAACGCCGCCTGTAAGAAGCAGTACATCTGCGTGCTTAGGATTACCGGTATTGATAATACCAAAACGCTCCACGTCATAGAGAGGAGTCATTGTGGCAAGTACTTCTATATCACAGCCGTTACAGCTGGAACCATCATAATGTAACACCCATGGTGATTTAGATATTTTCATTGATCTTCATCCCTTCCCATCTTATTTCAAAACATTAAGAATCAGCAGATTTGTTCCTGCGAAAATAAGTATTACAGACCATGTAACCTTAAGCATGGTGATGTACTTAACACGAGGGAACAGGTTATCAATAAGTGTTTCAATGAAGAATACACATGAAACAGCAATAATTGCCCAAACTCTGCTGATAGGGTTCTCGGTGATAAAGAACATACCAACGATACCCATCATAAGTACAAGATCATACCACTCAGCGATCTCGGTAAGAGCAAGGTTTCCACCGGAAAGATCAGTTGTGAGACCCTTAACCATCTCCTGGTGCATATGATGTGATGTACTAAGGTCAAAGGGTGACTTTCTCAGCTTGATGATAAGGATAAATACAAAGCCGATGAAGAATCCGGGAATCTGCACAATTGCAGGCATTTCAGCATGAATAAGGTCATTAACCATGAAACTTCCGTTAGCATAGTAGAAACCGATAGCTACAAGAAGAGTCATAGGCTCATAACACATCATCTGAAGAAGCTCTCTCTGGGCACCCATGATACTGTAAGGACCATTGGTGGAGAAAGCTGCCATAACCATCATAACCTCAGACATGGACAGAGCAAAGAATACAAGAAGCATATCTCCGCCAGCAAAGAAAAGAGCGCCTGTAAATATTGTCATAATAAGATATCCGGTTACAAACAGAACCTGAATACTGTTAACAACGGTGGTCTGTTTGTTTAAAAGCTTGAATACATCATAGAAGGGCTGGAAAAGCGGAGGGCCCTGTCTTCCCTGCATACGAGCAGTAAATACTCTGTCTAAGCCTGCGAGGGTTCCACCGATAAAAGGTGCCAGCACAATATATAATAAAGCCTTAACAAAAATCATTATATCCATTAGAAAGCACCTCCAACTACTACGATAAGCATAACAGCCACAAGCACTGCAGCAATAATGACACTGGGCCAGAGAAGCTTCTTCTCACCGAAGTAGTCCTCCATATACCAGTTGGACATGTAGAGTGCTCTCTCCTTACCGAAGGAGTCGATGTAATGTCTGTCATCACCGGCGTTTACACCTGCAACATAGGACATTGTCATCTTACTGTTCTTACCGATTGATAAAAATCTTGATCCAATAGGAATCATGAAGATCATTGCAACCATTATCATCATGATGATGACATCGCTACCACCGATAACATCAGGAATGTTGGTGTGGAATGCCTCGTCAAGAATAGGCTGAACCATGCTCCCTGACATCCAGGGGAATGCAAAGCACATAACAACGATCATCATTGTAAGAGGGAAAATGGATACCATCTCACTTCTTGGAGTAATATCTTCAAGCTCGAAGGACTGATGGATTACAGTACAGATCTTTCCAAGCCATTTAGCCCAATAGAAAAGTGTGCTTCCTGAACCAAATACAAGGAAAAGAACAAGCCATACAGAGCCTGAATCTACGAAGGACTTAAGAGCAGCCCACTTGGAAACAAGCATTCCGAAAGGTGCCATGAACATACCGCAGATACCGATGATCATGATAAATGCCAGTCTTGGAAGCTTGATGATAAGTCCGTGCATATCCTCGATATCTCTGCTGTGCATACAGTTCTCAATATCACCTACAGTCTGGAAAAGAAGTGACTTGGATACAGCGTGGAAAAGAACAAGCATGATAGCTGCCCATACACCCTCTGTAGTACCTGTACCTGCGCATGCAGTGATAAGTCCGAGGTTTGAAATTGTTGAATAAGCAAGAACCTTTTTGCCGTCACTAACTGTAATAGCAAGAAGTGATGCAGCAAAGAAGGTGAATCCACCGATAACGGTGATCATAATTCCTGTAAGTGTTCCATACATAACCGGTGACAATCTGATGAGCATATATACACCGATCTTAACCATGGTAGCTGAGTGAAGAAGCGCACTTGAAGGTGTAGGCGCAACCATGGCTCCCAGCAGCCATCTTGAGAATGGGAACTGAGCACTCTTGGTAAGAGCTGCAAATGCAAAAAGTGTTACAGGAACAATTACAAACTCTGCTGCTCCTGTGTTGGTGATCTCACTGAGATTGGACATGCCAAGCTGCATGTTGGTATACATAAGGCCTAATCCAAATCCGACACCACCTAAAAGGTTCATCCATAAAGCGCGGAAAGAATTGTTAACAGCCTCTTCTGTTCTTGTATAACCAATCATTAAGAATGAGCATACGCTGGTGATCTCCCAGAAGAAATAGATCCATCCGAGATTATCAGAAGAAATAAGACCAAACATTGCTCCTAAGAATACAAACATAAGAGCAAGGAAATAGTTGGATCTGTCAGCCACATCTGTGTGATGGTGATGATAATCCTTCATATATCCACTTGCATAGATACAGATAAGGATACCAACGATACCAACAATAAGATACATAACAGCTGCAAAGGTATCGATTCTAAGGTGTGTGTTACCTTCAACAGCCTTACCTGTAAGGTCCATCCAGAGCACAGGAATTGTACCTACAAGTGAAATAAGAATTGCATAATACTTTTTGTACTTGATACTTAAAAAGCATACAAGACACATAAGAAATACTTCGCCGGCCATTATAAAGTAATTTGGAATCTCTGCTTCCTCCAAATACATAAACTGTGAAGTATCACCGGACATAAGTACGTTAACGGCAACATAAATAGCAGCAGCCATAATAGTAAAGCCACCGAGCATGATCACTGCGCTTCTAAAAGGAGAAGCGTATCTGAGTAATCCAATTATTATTGCCATTAAGAAAGGAAATAAAATTAAGAAATAAACTACATTAAGAATTGGGATAGCCAAGGTGTTTTCGCCCCTTTCACATACATTTTCATAACTTGCGTTATGAATTTTTCATAAATTTGTCGATTGCGTCATTTAGTTCAATGATCGCTTCATCATCTCCATCCTGGACAGCATGGACAATGCAATGACTGATGTGCTCTTTTAGGATTGCCTTACCGGTGTTGTTGATAGCACTTCTCACAGCTGCCAGCTGAATGAGAACTTCAGTACAATCCCTGTCATCTTCTACCATTTTTTTGACAGATTCAAGGTGTCCGATAGCCTTGGATAGTCTGTTGACAATGGCCTTCATACTCTCAGGATCATGGTGATGATTATGGGTGTGAGAACTCATAAAAACCTCCAAAAATAATGTGCGTTTAAAATTTAACAAAAAACCTTAAAAACGCACATTAAGCCAATGGTTATTATATTTCTAATAAAGGAAAAAATCAATAAATATTATGTGTGAATTTAGAAAGATTATCTAATATTTCCAATAATCTTATATAAAAGATCATATAGCATCTTACCCTCTTCTTTACCGAGGTTGACGCAGGCGCCCATCTCAGAAGGTATATCAAGAGCCATATCCTTTAATTCTTCACCTTCTTCGGTTATGGTAACTACAAGATTTCGCTCGTCCTCACTGGAACGCACTCTTGTAATATACCCCTTTGATTCCAACTTTTTAAGAACCGGTGTCAGAGTACCGGAGTCAAGGTAAAGACACTCCCCAAGAGTCTTAACATTGACAGTCTTCATTTCCCAGAGAACCATCATTGTGATGTACTGAGTATAGGTCAGATCTATCTTATCAAGATAAGGCTTATACTTTCTGATGATCTCCTTGGCGCAGGCATACAGCGGAAAGCACAGCTGATTGCCAAGCTTTAGTTTCTCATACTTTTCATCTTCATTACCCATAACAAAAAACTCCCATATAAATAAAAAGATTTTATGCTATTTAATATTATCACATTTTATGACTGTTTGTATAGTCTTCGGAGTTCAGTTTTATTCATTTGCAGTAAATAATTACTTAATATTGTGATTAATATTCTTGATCGGGATGTTAGCATAAAGAGCCGGAGCTGATTTGCCGCCGTTATCCTCGCTATCCATCTGGGTGATATTGATATCAATTCCATCCATATCGATCTCAGCATACTTTGATAGAACTTCTATGATATCGCTTCTGATCTTCTGCATAAGATCAGGTGAGCAGGATGCCCTGTCAGAAACAAGAACGAGCTTAAGGCGATCCTTTGCAATATCACTTGATGATTTCTTCTTGAAAAAATCCGATAATTTCATCGCAAACCCTCCTTATTTCTTTCTGAACCAGGAGAATAAACCTTTTCTGGCCTCAAGGTCAAGGAAAGGAACTGATTCTCCGATAACTCGTCTGCAGATATTCATATAAGCCTGTCCCGCTAAGGAATTGTCTCCTACAAGAGGCTCACCGTTATTGGTTGCAACTACGATATTCTCATCATCAGGAACCTGACCGATAAGCTCTACCGCAAGAATATCGATAACATCCTCAGCAGACATCATATCGCCCCTCTTGATCATATCAGGACGAAGTCTGTTAACAATAAGCTGAGTTTTCTTGATCTCGCGGGAATCAAGAAGTCCGATTATTCTGTCAGCATCGCGTACAGCAGATACCTCAGGTGTAGTTACAACAAGCGCTCTGTCAGCGCCGGCAATGGCATTCTGGAATCCCTGCTCAATACCTGCGGGGCAGTCAAGAAGAATGTAATCATATTCTTTCTTGAGTTCTTCTGTAAGTTCCTTCATCTGTTCAGGAGTTACAGCTGACTTGTCTCTTGTCTGTGCTGCAGGCAAAAGAAACAGTGTGTCGTACTTCTTGTCTCTGATAAGAGCCTGCTTAAGCTTGCAGTTCTTCTCGATAACATCAACAAGAGTGTAAACGATCCTGTTCTCAAGCCCCATTACAACGTCAAGATTTCTAAGTCCTATATCTGTGTCGATAAGGACAACCTTTTTATTAAGTTTCGCAAGTCCTGTTCCGATATTGGCAGTGGTTGTGGTCTTACCGACACCGCCCTTTCCGGATGTAATTACTATTACTTCTCCCATACTTATCCTCCAAAAATTATTCTTAAATCTTATAAAATGATCTTAAAAACTGATGTCCGTAACCGGTTTTAATTATATGGCCATTTTCGATATAAGCCACCTCCGGCTCTTCAGCACTGCTCATGAGCCTCTTACGACGAAGTCTGAGCTTGGGACCCTTTTCAGCATCAGGTGAAATCGCAATGGCATCAGCTATTCTCACCTGCAATGGATTGAGCTTAAGAGCCATAACTACACAGTCTCTGTCTCCGTCAGCTCCTGCGAAGGCATTACCTCTAAGCTCTCCCAGAATGTAAATGCTGCCATAGGAAGTAACACTGGCTCCCGGCTTGACATCTCCCAGGATAACAACGCTCTCTTTGCAGGATATCTCCTGACCGGACCTGAGGTTACCCTTAACGATTCTGGCATTAGAGGGATCTATCTGCTCAAACTCATCAAAATCGCCCTCTTCCTCCTCATTGGTACCGGAAGCTCTTCGGGCCACAGCCTCTGTAATATACTTGTCGATCTCATCCTCTTCATTGATGATGCAGGAAATAGTAAGGTCTGAATTACTCTCTATGATATCAATGACTTCGGATTGTTCATTATCAGTCAGATCTCTGCCTCTGATAATAAGTCCCATGCAGCTCTTTCCAAAAAAGGCCGCAGCATCCTTAAACTTAGCAGCTATTTCATTCTTTAACTGATAAAATGAAAACTCCGGATCCAGGACTAGAATAATACCAGACTTAGTGCCCTTGATAGTAACTTTCTGATTCAATATTGGTCACCCAACCTTTTTTCTAAAAATCATACCTTACAATTATATGTCATTTCATTCCAAAATAAAACACAGAAAATGCGCACAAATACAAACGATATTGTGTATTAGAACCAGTTTTTGGGCGCAAAAAACAGACCGAACTTCGCCAAAACGAAAATCCGGTCCGTATATATTCTGGATATTTAAATCAAGAAATTAGTTAAGGCCAGCTGCCTGCTTAGCAACTTCCTCAGCAAAGTTCTCATTCTTCTTCTCGATACCTTCGCCGGTCTCGAAACGAACGAATCTCTTGATCTTGAAGTTAGCGTTGTTAGCCTTAGCAACCTGTGCAACGTACTGACCAACAGTCTGCTTGCCGTCCTCAGCCTTTACATAAACCTGCTCGTTAAGGCAGATCTCTTTAAGCTCCTTATTAAGACGTCCGATGAGCATCTTCTCGATGATCTCCTGAGGCTTTCTCTTGCCCTCTGGAAGCTCCTCGTTCTCCTTCATAGCCTGAGCAAGAAGGATCTCCTTCTCATGATCTCTGTACTCCTGAGATACTTCCTCAGTAGCAACATACTTAGGATTAAGAGCTGCAACCTGCATAGCTACGTTCTTAACAGCTTCCTTAACTGCATCGTTAACAACGTCTGTCTCTGCCTCTACGATAACAGAGATCTTTCCGCCGCCGTGTACGTAAGGAACTACGATACCGTTAGAAGCAACAACCTTCTCGAAACGTCTGATTGAAAGCTTCTCTGAGATAACTGCTGTGATCTCAACAAGAGCATCGTTAACTGACTTAGACTCGTCAAGGTTCCACTTCTCAGCCATGAATGACTCAAGGTCAGTTGAATCAGAATTAACAGCCTGTGTAGCAACTGCCTCTACGAAAGCCTGGAACTTATCGTTCTGAGCAACGAAGTCTGTCTCTGAGTTAACTTCTACAACTGCTGCAGTCTTGTCGTCCTTAACCGCAACTCTTGTAAGACCCTCAGCTGCGATTCTGCTAGCCTTCTTCTCAGCCTTCATGATACCGTTCTTTCTGAGGTACTCAACTGCTGCGTCCATATCTCCGTTAGTCTCTGTAAGAGCCTTTTTGCATTCCATCATACCTGCGCCGGTAGACTCACGTAACTCTTTAACCATTGCTGCTGTGATAGCCATTTATTTGTCCTCCATTATAATCTTGATGCCGGAAAGGTTGTTCCGGCATCATTATGTTTTATATTATATTCGCAAAAATCTGATTACTCAGCTGCTACAACTTCTTCGATATCTGTAGCTTCTGTCTCAGCGTCAGCTGCAACATAATCAGCTGCTGTATCAGCCTCAGCACCCTGATTAGCCTCGATAACAGCATCAGCCATCTTGCCTACGATAAGCTTAACGGCTCTGATAGCATCATCGTTACCAGGAATGATGAAATCAAGCTCTTCAGGATCACAGTTTGTATCGCCGATACCGATAAGTGTGATTCCAAGAGACTCAGCTTCCTGGATGCAGATTCTTTCCTTCTTAGGATCTACTACGAAGATAGCGTCAGGGATTCTCTTCATATCTCTGATTCCGCCAAGGTTAGCCTGAAGCTTAGAAAGCTCCTTCTTAAGCTGAGCTACTTCCTTCTTAGGAAGAACATCGAATGTTCCGTCTTCCTGCATCTTCTCGATAGCCTTCATTCTTGCAATTCTTGACTGGATGGTCT
>JAEEGF011079067.1_pt1 | contig 11817 bp, 9 predicted proteins | sample 9134171 | NCBI WGS metagenome assembly JAEEGF01 (sample SAMN16246542, study PRJNA631951) | gut metagenome | biome: gut microbiome; feature: rumen; material: AP-attached | host: Bos | place: Iran: Karaj | collected 2018-10 | reverse complement strand
TTTCGGCGTGATAGGCTTTTTTCACCGTATAGCGCCCGTTATCGAGCTTTACTATTGAAGAATAATGACCCGTTGCGATGTAATCAGCCTCTAATACATCCGCATAATAAAGCATACGCTCCCACTTGATATAGCGATTGCATTCTATACAGGGGTTCGGCGTAAGGCCGTCAAGGTACGCATCGACAAAAGGCTTGATTACCTTCTCATCGAATAACTCGCGGCAATTAAGCGGATAGTATCGAATATTCAATTTCTCGCAGATGCGGCGGGCATCTTCCATCTCGCAGCAGCGGCCTTCTTCACCTGTGTCGGATAGCCATGTGCGGAGGGTTACTCCAACCACCTCGTATCCCATGTCACGTAGTAAAAGCGCCGCAACCGCACTGTCTACGCCACCGGACATACCAACTATAACCTTACTCATATCTGATCCTTTAAAAATGCAGGGCCATATTTCGGCCCTGCATCACAATACTTATTTTACTAGCTCTCCCATACAGGATGCTTAAGTACCCACTTGCCGTAAGTATCCTTTTCGAAAAGTTCCTCATTGTAGAGCCCGTCAACGATATTCCAGAACTCTGTCTCCGTATAGCCGCAGAACTCGCAGAAATCGCGTACGCAAAGAGGATCAAGGTTAGCATCGCGTTCCTTTACAAGTCTTACTGCCTCTTCACGTGTAAGAAGTCCGTATCTTACCATTCTGGCAGAATAATCCGTTGCGGATGCGTGGCCGAACTTAGGATACTTAAGCCACGGATGTACGAGATATGCACGACTGTCTACCTGATCGAAATTCTCTACGTGATGCTTTCTGTCCCACTCACCTGTCAGATCATGGAAACCGTGCTTTCTTGCGAACTCATAGTTACCGAAACTGTTCCAAGGCATAAAGTATGATACATAGATAGGATCAAGCTTATCGAGTGCTTCCTGCTTCGGTGCTCTTGTATAATAAAGGTCCTGCACACTAACGCCTGCATTATCGATAAGTTCCTTCTCGTCAATTCCGGATGCTACGCCGTTATTAAGCTGTGCCTTGGCGGAATATGTCTCCTTGGCATCTGCTCCGCCGTACTCATAGCTTACGTTCTCACCGTATACAAGAAGCGGTGTGTTGAACTTTTCTGCCATAATAAGCGGATAAGTGTAGATTAATCTATCGATGTACCAGGTTGGCTTACCGTACTTCTCAAACATGTAGCGCATAAGCTTCTTCTGGGCGCGGATATTCGGCTTCATGCTTATGATATCGCAGCCGAACTCCTCTGATATATTCTTTAAGTTATGAATTCCCGCATTGGTCATCGGGAAGTTGTCTTCAACCGAGAAAAGGATCGGATTCATATGCATCACATCTTTCATAAGATGCACCTGGAAATGCGAATCCTTACCGCCTGATACTGCAATCGCACAGTCAGGACCTTCGCCGTTCATTCCCCTATACTTATCACAGATTGCCTCAAGTTCTTTCCATCTGCTGTCCCAATCAATGTTCTTACGTCTCTCGTAAGCCTGACATGCAGAACATATTCCTTCTTCGTTAAAAGTTATTCCCGGGCGGGTGCTCGGCATAACGCACTTCTTGCAATATTGCATAACTTTTCACATCCCTTTCTGTAATTGGTTTAAAAAAACACTACATAGTTATATCGGTTTATCGGGTCTAAATCATTAGAGTTTACTCCGAAATTTCATACTCAAGTGAATCGGAGAATACTTTTCTCGGACTCCAACCCGTGTCTTGCTGTAGCTTCTCTACTGAAGGCTGAAGCGAGACGTATGGGTTCGGATCTTCGCCGTAGATTATGCGGCCTTTATTATAATGCTCTCTTACAGTTTCTGCGAATTCTCTAAGCGGCTTATAATCGCTGTTTGCGATATTATAGATTTCTCCGGACTTTCCTCGTTCTGTTAAGGTTATAATTGCTGCTGCCGCATCGCCTGCTTCAATGTAATCCCAGTTTTGCGTACCTGATGACAGCTTATATTCTTCTCCGTTTTTCATCGCGGTTATAAGCTGCGGAAGCATACGGGAACCGGGCTCATACTTACCGTATACACTGAACACTCGGCCCCAGATCCATTCAAGATTATTCTCTTCTGCCGCGCCCTTACTCTTATTGCATAGTTCAACCTTCGCTTTGCCGTATGGGCAGAAGGGATTAACCGGCATATCTTCGGTCTGGATTTCACGAGTTGCTCCGTATTCTGCCTGGGATCCTGTATAGATTATCCTCTTACAGCCTGCCGATACCGCAAGATCTATCATCTTAAGGCCTGCAGCGACATTCCCGGCTTGCGCTTTTTCATCAAAACGGGCACCTTGTGATGCAAGATGTATCAACGAGTCACATTTATCATGGGGCCACATCAGCAAATAATTATTTGCATATATGTCCCCCTCGATGATTTCTATGTTGTTCAAGTTTCTAAGGCGCTCATTGTGCTTAGAACCCGGTCGTACCAAGGCATATACATAATGCCCCTTTGCTAAAAGCTCTGATACGACACTGTATCCAAGAAATCCTGCAGCGCCGGTAACTATAACTTTCATTTCATTACCCTTTTACTAAAGCTTTACTACATTTCCGTCTGCAGTTAATATGCGACATTTTTTTCCGGTGCCTCTTATAGCATCGATTATCGCCTGCTGCGCGCTTGTTGCCGTTGCGACAATTAAGGCTCCATCCTTAATCTCATCCTTAACCGCTTCAAACTTTACACTTTTCCGGCCGTGAAAATCTACGGAATTAAATTCATCTATAAGTATAGGTGTTGCACTTAATTTAAGATCGTGCTTCATACATGCGTACAAATCTTCCGCCAATACGGTTCCGCCCCAGAAATAGATACCCGAAAACTCTTCTTTCATAAGTTCCTTAAAGGTATCAAAAATCTTCTCATACGGTCTCTTAAAGCCGACTCTGTTCTTATCTTCAAAGAAACTGCTTATTTCGTACATCTGCTCGTACTTACTCTTGGCTTCAAGAAGACGAGACTTAATAAGCTCAATCATCTTTGCCTTCATATCTTCGTAGTTAAGTGCCCCAATATTCCAGTCTATTTTCCCTATCTCATCTTCTGTGTAGATAGGAAGAAGCTTTTCAAGCCATGCGTATCTTATGGACTTTTCCTTAACTACCATAACAGTTGGGATACCCATCGCTATACACGGCGATGCGCAATGTAATCTTGATGTGACTATTAAAGCTGCATTGTCTCTATATTCAGTTAAATAGCTTTCTGCTAAGTTATCCATCTTCTCGAACATCTCAAGAGAGAATCTTCCCTGCTCGACGTGATGAACTTCTTTTGTTTTTTCAAGATACTTTGACGGCATTACCTGACTAAGCTTTTCTACATCGACATCCACAAAATATGTGGCTCCGTTTGACGGGGTACTATTACGTCTTGGCAAAGTCGCGGTTACACATGCTGCAAGATACGCCGGAATATTGTATCTGCGCATTGTTGAAAGTGTCCACTCATCTCGGCATCCTATCGGCGCGTAGAATGTTAAATAGCGCACTTCTTCCTCTGTAAGATTGCCGGATGAAAAGTGTACGCCCGTAAATACAGGAATAATATAAGGCGATGCAGGAAACCATGTCTCTTTTGAATCATGGCATCCCATGAAAAACAGGTTAATAGGAACGATTAAGTATTCGCCTTTGTAAGTTGCAAGGTCGTGAAAATCTATCTCTACGATGTCTTCTTTTTTTACCTTAAGTTCTTCAAGTAACAGGCGACGCATACAATACATCTGAACGTTATCGCCGACATTGAATAAACCAAGATCTTCCGTATCTTTATTTCTTCCCTTAGGTAATTTCGAATATACTATTAAACCGTATTTCATATACACCCTTCCTATAATCTGCTCTTTATTATTTCCGCATCCTTATCTATATCATCGTATCCTCTGTTACCGCAAGCGCTACAGAACGGCAGGCGCTTTTCAAGGATCTTAATTCTGATATCGCGTAGCTTATCCGAATTCCACGCATCAACTATACCGGTTTCAGACGCATTCGCATATACCGTCTTATGATTCCAGTCATAGCAGCATAGTCCTATGTCGCCGTTTGAGCATATGAGCATATGCGTAAACGGGAATGAGCATATATCTCTACCGTCATATCGACTCGTATAACTGTCTTCTTTCTCGCAGTCGTTCGGAGATCTATAAGTATCGAATTCCGACCACTGATTATATGCCGTCTCTATCCAGGTATAATCGGATATAGGCTTAAACTCCTCAAGAAATCTCTCTTCGTCACCGTCTTTTAATACATTTGAGAATATCTTGACACCGATTTCGGTTCTTCTGCCTTCTTCTGCCTTGGAAATTGCATAATCATGCATATACTTAATATTTCCGACGAATTCCTCCCAGTTAATCTCGTATCCGCAGTTATTGATATAATCTTCGACATACAGTGACTCGAGAGATATCTTCACATAATCAAGTCCCGCGTCCACAAGCGCCTGCCCCATATCGTGCGTAAGAACAGATGCGTTGGTAGTTATTCTTACCTTCTCGACTTTACCGCATTCTTTTAATGTTCTTACCATCTCTACAATATGCTTATTAAGCAGCGGTTCACCGAATGCATATAATTCAACGACCTTTACAGGCTCGGGAAACTTCTTAATATCAGTAATAATCTTATTGAAAAGCTCCATACTCATTATGGTATGCCTTATTTCGCTATTCTCCGTAACGGTATTGACCGGGCAAAATGAGCACTTGAAATTACAGCATCCGCACGGATCCAAGAAAATAACATAAGGCTGAGTTAACGGAACTACCTCAGAAAGCTTATGTCTTACATTTTTCTTTTCGCCAACAACTTTCACATCGTTTGAATTAGCCATATCTTTACTCACAACCCTCGTTGATAAATCGTTCTATCTTCTTAATTGTCTCGTCCGTATCGACGAAGACCTTCTGTACATCCGCATCGGATTTCTTTACTTCACGCTTCATAGCATCCATAAAGGCTTTGACGCTTCTACCGTTGCCGTAGTAATTCGAAGTAAATCTGTAATCATCTATATGCTCTATTGCTGATAGTATCTCTTCTGCGTCTTCTTTAACAGATACTATATTCTTTAAAATTCTGGCATTGTATCTGCCATTTTGTCTGGTTCCTATATTGATGCAAGGAATTCCGTAGACACAAGCTTCTCTAATACCTGCGCTTGAGTTACCCATTATAAAATCCGCACCTTTAAGTAAGGATAAGAATTCCTCGAATGGAAAGCTTTTATACACTCTTATGTTATCCTTACCGGATAACTTTTCTATCATTTCGACTATTACTTCTCTTCCAAGGTCGTTATTAGGGTGTATTACTATCATTCCCATAGAAAGCTTATCGAAGACTTTCTCAAGTTCTTTCATCTTGGCATCTAAGCTTTCAACCTCAGTTACGACAGGGTGATATATGAATAAACCGTATTTTTCAAAAGGAATCCCGTATTTATTAAGGATATCCTTAGGCTTAGGTATCGCATCGGACAACATTATATCTATATCCGGCGAACCTATTACATTAATTGTATCTTCCCTTTCTCCAAGCTGGATAAGGCGAAGTTTCGTCTCTTCGTTTGCCGTCATATGAATATGCGCCATCTTCGTTATGGCGTGTCTAATGGAATCATCCACGGTTCCCGTAAGCTCGCCGCCTTCTATATGAACGACTTTAATGTTATTAAGTAATCCTACGCTTGCTCCCGCCAAGGCGTCTGTTCTGTCACCGTGCACCACGATGTAATCGGGCTCAATATCCCTTACAAAACGTGAAAATGCAAGTATCGTATTACCCAGATTCTCATCCATGTATGGCGATACCTGCACATTTCTTTCAACATAACACTTGCCGTGTTCATCGTTAACAACCTGCATATATGTGTTGCCGCATTCGTTTAAAAGATGCATACCGGTAATATAGACATACGTAGAAAACAACTTACTTTCGTCAGTTGCTTTAATTAATGACTTAATCTTCCCGTAATCTGCTCTTGTTCCTGTGACAAACACGATCTTTTTCATCAGTCTATCATTGCCCTCGTAATATGTGTATCGTTACTGATATCGACTTTTGCTACTTTGCCGATAAGTTCTTCGTAGTGCTCTGCTAATATTTCTCCCGTACCCGGGCGCTTTACCCAGATATTCTCGTGGGTGAACTTTTCGCCTTTTTTAATATCCTTAATGGATACCACTGTAGCAAATGCAAAATCTATTGTTACCTGCTCTTCGGGGAGCGCTTTTTTCTCTCCGCCAAGCATCTTATCCACATCTTCTGCGGCTTTTAAAAGTTCTTTCAACGTACTCTCGTCCATTGAGCACACTATATCGTTACCGATTCTGTTCATATGGTCGGTAAAGTGTCTCTCTACAACCTTAGCGCCAAGCGCCATCGCAGCTATGCATGCAGTATTGGTAACTGTATGATCCGACAATCCCACAATCGCATCAGGAAAATGCTTCATCATCTCCTGCATCGCTCCAAGTCTCACCTGCTCCGGCGCTGTAGGATAAAGATTCGTCGTATGTAAAAGCGCGTACGGTACGTTCTTTCTTTCGAGAATCTCTACTGTTTTCTCGATTTGCGCAATCGAATTCATACCGGTTGAAACAATCATCGGCTTACCGAATGACGCAACGTGCTCTATTAACGGGTAGTTATTCATTTCACCCGAGCCTATCTTATAAGCTTTAACACCGAATCGTTCGAGTCTGTCCGCTGCTGCTCTTGAGAACGGCGTACTTAAGAACACCATTCCCTTATTCTCAACATAGTTAAAAAGCTCTTTTTCTTCAGCTTCAGAAAGCGCGCATTCTGCCATTACGTCATATATCGAGACCTTTGAATTACCCGGGATGACATTTTTCGCAAGATGCGACATCTCATCTTCAACTATATGGGTCTGGTGTTTGATAAGTCTTGCTCCGGCGCGCTCTGCAGCATCTACCATTTCTATGGCAACATCTAGAGAGCCGCCGTGATTTATTCCGATTTCAGGAATGACGAGTGGCTTATATCCTTCACCGACTCCAATATTTCCAATCTTAAAAGATTTCATTACCTTCACCTTTTACTTATAATTCTCGTACTGACATGCCTTATACTCTTCTTCCGTAAGGAACGGGAAGAGGTTATCAATAGGCGGTGAGAAGAGTGTGCCGTCGTCTTTGGTCATGCTCTTTGTTCTAGGCTCTATTCCCTGCTTAATATCCTGCACAAGCTCGCAGATTGCAGGTCCTTCTATTTTCGATAATTCTTTAAGTTTATCCGCAATCTCAGCGTTCTTCTCTATCTTTACGTACGGAAGTCCGTATGCTTCGGCAATCTTTTTAAGATCAGGCATTGAGATACCGGATTCATAATTACAACCCGACAATCTCTTAAAGAAATTGGTTTGTGTCTGCATAATTGCCTGATAGCCGCCGTTATTAAAAACTATAACCTTAACCGGAATCTTGTTATGTACGATAGTCTGCAATTCCTGTATATTCATCTGCATACTTCCGTCTCCGGTTATGCATAATACTTCTCGCTTCGCTGCTATTGCGGCGCCAACTGCTGCCGGAATATCGTATCCCATAGTTCCGCAATTAACGTTACCGAAGAGGCGCTGCCCTTCTTCGTTAATTCCGCACTGTAATACTGATACGCAAGCAACGCTGTTACCTACTACTATGATTCTGCCGTTATCTGAGTACTTCTGTAACTGATGGATAAATTCATAAGGGTTAACTTCCTCGCTATCTGCAAACTTTTCAAGATATACCGGGAAGCGCTTTTTAAGCATGTTACAATACTCTATCCACTTAGGCTCCATTGAGGTTGGGGTTAAATCCTTTAATTCCTTCGCGTTAAGTACGTCCTTAAGGTCCGCATGTATCGGAAGGTCAATCTGCATAGTGCTTTTATTCAATTCGTTGATATCAACGTCTACTACTATCTTCTTAACGTTCGGTGCGAAGTTCTCGTAATTAAATCCTATCTGCTTAAATGATAATCTGCAGCCTAGCGACAGGATTACATCGGCATTCTGTGCGATGAAGTTGCCGGCTCTTCCACCAAATACACCGAACATTCCGTAATAACCTTCAGCTTCAAGCGGGTAATAATCGACTATTGATGTTGCTGTAATAACAGGGATTCCCCATTTCTTTGCAAGTTCTTTAAATGTTGCAAGCATTCCCGAAGTTCTAAGTCCTGAGCCTGCAAGAATAACCGGGCGCTTAGCTTTTTCAAGCATCGAAACCGCGTGCTCGAGGTTATTAACCGTCCTCGGTTCTTCGTCGTACTCTGTATATCCTATAAGTTCGTCAACTTCCACTTCAGCTCCCTGAATATCGAGCGGCACATCTATCCAGCACGGGCCACGCCTTCCGGAGTTAGCGGTTTTATATGCTTTTTCAAGATAATATCTTATATCCTCAGGCTTCTCAATCATTACGGCAAACTTAGTCATAGGGCGTACCGACGGAATGATTGTGTATTCCTGCTCGCCGAACTGACGCAAATTAAGGCCCGTACTTTCTACCGTAGTATTAAGTCGGACCTGTCCCGATACTATGAGCATAGGGATGTTATCCTGATATGCGCAAAGTACTCCCGTTAAAGCATTCGTTCCACCGGGGCCTGTAGTTACGCATACGCACGCAGACTCTCCCGTAATTCTGGCGTGTCCTTCAGCAGCTAAGGCTGCTGCCTGCTCGTGATGCGTATATGTGCACTTAAGCCCTTTCGTATTACCGAACGCATCGTTTAAATACATAGCTCCGCCGCCGACAACACTGAATACCTGTGTACAGCCGTTGTCGACCAAGAATTTCGCAATATAATCAGCCACTCTCATTTTCATAACCTTCTTATGCTCCTTACCTGTCCCACTTATCGCACAGCGAACTTATCTGGCTTCCGAACTTCGCCAGATCCTTATTGGCCATGCCTTTACACTTCTGAATAACTGCAGCGAGTCTCTGTCCTACGATTACGAGGCGATCGAACTCTGTATTAGGTCCCTTCTTGCCCTTCTTTTTCGCTACAGGCTCGTGTGATCCTTCTGCCACCTGCATACCGGTAACTAAATCGAATGCATCGCCGCTATAAGGTACATAGGTTGAGAAGCCGAATTCTTCACGAAGATATGCGCCAAATCCTACTGCTACGCTCTCTTCGCCGTGTACTACGAAGACTTTCGCAGGCTTCTTCTTATAATGATTGATCCATTCGGTTAAGTGATTAAGGTCGGCATGTCCCGAGAAGCCGTGAAGGTTCTCGATATCTGCCTCTACCACAACTGTTTCACCGAATAATTTTACTTCCTTGACATTATCCATTAAAAGCGCATGTCCCAAGGTTCCCGGAACCTGGAATCCTACGAAAAGTATCGTCGATTCCTTGCGCCACAGGTTATGCTTTAAATGGTGTCTGATACGTCCCGCATCGCACATACCTGATGCTGAGATTATTACCTTAGGCTTGGCATTAAAGTTGATCATCTTAGATTCATCGGATGATACCGCCGTCTTTAAGCCTTCGAATTTAATAGGATTAATGCCCTTATTAACAAGTTCAAGTGCTTCTTCGCCGAAGCAGTCTCTTTCGTTTTCATGGAAGATATTCGTAGCTTCTAACGCTAACGGACTATCGATATATACTTCAAAGTCACGGTAAGCAGGAAGCAGATCCTCTTCCTTGATCTTACGCATAAAGTAAAGCAGTTCCTGGGTTCTTCCTACTGAGAACGCCGGAATTACGAGGTTGCCGCCCTTGGTAAATGTTCTGTTAATGATATTTGCAAGCTCTCTGGCAAAGTCAGGTGATGCTTCATGATTCCTGTTACCATAGGTGGATTCCATGATCACATAATCCGCATCATCAATATATTCAGGGTCCTTAATTAACGGCTTACTGCCATTTCCGATATCTCCCGAGAATACGAGCTTTTTCGTAACGTCATCTTCTGTTACCCAGATTTCTATGGATGATGAGCCGAGTAAGTGTCCCGCATCGACGAATCGTATCCACAAGCCGTCGCATACTTCTATTTCAACGTGATAAGGGCACGGAATGAAGTGATTCATTACACCCTGGGCATCGTTGATGTCGTAGAGCGGCTTAATCTCTTCTTTTCCGATTCGCTTACCCTTTCTGTTGCGCCATTCTGCTTCAAACTCCTGTATGTGGGCAGAGTCCTTAAGCATAATATTACATAATTCCGTGGTCGCTTTAGTTGCGTAGATCTTGCCTCTGAATCCGTGATTATATAGTAGAGGCAATAGTCCCGAATGGTCGATATGTGCATGTGTCACGAATACATAGTCGATTATCGCCGCATTTACCGGCAGCTCCTGACTCATGTACTGGTCCGCACCCTGCTCCATTCCGCAGTCCACAAGAAAATGTATGTTATTGAATGTCACATAATGACAGCTTCCGGTAACTTCTCTTGCCGCGCCAAGAAATTGTATTCTCATATAAAGTCTCCTTTTGTCATGAGTCTTACTTAATCACTTCGTTCATGGATCCCGAACGGAATCCCTGCATATCCATCGTGACATAAGTAAAGCCCAGGTTTTTAAATCTATCAATGAGCACGTCCTTAATCTCAAGGAGTGCGTTAAAATCACTTTCAGGTACTTCTATTCTTGCCATCATGCCGTGAATTCTTACACGCATGTTCTTAAATCCCCTGTCCATAAGGAATTCTTCTGCTTCTTCAACCATACGAAGCTTCTCTGTCGTTATCTCTTCGCCGTATACAAAACGTGAGGCAAGGCACGCATATGACGGCTTCTCTGCTGTAGGGAGTAAGAATTCTCTCGATAACTCTCTTACTTCTGCCTTGGTAAGTCCCGCTTCACGTAGCGGGCTCTTAATATTAAGTTCTGCAAGCGCTTGTAACCCCGGACGATAATCCGACAGATCGTCCATAACCGAGCCTTCAACAACTACCGCAGCTCCTGCACCCGATGCAATTTCAAGCATCTTGGTGAAAAGCGCTTTTTTACAGATATAACATCTGTTCCTAGGATTTGCTGCAAATCCTTCGATCGACAATCCTTCGATTACATGTATCTTATGTTCTATTCTTTTATTTCGGCAAAATTCCTCCGCTTCCTTACTCTCCCACTTCGGAATAAAATCACTCATTACCGTTACGGCTATAGCTTTTTCACCTAAAGCCTCTCTTGCCGCATACAAAAGAAGTGTAGAGTCCACACCTCCGGAGAACGCAACAGCCACGCTGCCGTAACTTCTTAACAATTCGAGTAATCTGTCATACTTACCTATTCTTGCCATAATAACCTCCGTAATTGTGGTCTCTACACCTTATTTTAATTATTTTTCAAATGTCTCCCGCTTCTATTTCTTAAAAAGTGCTGTGCGTCCTGCTAAGAAATTGATGTAGGCTGTAAGTGCCATTGCGCACTCTGTTGTCGAGTATGCATTATACGCATCGTCAACTACCCATGAGAACTGACCTTCACCCATGTAGAACATCATTAATGCATCCAATACAGGTGTCTCGTTCTTAATGAATCTCTCATCCTTACGAGGATCGATTCCGAGTGTTGTAAGAGCTATAACTACCCATGCTGTAGAATCGGAGTTTCTGCTTCCCCATGATTCCATGCTTCCGTCGTCTGTCTGGATAGCTGCAAGGGCTTCAACCGCGCTGTCGATCACCTTGCTTACCTTATCATACTTTCTGTACGGTGCAAGTGCGGTGATTGCCATTCCTGTAAGGTCAGGGTCTACTGCATCGTCATATCCCCAGTTA
>JAEEGF010763322.1_pt1 | contig 11818 bp, 8 predicted proteins | sample 9134171 | NCBI WGS metagenome assembly JAEEGF01 (sample SAMN16246542, study PRJNA631951) | gut metagenome | biome: gut microbiome; feature: rumen; material: AP-attached | host: Bos | place: Iran: Karaj | collected 2018-10 | reverse complement strand
ACCGTATCGAGTATCTCCTGTTTTTCCTCATCCGTAGCTCCGAGAGCACTGTCCCAGAACGCTACGGCATCCTCGAAATCTTTTTTCAAACGATCCTCCATAAAATATCTCCCTTCTCTGCCGTGCTTTTCTGATTATACACGGAAACCCTCGTACACAGCAACTTTTTTATGCTACAATATGTGAAACAGATGTTGCTGTTCACAGCTAATCAGTGCTGAGTGCAAAACACAAGTTTACTTGCAGTTTTGTACTTGCACGGATTTCGGATTTTGACCAGAATAAGAGGACTGCTATGGAAATCATCAGGATAAACGATCTGCACGACTGCAGGCTTGAAATGTATACAAAACTCAATGAGGTTCAGCTGAAGCGCTATTACGAGCCCGACGGCGGCGTGTTCGTCGCGGAATCGGAGCTTGTGATCTCGCGTGCCTTAGCGGCAGGGTGCAGGCCGGTATCGTTCCTGGTCGAAGAGAAAAGCTTTGACGGCGGAATACCGGGCAGCCTGATACAGGAGGCTTCCGGATGCTCAGACGCTTTTGACATTCCCGTATATGTCGCCCCTCTCGATGTGATCAACGGCCTGACCGGCTACAATCTGACCCGCGGAGTGCTCTGCGCGATGCGCCGCCCCGAGCTTCCGTCTCCGGCCGGGCTGCTCGCGTACTCCCACCGCGTCTGTGTGCTTGAGGATGTTATGAATCCAACCAATGTCGGCGCGATATTCAGATCGGCCGCGGCGCTCGGCATCGATGCCGTGCTGCTGACTCCCGCATGCTCAGATCCTCTATACCGCAGAGCGGCGCGCGTATCGATGGGTACAGTTTTTTCCGTGCCTTTCACATTTTTCGACAGGCATGACGACTATATGGCTCTGCTGGAGGAAGCCGCCTTTACGACAGTTTCCATGGCATTGAAAGACAGCGCAGTCCCGCTCTCCTCGCCCGAATTAAAAGGACATGAGCGGCTCGCGGTGATATTCGGCACCGAGAGCACAGGCATTAAGGACGGGACCATTGCCGCGTCCGACTATACCGCAGTCATCCCGATGCAGAACGGCGTCGATTCGCTGAACGTGGCCGCCGCATCAGCCGTCACATTCTGGGAGCTGTGCCGCTGAGGTTCTCCGTTTTATCATTAATTTATGCTTTCTTAACCTTATTTGCATGGGAATGCGGCACAAAATATGCTATAATCATACATGCAGCGGCGTTCGGCCGCGTCACGGACATTATCAGAAAAGGAGAAGGAATATGCAGGAAGTATATGATTTCTTAAAGAAATGCGGCACCTATTATCTGGCAACCGTTGAAGGCGATCAGCCCAGAGTCCGTCCTTTCGGCACGGTTGCGGTCTTTGACGGAAAGCTCTATATCCAGACCGGCAAGGTTAAGCCCGTATCAAAGCAGCTCCATGCCAATCCCAAGGCTGAGATCTGCGGCTTTGCGGACGGTGAGTGGATCCGCGTTACCGGAAAGCTGATCCCCGATGAGAGGATTGAGGCAAAAAAGCACATGCTCGACGAGTATCCGAACCTCCGCGGCATGTACAATGAAAACGACGACAACACCGAAGTTCTCTATTTTGAGGACGCGACAGCGGTAATCAGTTCATTTACCGCAGCTCCGAGGGAGATAAAGTTCTAAAGGAAAAACGAAAAAAGGTAAGACATGGGGACGGTTCTTCTGTCTGCGAACTAAAGCAGACAGAACCGTCCCCATGTCTTCACCTTTTTATTTATCAGTATACCTCTATCTCGGCAGCCTGTGCGCCGCCGGTGCGCGCCGACGAGTTCATCGTGAACACGACCTTTACGAAGCGGACATTTGCCGAGTCGAAATCGATCCTGATGCGGTTGCCCGTGTTCGGGTCGAAGCCGTAACGGTTTGCGGCCGAGAGCTCGCTGAAGTTCTCACCGTCCGTACTGCCGAGCACCGCGATCTCCTGCGTGCGGGCCTCCCATATTGCCGAGGGATTGAGTCTTACCGCCACGGTCGATATCCGGTGTTCCTCACCCAGATCTATCGTCATCTCTGCGGGGAAGCCTTTACTCTCCCAGTAAGTATCCGTTTTTCCGTCATTTACGTTGCTTTCGGCATAAACGTCGGTGTATTCTCCCGACGAAACCGGCTTGCCCTCAGCCAGGTTTTCAGTCTCCGGCAGCTGCACGTAATTTGCCTCCGGGTCGGGAAAGCATGCCGGACGCTGTGCCTTTGCCTGCTCGGGCGCCGCAACGGTTATCACACCGTCGTCCGCGGCCGCAGCGGGCTTCATGAAGAATGCGATCAGGCTCATGACCGCCGCGAGGGCGATCACTATGACCATCGCAATATTTATCTTTTGATGCATATCTGTCTCCTCCTTAGATGCGGTTATTAACCGCATCTGATTCCTCGCCCTAACGCTCTATTCAATCGTGATACCGACGCAGTAGTCGTTGACCGACGCCTTCATGGACTTCAGGTCTGTGATCCGCTGCCCGAGTATGCTTATATTTTTCAGGGTAACGTTTGTGATCCGGTGCGCCTCATCCTGACCGGCAAATCTCGAAGCCGGGACTTTGCCGTCAACGGTATTTACAACAGTCAGTCCGTCGATCAGGACATCGTCCACGCTTCCGTATTCGTCCTTTACGGTCGACCAGCCGGATTTCGCGAGCGACATCTCGATCAGTTCCTTGTTGCTGCCGTTGTCGCCCTGCATGAACGCGTTCTCGACAACTATATTGCGGTAAACGATATGATGCACAAACGCGTCGTCGCTGTTGTGTATGCTGATCACGGGCTTGTGGAAATTGTAAAGGACCGTAATGTCCTCAAATGTCACATCGCTGATCTCGGGATCGAGAGTCATGCCTTTATCGGTCTCATATCCGATCTCCATGGACTGCGCGAGATCCGTCCATATCTGGACGCCCCTGAAAGTGATGTTCTTCGACGAGCCGGAGTAATTCTTAACGACCAGACTGTCATCCCAGGTGCGCGCGAAACAGTTTGTCACGAGATGATCGTTACATGACTGGAACGTGAATCCGTCGCCGTTCTGCCTGCCCGAGATGATCTTTACGTTATCGACCGTAACCCGCTTTGAAGCAAATGAATTGAAATTCCAGCAGTTTGAATTGACGATCGTTATGCCCTCGACCGCAACATCGGTCGAATGATTCAGGTCTATCGGCACGCGTGCGTAGGCCCCCGGCTGATTCCATGCGGGGAAATCGCTGCCGTCGATCATGCCGCGCCCGCAGATACGCACGTTTTTCGCATTGTTTACGGAAATTACCGAATGCAGTACCGCGCCGCCGGACAGATAGAGCGTCTGGCCGTCGGTCAGCGCTATCGCGTCCATCGTCCACTCTCCGGGTCCGATATAATAAACATCCGGGTCGTTCGGATCGGGAATATCGGTTTCGATCGCATTTACAAAAATGTGTGCCGCTTTATTAACATTATTATTGAATACAACGGTGTACTGCCCGGGCTCTGTGACCGTAAAGCGTACATGTCCGTCCTCCACTGCAGGCACGATGCCGAGCCCGGTCGGAAGTACAGCCGCGCTCTCCACGGGAACGCCGAGCCCCGGTGCTTCGATATCGATATCGGCCGTGCCTTCAAGATCAAAATAAGTCAGCGGCGTATCCGACGGAACCGTGTTCGCGTTCCAGATATGCTGATGGTTCACCATCACATCGTAGACAAACAGCCTGTGTCCGTTTACGGATACAAGCACGTTCGCCGAGGAGGTCATGGTCTTCGGTCCTTCGTACAGCTTAAGCATCGTCTGAGTCTCTCCGTTATCATTATCGGATCTCATACGCGGTGCCTGCGGTGACACAAACATGAAAACCGCAAACGCGAGCGATAGTACCGCCGCGATGCAAAGGCAGACCGTCAGTGCAGAGATCCCTGTCCTGCTTTTCATTATAAAATCCCCTTTCGACTGCGTCTATTAGTTTAACGTTAAACTTCTCGATTTTATTATACTCTTGATTTCCCGAACAGGCAATACCGAAAAAAGATTTTTATTTTGTTTTTATTACTGTGCGGGGGTTGACAACGCAAAAAATGCGATGATATAATGGGCTCATGATATAGGTTTAACGTTAAACCTATTGATAAACGCGCGTTTGGATCACAATAAAAAAACTTATCATTTATGGAGGAGAAGTATGAAAAAGTTACTCGCTCTCGTCCTTGCTCTCAGCATGATCATTTCGCTGACCGCCTGCGGACAAAAAACCGAACCTGAACAGCCTCAGAACACTCCGGCGCCCACACAGGCGACCGTTACCAAGGAACCTGTTCAGAACACTGCAGAGGCTCCTACGGATGCTCCCGCACCCGCTGCCGAAACACCTTCGTCATTTGTATGGGACAATTTTGACGACCGTGATCCCAACGTAAAACCCGATACCGCGCCGAACGGCGCTTCGATGTGGTGGGACAACTGGGCTAACCTTCGCGCAAAGAACGAAGACGGCGCCGTTAAACTCGACTACCGTCCCAAGGATTACGATCCCGAGGATTATGAGTCACTGGACGATTATTTTGCTCATGCCGGCGACTGGATGGGCAACTGGGGTGAAGCGATCGACATGTGGTCGCTCGAAGGCATCTCTTACTGCAAATACCTGACGATCCGCATCAAGGGTGAGGCAGGCGGCGAGGAAGCATCGCTCATCATGGACTGGCATCCCGAGGACAGCAGATTCTTTGCTGCTCGTTTCTCTGATCTTGTACTTGCTGACGGAACTCATCCCGTTATCACCACCGATTGGCAGGATCTCGTTATCGATCTGCAGGCTTCCGGATTCCCGGGCATGACAAACGCTCTGCATATCCGCGCTTTTGCGCCCTGTGTTATCTGGCTTGACGAGCTCGTATTCTCCGAGCCTCTCGCTCCCATCGACGCTACGAGCGCAGATACCATCATTGCGGGCTTCAACGTTCCCGAGAGCGGCAAGCCCGGCGATCTCCCGATCAGGGAATACCTCGGCGTGACCGACAGCGGTTCCGTTGACATCGCATTCCTCTGGGACAATTTTGATGACCGCGATCCCGACAACAAGCCCGAGCTCAGCCCCAACGGCGCAAATATCTGGTGGGACAACTGGGCAAATCTCCGCGGCAAGAACGAGGACGGCGCGATCAAGCTCGATTACCGTCCCAAGAAGTTCGATCCCGAAGATTATGAGACCGAAGACGATTACTTCGCTCATGCCGGCGACTGGATGGGCAACTGGGGTGAAGCGATCGACATGTGGGCTCTCGACGGCATCTCCTACTGCAAATACCTTGTTATCCGCGTAAAGGGCGAAGCAGGCGGTGAAGAGAACAAGCTCATCATGGACTGGCATCCCGAGGACAGCAAGTTCTATGCGGCGCGCTTCTCGGATCTGGTGCTCGCTGACGGTACTCATCCCGTTATCACCACCGACTGGCAGGATCTCGTGATCGACCTTGAAGCATCGGGCTTCCCCGGAATGACAAACGCATTCCACATCCGCGCTTTCGCAGCCTGCGTCATCTGGCTGGATGAGATTGGATTCGCAGAGCCCGTCGCTCCCATCGATACCGCTAACGTTACTGCGGGAATGACACTTCCCGAGACCGGAAAGCCCGGCGATCTTCCGATCAGGGATTTCGTTGCCGGACTCGGAGAATAATAAATAAACATAAGCGGGGCGGGTTTCTCCGCCCCGACTTGTTATAATTCGGAACAATATTTTATCTATGCGGACGTTTTCCGTGCGAAACACCGAAGAATTCACTTAAAATACTTGAAATAAAGAGCGAAAAAATGTTAATCTTTTAGCTGAAAACAAGGAGTCGTCAACATGGTAACTTTAAAGGATATCGCCGCCGAAGCGGGGGTCAGCATAACCACCGTTTCGAATGTCGTACACAATCGTTCAAGCAGGGTTTCACCCGAACTGGTCGCAAAGATACGCTCGATCATCGACAGGGAGCATTATGTCCCGAGTATGACCGCGCGTACGCTGGTAAACGATGAATCATACATCATCGGAGTGATCTCTCATATCACTCCGCAGAATATCGGCAGCACGATGAGCGACCCGTTCCTGGGAAGCTTTGTCGAGGGCATAGAGTTCCGCACGCGCGAAGAGGGTTATTTCCTTATGATCCGCTCCGTTGAGGACGCGCGGGCTCTCGAATCGCTGCGCCGCAGCTGGAAGCTCTCGGGAGTGATCCTGACAGGCATATTTGCGGACGATTTTTTCGAGGGCGTCAGGAATCTCGGTATTCCCTTCGTTCTGATCGACAGCTATATCGATGCTCCCGATGTGTACAATATCGGGCTCGAAGATGAAAAAGGCGGATATCTGGCAACAAAGCACCTGCTCGAGAACGGTCATCGCGTGATAGCTTTCGCTTCACCCTCGATACGTGCGGGCGGAGTTGTCGAAAAGCGCCTGATCGGCTACAAAAGGGCTCTTGCGGAATACGGAGTGCCCTTCGATCCTTCACTCATCTACACTCAGGAGATATTTGTCGAAGAGGGTAAGCGGCTCGGACACAAGCTGGCCGCAAAACCCGAGATCACCGGCATTTTCGCTTCCGCGGATATCCTCGCGGCCGGCATCATGACCGGCCTTCGCGAAAAGGGCGTAGTCGTCCCCCGCGACAAATCGATCATAGGCTTCGATGACAACTATCTGTGCCGCCTGACCAATCCCTGCCTGACCACGATCCATCAGGATGCCGAGCAAAAGGGATATCTCGCGGTCGACATGCTGCTCGCGCAGTTTCGGAACGAACCTCTTGCCGAGCGTTCGGTGATTCTTCCGGTTACTCTGATAGAAAGGGAAAGCGTTCGTAATCTAAACAAACAGTGAGGATTACGTATGAAACAAGGAGTCATCTTTGATCTGGACGGTGTATTGATCTCAACCGACGAAATGCATTACAGGGCATGGAAGTCGATCGCCGACGAGCTCGGCATACCGTTTGGACGTACCGAGAACAATCTGCTGCGCGGCGTTTCCCGCATGGCTTCACTCGATATCATCTTGAATCTCGGTAACATGGTGCTTTCCGATCAGGAAAAAGAAGCGCTCGCAGAGCGCAAGAATAACAGATATGTAGAGCTTTTGCAGTCCCTTACCCCCGATGTCGTGGCGGGTGAGGTACGCGAAACCCTCTCGGAGCTGCATAAACGCGGCATCAAGACCGCAGTCGGCAGCTCGAGCAAAAACGCGAAGCTCATCTTAAAGCTGACCGACCTGGACAAATACTTTGACGCGGTATCCGATGGGACCAATATCACCCGTTCCAAGCCGGATCCCGAAGTATTCTTAAAAGGCGCTGAGTTCCTGGGGCTCACCCCCGATGAATGCGCCGTGACCGAAGACGCGGTCGCAGGCATAGACGCAGCCAACGCGGGCGGCTTTTACAGCATCGGTATCGGAGATGCCGCCGGCTACGACAAGGCCGACGCCAAGATAAACAATATCAGCGAACTGCTGGAGCTGGTGTGAATACAGCAACAGACACGGTTAAAGACATGGGGACGGTTCTTTCGTCTGCGGATTACGCAGACGAAAGAACCGTCCCCATGTCTGTGTTAAGATGCCCGGCACCTTCTCATTCTACCGTGCAGCCGTCATGTGTTGCGGTCACCTGCAGCCGCTTTCCCCTGAACTCGATAGGGAATACCAGCTTCGAGATCTGTTCGGGCAGATGCGGGTTAAACCCAAGCCGCCCGTCACTCACGGTTAAGCCCGCGAATCCCAGCACCGCTATCATCCATGCTCCGCCGTTTGCGGCAGGATGCGTGCCGCCGATGTATATCTCCCCGGCCCACTGTTTTCCGCCGCCCTTTAGGTCTATGGACGCCGTATTCACAAAATGCTTCCATGCCAGCTCCGGCCGTCCGATGCGGCAGGCCGTCAGGGCGTACATGCACGCTGACAGGCTCGAGCCGTGCTCTGTGCGGGGCTCGTAGAATTCCCAGTTGACCGCGACCTCGCCCTCAGAAAAATCATCGGGGAACAAAGCCATCAGGGTGATAACATCGGCCTGCTTTATGATCTGCGTCGTGCCTGCGACTCCGTGATCTCCTCCCCAGTATTCTCTGGGGTTTACGAGCCGCGCCCTTACAGTATCGAGCGAGCAGTCCTCCAGATCGAAATACCCGTCAAACTGCTCGGTAACGCCGTCTTTTGTCTTCGCCGGGCTGATCCGTCCGATCGTTTCTTTGATCAGCTCCAGGTCTTTCATGTAGTCCAGCCTGTTAAGGAGCTCTCCAAACATCTGCTTTTTATCTTCAAATACCTGCTCCAGACGGAGCGCGTTTTCCATGCAATACCCTATCATGCGGTTTGTGAACGCGTTGTTCGTGACACGCTCGTGATATTCATCGGGACCTATAACATCCGCAAAATCAACAGCTTCGCCGTCCAGATGCGCGCTCGCGCGGCTCAGATAAAAGCGCGCGCACTCTAATATCACTTCCGCACCGCCCTCTTCGAGGAGCGTCCTGTCTCCGGTTATCCTGTAATACTCCCAGAGCGCGTAGGCTATGTCCGCGCTGATATGTATCTGCTTGTCCCTGAAATACGTCCTTACGGGCCGGTGCGTAAATACATCGACCACATTAAAATTCGTGCAGCCTTCGATGCCGCCCTCCTGGCTCTCCCATGCGTAAAAAGCCCCGCGGTATCCGTATTCCGCTGCTTTTTTCAGCGCTCCCGGCAGTGTCTCTATGCGGTATCTGAGCAGCGCAGCCGCCACTTCCGGCTGTGTGTATGCAAACATAGGAAACAGGAATATCTCGGAGTCCCAGAAGATCGCGCCCTTATAGGTCTGTCCCGACAGTCCTCTCGCGGGGATCGACAGATTCCCCGCATGACGCGGCGCTATACTGTTAAGATAATACTGGCTGGCTTTGAGCGCGAGCCGGGTATCCGGGTCGCCCTCGAGCGTGATCTCAGATCTGCGCCACACATCTGCCCAGGCTTTTGTATGGTCATTTTTGCACAGCTCATATCCTGCACGCTTTGCCTCCCCGCACAGCCTTACGGCCTCCGCGGCAGGCTCAACCGTATCGAGCCCCGTATAAACCGCTGAGAATACTGAAACGGTCACCTTCGCTCCGCTCTTTACGGAAAACTTAAGCTCTCTGAATATGCCGTTCTGCTCCGTCAGCTGCTCTTCATCTGCCTGCACGGAGCAGGAAACGCCCTGGGATACGGCGATCCCGATGCTTTTCTCACCTGTGACCGCCTCGCATAACATTAGCTCCCCCGGCGTATATTTATACCCGAACAGATGAGGACCGTTCAGATCCCAGATATCCGTCAGGATACCGGTCCTTAATACCGCCTCGCCGTCCTCAAAAAATCTCATAGTCATCGACGCTGCGGTCAGATGCGGCTGCGCGAGCGACGCCAGGCGCTCGGATGATATCGTGACCTGGCCGAAACCGGTCTCGCGCATAAAAAGACTCTGCCCGTAATCGACCGCAAGCTTATGGTTAAGCGGCACCGCCTCCCCGAGCGCACAGGCTTTCCCGTTAAAGCTCAGCTTTGCGTACAGCCCCATCGGGGCATTGACCGGCTCTCGCCATTTATCCTCATGACGGTCATATACTCCCGCGAGATTGACCGCAGGGAGCGATGATCTGTCCGCCTCTTCTACCGTTCCGCGTATGCCTAAGTATCCGTTGGCGATAAGGAAACGGTTTCCGTCGGTAACCACGCTCTCAGGATCGTAACCGCTTTTTTCAAATATGTATTCTGTCATTTTCCCTCCGCAACGGTAAGCCCTGTCCCGGTAAGCGTGCGCTCCGAATCATATATGCGTATGTTAAGAGGCTCACCGGCACTCAGGCTGAAAAACGTCTTGTCCTTTTCCATACGAACGCCGATTATGCGTCCGCGATAGGTAAGCGAGAAACTGAGCGTCTTCCATCTGCCGGGCATATGAGGCGCGAACGAGAGCATGTCGCCGTCGCTCCTGAGCCCCGCAAAACCGTAGACGATATTGGCCCAGGCCATCGCTATGCTCGTGATGTGCAGGCCCTCACGCGTATTGCGGTTATAATCGTCGAGATCGAGACGTGTCGCGAACCCGAAGAAATCCATAGCCTCGTCCATATGTCCGAGCTCTGCCGCCATGATCGAATGTATCGCGGGTGAAAGCGAGGACTCATGGATCGTATGCGCCTCGTAGAACCTGTAATTGACCCTTTTTACCTCTTCGGAGAACGAAGAATTGTACAGATAGAGCATCATCAGCACATCGGGCTGTTTGATCATGTCCGTGCGGTAGATGCGGTCGTACGACCAGTGATCGTACAGAGGGAAATCGGTAACGGGTATCGCGCCGATGTCGGTGTGAGGCAGGTCGAGGAATCCGTCGTGCTGCTCTATCAGGCCGTCCTCGCACTGCGGGATGTACATATTGTCGGCGATTTCACGCCAATGTTCACTCTCCGCATCCGTAACGCCGGTTTTAAGGCGCAGGGCCTCGTACGCGGCGGGATCGGAGTCTTTAAGCTCCTGCAGCGTTTCCGCGGCATACAGCAGGGTCCTCTTGCCCATATAGTTCGTGTAGGCGTTGTTGTTGACCATCAAATGGAACTCATCGGGTCCCATAACACCGTAAAAACCGTATTTGCCGGTCTTGTTTCCGAGCGCGACACGACTCGTGAGGAACCGCGAGATCTCTGTGAGCATCTCCGCGCCGTATCTGTACAGGAACTCCCTGTCTTCGGTTATCTTTACATAATGCCAGATACCGTAAGCGACCGCAGTGCTCGGCTGGAGCTGCAGGCTCGCATGCTGCCAGAGATTGCAGGCTTCATCGCCGTTAAGCGTCGCTATCGGATAGCACGCGCCGGCACAGTCGAGCATCTTCGCGCGGTTCTTTGCCATCGGCAGCGTATTGTAGCGGAATAAGAGCAGGTCCTTTGCCGCCTGCGGATTCGTAAACAGATAGAAGGGCAGACAGCAGGCCTCGGTATCCCAGAACGCATGCCCGTTGTAGGCTTCTCCGGTCAGGCCCTTTGCGCCTATGTTATGCTTCATGCTGCCGCCGTTATAGGTCTGCGCGAGCTGGAAGCTGCAGTAGCGTATGCCCTGCTGCTCGGCCGCCACGAGCGCGTCTGCCGCAGGATCGCTGCCGTACGGCTCGATCACGATATCGGATACGGCCCAGTATTTTTTCCAGTAATCGGCCTGCAGGGCGGCTGCCTCGTCAAAAGAAACCTCACGGATGTCCGCAAGTGCCTTTTGTCCGCGCTCAAAGAGCTCATCGCCCTCACCTGAGTCAAACAGGATTACCGCGTGTTTTTCGAAAACATAAGGCTTTTTTTCGTCAAGCCGTACATCGGCGCACAGGCGCACGGATCTCTCGCCCCGCACCACAGCGGCGTCTTCGGGGAGACTTACCGCCGCACCCGCAAATACCTCCTGTCCGGAGCTGGTAGTGCGGGCCTGTATCGCTATGCTGCCGCGACCGGTGACACATTTTGTCTCGTTCCAGAAGCATGCCTTGCGCCCCTCATGGGTCACATTAAACGACAGGCCGCTCTCTATCCTGACTTCTCCGGTAAAGTTCAGCGCCTCAAACGTGATGCGCTGATGCGCGCGTTCCCTGTTAACCATGTCGAGGAAACGCTCAAACCGAAGCTTTAATTCCTTTCCGCCCGCAGTCTTCCAGATGAAACTGCGCTTCAGCAGGCCCGTGCGCAGATCGAGCTCGCGCACGAAATCACTGTAGCTTACCCTGCCGAGGTCGAGTACCTCACCGTCAACACTGATCGCGGTATCGAGCCAGTCGGCCGCAGGGAT
>JAEEGF011723336.1_pt1 | contig 11819 bp, 8 predicted proteins | sample 9134171 | NCBI WGS metagenome assembly JAEEGF01 (sample SAMN16246542, study PRJNA631951) | gut metagenome | biome: gut microbiome; feature: rumen; material: AP-attached | host: Bos | place: Iran: Karaj | collected 2018-10 | reverse complement strand
AAGTGGGAAGGCCTACAACAGAAAGAAGGAAAAAGAGAGAATCAGCAAAGAATTCAGAGATGGATTCGGAGCTGATTCTTTTATACTACAAATATAATGACAACTAAAGTTCTTTTCACCTCGCGAAAAAAACATGCCCTGTAATGAAAGGAGGAATGCACTGTATTTAGAAATGGAAATATGACAGTGTAAATTTCATATGAAAATAACAGGGCAATCGGCAAAGGATATTTTCAAAAGGGATTCTTTACAATTGAATATTGACGAGGAGGTGATCGATATTAACAGCAATCCGGAACGTTATAGTGGCGTATATAAAGATTTGGCAGAGCTGGTTGGGGATGCTGCTACATTAAAAATCTGGAAGAACTTTTCTGGACTTAATATCACATTTCCGCAGAAGCTCTATTCAATTGAATTTCGTAAGGAATTTATCATGGAAAACATGGAAATTATGAAACCTTATGAGATGGCAAAAATGCTGGGAATATCAGAAAGAAGGGTTCGGGAGATTTCAAATAATAACCCATAATAAAAATTCTAAAGAGTTGCGAAAAATCGCAGCTTTTTTTACACTTAATGAAAAAACGTGTAAAATAGATATATGAAAATGATACATTTAAATATCATCTTAGAGAAAATCCCGACAGTTCTATTGCTGTCGATAAACGCAACTAATGTCTGCCATTGCAATAAATGGCAAGGGGGCATGTGAAGTGAAGTGGAAAAGGATACTGGCAGGTATAATACTTGTCCTGGTTATTATAGGTCTCTGCTTCGGATGGATCTATTACATGAAAAGAATAAGGACAAAACATCCGGATTTATCAGTAAATTCCAGAGACAGCATAGTCTATGATGCTGATGAAGAAATCGAACTGACAAATGCAAAGTATAATGACCCGCAGTTTAATGAAAAAGCAACAAAGATAGAAGGATACAAGGCATCGCAGCACAAGGTATCTTTGGTTTTTGCAGGTCTGACAACTCCGACGGAAATGCAGAAGATCCTTGATCTTCTAGATGAATATGATATCAAGGCCACATTTGTCTGCGATGGAGTTTCGGCATCTGAAATACCGGATACTGTGAATGATATCAAAAAGCGTGGAAACATATTGGCAAACTATGGAATGAATATGGAAACGCATTGGGAAACGCTTGATGATGATACTATCCTTGATACTGTTACCCGCACCCAGGCGGTTTTAAAGAGGATAACGGGAGAATATCCGAACTATGTTATGGGAAATGCAACGCAGGTAAACAGAAACATGCTTTACCTTATGGCCTGCGCAGATATAGACAATTATATTTCGCCCACAAAGTTCATTAATCAATCAAGTTTTAAAGATTTTGGAGAAGCGCTTGGCTTTGTAGAAAAAGTACCCGGCGGCTCAATAATCTGTATCAAAATAAACGACACTCTCGATGAGATTGAGTTTGAGGCCTACGAGGTTGATGAGCGTCCTGCAGATGACAAGCAGGCTTCGATAAAAGAAGATCAGCCCCAAAAGCTCTCTGCAGTAGAAACGACTGACCTGCTACTTGAGGCCTTAGATACTACAGAGACTGCAGTCGTACCTTTAGATGAACTTCATAATGAACCTGACCCGTCTATAGACAAGCGTTTTTCTGACAAAGAACAGGCATCTGATTTTGAGGTGGAAAAATCTGCAGCTCAGGATCCGGCATTTTTGGGTAAGGCACTGCTTATAGGTGATTCGCTTACACTTGCTCTTTCCTATTATCCTGTTATCGATGAGCACGCGCAGTTTTGTGCTTACAAGTCAATTACACCGATGCAGTTTGTCAATAATATAAAGGTCGCCGGTCCAAACAATAAAGAGGTAGCTGTATGGGATGAGGTATGCAGCAAACATCCGGACAGGATCTATATGTTGCTCGGTACCAATGCTCTGGCAAGCGGAAGCAACAAGTCTTTCATGGTATATTATGAAAAACTTACAGATATGCTCATAGAGCAATTTCCGGATGTGCCGATCTACATTGAAGGAATACCGCCGGTTACTGATGAGGTATCAAATACACGAATAACGCTGAATAACGGAAGAATAAGAAAGATAAATGTTGAGATTGCCAAGATGGCAAAAGAAAAGAACTGTTACTACATTGATCTATACACAGCACTGTCAGATTCAAAGAAAGCACTTCCTGTAGCTATTGCGCAGGAAGACGGGATACATATGAATCAGGAAGGTTGTCAGAGATGGATTGACTACCTTCTAAACCACAAGGCAAAAGACGACAAATAATGGAATTCCTCGATAAGATCAAAAAAAAGAATAAGAATAAGGTTGATGAGGATGTCCTGCTCCATGTAAAGAAAGACAGAAGGTCCCTTCCGGATGTCCCTTCCGTTGCAGGCAAGAGAAAGCTTACAGACAGAAGAGGTGGAATGGAGGAATCCGAAAAATCCTTCAAGGAGCAGACAGAAAAAAGACAGCTTGGCATAAGATACCTCAACGTTTATGAGGTTTATGTCAGGATTAAAAAGGATGGAAAAAAATATAGCTTTATAGCCAAGTCCTTTGATGTCTCCATGACCGGAATTGGTTTAACTGTGACCGAAATGGAAAAAGACATCCTGGAAAATGCACAGGACATCCGGATAAAGTTCCATGTTGAACCCGGAACCCTGCCTGAGGGTTTCGAGATGAATATTAGAACCGGTGCCAGAGTGACGAGAACAACGAGGGTTCACCCCGGCCGGTACCAGGTTGGTCTTATATACACTGAAGACCTTGCCGAGTATGCGAAAAAGAAAAAGGACAGGTATATTCTGACCATGTCCTCCGCGCTTTTATTCTTCATCAGCCTTTTCATCCTGCTTATGCGCTCAGAGAGCATTATTTATCTGAAGTATAACAGCGTATTGTACTTATACAGTATTATTGCCGCAGTTTTCCTACTGAGCCGCTATCTGTTCGGCGCATTATACAGGCCGGTTAAGATTGATCCGGACTTCACTCCGGGGGTAACTGTCATAATACCCTGTTTTAATGAAGAAGAGTGGATCCAGAGAACCATTCTAAGCTGTGTGAATCAGAATTATCCCACTGATAAACTGGAGGTTATTGTTGTTGATGACCAGTCATCGGATAAGTCTGTAGAAAAGATCAAGGAGCTGATAGAACAGCTGGAAGAGTCCGAGGAAGAGGAGTTTAAGATCAAAGAAAGAGTTACATATATGGTGCAGCCTAAGAACGCCGGAAAGAGAGAGGCTCTGGCCGCAGGCCTTAGAAAGGCCCAGCATGAATATGTCATATTTGTAGACTCTGACAGTTTCCTTGAACCATATGCCGTAAGAAATCTGGTTCAGCCTTTTAAGGATCCCAAGATGGCAGGCGTTACGGGCCGAACCGATGTGGCAAATACCTATACCAATTCACTGACAAGGCTTCAGTCGGTAAGATACTACATAGCATTCAGAATTATGAAGGCGGCAGAGAGCTTTTTCCACTGCGTAACATGCTTATCAGGCCCGCTTTCCTGCTATAAAAAAGAATTGGTCATGGAGAATCTGGATAAGTGGCTCAATCAGACGTTTCTTGGTCAAAAGGCCACTTTTGGTGATGACAGGTCACTGACTAACATTATGCTGCGAAATTACAGGACTTATTATCAGGATACAGCTATCTGTTCGACTATAGTTCCGAATAATCATAAGGTATTCTTAAAGCAGCAGATGAGATGGAAGAGGTCGTGGCTCAGAGAGTCCTTTACCGCCGGAACCTTCATCTGGAAAAAAGAACCTTTTGCGGCAGTATTCTTTTATATAGGACTTTTTGTACCGATCCTTGCGCCGGTAATTGTTATTTATAATCTGTTTTACGTTCCATTAACCCGTTATGTATTCCCGACAACCTTCATTGTCGGCATGGTCATGATGGCTATGATGATGAGCACTGCGCAGCTGTTTCTGCGAAAGAGCTCAACCTGGATATATGGCTTTTTATTCTGTATGTATTATGAAATAGTTCTCTTATGGCAGATGCCTATAGCAATACTGACATTCTGGAAGTCCACATGGGGAACCAGAATGACAACAAATGACGTTGAATACATGGAGAAAAAGAAGAAATCAAGAAAGAAGAAACATGGAAGCGGAAAAGGAACAGAAGAAGAAAAAGAAAAGGAAAATATTTGAGACCAAGACGGACGTCATTGTTTTTATCCGGTCTGTATTCGAGCTGGCCGTTATCGGAGTAGTTCTTTTCATGCTGATTCGTCTGTTTGTGACTCCTGACAGGTATATTTCTTATCATAAAAATGATGCAAACATAGTGTCAGGTAGTGACAATGGGTTTATCTGTATCTCCTATGTTGGGGTTGACCGCACGGGAACCGACACTCTGGTTGCTGACGATGACCTGGAACAGCAGCTTGCGGTACTGAAGGAATTAGGATATGTAACTATTACCCAGCAGGATATAATTGATTATTACGAAAAGGGAGCGTCACTTCCTGATAAAGCTCTTTTCCTGGTCTTTGAGGACGGAAGAATTGATACAGCTATGTTCTCACAGCCGGCCCTTGAACGTAATAATTTCATTGCCACGATGCTCAGCTACGGAAATAATCTGGAAGGCAAGGACTCCAAGAAGCTTAGCGGAAAAGACCTTGTAAAGCTCGAAAAAAGTACATTCTGGGAAAATGGTTCCAATGGATACCGTTTGTCTTACATCAATGTATTTGACCGCTATGGCAGATTTCTTGGCGAGATGGATTCCCTCGAATTCAATGCGATAAAGCAGTATCTGGGAAGAGAATACAACCATTACCTGATGGACTATTATCGCGATGAGAATTATATGCCTGTTGAGTCTTATTCGCAGATGCGGGAGAGGATCAGTTATGACTATGAACTGATGCAGGACGCGTATTTGAAAGACCTTGGATATGTTCCCAGATTATATGCTATAATGCATTCCAACACGGATATGTTTGGCAATAACGTGCGTGTCAGCGAAGTGAATAAGGAAAACATGGAAAAGCTCTTTTCCCTAAACATAAACAGAGAGGGCTACGCTGTAAACACAATTGATGAAGATATGTTTGATCTCACAAGACTTCAGTCCCAGCCATACTGGTCTGTAAATCATCTTCTCATGAGAATATGGGATGATCTGGATGAGGCAAACAAAAGCAATATTAAGTTCGTAAAAGGTGACAGGACTAGAGGAGACCATTGGGATACACAGGTTGGCGTGTCAGAATTTGAGGGAAATGAGATATTCCTGGTATCACTTCCTGATTCCAAGGGCCTTCTTTCCTTAAAGGACAGCTCTGCTTACAAAGACATCAAGCTTGAAACGACTCTCACCGGTAACTATTGCGGAGATCAGTCCATAATACTCAGGAGTAATGAGGATTCAGGCAGCGGGATAAAGATAACATTCCGGCTCAGGGACATGATTGTAAGCGATAACGGAACAGAGATCGCCAAAGTAGATCTTGATAAGATCATGGGAGTCAAGTACGACTCCGTAGATGAGGATAAAAGAAATTCACTTGCCGGGGAATACAAGATGCGCTCCGATAGCGCAAGAAACTGGGAAGAGAGTATGGCCTACAGCATGGAGGGCAAGGAAATATCTGACCAGGAGGCCCAGAGCGTTGAAGAGGGAGCTCAGCCATATATTCCTACAATTGAGGCACATATTCCTGCTGAATGGAAGGTTATTATAAACCTTAAAGATGATAAACTTGATGTATCGGTAAACGGATATGATGCTTTGGTTAACTGCAGCGTAAACGCAGCGTCAGGGGGAAGTGTCAAACTTGAGGCAGCAGTCCTTCCTGAGATGGGATACAGGCAAAGAAATATTACGGATGATGTCTATGAAGCACGTTTCGAGGATCTTGTGATCACAAGTCTGGCACAGAAAGACTTTGAGACTGTTTTGTATGATAACAGGCTTCATGGAAAAGAAAATGTATTTCATGTTGTTGTTACCTGGTGGAACAGGGTAATCGACTGGTTTGTGGAGAATCTGTAAAGAAATGAAAAAAACAATAATTTTGATGATGGCTATGCTGTGGGTGCTGCTTGTAGGCTGTGACAGCAACCAGAGTGTAGAGAGCGAAACTCCCAAAGAGGAGGTACCGGTTTTAGACGTGCAGGAAACAAAAAACGAAGCAGTGGATAGCGGTGAGGCTGTTAAAACGCAGGATGTAAGCCGTAGCGCAGCCTGGTGTGTTTACTGGGATCCGTCTCCTGCAGACAGCGCTGATAAATACTCAAAATATTCTGACCTGGTACTGTTTGGATGCATATATTCTGAAGATTATTCACTATATATCCCTGATAAGCTGTATGAGCTGGCATTAAAGTTCAGCAATAAGAACGTATCATCCGGTCAGGAAACCTATTTGTCATTTATCAATGATGTCATGCATGCTGACGGCACTTCGACGCAGAAGTCTACTGATTTTCTTAAGGCTGTGCTATCAGATCCGGCATTATCGGACAGAGTCATCGACGACATGATAAAGAAAGCTCAGACTTTTGGAGTCAATGGGATAGAGCTTGATTACGAGAATGTTCATAAATGTGATGGATTTTGGGCTGAGTATCTTGATTTTGTGGAAAAGCTCTATTCGCGGGCCTCGGCAGCTGGCTTGAAGCTCAGAGTAGTACTAATGGTTGCAACACCTGTAAGTGACCTGAATTTCATCAAGGGACCGCAGTACGTTGTAATGTGCTACAACCTGTATGGAAATCATAGTGGCCCCGGTCCCAAGGCAGACGAAGAGTTTTTGAAAAAGACATATGACAAGTTCAAAAGTATTGATGCGGGCTACGCTCTTGCAAATGGCGGGTTCGAATGGGGGCCAAATGATAAAGCCGTACGTTCTCTTACAGCCGCTGATGCAGCAGCACTGGCAAAAGAGAAAGGCGCAGAGGTTACACGCGATGGAAGTGGAGCTCTTACCTACTCATTTCAGTCCGATGACGGAAAACACACCGTATTTTACGGAGATGAACAGACAATCGACAGGTGGAGCAGTATCCTGAAAAATACTGCAAATGGCAATGTCGGGATAAGTCTTTGGAGACTTGAATAACATTTTTTAGCAGGAGGAATAAGACTATGAGAAGAATAATTACCACAATAATGGCAATGCTGATCTGCCTGTGTGCTATTACAGCCTGCGGCTCATCAAATGAAGCACCCGAGGATAGTGCGGTTAATGTATCGCTGGACGATGTCGTTAATAAGATCAAATCAGTTAATCCTGTCGCTGATGAGAGAGTGATCGATGATTTTGCGGTTGAAAATGAAATGGGGCTTGACCCTGCAATCATAGACCAGTACAAGGGTGTTGTTACAAACTCACAAAGTGACTGCTCCCTGATATTTGTCGCAAAAGCAAAAGACGGCAAGACAAGAGAACTTAAGCAGCAGCTGACAGACTATCTGACAGGACTGGCAGCCAATGATCTTTATGTGGAGTTTGCAGATAAAATCGAGAAGACCAAACAGGCCAGGGTTCTTGTATATGGTGATTATGTTGTTCTGGCAATAGCAGGACTTAATGTTGACAATGATGTTGTGGTAAAGGCGATAAGTGAAGCGTTTGGAGAATAATATCTATGCTCTTTAACAGTACAGCGTTTTTATTGTTCTTTTTCCCAGTGGCGTTATTACTCTACTATATTGCACCTGACAAGATGAAAAACGGAGTTCTTCTTTTGGAGAGCATAGCGTTTTATTCTTATGGTGCGCTTAAATATGTGCCATTATTATTGTCCCTTGTAGTATTGGATTATGCGCTGGCCCTTTGGATGGGCTCACAGGGCATTAAGCGCTCCGGGAAGAAATTCATTCTGATAGTCGGAATCGTTGTAAATGCTGCTCACCTTTTGATATTCAAATATGGAATACATATTTCTCAGATATTTGAAACGATCGGAATGGGATATTTTGATCTTGCAGCTATCATTCCCCTTGGATTTAGTTACTATTCTTTCAAATCAATAAGCTATCTATGCGATGTTTATTATGACAGATGTGAGCCTGAGAAAAATATCATTGATTATGCAACCTATGTCACGATGTATCAGCAGATAATAGTTGGCCCGATCATCAGATATGTCGATATAAAAGATGCTCTTAAGCAAAAGAGCTCCAGGTTTGACCTTGAAAGATGTTCGCGGGGAATAAGACAATTTGTTTATGGCCTAGGTAAAAAGGTCATTCTCGCTGATTCACTTGGACTTATGTGGCAGGAAATTTCAGCAGCGGACGGACTGTCACTTTCACAGGCATCTTCGGGTGTGGCCTGGCTTGCGGTCATATCATATTCGCTTCAGCTGTACCTTGATTTTTCCGGCTATTCGGATATGAGTAACGGCCTGTCAAAGATAATGGGATTTGAATGTAAAGACAACTTTGACTATCCGTATTGCGCTACCAGCTTTGCCCAGTTTTGGAGAAGATGGCATATCACTTTGACGGAGTGGTTTAGAGACTATGTATACATTCCACTTGGAGGCAACAGAGAAGGGCTTTCAAAGCAGATTTTTAACATGCTTGTTGTGTGGATTCTGACAGGAATATGGCATGGATCAACTGTCAATTTTCTTATATGGGGAGTGTATTGTTTTGGCATACTTGTTTTAGAAAAGCTCCTGATTGACAGAGTAATAAAGAACGAGCATATCAGAAGGATATTCACTATCTTCGTAGCCGTTGTTGGATGGGGAATCTTTGCTTCATTTGGAAAGATATCTGTAGTGGAGTTGTTTGCCAAGCTGTTTTCATTTTCAGGAGGAATATCAGCCGGATACTATATCAGGAATTATGGCGTTGTCATTATCCTTTCAGTACTTGTATCAGGAGGCATATACAGATTCCTGCAAAAGAGCGTGTTCCGCCGCGTGTGGGTTGAGAATGCGATCACATTACTGCTCCTTTTTGTTTGTTTTGTGTACGTAGTTGGAAGCACCAATAACGCAGCTCTCTATGCTACATTTTAGGATAAACTATTATGGATGGATCCCCTACTAGGTCAAATAAACTTAATAACCTGATATTGATCATTGGTGCGTTAGCATTTATTGTCACGATTGGCATCGCAACACTTATGCACCCCAGGGCGCAACTGCTGGAGAGGGAGAACCGGAAAGCAGCCTCCGCACCGAGTATGACTGCAGAAGAATTGATCAATGGAAAATATGGCAAAGGTCTTTCTACGCATATAAATGATAATGTTGCACTGCGCCAATTCTGGATAGACGCCTGTTGCTTTATAGATGAGATGATCCTGATGAAGACGGAGGAGAACGACATTCTCATTGGAGGCCAGTCACGGCTCTTTGCAAAGCATTTCAAAGGCTATGGAGATGATAGTCAGATTGATAAGAACGTTGGTGAAATCGAGAAATTTGCTTCGGAGAGCGATATTCCCATATATGTCATGATAGTTCCATCAGCCGGATCAATAAATCCCGAGATGCTTCCGAAAGCTGCTCCCCAGGAAAATGAATATGAAAAACTATCGGAGATAAATAGCAGTCTTTCTTCAGTATGTAACGTCGTAGATGTATTTCCGGTTTTGACAGAACACAACAGCGAGTATATATATTTCCGAAACGATCATCACTGGACGACCTTGGGAGCATATTACGCTTATACTGAACTGGCTAAGTGCCTTGGCAGGGAAGTGGCAGACTATAATCTTGGAAATGCGGTAGAAGCAGGAGATTTCCTTGGCACTCATTACGCCAAGTCGAGATATTTCAAGGCTATCCCGGATATAATTACGTATTTTCCTACAGATACAAATATTAACATCATGAAAGTAGTGGGGGATGCACAGTTTAAAACAGAGCGGCAGATACCCATGATCAATACTGAGAAGCTAACAAGTTATGACAAATATGCGGCTTTTCTGGACGGAAACAATGGTTATACGATAGTTCCCGGCAAAGGATCCGGCCGTATCCTGATAGTAAAAGACAGCTTTGCTAATTGCCTTGTACCCTTAATGGAAGATGATTTTGAACAGATAGGAGTTGTCGATTACAGAAATTATGCGTACGGCCTGAGCAATCTCGTAGAAAAAGAGCATTACGACAATATCGTAATACTCTATTCATACGCAACACTTGAAACAGACAACAGACTTGTATATATAAACAAGCCAAGATAGTAAGAATTTTAATCCCTGGGTCTCATGTAGAAATTACCCATGACTTCCTCAGCCCTTACAGTATTGATGAAGGCATTTGGGTCGATTTCCCGGATCTTAGGGATTATTTTTCGTGTATCGGCAGCGCTTACTATGGATTAGACAATCTTTTTGTTTTTATGGGCAAAAGAGCCTTCACCGTCTATGAGGGTTGCACCATGTCCGCAGGTGGCATATCCGAATTGTATGAATGAGATCTCAAATAGAAGCGGTAGTAGATATTGTTATTTACATGATTGAGTAATGTGTTTAGGGAGCAGCTCTGAGGCTGCTCTTTTCGGGAAGTGCCTTTACTGTTGTAAAGGAGTGAAAAGTAAAAGCCTACAATAAGTCTCCCAAAACGCGCAAGAAATTGTGAATTTCGACAAAATGAGAAATCTTATTGATAATATTGTTAATAATTTGACATCTGTATGGTATAGTATGTAATGGCTATTTTACAGATTGTTTATAATTAGAAAGGGAAACGAAATGGCGAATCATGAATTCACACAGTGGGATGGCTTCGTAGGTCGCGTTTGGAAGGACAACGTTGATGTGCGTGATTTCATCCAGAACAACTATACTCCATATGATGGAGATGAATCTTTCTTAGCAGGTCCTACAGAGGCTACCAACAAGCTTTGGGGCAAGCTTCAGGAGCTTCAGGCACAGGAGAGAGCAAAGGGCGGTGTCCTTGATATGGATACAGACATCGTATCTTCACTTACTTCTCATGGTGCAGGTTACATTTCAGAGGAAACAAAGGATTTAGAGCAGATTGTTGGTCTTCAGACTGACAAGCCACTTAAGAGAGCATTCATGCCTTTCGGTGGTATCACAATGGCAGAGCAGTCATGCAGAATGTATGGCTATGAGCCAAGTGAGAAGCTCCACGAGATCTTTACAAAATATCACAAGACACACAACCAGGGTGTATTCGATATCTACACACCTGAGATGAAGAAGGCACGTCACAACAAGATCCTTACAGGTCTTCCTGATACATACGGACGTGGACGTATCGTCGGCGATTACAGAAGAGTTGCTCTTTACGGTATTGACTACCTTATCGAGAAGAAGCAGGCTGATTTCGCAGCAACAGAGCGTCAGGGTATGCGTCGCTATGATTTCCAGCTTCGTGAGGAGATCACAGACCAGATCAATGCTCTTAAGGGCATGAAGGAAATGGCAGCTATCTACGGCATCGATATTTCAAAGCCTGCCGGAACTGCCAAGGAAGCTGTACAGTGGCTTTACTTCGGATATCTTGCAGCTATCAAGACACAGAACGGTGCTGCAATGTCAGTAGGACGTGTTTCTACATTCCTTGATATCTACTTCTCACGTGATCTTGCAAAGGGTATCATCACTGAGGAAGAGGCACAGGAGATCATCGACCACTTCACAATGAAGTGCCGTATGGTCAAGTTTGCTCGTATCGAGTCTTACAACCAGCTCTTCTCAGGCGATCCTGTTTGGGCTACTCTTGAGGTTGGTGGTATCGGTCTTGACGGACGTCACCAGGTTACAAGAACCTGCTACAGATTCCTTCACACACTTGAGAACATGGGACCTTCACCTGAGCCTAACCTTACAGTTATGTATTCAAGCCGTCT
>JAEEGF011080388.1_pt1 | contig 11819 bp, 13 predicted proteins | sample 9134171 | NCBI WGS metagenome assembly JAEEGF01 (sample SAMN16246542, study PRJNA631951) | gut metagenome | biome: gut microbiome; feature: rumen; material: AP-attached | host: Bos | place: Iran: Karaj | collected 2018-10 | reverse complement strand
CGAGCGCACACGCTTGCGCGCCCTTCGGGTTGCCTTCGGCAATGTTCCCTCCGAGGCTTCGCCTCTTCGGTGCATGTCCTCGGCGAGCCGCTACCTGGTCTTGACGAGTCCTCTGACATCGCCTCAAGAGGCGTCATCCGGCGGATCGAACCGCTGGAGCGTCCAGCCGGACTCAGTGGCGGTAAAGGCAAACATGGGCGGATCGCGATACGGCTTGGCTGTGTCGACCAGCGACATGGCGAATCGGTTCGATCCGTTGAAGAACGATCCGGCCGCGACAACATACCCCGCCTCGACTATCTCCTTCAGCAATTCGCGTTCGATCTTGGCGCAGATGACGCATTTGAGCTTGGACCTAAACTCATTGCGCGCCTTTCGGAGCGAAGCGGTCGTCATCGTGCCTTCGAGGGCGTTCGCCTCCTCCCCTTCGATCCAGAATTTGAGCTTCAGGACATAACGGTCTTTCTTTCTTGATTCCTTCATTTTTAAACGTTCCTTTCAGTGAATATTATACCAAATTCCGCACGCAAAATCACGAAATTTCACGGACGGAACGCCTGTCCAGAACGCACCTTCACGAGCATTATGGCACCTCTCCAAACGCGCCTTTTCACGATATGTGAAGTGGCGCAAAGCAAGGGACGCAAACGAGTCCACAGTTTGCAAACTGTGGACTTCAGGCGGCAAGGGGGATTGCCTAGCGCCACAGTTTGCAAACTGTGAACCTACAGGTTTGGGGGAAGGGACTTTGTGGGGGGAGGTTTTGAAGGGTGCTGTGGGAACGGCGCGCACTTACGCGCCGGCTTGGGCGCCGGCGGCTTCATCCCCGCCTTTAATCCGCCGACTTGTCCGCCATTGCCTCGGCGAAGGTGGGAGCCTTGGCGAACGTGAGATCGTGAAATTTGGAAATAAGAATCTCACGCCCGGATTATATTGTGCAGTGTAATGCTTTATGTTATAATCACATCGTTTTTGGCATAGTAGGTGAAAAGATGTTTGTTGGACGTACAGAGAAGCCGAAGAAGGCCAAAGGCCTTACGAAGGCGGAACTTCTCGACCAGATTGCGGCCCTGACAGCCATGGTGAAGGAACTTCGTGCGAAGGCGAACTAAAGAATGGCTTGACGCGGTACCGAACTGCACGAACTGCCTCAACGGGGAACCGTCGGGGCGGTTTGTGACGTGCTTTGACGCGAAGGCGGCCTCGCTGTACGGCGGGCGGCACGCGTCAAAGGAGCGGTTCATCTGCAACTACTACACAAAGCGACAAAAGACCGGAGGAAAAGAACAATGACGACATTTGAAGAGGCGAAGCGCGTCATTTCGGGTGCGCCGACACTACGTCGCTTTAAGGGCGAAAGACAGAAGTTTTTCGTTTCGGTCAGGGGAGACTTGGAAACGCAGAGGTTTTATCGCGGGTGGGTCAGGTTTCTTGAAGGGTACCACAGGCGCAGGCTTGACCCGAGGCTTGTGTGCGCATAGACTACACAAAACGACAGACTGGAGGAAATCTGGGCGAAGTGTTCGTTGAACTTGAAGTCGTCCTTCGGCACGCCAAACAGCTCGGCGCAGGCGTCCATCGCAAGGGTGGACTTTACCTTTCGCTCTATTGTGTCAATACTATTATTGTGTCAATGGGGATCCTGTTGCTTCAGCACGCATCAATTGTTCCATGGCATTGGGGATAGTTGGAGCACCCGTAGAATGGAGCGTTGTCGGAACATCTGTGCCGGAGCCGCATTGGAGCTCCACACCGCGGACAACGAGGCGCTTTGCCGTCATGCACGACGGGTGCGGCGGCATGGAGGACATGCAACATATGCACATGGTTTTCGTGCTGTTCTTTCGTGATCGACGAACACAGTTTGCAAACAGAATCAAATATCCGGACCGAACGGTCTTGGTCAAACAGTGGCTTGTCATAAGAGCGAATGTACGGCACGACGTCATTTTCGCTCATCACGTTTTCTGGCACGGCGGTCATGAACGAAGCGTCGCCACAGAAGACCACGACATTGACAAAATACCTTCGTGGGAGTTTCAGCCGTTCCGACAACACGTAAATGTGCCGCCAGTTCTGCTTGATGGGATTCTGGAACCTGTGCTTCTCCGAACGAGCAAACCATCCACGGCCGCCCGCATAGAGCGACTGTGTCCAGAAACGATTTTTGGGATTGGCGAATATCCAGCCCTTGTAGCATTTGGTTTCAATGACAAACAACCCAAAGCGGGAGATGACCACGTGATCGATTTGCGTCGTTATGCCTCTCGCGTCCGTTACCATCAAATCGTTCAACACGAAGTATTCGTCCGATGGGAGCCGGTTCAGTTTGCAGGCGACTTGATATTCGCCTACATTTCCGACACGCACCGCCGATGTTGACCCAACGCATAAGAACGCCGACCTGATCAATAAGAACACCAGCAAGCCCACTGCAACGACGCCTAAAAACGATATCATCGGCTCACACATCAAGTTCTCCTGCCATCAGAATGTCGACACGGCATCCCAAGTCCACAGGAATGCCCTCGGCCTTCGCGCGCTGCTGCTTCTGCATCGCTGCAAGCCTTCTTGTCTTCACGAGTCCCATCATACACTCCCCGACAATTTCTTGTCCGCTAACTGTCTCCGTCTAAACGGAGAGAGGTTTAGGAATAGTTTCTTCAAATCATCATCTGGCCATTCCCTTACCACATGCTCAAGTAGCTCTTCCTGTCGCGGTTGGCCCATCGAAAGTCGATAGATCGAAAGAACGCTAATCAACCTATTGTATGCACCCTCGTCTCGGCTACACGGGTACATGGGAAAGATTCTATCGATCTTGACTTCCTGATTCCGTCCAAAACACCAAAACGGCACAAGATCGGAAAGTCCGTCCACCTTCTCTCCATCCTTCGCCGCCTGATAGACTTCTGTCCACACGTCTGCATTAAACAGACGCGTCCCGTACTTGAGCGCTGCATTCTTTCGGACGGCAAAACACTTGTATCGATTTATCCTGCCTTCACGCTGTTCAAGGTCTATTGGATTCGACGGAAGGTTCCAATGGAATATTTTGCGACAATACGGATGGAAATCCAACCCCTCTTGACCAATAGAGGTAGATGCGAGCACAAATGGCCTCATCGGAGAATTGAAACTCTTGCGCAACGCATCTTTGCGTTCGATTCCCTTTACCTCTTCGCCATTACCTTTGGCGAACCCGACGGCGTAATGCGTGCGCATCGATATCGTGTCCGCCACCCTTTCTTTCTTGCCAGCGCCAGTGTAGAACCCCCTCACGCAATCAATGTCATAGCTCGCGGTGCGCAGAGTCAACCCCTCTGCCATCCTTTTGAGGATCTCGCCCCTCTGGTTTGCCTCTGACAGAAAGCTCACGTCATCCCTGATCACGGCGTAGTACTCGTCGAACATGGCCTGGAAACATCCGTCCTTGCAGTAGCGAAGAACATTCTGCCAGTGAGACGCGTCATCCCGCCGCCGCTCATACGCACGGTCTACAACCGCAGTCCCAACCATGTTGTTGAAACGGTCCCAAAAGATTTTCGCGAGCTCCTTGTACTTGTCGTCGTCAAGGCCAATCCGCCGCGCGATGCAGACCGCCGGACTTCCCAGCGCCTTGTTGACAAGAATCTCCTCTTCCTCGTCCGATAGCCTTCCCTTCTTCTCGCGGACCTTGTCCCGGACCAGTTGCTCCACCGAATGAAGGTCAAAACCCGCATTCAACGTCTCAATTGGATTCCAGAGACCAACAAGCCACTCAATATCATCGGGCTCGACAAGTGCCTCATAGGCGGCTGTCTTCTCGCCCTCTACACCTCCTGAAGGCCGTTCCCTTAACCTTTGCGAATGTTTCTTGTCGTATCTTTTGTTCTCACGCTCATCCGACTTGTGCCCCACGGTTCTTCGCTCCGCCTCATACGATATAAGAGTCGATATCATGCGCGGCACCATTTCCCATGACGAAAACACCAGGATCTTCGAGAAGTCCTTCGCCGTTTCGCTTTTGTAGACACCAGCGAGCGGATAGTATGGGATGGTCGGCGGAATCCACATGTAACGATCAGCATTGCCTGCAAACGCATGGCTCTTCAACACCTCAAGACGTGCATTTTCTGGAGGGAGTTCACGGTAGTTCTCAATAACGCTTTTCTTGATCCAAAGATGTCTTCCCTGAGTCCGGGCGACAACCTTCCTGTGATTGCCGCTTCCTTCCGTCGCCTTCTTTATCTTGTCCCAAATCTGGTACCCCCTGAGATAACTCATCAGGTATGGACAGCTCTTTATGTAGTCAATCGGCAAGTGAATGTCAACGCCGACATCACGGAGCATCTTGGTGAACTCAATATAACTCTCTACATCGGCTGAGGTAATGTTGATTGGTTCTCTGGCGCCAGAATCCGAGATGAAATCCCCATCGTCCATCACCGAAACACGTTCCGTCCTGCAAATGCCGCCGGAAAGCTCTTCTTCCGCCTGCTCCTTGGACCTCATGACAGCCGACAGTCCCGCAGAATGCTCACGCAGCACCTTCGTGTAGTTACCCCATACATCTCTGACCGTACCCTTTTTCTCATCGAAGATGAAATCAAGCAGCTCAAGGAACTCGTGATATTCGTCGTCGTTTCCTGTCTCAAGAATCTCCTCTGCCGTGGAATACAACTTATACGGCGTAGCAGAGAGCAGAAGCACGCGGGTCTTCTGGTTGGGGTCGTTGTGGTTCTCCTTCAAAAACCGCTTGGCGAGTATCTGCGTCTCAGAATCCTCCTCGCCGTTTATCAGGAACCTGAAACGTTGGAACTCGTCCATGATTACCAAGTCCGGATTCAGCATCGCGGCGCTTTCCTCGGCAAATATCTGCCGAAGCTGCCTTATGCAGTCATTTGAATCCTTGCTTCTGCCGGCATCCAACTCAGATAGTCTCCTGGCTATCTCGCGAACGCCCCTTTCTTCAAGCTTGCCTATAAACTCTCGGGGATATTTTCTCCCAGAAATATCCTCACACCTTAAGACACGTTTCCTGAAATCGTCCAGCTTTGCCTTCCAGCCCTCGTCCTTGTCTTCCTGATAGCCACCTTGCACCGATGCATATAGCCTGCGACGTAACTTAAGAAGCGACACTTCACTCCCCTCAAGCATCTTCTCCAGAATCACATAGATAAGCGCCCGTTCCCAACGCAAACCCACGCCGCTCGTCATCCGGAAACTCGTCTCCGGCGTGAGCGGTATTATCTGGACATAACCATTCAGCACATTCGGGTCGTTCTCCTGTTCGGCGATGCGGAGGTGTTGCATGGAAAGCCGCGCCTCGTTAGGGTCAACATCCGTATTGACAAGTTCCGACACACGGAGTTTCTGTACATTCTGCCTGGCGATGCTCTGGTTGGAACAGATATACGCCACCTTTACCAGATCGTCCTTCTCCTCTTCGCGCAGTTCCGCAAACCTTGCGATCACACCTCGTGCAACCACGGTCTTGCCAAGTCCTACCTCGTCCGCTATGAGAACACGGTTGCGCCCGCTCTTGTAGAGTTCGATGACCCGATTGACGGTCTCTTTCTGAAAGTCCTTCAATGTCGCCATCGTGGCCTCGGCGACCGCCTTGGGATTGTATCTCTCACTCATGGACAATCTCCTTCGCGAGATTCAGACCTAATGCCGTCGCAAAACAGTCGTACATCTTGCTGTATCTGGACAGGACTTCATCGTCGCTCCTTATCTTGCCCAGGAGATTCCCAACCTCGCGGATACGCTCTGGGCTTTCCGCCGCCGCAATGAGCATCTCCTCGTAAAGACCCGGCATAAGTCTTGCGGAAGACTGCTGTCCGTCCCCATCTGCGAGAAACACACCCGCTTCATCGAGCTGCCTCAGCGTCAATGCAGGATTCGGCGAAAGCAGCATGGCGAGATACCTAAGCAGAGCTGGACGATCCTTTACTATCTTGTTCAGTATGGCATCATTCCGCGCATCCGGTATTCCCTCCACCGGCACTTTAACGACTCGCTCCACTTTGCCGCCAACGTACTCAACCGAGAAGACGAACAGCGACGACAGATCTTCCAGCTCCATCGGCTCTCGAAAATTCACTACCACATCGCCGCGCAGTTCCATCCTGTTGCCCGGAGCGTTTATCGGATACGTAGTCACGCCCGGAAACTCCCGATCGGAAGGAACGTTCAACGACATCCGGTATTGCTCTCCATCCGCGACAACCATTCCCACCATCTTAAGGCGACATATCTCTCTTATCGTATCCTCTGCGGCATGCCTTGCAGCCTCTTCATCCGACTCCTCAACACCACATTCGCCAACATCAAACACCTCTTCAAGCGGACTCGTCTTCCCGCTCGGATCGCCGCCGCAAATGTCATTCATGAGCTTGTTTGCATTCAGATGGCGGTTATAGCAATACAGGCAGACCATCATCTCCACATTTCGTGAGGTGCCGCTCTCCGTGGCGTTGGCGGAACCGATCCAGAGTTCCGTCTGACTTCCACGGCGTCGCAAATATACCTTTGCATGAAGGTCCTGCCGCTCGTTCGACTCCGTAGTCACCTCACGGAGCATGTACTTCCTGAACTTGTCGGCATCACTTGGTTCAAGTTTCCCCAAAGCCTCAGCCCGTGAGATCAAAATACGTTCTCGTTCTTTCGTGCCGTCATCCCCGCCGTTCAATTCCTTTATAAGTCCCGGGGACAGGAACGGACTTATCACAACGAGATCGTCAAATGGCTCGGAGACCTTGAATATATCAACCGGTTTTGCATCCCGATCTATGCCCATAGGAAAGATATCAAACCCGTCAAATGGCGACTCGCAGAAGAACGAAACACCTGCAAGCGAAGATATCATTTCATTGGTGACTTTCCACTGTCTGTCCGTCCCCGCACCCTTATGCACACGGCCACGCAGGTACTCCAAAAACCTTACGAGATCCTTCGTAGCACCATAACTCCCCGTGCGTTTCTCCCCCTCAAACGACACCGCGACATCCCAACTGTGGTCGTTGGACATGTTGCGGCTGAGAACAATGAATCGCCAAAGATGTTCGCCCTCGTTGTTCTCGTACTCTATCAGCCATGTCTTAGGATGGAAACTGGGATAGCATCTGCCTTTGCGAGGTAACGCCACCTGCACAACAACTTCATCAAGAAGCGAAGCAAGCCTGTTTCTGCTTGTGGGGACCTTGATCTGTCCCGCCTCGCAGAATATGACAAGCCGACCGATGACCTTACGTATCGCCTGAAGAATAGCAATCGGATTGGAATACAGCTCCTTGTCATCAATATCGCCTTTAAGTGCAAGCGGCACAAGGGCTGCGATCAACGTTTCGAAATCCAGGGAATATGTAGTAGCTACTGCCCTGACAAAGTGAAAGCCCTCGGGCGGCAACAGTTCATTGCCGTAATCTAACCTGTCTTCGTCTGGCCTAAACATTTGCCACCCCCAATCCCTCGTAGATGTCAGCAACTATGCGAGCCGTATCGGGCAGACGATAGTCTAGAAATCTCCCGCCGATCCAGTTCGTGGCCGGATATTTCTCAGCATGAAACAGTTTAGCCCGTTCTGGTCCCTTAATTGCCTTCTCTCTTTTCTTTATCAACGCATCCATCCTCTCCCAGTCTCGTCCATGTAGATCCACCGCTAGCTGCTGAAGAAATCCTGCCGTTGAATTGTGCTGGAAGGACGCACCCTGAATTTGCAGAGTCTCCAAGACCTCTTCCATGCGCGATTCCTTCGGGATGCCGTCTTGAACGAATAGATCCCAGCACTCACGCGCTTCATTGCTTCTATCGCCCTGTAGCATGATGTTATATCGGACGCGTCCCGCATACACAACCCGCGAGAAATAACATGCAAGTTCAAGAAGATGTCGGGTACGCCCATCAACGTATCTGGACATCTCTTCGGCAAATGCGATAAAATCACCGCCATATTTCATGAGGTCGACATCGTTCTCAAGTGCCGCCGCAAATAGGCTTCCACCTACATTGGACAGTATCTTCTCACGTAGATAGACCGCTTCATCATTGGTCAATGAAATGTCGGCGTCCTTCATCCATCCTTTCTTATGAATGGCTCCGATGTCCAGCGGCTTGAAGCCCAGCATACCCCCGGCGTCAAGATCATCCCCTTCATCCGCTTCACCGCGTTTGAATGTCCCAAGCGTTCTTCCCCTTGCGCGACAACTCTCAAGTCCAGCCGAAACGTATTGCAAAAGCGACAAGCCCTTACTTTTGCATATTCCAAGCGTTCTTATGCCGTTCCAATAGAGCTCGCTAGGTGAACGCCTGACCCATCTTCCCTGAGAAAGCGCAGTTGAACCGACAATTCCCACGGTTCTGTCGCCCTTGTGCTTTTCCAGCATCCGTTCGCCAAATCTACGTTCTTCCTTGTTGATCGCCTCAAGCGTCTGACGGGCAGTAAGTGAGCTTCTTCCACATTCTTCGATCTTCTCCTGGATGATGTATGGAACAACCACAAAATACTTGGCTCGTGTGAGAAGCGTTGACGTACCTGGAAAGAACGCGTCGGCAAAGGCGTCGCGTACAATTCCGATCCCAAGCTCATCCACCGCCCCCGGATCCTGCAACAGACGCAGAATGTCGAGCGCCTTGTCCCGTTCCTCTTTTGAGAAATCTATCCAGCCCAAATGGAATGCCATAGCCATTACTCCAGATAATCAACTATCGACACACATCCCCGCCCATCTTCGCAATCGGGTGAGCCGAGAACGAGGTGGTCGAGGAACTTGATGCCCAGCAGGCGCGCGGCTCCGGCCACGCGCTGCGGTTCTCCGTCCGCTTGATCCCGTACAGAATCAAGATCGCATACGATCCAGTGCAGGTGAAGGCGTTCATGATCATGGCATTTCGACCTTCAATCGACTGCACAGGACACGGCCAACCGCCATGCGGACATCATCCGAATTGTAGTCTTCATCAGCCGCCGCCTCAATGTCAGCAGCGACATCATCCAATATCGAATCGGCGACCAGATGAACGTAGTCGTTTCCCACTGCGAACTGCAAGGCCGACACAAGATACGACCTCAAGGACTGTTTTTCAGCGTCAGTCACTTGAACTCCCCCACATTCTCAAACGTCACGTTGTCCCACGCCGCAAGAAGATCATCGACCGTTGGATAACCCCAATCGACAATCTCCGCCGACGAGCCTTCAACATTCAAGACGACATACATGCTGTCCGACCCGTCGGCGTCCACCGTCAACGAGCTTCCCTCGCCTTCATAGGAATCGAGTTTAAGTATGTAGTATTTCTTTTCCATATCAAGGCTCACTCATCCGCCATACGGAATCTCGTTCGGATCAAAGCGAATCATTACATCGCCGTTGGTATCGTTTTCCACCTGTAGTGTTATGACGTTGCGTAAGTTCCATTCCCAATCCTGCATACGAACTTGCGCGTTCAAGCCTTGCGGTGACGATTTCGCCGCCGCAAGCAAAGCCGTTATCAGCTCTTCCACTGTAAACTTTTTTGATTTCAGTCTGCATAAAACTTTGTCTCTAACCTATTACCCTAAACCAGTACCTTCAAGCCAAGTGAACACAAATACTTGTATGTTTCATCGTAAAACTCTGGCCGCCGCGTATCATCCGGCGGATGGCCATGATCGCCTTCCGGCACGCAGATTATCATGCCCTTGCGCGCACGCGTCAAAAGAACACGATAAGCATTTACCTGGAATGCACGACGTTCAGGCGCGTTGATGTTCTTCCATTTACCGCCGGAAAAATCTTTCTGAATCCACCCATCCGGCGCATACTGGAAATCCCCATCCCAAATGAGGCACGACCAATCAAGTTCAAGGCCTTGGATATCAAACTCGGTTGCAACATCTTCCAAGAATAAGGAACTTCGGATATCCGTTATGTCGTCCAAGAACCAATCAACGATGTTTGGCTTTGCTCGCACGTCAATTGCAAGAGGACGGAGGCGGAACGCTTGCGACGAACATATCATGCCGTAGCGCTCTGACCCACCAGATACTTTTCTAAGCCATGCTTTTGCCTTTGCAAGATCGCGCGTCAACATGATGGGATAATTCGCGCAGAATTCAGCATAGGTGATTTTCGCCCCCGAAGCATCGCGATCCAAAAGTTGCCCGACAAAGTTGGAAAGATTCTCCGCACGGAAGCTACGCATACTTGTTGCCAAATGCAAAGAGACGTTCTTCTGCACCTTGGGATTCGTTTCGAGAAGTGTATCCACATTCCCCTCTGCATACTCCTTCGCGATCAGTTGCGGAGATATGAACACGTTCCAATTCGGGAATGTTTCATTGGCCGCCCGAATAGGCTCTGCGATTCCCGCCTCGCCTGAATTGATTTCCTGTCCGCCACCAACAAGGCAAACCACTACCGCCCAATCCTGCCGCAAATCTAGGGACCAAATCAAAAACTCGCTTTCCGACATTGGAAAGTTCTGCACGCCTTTCTTGCGTGCCAACCAAGCGGAAAGATGAGGTTGATCCCAAAGACGTTGTGCTTCATCAAAGATAGCGACGTGTTCGACTTCAGAATACCCATCTTCTTCATGCTTTTTCGCCTTGGCTTCATCTATCTCAAGCTTACCATCTCGAATAGGCATCTTAAGCTTGGCCAACGCATTATCACGATAATGGTGTATGATTTGTATGAAGCTTTTAACCTCTCGACGAGCAGTTGTCAGAGTGTATTGATTGCCGGCCTCACGTTCTTGTTTGACTTTATCTCTAGCAAGCGCCTCTGTTAGCACATCAACAAGCGGCTTATTACCACTTAAATAAACGGCGGGCTCTTTCTTTTCGAATTGTTTCATGGCTACATTGAGCCCAACAAGAGTTTTCCCTGCGCCTGGGACACCCGTCACGAAACAAATGCACTTTTCCTTATTCGCCTTTGCGTGATCGATTATACCGAGAATGAAATCTGTTGTTACCTTGAGGTTTTCACCCGCATCACATCGCGTAATGTTTTCCACATTGTGCTTGGCATACAATGCGCTTGCAGCTTGGATGATCGTTGGCGTTGGCGAATATCTGCCACGGGCCCAATTCATCCCTTCAACGTTCGCTTTGGGTGTGGCGTCAACGACCTTGACAATAGCTTCTTTCAAGGTTGACGCATTCGCTTGCAACGGCGCATAGACTTTATCATCATAGTTACATGTTACAAGTTCAAATGGTTCATCAGGAGCATCCGTAGCCACAAGTACAGGCGCAACAAACAAATCCCGAGATGGCTCATGGAAGTTCTTGAGGTCCAATGCATAGTCCCAAACCTGCTCTTTGTCAGCGGTCTCAAACCTCTCCGCCCCAGCCTTAAATTCAAGACAAAGAACGACTCCGTTTATTAGCAGGATAACATCTACTCTTTTGCCAAGACGGGGGATGGAATACTCGAAGAACACATCCCCATTGTATCCTTGCAAAATCGACTTGAGCAAACCAATCTCTTCATTCCAAGCATTCTTCTGATCTCTCGCGGTATCAAAACTCTCGGCCTGGCTCAAAGCCCCAAATATAGCCTCAGTCTCCTCCGCAAGAAATTCCGCGATGGTCTTTCCATAATAAAATCGTTCCATAACAACTCCCTCCTCTTATACGAATTGTTTCCTAATCAGCTCTCTATCTGCAGGAGCGAAATCCATGGCATCCATTTCTGCGCGTGTCACCCAACGAATCTGCTGATGCTCTAAGGCCTTAGGATTTGAACCGGACTTGGGAGAACACGAAATAAGCGTTAGCCGAATTGTCTTTTCTGGATATTCATGCACGACAGAATCAATGATATGCTCTTTCTCAATTTCGAGCGCTA
>JAEEGF011675390.1_pt1 | contig 11824 bp, 10 predicted proteins | sample 9134171 | NCBI WGS metagenome assembly JAEEGF01 (sample SAMN16246542, study PRJNA631951) | gut metagenome | biome: gut microbiome; feature: rumen; material: AP-attached | host: Bos | place: Iran: Karaj | collected 2018-10 | reverse complement strand
GGCTTTATCGGTAAAATCAAGGAAATGCTTTCGGATAAAAGCGTAGCGACGGTCTCAAAGACAAAGCACGTTATCTTTGACGTGCTCGGCAAATGGTGCAAATCATACGCCGCCGTGCTTTTCATCACATTCTGCGAAATGGCGGTCGGACTCCATATACTCAAATTCGCGGGGCTGTATAAAGGCGGATATATATTTGTCATAGCTATCTGCACCGCGCTTCTTGATATTCTGCCGGTTTTCGGCACGGGTACTGTACTGATTCCCTGGGGCGTTATCAGTTTATTCACCCACAAGATAGGGCTGGGCATCGGGCTGCTCGTGATTTACGGCCTGATTACCGTTATCCGCCAGATCGTGGAGCCGCGGATTGTCTCGGCAAATGTGGATATCCATCCCGTTATCACGCTCATGTCAATGTATATCGGAATCCAGGTTTTCGGGGTATTCGGTATCCTCATTCTCCCCATCACGGTTGTCATTATAAAAACTCTCAATGACGAGGGAATAATCCACATCTGGGGAAACGGCGTTAAATCTCCGTCTGTGAAAGACAGAAAAACCGAAAAAAAGAAGAATAAAAAGGCCGCGGAAATTGCGGAAAACAATGAAATCCCGCAGGAAGCGGAAACCGCAGCCGAATAAGCATTGTATGTAATTAATAAATCCAAGGCTTAAATTTATATATATTGCCCAAACAAATCTGCTTGGGCAATATTTTTTATTTAAAAGCTATAAAAAATTATTGAAATAACAATTTATATATGATAAAATCATTCTACTATTGTGAATTATTCTCGGCTTTTGCCGAGGTTTAGGAGGAAGACCTTTGAAAGCTTACAATGCAAAAGACATCAGAAACGTTGCCATAGCCGGCCACAGCGGCAGAGGCAAAACAACACTTGCCGAGGCGATGCTTTACCTCGCAAAATCAACAGACAGACTCGGCAGAGTTGACAGCGGTAATACCGTTCTTGACTACGGCGCAGAAGAAAAGAAGCGCGGAAACACCCTCACCTCGGGTGTTGCTTACCTTGAATGGAACAATGCAAAAGTCAATATCATTGACACCCCGGGTCTCTTTGATTTCGCCGGCGGTCTCAGCGAAGGTATCAGAGCAGCGGAAACAGCCCTCATAGTTCTTGCATCCGGCGCAGGCGTCGATGTCGGTACGGAGAAGGCTTTCAAAGCCGCATCCAAGAGAAATATAGCAAAGGTTTTCGTAGTTACACGCTGTGACGACAATTCAGATTTCAATGCAACTCTCAGCGCACTCACCGATGAATACGGTCCGAGTGTCTGCCCCGTGGTTGTTCCTTATGTTGAAGGCGGCAAAGTTGCATGCTATGTTGACCTTCTCACAGGCAAAGCCTATTCTTATAATAACGGCAAGGCAAGCGAAGCTGCCTTCCCCGCCGATGACGGCATCGCACAGCTCAAAGCCGCGTTTACCGAGGCTGTTGCTTCGGCTGACGAAGAGCTTATGGAAAAGTTCTTTATGGAAGAAGAGCTTACGGCGGATGAAATTGCCCGCGGCCTCAAAGCAGGTATCGCAAGCGGTGACATCTACCCCGTATTTGCATGCTCCGGATATAACACCGACGCTGTTGACCTTCTGCTCAACGGTATCGTGGCAATCACTCCCGATGCCGCTACCGCAGCAGGCGAAGGCGATTTCAAGTGTGACGAAAACGGCCCTCTTGCCGCTGTATGCTTCAAGACTCTTGATGACGGTTACGGCGGATGGTCATTCTTCAAGGTCGTTTCCGGCAAGCTCACTCCCGATGTTCCCGCTTATAACAGCAGGACCGAGAAGAGTGAAAAAATGGGCAAGATGTATTTCGTAAAAGGCATCGTCAAAGATAAGGAAGAAGCCACCTGCATCCCCGCAGGCGATATCGGTGTTGTAACAAAGCTTGAAGGCTTCAGAACAGGCGACACACTCTGCGCGGCAAAAGCAGACACCAATCTCGGCGGTCCCATCTATCCGACTCCCTGCTTCTCCAAGGCTATCAAGGCCAAAAAGAACGGCGAGGAAGACAAGATTGCACAGCAGATCAACAAGATTGTTGTTGAGGATCCCACAATCACATTCGTTCAGAATGTTGAGACACGTCAGCAGGTTATCTCCGGTCTCGGCGATCAGCACCTGGCTGCAGCTCTCAGCAAGCTGACAGTAGAATATGAGCTTTCCAATCCCAAGGTTGCTTACAGAGAGACCATCAGCGCCGTTTATGATGCTCACGGACGCCATAAGAAACAGTCCGGCGGCAGCGGTCAGTTCGGCGATGTATGGATCCGCTTTGAGCCGATGGAGGGCGACGGATTTGAATTCCTTGATGAAGTTGTCGGCGGCGCAGTTCCCAGAAACTTCATCCCCTCTGTTGAAAAAGGCCTTCGCAACGCAATCCTCAAGGGTCCCCTTGCAGGATGCCCCGTTGTCGGTATCAGAGCAGTCCTTTATGACGGTTCATCACATCCCGTTGACTCCAACGATATGGCATTCCAGACCGCGGCGAGAATCGCTTTCAAGAACGGTATGGCGCAGGCAGGCCCGAAACTCCTTGAGCCCTACGGCCTCCTCAAAGCATATATGCCCGGCGACAATCTCGGCGACATCATGGGCGATGTAACCAAGAGACGCGGCAGAGTCCTCGGCATGGGCCAGAGCGAAGAAGATCCCAAGATGCAGGAACTCACAGCAGAAGTTCCGATGGGCGAGATGGGCGACTTTGCTACAGTTCTCCGCTCCGTAACTATCGGCAGAGGCTACTTCTCATTTGAATTTGATCACTATGAGACAGCTCCCGAAAACGTTGCTCAGAAGGTTATCGAAGAAGCCAAGGCAGACGCCGAAGACGAATAATAAGAGAAGCAATTGCCCTGCACCAATGGTGCAGGGCTTGATTATTACTTTAATTAAATTCTCCGCTTAAAGAAATCGGATATATGCGCCGTCGACAAATGCGAAGGGAGTGCAAACGAGAGCCGTTAAAAGAACAAGTAATATTGATAAAGGATTTTTATGTTGCTCGCCCGACAATCCAAAACATTAAATCCAGGGTATATAATTTTTTGCTATTTCAATTGCAAGCGGGACAATAATCTCTTTAAAAATATCCGGTCCATCGGTCCTCAGAAATTCAAATAACAATTCACGGGCTTCTATGGCTGTATTCACGTCCATATCAATACCCATTGCATCGAACAACGGACCAAACAACCCCGGGAAATAGCTGATAATAATTGTGATTATAGATGCTGTAAATAATCCTGCTCCTGGCATAATAATACCTCCCTGTTGCCATTCTAGCTTTTTTAATTAACCGCCAATTTGAGCTTCGTTAGATTTGCTCGACAAAGTGAACAGCGCTGTCATATTGCTTCGTAAGTTTTAAAATATACTCTTGAAGTTCACTGGGGAATTTGTATGCCTTCACATAGAACCCCTCATAATAGACTTTTTGAATATATATATCTCCTTTATACTGTAATATATCACTTACATGAGCATAAAACACTTCGTCTGAGCTTTTCATATACATATTTAAATGCACAAAAGTATAATCCTTTATATCATTCTGGGTAATAGGCAATTCTACAGGTTTATACATGTCAGTTTCATCGCAATCGTAATCAAACTGCATTATTTTTTCCCATAAATCTGCGTTAAAATATTCTTCTTCTATTTCAATATGTTTCGAGTCTTCTGTATGATAAATATCTCCGATATAACAAGTCCAATTATTCATGTTGCCGTAATATGCTTTGAGGTCATTCCAATCAGATTCCCGACAGTAATAAATAGTTCCCGGAGCACCGGATAAAGGAGAGGAAGGATACTCATCACTCCCGCAAATAATAATTTTTTCATTAATTTTATACCATTTCGTTTTTGATCTGAATAATCCTGACTCGGCTGTATAAAAAGGATCGTTGATATCGAAATATCTTTTTTTGCTATCATCGTCATTTCTAATATTAAGTCCTGCATATTCCGGAATAAAACAATTCTTATAAGTAATACCGTTGATATCAACCGTTTCCGGCTCGTACGTTTTTGCAGGAGTCTTCGCAGAAAAGAAAGCCATTATCATACCCATAATTAAAGCCCATATTTTAAGAAACATTCCCATTACTTTGTCCTCCCTTTATTATATATAGAATAATTTAGTGATATGTATTCATTATTATTATAACAAAAAAAAAAAAAAACAAGTCAAGTATTAGTTTAAATATTTGCATATAAAACAATCAAGAATAGGAGAGCCGCAGTTCAATCGAACTGCGGCTGTATTTTAATCTGATTTGTCATCCTGAGTGAACGGAGCAAACCAAAGGATATCGAGCGAAAAGCACTCCGGAATATGAGATTCTTCGCCTTCGGCTCAAAATGACAATACTTTTATATTCTTATTTTCCGAACATCAGCAGAAGGAAACCTGCGGCGACTGCCGAGCCGATAACTCCGGCCACATTCGGGCCCATAGCGTGCATAAGCAGAAAGTTTTTCGGATTGTATTTTCTGCCCTGCGTCTGCGAAACACGCGCCGCCATAGGAACGGCGGAAACACCCGCGGAGCCGATAAGCGGATTGATTTTTCCGCCTGTAATGATATAAAGAATCTTTCCGAAAAGCACGCCGCCCGCTGTGGAGAAACAGAATGCGGCAAGACCGAGGAATACGATAGCCAGTGTTCTTATCTGAAGGAACTGTTCACCCGCGGCGGTTGCGCCGACTGTGGTTCCGAGCATTATCGTAACTATATTGCAGAGCGAATTCTGCGCCGTATCGCTGAGTCTCTCGGTAACTCCGCATTCCTTGAAGAGATTGCCGAGCATCAGGAATCCTATCAGAGGCGCCGCCGATGGAAGCAGGAGAGAAACAATTACGAAAACGGCTATCGGGAAAATAATCTTTTCCGTCTTAGTAACCGTGCGGAGCTGTTTCATCTCAACCTTGCGCTCTTTTTCGGTTGTCAGCAATTTCATGATAGGCGGCTGAATGATAGGTATGAGCGCCATATATGAATAAGCCGCGAGCGCTATCGGTCCGAGCAATTCGGGAGCGAGCTTTGAGGCAACAAGTATTGCCGTAGGGCCGTCGGCTCCGCCGATAATCGCTATTGACGCGGCCTGCTCGGGAGTAAAGCCGATTGAAGGAATATGCCCGAGGGCTATCGCGATTACAAAAGCGACATAGATGCCGAGCTGAGCCGCCGCGCCGAGAAGGAGACTGATGGGATTCGCAAGAAGCGGTCCGAAATCGGTCATCGCGCCGATTCCCATGAATATAAGGCAGGGGAAAATCGAGCTCTTGACGCCCGCGTAAATCAACCGGAGAACGCCGTCATTATACCAATGCGCGCCCTCAACTGCCTGAGAAGCATCCATTATTCCGGCAGGGTCCGCCATAAGCCCCGTTTCGGGCATATTGGCAAGCAGGATGCCGAACGCTATCGGAACGAGCAGGAGCGGCTCGAATTTCTTGCGGATTGCAAGATAAAGGAATATAAACGAAACGAGAATCATGACCGCGTTCTGCCACGGCATGGCGGCAAATCCGGAATTATCCCATATTCCTTTTATTATCTGAATTATGCTGTCAAAACCCATACTGCCCTCCTCAGCCGATTATGGCGAGAACGGCATTTGTATCAACCGTCGAGCCCTTCTGAACAAGCACCTGAGTAACCGTTCCGCTGCAGGGGGCGGCTATCTCGTTTTCCATCTTCATGGCTTCGAGAACCATAATTATATCGCCCGCCTTGACGGCCTTGCCCTCGGAAACAGAAACCGAGAGGATTGTGCCGGGCATCGGAGCGACTACCTTTTCGCCGCTTCCGGAGAGTGCAGGTGCAGGCGCGGATGCGGCAGGAGCCGCGGGGGCTACAGGGGCTGCGGCGGGGGCATCGGTAACGGAAACTATCGACGCGCTTCCCTCTTCGACCTCGACCTCGTAATTCTTACCGTTAAGATTTACTATATATTTCATTTATTTATCCTCCAGAAGCTTTATCGACCTGAATCTCAGGCGTTCAAGCGGTATTCCGCTGCGGTCGCTGACTATCGCCATAATACACGCGGCGGTCGGTTCATCGACATTTATGAGATTCGGAGAGCCGCTGTAATCGGCCGCAGGAGCCGGAGTGCCGTTTCCGGTTTCCGCAGCGGGAGTAACAGTAATCCCCTGTTCCTCCGCCTTTTTCTTTTTTGTGAATACGCCGATAATTTTTGAGAGGATGGTGATAAAAAGCGCGAGCAGAGCAAGCTCCGCGAGCACAACGAGTATGCCGACAAGCGCGATTCCGAGCGACTCGGGAACCGTCATGCTTCCGCCCTTCCATATTGCCAGACTAATAAGATTCATCTCTTCACCTCAGTCAATTCTTGCTATTTTATAATTAAAGGTGTTTTTCTCTTTCGTTTCTCTTTTTTCGAAGAAGGCCTCCGCCTGCGTGGGGAACGCGATATACGAAAGCACATCCTCATCGCTTCTCGCCCTTGAACCGATTTCAGCTTTTGCCTTCTCAAAACCGGGCTCGAGCAAATCGGCATATCTGCATTCAACGGGCTTTTCATCGCCGAGAATCTTCTTCTGAAGCTCCGGATTCACCTCGCCGGGCGCTTTGCCGTACTCGCCTCTGATATAGTTTTCGATTTCTTTTGAAACGACCTTATATCTCTCACCCGAGAGCACATTGGTAGCCGCCTGAACGCCAACCATCTGACTCATCGGGGTAACGAGCGGAGGATAGCCGAGATCCTTGCGCACTCTCGGAGTCTCTTCAAGCACCTCATCAAGCTTGTCGAGTTTATTCTGCGCAGTCAGCTGAGCCACAAGATTTGAAAGCATTCCGCCGGGAATCTGATAAACCAGTGCGTCGCTTTGAGTGCCCATAACAACGGGGCTCATAGTTCCGTCGCCGAAGCATTTCTTCTTATACGCCTTGAAATAATCGTTTATTTTAACGCACTCTTTTATATCAAGATTATTCTCATATCCGAATTTGCGAAGCGCGTATGCCATAGTCTCGGTAGCGGGCTGCGAAGTTCCGCCGGAAAAACTTGAAATAGCCGTGTCGATAACATCCGCTCCGGCTTCAACACATTTTAAAAGTGTCATATAGCCGAGGCCGGTCGTCGCGTGAGTGTGAACAACTATCGGAACCTTCACATTTTCTTTAAGCGCTTTGACGAGGTCATAGCCCTCTCTTGGGCCCATTATACCGGCCATATCCTTGACGCAGATTGACTGAACTCCTAGCGACTCCATCTCTTTCGCGAGATTCACAAACATCTCAAGATTGTGAATCGGGCTGATTGTGTAGCATATCGCCGCGGAGGCATGGGCTCCGCATTTCAGCGTCTCATCAACTGCAGTGCGTATATTCCTGATATCATTGAGCGCGTCAAATATTCTTATAATATCAATTCCGTTTTCGACGCTCTTGCGCACGAACATCCTCACAACATCATCGGGATAGTGATGATATCCGAGCAGATTCTGCCCTCTTAGAAGCATCTGAAGCTTGCTGTTGGGGCAGGCGGTTCTGATTTTGCGCAGCCTCTCCCAGGGATCCTCTCCGAGATAGCGCAGGCAGGAGTCAAAAGTGGCACCTCCCCAGCATTCGAGAGAATAGTAGCCGGCTTTATCGAGGCTGCCGAGAATCGGCTCCATAACTGAAAACGGCATTCTCGTGGCTATGAGGGACTGATTGGCGTCCCGTAAAACGGTTTCGGTGAACTGAATCACGGTAAATCTCCTTAAAAATTGATTTTATCCGCAAAATATTCCTCAAGTGAATCGATGGAAACTCTAACCTGCTCCATTGAGTCTCTTTCTCTGATGGTTACGCAGTTATCTTCAAGAGAATCAAAGTCGAAAGTGATACACCAGGGAGTACCGATTTCATCCTCTCTGCGGTAGCGCTTGCCGATTGAACCGGTTTCGTCATAGTCAACCATAAACTTCGCGCTGAGCTTTTCATAAATCTTGATTGCTTCTTCGCCGAGCTTCTTTGAAAGAGGAAGCACTGCCGCTTTAAAGGGAGCGACCGCCGGGCTCAGATGAAGAACAACTCTTGTATCGTTCTTTTCGGCATCAACGACCTCTTCATCATATGCTTCGCAGAGAAGGGCAAGCACGGTTCTGTCAAGGCCATAGGTGGATTCGATTATATAGGGAATGAATTTTTCGTTTGTTTCGGGATCGAGATACTCAAGATTCTTGCCACTGTATTCCTGATGTCTCTTGAGGTCGAAATCGGTTCTGTTGTGAGTGCCGTTGATTTCGCCCCAGCCGAAGGGGAAGAGGAATTCTATATCGCAGGCCGCCTTTGCATAGTGCGCGAGTTTCTCGTGATCATGGAAACGAAGATGCTCCGCGGGAATTCCGAGATCCTCAAAATACTTCTTGCCGTATTCCTTAAAATATTCATAGAGCTCGGTGTCCGTTCCCTCTCTGCAGAAGGTCTGAAACTCCATCTGCTCGAATTCGATGGTGCGGAATGTGAAGTTGCCCGGAGTGATTTCGTTTCTGAACGCCTTGCCTATCTGACCGATGCTGAACGGAAGCTTCGCTCTCATAGTGCGCTGAACATTAAGATAATTGACATATTCGCCCTGAGCGTTTTCAGGACGCAGATAGATGACATTCTTGCTGTCATTGGTAACGCCCCTGAAGGTCTGGAACATCAGGTTGAATTCCCTGATATCGGTGAAATTATGCTTGCCGCAGTGGGGACAGGGAATGGAATTCGCCTTGATATAGTCGAACATTTCCTCTTTCGTCATACCATCCGCGTGAGCGTCGGGATTGAATTCATCGATAAGGTTATCGGCTCTGAAGCGCATCTTGCACTCCTTGCAGTCAAGCAGAGGGTCGCTGAAGCTCGCAACATGGCCGCTCGCCTCCCATACTCTGGGATGCATGAGAATATCGGCGTCAACTTCGTAGCTGCTCTTTCTCTCCTGTATGAATCTCTTGCGCCAGGTATCCTTGACGTTATTCTTAAGACGAGAGCCGAGAGGGCCGTAGTCCCAGGTGTTCGCAAGGCCGCCGTAAATATCGCTGCCGGCAAAAATGAATCCTCTGTTTTTGCAGAGATTCACGATTTTTTCCATTGATTTTTCTTCATTCTTTAACATAAAGCATTCTCCTGCATTATATTTTTTATCTTAAAAATAATACATTGTTTTCAATTATATGTCAATGAGAATACTGTATAAGAAAAGGTGATAAATGGGTAAAATGCTTTTACATATTGACGATATAATTTTGAAGCGTTTTGCTTGACTATTCACCCCTTTTGCATTATTATATTTATGTTAATATGGGAAGTATGCGTTCCCCCAAAAATGAGGAAACCGACAGAAAAGGAGAATGAATCTATGGCAAATCTCGACTTAACCAAATACGGCATTTCCGACGTAAAAGAAATCGTCTACAATCCCTCTTTTGAAACTCTCTTTGAGGAAGAAACCAAGCCCGGCCTCACCGGCTTTGAGGTAGGTCAGGTCAGCGAACTTGATGCTGTCAACGTTATGACCGGCGTATATACCGGCCGCTCGCCCAAGGATAAATACATCGTTATGGATGAGAATTCGAAGAATACCGTATGGTGGACCACCGACGAGTATAAGAACGACAACCATCCGATGAGCGAAGAAACATTTGAATATGTTAAAGGTCTTGCGAGAAAGCAGCTCTCCGGCAAGAGACTTTTCGTTATGGACGCTTTCTGCGGCACCAACAAAGAAACCCGCATGGCTATCCGCTTTATAATGGAAGTTGCCTGGCAGGCACATTTCGTAAAGAATATGTTCATCCGTCCCTCCGAGGAGGAGCTTGCGGATTTCGAGCCCGATTTCGTAGTATATACTGCCTCAAAAGCGAAGGTTGACAATTATCAGGAGCTCGGTCTCAATTCCGACACCTGCGTTGCTTTCAACATTACCTCCCGTGAGCAGGTCATCCTCAACACCTGGTACGGCGGAGAGATGAAGAAGGGCATGTTCTCAATGATGAACTACTATCTTCCTCTCAAGGGCATCGCTGCTATGCACTGCTCGGCAAATACCGATATGAACGGCGAAAACACCGCTATCTTCTTCGGCCTTTCCGGCACCGGCAAGACCACCCTTTCCACCGACCCGAAGCGCCTTCTTATCGGCGACGACGAGCACGGCTGGGATGACAAGGGCGTCTTCAATTTTGAGGGCGGATGCTACGCGAAGGTTATCAACCTCGATAAGGATTCCGAGCCTGACATCTATAACGCAATCAAGCGTAACGCTCTTCTTGAGAACGTTACTCTCGATGAAAACGGCAAAATCGACTTTGCCGACAAGAGCGTAACGGAGAATACCCGTGTTTCCTATCCCATCGACCATATAAAGAATATAGTCCGCCCCGTCTCATCGGCACCCGAGGCAAAGCAGGTTATCTTCCTTTCGGCTGACGCTTTCGGCGTTCTGCCCCCGGTTTCAATTCTGACTCCCGAGCAGACCAAATATTACTTTCTCTCCGGCTTCACCGCAAAACTTGCAGGCACCGAGCGCGGAATTACCGAACCCACCCCGACCTTCTCCGCCTGCTTCGGACAGGCATTCCTTGAGCTTCATCCTACCAAGTATGCGGAAGAACTTGTCAAGAGAATGGAGAAGAGCGGAGCAAAGGCATATCTTGTCAACACCGGCTGGAATGGCACAGGCAAGCGTATCTCCATTAAAGATACACGCGGAATAATCGACGCCATCCTTTCGGGCGCTATCAACAATGCTCCTACAAAGACCATCCCCTTCTTCAATCTTGAGGTTCCGACCGAGCTCGAAGGCGTTGCAACAGAGATTCTCGATCCGCGCGACACCTACGCAAACGGCGCTGACTGGGATGAGAAGGCAAAAGATCTCGCTTCAAGATTCATCAATAACTTCAAGAAGTATGAAGGCAACGAGGCAGGCAAAGCACTTGTTCCCGCAGGTCCTCAGCTTTAATCTGAATAAACTTTAATACTTATTATTGTCTCCGCCCTTTGTGGCGGAGATATTTTCTTACTTGACAAATCCGTTTCAACTGTATATACTGTATATATACACTAATTCTGAATGGTGAGGCCGTTATGAATATAATTATCAGCAACACATCGGGTATTCCGATATACGAACAGATTGAGGAGCAGATAAAGGCGCAGATTATGTCGGGCGGGCTTCGCGAAGGCGAGCTGCTCCCCTCTATGAGAGTGCTCGCAAAAGAGCTCAGAATCAGCATTATCACCACAAAACGCGCCTATGAGGAACTTGAACGCGACGGATATATCTGCACCGTTCAGGGCAGAGGCTGCTTTGTAAATTCGGTCAACGCCGAGCTTGTTAAAGAGAATATGCTTGTCGCAATTCAGGAACTTTTCGAGACGGCTGCCGACAAGGCGGCAATCGGCAGGATCTCTCTCGACGAGCTGACCGAAACGCTGAGAATCATCTATAAGGAGAAAAACAATGAGTGAAATAAATAATGTAATAGAATTCAGAAACGCGGTTAAAGATTACGGCGATTTCAGGCTGGATAAGATAACTTTCACCGTCCCCGAAGGAAGTGTCTGCGGATTTATCGGGCAGAACGGCGCGGGCAAAACCACGACAATTGCCATGCTGCTTGATATTATCGGCAGGGATTCGGGCGAGGTCCTGCTTTTCGGTGAGCCGGTTGACGGTAAACATGCGCATATGAGAGAGGATGTCGGGGTTGTATTTGATGAGATGGGGTTTCATGAGTTCCTTACACCGAAACAGATAAGTGTTATACTCAGAAATTCCTATAAAA
>JAEEGF011932344.1_pt1 | contig 11826 bp, 8 predicted proteins | sample 9134171 | NCBI WGS metagenome assembly JAEEGF01 (sample SAMN16246542, study PRJNA631951) | gut metagenome | biome: gut microbiome; feature: rumen; material: AP-attached | host: Bos | place: Iran: Karaj | collected 2018-10 | reverse complement strand
CCGTTCGGCTGCAGATGGAAATAATAGCCAGGACATATTGACTTCCTGCCCTCGCGCGCGATGTATGCCGCCATGTGTCGTTTGTACGGGCTCTTGTCGGGCGAGAATCGTATGTCGCGGTAAATGCGATAGACGCAGTCCTTGGCTTGCAAATATTTCACATCGTCGTCGAAAGCGCCCAACTGGAGTATCAGCATGTCAACCGCACCCTTCAAGGCCTCCAGCGCCTCATTATATCTCGGTTTATTCTCCGCGAACCATTCCCTGTCGTTGTTGGCAGTCAAGTCCTTCAGAAACTCGAGTATTATTCTTGCTTGTGTCATTATAATATTATTGTCATAAACCAATCGAGCACAAATATACTACACTTCGCCATTCAAAAATAAGCCTTGCCCAACGCATATAGAAAAGGCAAAAATCCTTTTTGAAAAATTATTGAACATCGTCATGTTTTATTTCATAACTTTGCCACCAAATTTTGCTTTTTAAGATAGCATCCTGTTTTTATGAAAGAGAAAATAGCACAGATAGCACAAGAAGTAAGCGCACTCGTAGCAGCGAACAAGGAAGAGGCTGAAGCGCTGAGAGTCAAATACCTGAGCAAGAAGGGCGAGATAACTGCCCTTTTCAATGAATTCAGAAACGTCCCCGCTGAGCAGAAGAAGGAGCTGGGACTGCTACTGAACGACCTGCGCAACAAGGCTCAAGACAAGATAAACTCGCTGAAGGAGTCATTCGCTTCGAGCGAGGCGACTAACGCCAACGAGGACTACACAAGAACCGCTGACCCTGTGCTTCTGGGTAGCCGCCATCCGCTCTCATTAGTGAAGAGCGAGATCATCGACATCTTCTCGCGCATCGGATTCTCTGTGGCAGAGGGTCCAGAGGTAGAGGACGACTGGCACGTGTTCGGCGCGCTGAACTTCTCGCCTGAGCACCCAGCACGCGACATGCAGGATACATTCTTCGTAGAAAAGAACCCGGACATACTGCTCCGCACGCACACGTCATCAGTGCAGTCACGCATAATGACATCGCAGAAGCCGCCTATCAGAGTGCTCTGCCCTGGACGTGTTTACAGAAACGAGGCTATATCGGCACGCGCGCACTGCTTCTTCCATCAGGTGGAAGGTCTGTACGTGGACAAGAACGTATCATTCGCTGACCTGAAGCAGGCTCTGCTCTACTTCGCAAAGGAAATGTTCGGCGAGAACACAAAGATAAGACTCAGACCATCATACTTCCCATTCACAGAGCCATCGGCTGAGATGGACATCTCTTGCGACATCTGCGGCGGCACGGGCTGCGCATTCTGCAAGCACACTGGATGGGTAGAGATACTCGGATGCGGCATGGTGGACCCTAACGTGCTGGAAGCCTGCGGCATAGACAGCAAGGAGTACACCGGATTCGCTTTCGGAATGGGCGTTGAGCGTATAGCAAACTTGAAATACAAGGTTAAAGACCTGAGACTCTTCTCGGAGAACGACATCCGTTTCCTTGACGAGTTCCAGTCTGCATATTGATTGTTTTTCCAGAATCAACCTTAATCTAATACACAAGGGAAAGCATTTCAATTTTAGAGTATTAACCAAAACATTTGCACATGAGAAAGACTTTACTTCTTGGCATCGCATCAATCGCTACAATCTGCGGCATAAACACTTACGCAGCCACAGAGATGATTCTTGTGAAAGGAGGCACTTTCAAAATGGGAAACGAGAAGGAAACCGTTTTTGCCGACGAGCTTCCAGTTCACGACGTGACACTCAACGACTTCTATATCGGGACTTACGAAATCTCGCAACAGGAATGGCAAAACGTCATGGGCTATAACCCAAGCCACTTCCAGGGCGACGATCTCCCAGTGGAGAGCATTTCGTGGTACGAGGCAGTGAACTTCTGCAACAAGCTTTCCGAAAAGGAAGGACTGACACCAGCTTACAAGTTCGGACGAGGCAACACCGTGATATGGGATGACAAAGCCAACGGCTACAGACTCCCAACCGAAGCCGAGTGGGAATACGCCGCACGAGGCGGTGCCGACTCCAAGAACACAATGTTCTCCGGCAGCGACGACGCCGAAATCGTAGGATGGTTCAAGGCGAACAGCAAAGCCACGACACACCCTTCGGGCATGAAGGCATGCAACGAGATCGGGCTCTACGACATGAGCGGAAACGTGTGGGAATGGTGCTGGGACTGGTATGGCGACTACAGCAGCAAGCCTGCCACAAACCCTAAGGGTCCGGTCATGGGCACAGAAAGATGCCGACGCGGAGGAGGATGGCACATAATCGAGAAATCGTGCCGCAACACAAACCGAATCGGAACACCGCCAACCTATTCGTTCGACTATGTAGGTCTGCGTGTGGTGCGCAACGCGAAATAAAGACAATTCAGACAAACAGAAGGCTTGCTTCATCAGCAAGCCTTTTTTATTGCCCTGTCCGGATTGCACACTTTCATAATATTAAGTTTTTTGCGACCTACAATCTGCAATTATCTTAGTTTTTAATTTGAATATTTGTATATTTGCCAGCTGGAAAATCCAACAAACTGTATTTACAAACTTATTAAATCAAACAAATAAACAATCATCAACCATGAAGATTGAAAAAATCCATGCAAGAGAAATCCTCGACTCAAGAGGTAATCCAACAGTAGAAGTAGAAGTAACACTTGAGAACGGCGTAATGGGCCGCGCAGCTGTGCCATCAGGCGCATCTACAGGTGAAAATGAAGCACTCGAGCTCCGCGACGGCGACAAGGGCCGCTACCTGGGCAAGGGTGTACTCAAGGCTGTTGAGAACGTAAATAACATCATCGCTCCAGCATTGAAGGGCGACTGCGTATTCAACCAGCGTGCAGTTGACATGAAGATGCTCGAACTGGACGGCACTCCAACTAAGTCTAAGCTCGGAGCAAACGCCATCCTTGGTGTTTCTCTTGCTACAGCACAGGCAGCTGCTAAGGCATTGAACATACCTCTCTACCGCTACATCGGTGGATGCAACAGCTACACTATGCCTCTCCCAATGATGAACATCGTTAACGGCGGTGCTCACTCAGACGCTCCTATCGCATTCCAGGAGTTCATGATCGGCCCTGTAGGCGCATCTTCTATCAAGGAGGCTGTACGTATGGGTGCTGAGGTATTCCACAACCTCGCTAAGCTGCTCAAGGCTCGCGGCCTTTCTACAGCAGTAGGCGACGAGGGTGGTTTCGCACCTAACTTCAACGGCATCGAGGACGCACTCGACACTATCATGGAGGCTATCAAGGCTGCAGGTTATGTGCCAGGCAAGGACGTTAAGATCGCTATGGACTGCGCTGCTTCTGAGTTCGCAGTACAGGAGAACGGCCAGTGGTTCTATGACTACCGCCAGCTGAAGAACGGCAAGCAGAAAGACCCTAACGGCAAGAAGCTGTCAGCAGACGAGCAGATCGCATACCTCGAGGAGCTCATCAACAAGTACCCTATCTACTCTATCGAGGACGGTCTCGACGAGAACGACTGGGAGAACTGGGTTAAGCTCACTGAGCGCGTAGGCAACAAGTGCCAGCTCGTTGGTGACGACTTGTTCGTAACTAACGTTAAGTTCCTGGAGAAGGGAATCAAGATGGGCGCAGGAAACTCTATCCTCATCAAGGTTAACCAGATCGGTTCTTTGACTGAGACTCTTGACGCTATCGAGATGGCTCACCGCCACGGCTACACTACTGTCACTTCACACCGTTCAGGTGAAACTGAGGACACTACTATCGCCGACATCGCAGTGGCTACTAACTCAGGACAAATCAAGACTGGTTCGCTTTCACGTACAGACCGTATGGCTAAGTACAACCAGCTCATCCGTATCGAGGAGCAGCTCGGAGCTACTTCTAAGTACACTTACACTAAGCTTAAGTAATCAAAAAAACAAGCTATCATAAGAAAGTCCGCATCGTATGATGCGGACTTTCTTTGTTAAAAACCTGCATTTGAGCTATCTTTGTTAAACACAATTCACACTATTAACTAACTACAAATTATGAAAAAAATCATGATGACGCTGGCAGCCGTCCTATGCTGCACAATGCCCACAGTATTAACATCTTGCAGCGATGACGACAAGGAAAGCGAAAAAACGCAAAAAGACCAAACGCCTGCATACGTGCAGATGACATTCACGTTCAAAGCGACAGAAGACATGCTCGAGTATTGCGACATCACAGTGAAGTACAACGACGGCACTGGCGAGAAGACCGAGAGCATGACTTCGACCGAATGGAAAAAGACTGTGAAAGCCGCACTGCCGGCAACAATCTCATTCAGCAAAACCACAACGCTGAAAGCCGGTAAAGACGCGACTACAACAGACAAAATCGCCTACAACAGGGGCTACGGATACAGATACGACATCCTTAACGCACAAAGCGAGGATCTCAACATATCAGGATCCTACGCATCCAACCCTTCTTCATTCATCAAGGGCAGCCTTTTCCCAGATGCTGTGAACGAAGGAACATTCGACAAAACATTCTCATACTCTTTTAACGAAAACGGCGAAATGGTAGAATAAGAGGAATACTAAATCACAAAAAAGTCCGCATCAGAAGGTGCGGACTTTTTTTATTCTATTCTCTATTTTCAGAATCTAAACACAGCCATATCCTTGGCTGTCAAGGTGTTTTCAAAGACTTCGCGCGCCTCTGCCGCCATCTGCTTGATTTCCTCCTCCTTGCGGTAGCGCGACGAGTAATGCCCGATGACGAGCCTCTTGACACCGGCTTTCTTGGCTATCTCAGCCGCCTGACGAGCCGTCGAGTGCATTGTCTTGCGTATGCGGTCCTTGTCCGCCTCACAGTACGTCGCCTCGTGATAAAGCAAGTCAACGCCCCTTATAATGTCCACGATGCTCTCGGTGTAAGCCGTGTCCGAGCAGTAGGCAAAGGAGCGCACCGGCTTTGGGTCAATGGTCAGCTCGCTGTTGCTTATCACCTCGCCACCGTCGGTCACGAAGTCGTCGCCGTCCTTCAGTCCAGGTATCGCCGCCAAAGGGATGTCATATTCCTTGAGTTTCTCTTTTATAATCTTGCGCCCTTGCTCCTTCTCCCGGAACAGGAATCCGCACGTTGGCACGGAGTGTTTCAGAGGTATGGTGCTGACAACGACCTTGTTGTCCTCGAATATCACTTCGGCTTTTCTCGGGTCTATCGGGTGGATGGTGAGTTCGAACGAGAGGTCCGCCATGAAGTACTTCCTGAGCGGCTCTATAAGCTCCACGAGGTCCTTATGGGCGTGGATGGTGAGCGGACTGCGGCGTCCTCGCATCGAGAGTGTCGAAAGCATCGGCAGAAGCCCGAAGATATGGTCGCCGTGCAGGTGCGAGATGAATATGTTGTTGATGCGCTCGGTGTGCACTCCAGTCTCCTTGAGCGCCACTTGCGCGCCCTCGCCACAGTCTATCAGATAGAGTTTGTCGCTGAGACACAGCAGATGCGCGGCGTTCGCTCTGTCCTTGAGCGGCATCGCCGAACCGCAGCCTAATGTTATGAATTTCGCTGTGCTCATGTTGCCTCGTCTGTTCTGTTTATCAAAGATAGAGTTTTTGCGTAAAATATGGGCATCGTGAAAAACAAAAAAGAGCCGCCCTCGCGGACGACTCTTCATAAACTTTTTCCTATCGTGTTATCTAACAACTTTCTGCACTGCAGAACCGTTGTCGCCGACATATCTCACGACATAGACTCCAGTAGGCAAAGCAGCCAAGTCGAATACGTTCTCGCTGGTGCTTGCCACCTTCTGAATCGCTGCGGAGTAAATAACGACCTTGAAATTCTCGCCACCGAAGTAGAGCTTGCTGCCGCGCTGCTCTATCAGCTTGACATTCGCATTGTCGTTTACCGCTGTAGCCGCGCCAGTAGAGAGAGCGAATGAGAAGTCGTCGAGCAACACGCTGTAGTCCGTTCCTGATGATGTTGTTGTATTCACAATCTTCAGCTTGACATCACTGCTGCTGTTCAACTCAACAGTTATGAGCGCCCAATCGTGACTTGCAGAGAAGCTCTGTGTCTTTACTGGCGAAGTATAATTGTCTGCAGAGCTATAAACACTAAGGCTTCCAGCCTTGTTTGCATTGTAAAGTCTCGCATAGAAAGTGACAGTCTGCTTGCCCTTCAGCAATGGAGTGATTGCAAATCCTGTATTCTGAGCAGCGATTCTGAGCGACTTGCTTCCGCCTGCAGTATGGTTGTAGCTTGCGCCGTCGCCAAGTCTTGTCTGTGTCAGGTTCCATGTGTTGCCTTCGATAAGAATGTCGCCAAGGTCTCTGAAGTTTCCTGTGTTCAGTTTCACTCCAGTAGAACCGGTAACCGCATTGCTCTCCAACGTCTCGAAGTCCTCTGCCGGCCCTTCCTTGCACTCGATAGCAAGCACAGATGATTCTGTCTGAAGAGTTGCCTCGTCGGTCACAACAGCTGTTATGGTATATGTTCCGACCTCTGTTGGAGTAAATGTGTATGTATAAGGAGCGGATGTCACTGTAGCGACCTCTGTGCCGTTCTTCTTGAACACAACGGAAGTTATATCACCGTTCTCGCTTGAAACTGTCGCAGTCACAGTCACTTCTGTGTTTGGCTTCACAGTCACAGAACTTGCGCTCAACGAGATTGTAGGAGCGGAAAGTCCAGTGCCGTCAAGGTTGGCTGCATAAGGTATAGTCACGCCAGCAAGCAGTTTGTCTGATGTGATAGTCAGCGTAGGAGCCTCATTGCTGCCAATAGTCAAGCCTGTCACAGTGCACTCTCTTGACTCGCCAGGAATCAATCCCTTCAACGAAGTTGTGCTTCTCACGCCCTTGACTGTGACATAAGCATCATGATAGATTGGCGCGACACCATTGTTCTTTACTGTCACAACAGCATCAGTAGAAGAAACCTGATATTTAGTTATCTGGAAACTATAACCGGCATTGTTTCCCGCTTGCTTCAGCCTCGCCGCACTAGCATAAGAGCCTTCAAGGGCATCGTTTCCGATAACATAGGTCATGTGGTACTTAGCCGCAGCCTGCTCCCAAGTCTTGCCGTACATTCCAGCAGGATTAAGGAAATTGTGCTGGTCGTTGGCAGTATAGTAGCTGATTTCGCCTCCGCCTGGAGCGCTCTTCCATCTGTCTGTTCCCATGGCAATCCACTCCGACTCGTTCCATCCGTCACCTTGAGCAATGTCATGCTCTGAATGCATGAATGAATCATCGAAAAGTCCGAAGTTCAGAGCCATGAGTGACTCATCTGTAGTGATTGGACAATATGAATCGTCAGCGGCATCAATAGAAACGCTCCATGGAGTGTTCTTAAACTGATTGGCAACATGCTTCAAGAACTCTGTCTGATAAGCATCTGACGGGAAGTACTTGCCCTTCCAACCGCTTGGCAGTCCGTTGTCGTCATAGATATGGTACTCGCTCCAGTGTCCGAAGCCGACCTGAACGAAAGCGATTCTTGGGTCGTTGTCATACTTGGCTGCGAAGTCGGTGTAGAACTGCTTTGTGAACCACTTCAGCTCATCGTTGGTCCAGTCTGCATAATATGTCAAGCCGTCACCCTCCACTGTCTTGTAATACTCAGGACCATATTCGTAGCTTCCATTCTTTATATACAAAGGCACTGCTGTGGCACCAGCCTGATTACATGTACAATAAGGCGCGCCTGTTATCTTACCGTCGTTGCCAGGATACTCATATCTGAAACGCACGATAGCCTGGTGACCGCGGCTCGCCACATCATCAAGGAATGTCTCAAACGAGCTCCAGTCATATTGCAATTTATCGCCCACTTTTCCCGTCACCACCTTACATGGCAGGCAATATGAGAACTCGAGCGAGATGGAGCTGTTCAACTCAGGATGGGCAGACATCAAGTCCGGCCAGAACACGATTCCCTTCATTGGCTCCAAAGTCGTGATTTCGCTTTGCAGCTTCACATTCCTCATTTGCGCATTGACGAAGAAAGCCGATGCGATAAACAAAGACGTAAGTAAAAGTTTTTTCATAAGCATTTTGATTAGTTAATTAATTTTTAAAGTTCACAAAACTAACATTCTAAATGCAAGATTCACAGAGAAAAAAAGCTTTTAACATTCATCGTATGCCTTATTAATTCAATACATTAACAATAAATAAAACAGATGATTTAAATATTTATTCACTTTCCCATATCTTTGAATGATGTATTTGAAAAACAGCATAAAACCATGAAAATAGCAGTATTCAGCACTCAGAAATATGACAGAGAATTCCTCTCTGCAGTACAGACAGAACATAAATTCGTGTTCTTCGAAGCGCAACTGAACACCGACACCGTGAACCTGACACAGGGATTCGACGGCGTGTGCATATTCGTGAACGACCATGCCGACAGCGAGATAATAACCGAGCTGAAGAACAACGGCATCAAGGTGATAGCCTTGCGTTGCGCCGGATTCAACAACGTGGACGTGAAGGCCGCCGAGAAAGCCGGCATACGCGTGGTGCGCGTGCCTGCCTATTCGCCTGAAGCTGTGGCGGAGCATGCCGTGGCGCTGATAATGACGCTTAACCGCAAGACACACAAGGCGTATCTGCGCATAAAGGAGAACAACTTCTCGCTGGAACGACTGACGGGATTCAACATCTACGGCAAGACAGTCGGCGTGATAGGCACAGGAAAGATAGGCAAGGCTTTCTGCAAGATAATGCTGGGATTCGGAGCTAAAGTCATAGCCTACGACAAATTCGGGGACGACGAAGCCAAGAAACTGGGCATCAAGTACGTAACTTTCGAGGAGGTGCTGAAGAACTCCGACATCATATCGCTGCACTGCCCTCTCACTCCTGAGACAAAGTACATGATAGACTGGGAGGCGTTCGCCAACATGAAGGACGGCGTGATGCTGATAAACACCAGCCGCGGCGCGCTGATAAACACCAAGGACGCGATTCTGGCGCTGAAGAGAGGCAAGATAGGATACCTCGGCATCGACGTGTACGAGCAGGAGGAGCACCTGTTCTACAAGGACCTCTCGGAGAATATAATCCCCGACGACACGATAGCGCGCCTGATGTCGTTCCCTAACGTGATGATGACGTCGCACCAGGGCTTCTTCACCAAGGAGGCGCTGACCGAGATAGCCGCCACGACAGTGGGCAACATCGACTGCGTGGCTCAGGGCAAGCCTTCGCCTAACGAGGTGAAGTCGGAATAAGAAAAACGCACATTATAAATAAGAAAAACGCACCGGAACTCTCCGATGCGTTTTTTCTTTGCATATCGTTTGTCTCTTACTTCTTAAGCAACTCGAAACTGCGCTTCACGAACGAGCTGAGCGCCTCGCCCTTGAGCATGTTGTTGCTCAGCAGCGCAAGGTCGATTATCTGGCGCACCTGCTTATTGTCCGCCGCGTACTTGCTGACGATGCTCTCCACGTTCTTCTTCAGTTCGTCGGCACGGTCCTGCATCTTCTTTTTCTCGTCCTTCTCCGCCTGAGGTATGTCGGCATCCTTAGCGTCCTTGTGGGCTGTATTCCAAGCGGTCATCTTGTCGTCGAGTTCCTGGCGCTCCTTGTTCAGCGGCTCTACCTCGGCGTTGCACTTGCTCTCCTCGTCCTTCAGTATGTCCTCGATGAGCGGATTGGCAGTGTTCACCACGAGGCTGTAGCTGTCCGGCATCTCGCCGTAGAATCCCATCATGCCGCCGTTCACTGCCGACATCTCCTTCATACGGCGCATGAACTCAGCCTGGGTTATGACAACCGGCTGCTGGTCCTTGCCGAGGTTCTCGAAATCGACGATGAAGTTTGTCTTGTCAATCTTAGGCAGCTGCGACTGGAACACTGATGTCAGCGCCTCCTGCTGGTTCTTGGTCAGCACGCTCTTGTCCAAATCTTCTTTCGCAATGAGTCTTTCCACGACGTCGGCATCCACTCTCGTGAATCTTATCTTCTCGTTCTTCTGCTCCACAGCGTTCACCAAGTGCGTGTCCAGCTGTCCGTCCAGCACGATTACGTCGTAGCCCTTGTCCTTGGCCGCCTGCACGTATGAGTGCTGCTCGTTCTCGTTGTTTGTGTAGAGGATTACGAGGTTGCCGTCTTTGTCGGTCTGCGCGTCCTTGACCTTCTCCTTGTACTCGTCCAGAGTGAAGTACTTGCCCTCGGTGTTCTTGAAGAGGTTGAACTTAGCTGCTCTGTCGTAGAACTTCTCCTCGCTGAGCATGCCGTAAACGATGAACAGGCGCATGTTGTCCCACTTCTCCTCGAACGCCTTGCGGTCCTTCTTGAAGAGTTCCTCGAGGCTGTCTGCCACCTTCTTTGTTATGTGGCTTGATATTTTCTTCACGTTGCTGTCGGCCTGCAGATAGCTTCGGCTCACGTTCAACGGAATGTCCGGCGAGTCTATGACGCCATGCAGCAGTGTCAGGAATTCAGGCACGATGCCTTCCACGCTGTCGGTCACGAACACCTGGTTGCAGTAGAGCTGTATCTTGTTTCGCTGCAAGTCCATGTTAGACTTGATTTTAGGGAAATACAGGATACCGGTCAGGTGGAACGGGAAGTCCACGTTCAGGTGTATGTGGAACAGCGGACTCTCCGCCATCGGATAGAGTTCCCTGTAGAATTTGTCGTAATCCTCGTCCTTGAGGTCGGCAGGCTTGCGCACCCAAGCCGGATTCACATCGTTCACCACGTTGTCCTCGTCGGTGTCCACCTGCTTGCCGTCCTTCCAGTCCTTCTTCTTGCCGAAGACTATCTCCACAGGCAGGAACTTGCAGTATTTGTTCAGCAGGAAGCTGATTTTCGAATCCTCGAGGAAGTCCTTGTTGTCATCGTCGATATGCAGCACGATGTCGGTGCCTCTGTCCGCCTTGTCGATTTCCTCGATTGTGTAGTCCGGAGTTCCGTCGCAAGACCATTTCACAGCCTTCGCCCCGTCCTTATACGACTTTGTGACGATGTCCACCTGCTTAGCCACCATGAACGCCGAGTAGAATCCGAGTCCGAAGTGTCCGATTATGGCGTTGGCGTCGTTCTTGTATTTCTCGAGGAATTCTGTCGCGCCAGAGAATGCAATCTGGTTGATGTATTTGTCGATGTCCTCGCTCGTCATTCCTATGCCTCGGTCGCTGATAGTCAATGTGCCGGCAGCCTTATCCACGCTCACCTTCACCTTCAGTTCGCCAAGCTCGCCCTTGTACTCGCCTACTGACGAAAGCGTCTTCAGCTTCTGTGTCGCGTCAACGGCGTTGCTTACAATCTCGCGCAGGAAAATCTCATGGTCGCTGTAAAGAAATTTCTTGATGACAGGGAAAATGTTGTCTGTCGTTACTCCTATTGTTCCTTTCATTTTTATATATGTGTTTATTGATTTGTCCGCCTCTGGTTTATCAAAATAAATGCCATCCATGTTTTTGTGACAATATGGCATAAACACGAAGGTTCAGACTGACAATCCTGACATTGCCAGCCTTCGTCATTTGCTATGTGTTGTGTGTTTACGCAGCCGCTAATTGCCGCCTTTGAGCATGCCGCTGAGTCCACGGCCAATGTTGCGCAGCTGAAGCGTAGGAGCCGCCTCCAGACCCTGAATCTTGTTCTGTGCGCCGTGTTGCGGATAGATGACAACTCTGTCGTTCTTCACGAAACGGATCTCCAGTTCAATAGGAACTTGCTCCAGTTCCTCTTTGTACGACGCTGAGCCAGGCCTTGCCGACACAACGATTATCAAGTCGGTCTCGTTTATGACTCTCTTAAGCGTGAGGAAGCTGTCCCACTTGTCGAACTCGCTGTGCGAGAACTTAGCCATCTTCCTT